>Ga0207698_10000905_pt1 | contig 17268 bp, 15 predicted proteins | sample KBSCornC22_FD_184298 | JGI IMG/M metagenome (GOLD analysis project Ga0207698, IMG submission 184298) | Corn rhizosphere microbial communities from Kellogg Biological Station, Michigan, USA - KBS Corn C2-2 (SPAdes) (version 2) | ecosystem: Host-associated > Plants > Roots > Rhizosphere > Soil ...
CGGCGGTCTTCTGCATGACCTTCGCGCGTGGATCGAAATTCTTGTAGACGCGGTGGCCGAAGCCCATCAGGCGGAACGGATCGTCCTTGTTCTTGGCGCGCGCGATATATTCGGGGATGCGGTCCGGGGTCGCGATCTCGCGCAGCATGTTGAGCGCGGCCTCGTTGGCGCCGCCATGCGCCGGGCCCCACAGGCAGGCGATGCCCGCCGCGATGCATGCGAACGGATTGGCGCCTGACGATCCGGCGAGACGCACGGTCGAGGTCGACGCATTCTGCTCGTGGTCCGCATGCAGGATGAAGATCTTGTCCATCGCGTCGACGATGACGGGATCGGGCTCATATTCCTCGGCCGGGACCGAGAAGGTCATGCGCAGGAAATTGGCGGTGTAGGACAGATCGTTGCGCGGATAGACGAAGGGCTGGCCGACCGAATATTTGTACGCCATCGCGGCGATCGTCGGCATTTTGGCGATCAGGCGGTGCATCGAGATGATGCGCTGCTTGGGATCGGTGATGTTGGTCGAATCCGGGTAGAAGGCCGACAGCGCGCCGACCACGCCGCACATGATCGCCATCGGGTGCGCGTCGCGACGGAAACCGGACAGGAAGCTCGCAATCTGCTCATGCACCATCGTGTGGCGGGTAATCGTGGTGATGAATGTGTCGAGCTCGGGCTTGGTCGGCAGGTCGCCGTGGATCAGAAGGTAGGCGACCTCCAGGAAGCTCGACTGCTCGGCAAGCTGATCGATCGGATAGCCGCGATGAAGCAGGACGCCGGCGTCGCCGTCGATATAGGTGAGTCCGCTCTCGCAACTCGCGGTGGAGGTGAAGCCGGGATCGTAGGTGAAGGCGCCCGTCTGGGCATAGAGCTTGCGGATGTCGATGACGTCCGGCCCGGTGCTGCCCTCCAGCACCGGATAATGATAGTCCTTCCCACCGATGCTGATCGTGCTGTCGGCCATTCCACCTAACTCCATCAATTCACCGCGGCGGGAGCGACCTGGTCGTCCAGCCGTGCCAGGCTCTCCTCGCGACCGAGAAGCGCCAGAACGTCGAAAATACCGGGCGAGGTCGTCCGGCCGGTGAGCGCGGCGCGCAGCGGCTGCGCGACCTTGCCGAGGCCGATCTGGGCTTCCTCCGCCACGTCACGGATCGCGGATTCGAGCGCGGGTACGTTCCAATCCCCGATGGCCGCAAGCGCGTCCCGGGCGCGCGCCAGAAGCTGGCGAGCGTCGTCCCCTAGCAGCTTCGAAGCGGCCTCGTCCACGTCGATCGGGCGGGTGCGAAACAGAAAGCTCGAACCTTCCGCTATCTCATTGATAGATTTCGCTCTTACTTTCAGAAAAGGCATGGCGCGACGCAGCAAATCCAGGCCATTTTCGTCGATCTTGTCGGACAATTTGGCGGCTACCAGCTCGGCCAACCGGGCATCATCCGCCTCGCGCAGATAGTGACCGTTGAGATTCTCGAGCTTCTTGAGGTCGAAGCGCGCGGGCGCGCGTCCGACCGCGTCGAGATCGAACCACTCGATCGCCTGGTCGCGGCCGATGATCTCCTCATCGCCATGGCCCCAGCCGAGGCGCAGCAGATAATTGTTCACCGCCTCCGGCAGCATGCCCATCTCGTCGCGATAGGCATCGACGCCGAGCGCGCCGTGACGCTTGGACAATTTGGCCCCGTCCGCGCCGTGGATCAGCGGGATATGGGCATAGACCGGCTCGGGCCAGCCCATCGCGCGGATGATGCCCATTTGGCGGAAGGCATTGTTGAGATGATCGTCGCCGCGGATGACATGGGTGACGCCCATGTCGTGATCGTCGACCACCACCGCGAGCATGTAGGTCGGCGTCCCGTCCGAGCGGAGCAGGACCATGTCGTCCAACTCGCTATTCTGCACGGTGACCGCCCCCTGGACGCGGTCGTGGATCGTGGTCTCGCCCGCGGTTTCGGCGCGCAGCCGCACGACGAAGGGCTGGCCCTCCTGCTCGGGCCCGGCGACGCGGTCGCGCCAGCGGCCGTCATAGCGCAGCGGCTGCTTGTTGGTGCGCTGCTCGGCGCGCATCGCCTCCAGCTCTTCGGCCGTGGCATAGCATTTATAGGCCGCGCCTTTCTCCAGCAGCTGGCGCGCGACCTCGGCATGCCGCTCGGCGCGCGCGAATTGGTAGACGACATCGCCATCCCAATCGAGGCCGAGCCAGGTCATGCCGTCGAGAATCGCGTCGATCGCCTCCTGCGTGGAGCGCGCACGATCCGTATCCTCGATGCGCAGCAGGAACTTGCCGCCCATATGCCGCGCGTAGAGATAATTGAACAAAGCGGTGCGGGCACCGCCGATGTGAAGGAAGCCGGTGGGGGAGGGCGCGAACCGCGTCACGACCTCTCCGCCTGCGGCGGTGCTTGCGCCCAAAGCGCCTGTCTCCCAAGCTGTGCAGGCCATGACGCCCGCTGAAAAATGGTGAGCGCCCCTAGCATAGCGCTTGCGCCCCCACAAACGGGTGGGAGGCGTCTTTGGGTGCGCCCAAAATATAAGGGCTTACGGGTCGAAAGCTGGCTGGAAGCAGAGCGCGACCAGCTTGCCTTGTGGGTGCCGGTCGCGCTGGGGGCGGGAATCGGCGCCTGGTTCGGCCTGCCCGAGCCGCGCTGGTGGATTCTGTTCCTGACCCTCTCGCTGGGCCTGGGCGGGTTGGCACTGGCACTGGGCATCAAGGGACGGCTCATGCGCGGGATCGCGATCGTCCTGATCTGCGCCGGTATCGGCTGTGGGCTGACATGGGTGCGGAGCAACCAGGTCGCCGCGCCCAGGCTCGCGCGACCCATGATCGTTCAGGTCGCCGGGCGGATCGTCGAGGTCGATCCGCTTCCCGCGCGGGGCAAGATCAGATTGGTGGTGGCGCTCGATCCCGCACCCGACCTGCCGCCTCTCGCGCGGATCAACCTCGATCAGCAGGGCGCGCCGGGGGGCCTTGTGCCGGGCGCGCGGATCGCAGCCAAAGCGCGGCTCGAGGCGCCGCCCGGCGCAGCCCTGCCCGGTGCCTATGATTTTTCGGAGGTGGCCTGGTTCCAGGGGATCGGCGCGACCGGCAAGGCGATGGGGCCGGTGACGGTCACCGCGCCGGCACCGCCGGGCGGCGGCTTCATGCGCTGGCTGGCGGGGCGGCAGCTCGCGCTCACCCAGCATATCGAGCATCAATTGGCCGGCAGTCAGGGCGGGGTGGCGGCGGCATTCGTGACGGGCGATGTCGGCGCGATCAGCGACGACGACAACAACGCCTTTCGACGGTCGGGACTGGCGCACCTGCTGTCGATCAGCGGCCTGCACGTGACGGCTGTGGTTGCCGCGACCATGTTGCTGACGCTGCGGCTGCTGGCGCTGTGGCCGAGGCTGGCGCTTCGGGCCAATCTGCTGCTGATCGCCGCCGCCACCGGCGCGGTGGCAGGCATCGGCTATACCTTGCTGTCGGGCGCGCAGGTGCCGACGGTCAGGTCATGCGTCGCGGCGCTGCTCGTGCTGGGGGGCATCGCGCTCGGGCGCGAGGCGATGACCTTGCGGCTGGTCGCGACGGGGGCGCTGATCGTGCTGCTGGTGCGGCCTGAATCCGTGGTCGGGCCGAGCTTCCAGCTGAGCTTCGCCGCAGTGACCGCGATCATCGCTTTCCACGAACATCCCAGGGTTCGCGCGCTGCTGATGAAGCGGGACGAAGGGCTGGCACGCAAGCTGCTGCGCGAGCTGGTCGGCCTGCTCGCAACCGGCTTCCTGGTCGAGGCCGCGCTTGCGCCGATCGCCGTCTATCATTTCCACCGCGCGGGCTTTTACGGCGCGCTCGCCAACATCGTCGCGATCCCGCTCACTACCTTCGTGATCATGCCGCTCGAGGCGCTCGCCTTGCTGTTCGACCTGGCGGGGATCGGCGCGCCATTCTGGTGGCTGACAGGCAAGGGAATGGCGCTGCTGCTTTGGATCGCGCGGACAGTGTCGGCGCTGCCAGGCGCGGTCACCGCATTGCCCTCAATGCCGCTCGCCGCCTTCCTGCTGATGGTCGCGGGCGGCTTGTGGATCGCGCTCTGGCGAACGAGGATGCGCCGGCTGGGGCTGGTGCCGCTCGCGATCGGCGCCACCTGGGCCTTGCTCACCCCGCCGCCAGACCTGCTGATCACGGGCGATGGCAAGCATCTGGCGGTGCGGACATCCGACGGCGCCCTCCACCTGCTCCGCCCGCGCGCCAAGGATTATGTGCGCCAGCAATTTTCCGAAGGATCGGGCGTGCAGGCAACCGCGCTCGATCTCGACGTGCTGCCGGGCGCGGTCTGCACGCGCGACGTGTGCATCGCGAGCCTCCAGCGCGGCGGCCGCGCCTGGCACCTGCTCGCGACGCGCAGCCCCTATCAGCTCGACCTCAATCAATTCCGCGAAGTTTGCGCCTGGGCGGATATCGCGATCAGCGACCGCCGCCTGCCACGCACCTGCACACCGCGCTGGCTGAAGCTCGACGCGCCGCAATTGCGCGAGACAGGCGGGATGGCGATCGAACTTGCCGGTGGGCGGGTGCGCACCGTCAACGGGGATGACCGGCACCCGTGGATGATTAACGACCGGCCATCGCAGAAGCCTCAAGGTTGGGCTGCACCTCAAAAGGGGATGATTGTCACCGATCCGGTGCAAAACCATGGTGTTAGGGATGACCATCGATCAGGATGAAGCTCCGAAGGCGCGATAGGCGCCAGTCGAGGGGGGTTTGATGGCTGCAGTGGCTCCGCCCGCCATCGTCGTGCCGGGACCGGTCCAGGATCAGCCCGACGTGATCGAAGTGATCGGCAGGCGCGCCGATCAGGTGCAGAAGATCGACCGCCGGACTTATCAGGTGCAGGAGACTCCGCACGCGGCACAGAAGGACGCGGTCCAGCTGTTGCGGGGATTGCCCGCGGTCACCGTCGCCCCCGATGGCGGCGTGATGCTGCTCGGCAGCGGCAACGTTCGCATCTTTGTGAACGGCCGTCCTTATCAGGGCGACCAGACGCAATATCTCCGCACGCTGCACGGCGGCGATATCGAGCGGATCGAGATCATTACCAATCCTTCGGCACAATATTCGTCGGAAGGCACTGCCGGGATCGTCAACCTGATCCTGAGGCATAAGACCGGGAACGGCATAAGGGGAGGCGCGAGCGCGGAAATATCGCCCCCCGGCCTGGGAAACGCCAATGCGACGGTCAAATATAAGCAGGGCCGATGGGCCTACGAAGGTCAGCTGCAGGGCGGTGGCGGCCGAGCCGCGCAGACGCATTATGACAAGCTGCGGAGCGTCGAGGAATTGGCGGGCCTGCCTCCGACCGTCGATGATGAAGAAGAGCGGCAATCCTCGCGGAGTGGCTACATCGATGCCAATGCCAAGGTGATTTATGAAGTGGCCCCTCGGACCAGCGTCTCGGCCCGACTGGAAGGTGGCCAGGTTCGCACCAGCACTGCCACCGCGGCCGATTTCACGGGGCTTACCCCTGACTTCTCCTCATTTTCGGAGCGACGCCGCGCGACATCCGCAAGCTCGTTCCTGACCGCCCAGCTGGATTTCGACCACAAGGGGAAGAAGGAGGGCGATACGCTCACGGGAGAGGTCGGGATTTCCGGCCGCCCGGGCGGCTGGCGCGATAAAAGCCGCGCCATTTTCAGCGATGGCGACACATTGTCGACTGATCGGCACGAGGGGATTTTCGGCTATTTCGGTCAAGTCGATTGGCAGCATTCGCTGGGCAAGTGCATCCTCTCGATCGGCGGCACCGTGTCACGTCGCGAGCAGACTGAAGCATATCGCGTCACGAGCACCGGCCCTTTGAACGTGAGCGGCGCGGCGGACGCGGCCGATCGCTATTCTATAGTGACCGAGACGGTGACCTTTTATGCAACCTTCCAGCAGCCGGTCGGAAGCTGGACGATGATGCCGGGCGTTCGGGTCGAACAGAATAAGCGTATAATTTCCAGCCCTGGGATTCCCGTTGCGGCGCTTGACCAGGTTAAAGCCTTCCCGACGCTTCATGTCGACCACCGGCTCGGCAAGATGCTCGATCTCACCTTGAGCTACAGCAAGCGCATCGATCGGGCGCGGCCAGAGATGCTGCGGCCTTACCGTGCGGTGGAAGATGTGCTCACGGGCGTTCAGGGCAATCCGCATCTGCGCGATCAGTCGACCGATGCCTATGAGATCAATCTCCACTATCGCCGCAAGTCCATGGAAGCGGGCATGATCCTCTACGACCGGGAAACGAGCCGCTTGTGGAGCAGGAACTATGAAGCGATAGACGGCACCGCCTCTGTCTATAGCTGGATCAATGCCGGGCACCGCCGCAGCCGCGGCGCGGAGTTCGATCTTGCGACTCCACTCGTCAAGCATTTGAAATTCAACGAAAGCCTGAACCTGTTCGACGAACAGGCGCCGGTCGAGGCTATGAGCGGCGCACGCGTTGAGGATCGGTTTCGCTATACGGCGAATACCACGCTGGAATGGGACGGGCCGGATCGCGGCAGGGTCACAGGCGACGTCGCGCAGCTACAGTGGACTTATGGCAGCCCTTCAAGTCAGTTCCAGCAGCGCAACTTTGCCTGGAACACGCTGAGCCTGTCCTGCACCCATAATTTCAGCAGGACCATCTCCTTGACCGGCACTGCCAGCTACTCCACGAGCAACGGCCATCGCCTGTTCGCGCCCACCGTGCAGGAATATTATGCGCAGGCCAACCCGGCGCAGTTCAAGCTGAAGCTGCTGAAGACGTTCGGACAACCCTGAATGAAAAAGTCCGCTCGAGCGATTTCCCCATCCGGTCAGGGGACGCCGATCACATCCTCGGGCTGGGCCGGATAGGCGCGCAGGATGGCTCGGATGAGGTCGGCGGCGACCGTCTTGTCCGTGCCCTTCGCCGTTCTGGCGGCGCGCACGGTGACGGCCGCGCCCTGCCAGGTCACGCCCTCCTCTCCGCGCTTGCGAATATGGACGTCGAGCCGCGTCCGCTGAAGCGGCACCAAGGTCGACTTGCCGGTGGGGAAGGGGATGACGATACCCGCGCCGACAGCCGGAGACGCGCCAGGCAGGATTTGCGAATGGCTCGCGGGAATCTTGGCGGAAGCAGTCCCGACCTGATCCCGTGTCACGCCGATCTCCACCACGAAGGCGGCATGGCCGGGCTCTTCCAGCAAGGTGAAGCCCCGCGTGGTCAGCGCATCGCCGACCGCCGCGACGAACATGGGCATCGACGCGGCCAGATCGGGGTCGTCCGCTTTCGCCTCGATCGAGAACGTACCTGATGTGGGGGGCTCCGCCGCCGACAATGATCCGCACCAGATCGACGCCAGGGCCAGAGCGCCTATGATGGTCCGGCCTGCCTTCATCCTGGCATCTCCCAAATGCTCGGCCTTGCCCGTGACGCCGAACGCTGTTCGAAGCCGGCCAGCTTGAACCCGTGAGCAAGGGCTCGATCGCTTGAACAAAGCCTGAATCGCGTCATCGGCCGATGCGGCGCGGGCGTCCGCCGACCTGGCCAGGCTTCAAAGCAAGAGCAGCAGCGGTACGGTCGTCCCCGCAGCGAGCAGGATGATCGAGATACGCCGGGTCAGCGGGTTGGTGAGCGCGATGGTCATGCCCAGCAGGGTCGACAGGATCAGGCCGATCGACAGTGCCGTGACGAAGATCTTGAGCGGCAGCGGCGAGAGCAGGCGCTGCGATGGCGGTGGCGGCGGGCGATGCGGTTCGGCATGCGCGCCCGGCGGCGGCGCCGGCTTCCGCCTGGGCTGGTCGCGCGGCGGTTGCTGATCCTTGTGCACGCTCGCCATCCACACGATCCAGCGTGGCGGTGGCGGCGCGGCCGGATCATGCGTTTCCTGCAGGCGGAAGGTCTGGAGCGCGCCGCTGAGCGCGAACAGCAGGATCATCGGCGCGAAGAACAAGCCCACATAATTGTGGATCCGGCGCACCTTGCGCATCGTGGTGGGCTTCAAACATCACTCCTTTGACTGGTCGGCGCGATCGCGCTTGACGCCCCTTAGCGCCGAAAACCGCCGAGCATCAGATGATAGGCCGCTGCGCCGGCGACGGGCTTGCCAGCGGGGTCACGCGCCGGTTCGAACAAGGCTTGCGACACGAGCATGCCGCACGCCGCCTTCTCGATGTCCGCATGGCTGTGCTTGTCGTCCATGTCCTGGCAGGCGCTGACATGGCCATCGGTCGAAACCGTCAGCCGGAGCATCAGCTCGGTCACGCCCCGCTGGCGTCGATCGAGGAAGCGCATCAGCTCGCCCAATTGCCGCGGCGAGAACCATGCCTCCGGCTTCTTGATCGGCACCGCTTTCTTCCCGCCGGGCTGGAACTGCGTCGCGTCCGCACCCCAGTCGGTCAGATATTGTTCGACGCAGCCGGTGAAGACCTTCGCGGCCTGGGCGGCGCCGCGATAGGCGAAGGGGCCGATCGGACCGGTGCTGCGTTCGAACGAGACCGAGGTCGAATGCGCGAAAGCATCGACGAAGCCGCGGTCGAGGTCTTGAATCCGCATCATGGTGCCGCCGTCATTTTCCAGCTGGGTCGAGGTCGCCTTCTTGTCGAAGCGCGCGTCGGCATCGTGCAGGGCGATCGCGACCGGGAAAGGCACGTCGGTCGAATGAAGCGAGAAGCTCTTGCTGCTCACCGCGAAATTGAAGACGTCGGTGCCGGGGATCGTCTGGAGGAAGAGCGTGCCGGCCTGCGGCGCCGCCACGGTCCGGATCAAGGTGCAGAGATCGTTGCTGCCGTCGACCTGCCAGCGTTCGACCGGTGCTGGCGCGGCGGGGGCCTGGGCGAATACCGGCGTTGCGGTCACCACCGCGAATGCGGCTGCAGCGGCGCCCCATTTGCGCATCGAGTCCATTTTGATCCTCCCCCCTATTTGTGGTCTCAACGGATCAGCTCGTCTTTTCCGTCGCGGCGATCGTCGATCTTTTTGCTGACGACCGGAGAAGGCTACAAAGGGGAATAGTCTGGCGGATCAACGCGGCCGGCTGGCCAACCGGATTTCGAACGTCGCGGCTCCGCGGACGGCTTTTCCAGTCGGATCGTGGGCAGGTCGAAACAGCTGCTTGGCGAGAACAGCGGCACACGCCATCTTTTCGAACGTGGCGTCGGTCGGGCCCTCCAGGCGCGCGCAGCCATCGACGCGACCATCTTCCGAAACCGAAACCCGCATCAAGGCGGCCAGCATGGCTCCGGATCGGGGTATGAAATAGGCCAATCGCAGCAACGTATCGTTGGGAACCCAATCGTCGCGACTTCGGACTGCAACCGGCTTCGCACCGCCGGGCTCGAACTGCCCTGGGTCGGCCCCCCATAAGGTGAGGCGGTCATTCATGCAGTACTGGAGCGCGGCTACCGCTTTGTCCGCGTCATGGAACGTGTAAGGGCCGTATGCCTTGCCTTTTCTCTCCAGGCTGAGCGCAGACGCCCGCCCAAGCGCCTGAATCAGGTCGGCCTCGACGCCATCAAAGCGGATCATCGTACCGCCGCCGTCAGGTAAAGCGGCACCGGACGCTCGTCGATCGAAGCGCGCGGCGGCATCTTGGAAAATTATGGTCAGCGGGAATAGCGCCCCGCTCATGCTTTCGTGCAGTTCGCGGCCACCCACGGCAAAGCGATAATAATCGGTGCCGGCGATTGCCTCCACTGCGAGATAGGCGTCGCCGGGGGACAGCTGGCCAACCAGCATACACTCGTTGCCAACCGATCTGAGCCGCCATGCCGGCTGTTGCGGAGAGCCGCTGTCGGCTTGCTGAGCCGCTGCCGGTCCGGCGATGGAGAGCGAAGCCGCGATGGCGCAGGAGATCAACGCCCCCAGCGGGCCTCTCCGATACCGCCGCCTCACGGATTGCAATCGGTTCGCTGGCCGAAAAAATTATCGAGAGGGCTGGTCGTGACGGTCGTGGTCCCGGTTTGCCCGCCCCGATGAAGCGTCTCGACCCCGTCGTTCACCTTCACCTTCACCAGGTCCTTCGCCGTGCACCCGGTCATTGAAATGCCGCCAGGTCCGCTGGACGTTACGACGAAGCGTCCCTTCTCCAGCATATGCCACTTGGTGGGTGCGGCCTTGCCTTCTGTTTTCAGAAAGCCCGTCCCATCCTTTTCGAAGGTCAGCTGGACGACTTCGTTCGACCAGGTTCCCGTCGGCGTGTCAGAGGAGCATCCCGCGACGGCTAGAGGTATGGCCAAGGCCAGTAATCTTCTTTTCAAGATCCATCCCCTTCCGCCGAATTGTCTTCCGGTTCTGCGCTGCCGAAAACGTCAACGGCAGCGACTTTACCACCTAGGCTGGACTTTCAAATCGGAAGTTGCGCAGGCGGTGGAAGGTCCGCGTGCGCGGAAGGAGGGAAGGGCGGTCAGGCCCCCGTCACCTCCTGCGCCAGGAAGGCATGGATCTGGGCGATCACGGCAGCGCCTTCGCCGACCGCCGCGGCGACGCGCTTGGTCGATCCGCAGCGCACGTCGCCGGCAGCGAACACGCCCTTGCGGCTGGTCTCGAGCGGCGCGCGCTGGTCGCCGCCGGTGATCACGAAGCCCTTGTCGTCCAGGTCGACGCAGCCGTCGAGCCAGTCGGTATTGGGATCGGCGCCGATGAACAGGAACAGGTGGTTCAATTCGCAACGATGCTCGGTGCCGGTTGTGCGGCAGCGGAAGGTCACGCCCTCGAGCCCGCTCGCGCGATTGCCGTCGAGCGCCACCACTTCCTTGCCGACATGCATCTCGACATTGGGCAAAGCCTTGATCCGGTCGATCAGATATTTGGACATCGTCGCTTCGAGCGGGCGGCGGACGATCATGTTGATCTTCTTCACCTGCGGCGCGAGGAAGACGCAGGCCTGTCCCGCCGAATTGCCGCCGCCGACCAGCGCAACCTCCTCACCCGCGCACAATTTCGCCTCGATCGGCGACGCCCAATAAGAAATGCCGGCGCCTTCCAGCTCTTCCAATTTGTCGACATCGGGCCGGCGATAGCGCGCACCCGATGCGATCACGATCGTGCGGCTGCGGACGGTTGAGCCGTCGCTCAGGTCGACCGCGAACCCGCCATCCTCGCTTGCTTCGTCGCAATGGAGCCGCTCGACGGTCAGCGGGATGGCGAGTTCGGCGCCGAACTTGGTCGCCTGGGTGAAAGCGCGGCCGGCGAGCGCCTGGCCCGAAATGCCGGTGGGGAAGCCCAGATAATTCTCGATCCGCGCCGACGCGCCCGCCTGGCCACCGAAGGCGCGCGTGTCGAGCACCAGCACCGACAGCCCTTCGGACGCGCCATAGACTGCGGTGGCGAGGCCCGCCGGACCCGCGCCGGTGACGATCACGTCATAGATCTTGTTCGTGTCGAGCTCGGGCGTGATGCCGAGGCAGGCGGCGGCATCCGCATCGGTCGGGCGCTTGAGCACGGTCCCGTTGGGGCAGATCATCAGCGGCAGGTCGGCCGCAGGCACGCCCAATTTGTCGAGCAGCTCGCGCCCTTCCTGCGTGTCCGCGTCGATCGTCTGGTTGGGATAGCCGTTGCGCGTGAGGAAGCCCTGAATCCGGACCAGGTCGGGATCCTCGGGCGCGCCGACCAGCACCGATCCGACATGGTCGGCATTGATCAGCCCGACCCGGCGCAGGATGAAGGCGCGCATGATCAGCTCGCCCAGATCGGCCGATCCAATCAGCAGCGCGCGCAGATGCTCGGCATCGAAGGGCAAAGCGGTACAGCCCTGCGCCCCCGCCACGCCCTCGGCCAGCGTGGCCCGACCGCCCAGCTGGTTGATCTCGCCCGAAATCTGACCTGGGCAGTGGGTGACGATCGGCGCTTCGTTGCCGAGCCCATCGCGGCGCACGACCTCGATCGATCCTTCGAGCACGAGCCAGGAGGGGACGTTGCGTTCGCCGAGAGCGAACATCGTCTCGCCGGGCTCGAAATGGCGCGGCTCGCCGCTCGCGAAACGGCGCGCCGTCTCGATCTGCGCCGGAGTGAGCTTCGGGAACATCTGGTCCCGGCGGCTGTCGAGGTCGGGTTTGGTTGCCATGATCAGCCCACCCGATGCGCGTGGAGGATGGGGATCTTGGGTTTGAGCATCTGCCCCTTCATCACGCCTTCGCCCTCATTGGGGTCGGTCGGCGAACCCAGGATCTTGTGGACCACGTCCATGCCCTCGATCACATGGCCGAACACGGCGAAACCCTGATTGTCGCCCGGCTGGTCGGGCTTGGCGTCGAGTCCGCTCATGTCGCCGACGATGATGAAGAAATCGCCGGTCGCGCTGCCCGGCGCGTTGCGCGCCATCGACACCGCGCCATCCGTGTTGCTGAGCCCGGTCTTGGTGGTCGGCTCATGCGGGATCGGCTTCAACGTGCGCTTGGGGTCGTTGCGCGTGCCGGCCTGGATCAGCCCGAAATCCTTCTGCACCGGATCGGCGCGATAGAAAGTGGTGCCGTCGAGCCGTTTCTGGTCGACATAGTGCAGGAAATTGGCGGCGGTGATCGGCGCGCGCTCGACCTCGACCGCGATGACGATCGTGCCGACGCTGGTCTCGAGCGCGACTTTCACCGTCTTCGGCACAGGTGCGGCAGCCGTAGCAGGCGCCGCAGGCGCGGCTGGTGCGGGCGGTGGCGCCGATGTCTGTGCGAGCAGGGGCGTGGCGAGCAGGCTCAGTGCGATGGCGAATCGATGCAGCATCCGTCCAACCTAGCCGATCAATTGCGTCCGAGAAGCTGCAGCGTCTTTTCGTCTCTCTCGCCGCCGAACCAGCGCTCCAGCGCGGCCTGTACGATTGCATCGCCGGGATCCGCTTCGGCGAACAAGGTGAGCGACGATCGGAGCTTCATCGCGTCCAGATCGCCGAACACCGTTCGTGCATCTGCCGTCTCGAGCATCTGCAGCACCTTCAGGCATTCATGCAGCCGCGCACCCAGGATCGGGTGGGCGAGATAGGCCTGCGCTTCGTCCAGCGACCTGATCGCATAATGGCGCGCAGTGGGACTGTGGCCGAGCCCGGCGATCTGCGGGAAGACGAACCAGATCCAGTGGCTGCGTTTGCGCCCCGCGCGCAGCTCGTCGAGCGCATCGGGATAGGCGTCGTCCTGCGCCTTCAGGAAGCGGTCGAGGTCGTGAGCGTCATCCATCCTTTGGAAACGCGCGGCTGACGAAACGCGATCCGCCAAGGCCGAACCGCCAGGGCTGGTCGACCGCCTTGCTGATGCCGATGCGCGGGCCGGTGACGATCGGATGCGCGTCGCCCAGCGCGAGCGCGAAGGGCGCCCGGTCGAGCGGCGCGCCGTTGAGCCGATGGTCGATCGCCAGCGCCTGGGCGAGCTTGCCCGGGCCGCTGCAGAGCGCGCGCGGATCGACGAGGCCGCGACGCTTCATCATGATGTCGACGCCGTGGGTGGGTTCGAGTGCGCGGATCAGCACCGCGCTTCCCGGATGCGCGCCGCCGACGAAGTTGAGGCACCAGTGGATGCCGTAGATCTTGTAGACATAGGCATGACCGACCGGCCCGAACATGACGAGGTTGCGCCCGCGCGGGCCCCCGAAGGCGTGGCTCGCGGGATCGTCGATATCATAAGCCTCGGTCTCGGTGATGACCCCGCCGACGCCGTCGACCAGCAACGTCACGCCGATCAGCGCGCGGGCGAGCGGCACGACCGGCTGGGTCCAGAATTCCGGAGGCACGGACTTGCTCATACCCGGCCTCCTGCCCGATTGCGCGGATCCGCGCGAGCGATTCAGACGCGAGGTGTCGCGGCGGCGGTTAGGGAGACGAGCATATGAAGATCGGATTCATCGGCCTCGGCCATATGGGCGCGGCGATGGCGCGCAATTTGCTGAAGGCCGGGCATGAGGTGATCGTCTGGAACCGATCGCCAGGGAAAGCCGACGCGCTGGTGGCGGACGGCGCCGGACGGGCCGCGACTCCGGCCGAGGCGGCGGCTGGCGAGGTGGTCCACACCATGCTGGCCGATGACCATGCACTCGAGGCGGTCACGTTCGGCGACGGCGGGATCTTGTCGGCGTCCGGCCAGGCCATCCACATCTCGCACAGCACGATCGGCCTGCCGCTCGCCGAGCGCCTGGCAAAGGCGCATGCCGACCATGGTTCGACGCTCGTTTCGGCGCCCGTCTTCGGCCGGCCCGCTGCCGCCGAAGCCGCCAAATTGTTCGTCGTGGCGGCGGGGCCTGCTGCCGCGCTCGCCCGATGCCAGTCCCTGTTCGACGCGGTCGGCCAGAAGAGCTTTTTCGTCGGGGACCACCCGCCGGCAGCGAACATGGTCAAATTGTGCGGCAATTTCCTGATCCTGTCGGCCGTCGAGGCGCTCGCCGAGGCGATGACGCTGGCCGAGAAGAGCGGGGTGCCCAAGGCAAGCTTGCTGGAGGTGCTGACCGGCAGCCTGTTCGGCTCGCCCATCTACCAGATCTATGGCGACATCTTGGTGAAGGACGCCTTTCGGCCCGCCGGCTTCACCGCGCCGCTTGGCCTCAAGGACATGAACCTCGTCTCGCAGGCGGCGACGGATGCGCGTGTGCCGATGCCGGTGCTGGCGGTGCTGCGCGACCATCTGCTTTCCACCATCGCGCGGGAAGGCGAGGATATCGACTGGTCGGCCATCGGCCGGATCGTTGCGGCCGACGCGGGTTTGTGACGAAGGGCGTGCGCCCACAACGCACGTCACTCCCGCGAAGAACGCGGGAGTCCAGCTGCCTTCGGCCCCAGAGAACAAAAGAAGCTGGATTCCCGCGTTCGCGGGAATGACGTGGGAGAGTAACGATTTACCGGTCGTCGCACGCTTCCGATCAGTCTGAGCGAGCTTTCGCATTTGTGGTGGCGGCATCGCCTCCCTACATCGCGTTCACTTCTTTCAAGCGGGTGGATCCTGATGGCCGAGTTTGACGTGGACCTGTTCGTGATCGGTGCGGGATCAGGCGGCGTGCGTGCGTCGCGCATCGCCGCAGCGCATGGCGCCAAGGTCGCGGTCGCTGAGGAATATCGCGTCGGCGGCACTTGCGTGATCCGCGGCTGCGTGCCCAAGAAACTGCTCGTCTACGGCGCGCATTTCGCCGAGGATCTGGCCGACGCGCGGCGCTTCGGCTGGAAGGTGCCAGACTGCGAATTCGACTGGAAAGTGCTGCGCGACAATGTGCTCAGCGAAGTCTCGCGCATCTCGGGCATTTACGAACAGACGCTCGGCAACAACAAGGTCGAGGTGATCCACGAGCGCGCGACCGTGACTGGTCCGCATGAGGTGACCTTGGCGAGCGGCCGCAAGGTGACAGCCCGCTATATCTTGATCGCGGTCGGCGCGACGCCGGCGATTCCCGACGTGCCCGGTGCCGAGCATGGCATCACCTCCAACGAGGCCTTCCATCTGGATGCCGTGCCGCGGCGCGTGGTGATTGCGGGCGCGGGCTATATCGCCAACGAATTCGCGGGCATCTTCCACGAATTCGGCGCGCATGTGACGCTGATCAACCGCACCAACGTCATCCTGCGCGGCTATGACGATCAGATCCGCGACCGGCTGCTCCAGATCTCGACGTCGAAGGGGATCGAGTTCAAGTTCAACAGCGACATCGAGAAGATCGAGAAACAGGAAGACGGCTCGCTGCTGATCCACCTCAAGGGCCAGGATCCGCTCGCCTGCGACATGCTGATGTGGGCGACCGGTCGCAAGCCGCTGACCAAGGGACTGGGCCTCGAAAATGCCGGGGTCGAGCTCACCGAAAAGGGTGCGATCAAGGTCGATGCCGACAACAAGTCGAGCTGCGACAGCATCTATGCCGTCGGCGACGTCACCGATCGGATCCAGCTCACGCCGGTTGCGATCCTCGAAGGCCAGGCTTTCGCGGACACGATCTTCGGCAACAAACCGCACCGGGTCGATTATAGCGTCGTGCCCTCGGCCGTCTTCAGCCATCCGCCGATGGCGGGCGTCGGTCTCACCGAAGCCCAGGCGCGCAACAAGCATGGCCCGGTCAAGGTCTTCACCTCGGACTTCCGCGCGATGAAGAATGTGCTCGCCGGCCGTGAGGAGCGTGCGCTCTACAAGATGGTCGTACACCCCGAGACGAACGTCGTGCTCGGCATCCACATGATCGGCCCCGATGCGCCCGAAATCCTGCAGGCGGCGGCCGTGGCGGTGCGCGCCGGATTGACCAAGCAGGCGTTCGACGAGACGGTGGCGCTGCATCCGACCATGGCAGAAGAATTGGTGCTGATGCGCTAGCAGGTTGTTTTACCGCGATTTTCGAGCCGCCAGATCAGTCCATCTGGCTCCAAATCGCTCAAAGGCCGGGCGTCGGATCTTCACCCTTCGGAGAGGTTTGGAAAACCGCTCTTTAACCGACGCGGGGTTAGACCGCTCTCATGCAGCGGATAGATTTCGAAACCAGCGCCGTCGCCCATCTGCGCAAGCGCGTGTCCGAGGTGGAGGAGGTCAACGAGGATCTGATCGCCTTCGCGCGCGGTCATGCGGGCGCGGTCTCGGCCATCCACGACGCGGTGCTGGCCGCGATCGGCTGCGATTCGGCGACGGAACTGGCGACCGTGATCACCTGCCAATGGCCGATGCTGCTATGCGTCGACGAGGTCGCGTTCGCCTGGACCGCTCGTAGCGAAGCCTTTCAGGCCAATCGCCGGGGGATTCTTGCGGTCGAGCCCCGCCTGGTCGAACGGATGAGCGACATGAGCCGCGCGGTCGAGATGCGCGGTGTCGGGCGCGGTCATCCCCTGTTCGGCGCGGCGTGCGAGAGCATTCGCAGCGAAGCCCTGATCCGGCTCGACAGCTTCTCGGGCGCGGGCTTGATCATCCTCGGCCAGAAGGAATCGAGCGCGATCGAAGGACACCATGGCGCGCGCCTGTTGCGCTTCCTGGGCCAGGCGGTTTCGAATATGCTGGAGCGGTGGCCCGCCCGCTGACCCTCGATACGCACCCCGCCTTCGCCGCGGCGGCGGACTGGGAAAAACATCTGCGCGCCGAGCGGCGCCGGTCCGAGCATACGATCCGCGCCTATGGCGCCACCGCGCGGCGACTGATCCAGTTCCTGGGCGCGCATCGCGCGGCGTCGATTGGTGCCGCCGATCTCGCTACCGTCGACACGGCCGAACTTCGGGCTTTCCTCGCCGCTCGTCGGATGGATGGCCTCGCCAACGCATCCGCAGCGCGCGAATTGTCGGCGGTGCGCGGTTTCCTGGCCTTCGTCGCCAAGGCGGAAGGGGCCGCCGCGCCGCCGCGGCTGCGCGGGCCGCGCGTCAAGA
>Ga0207698_10000907_pt1 | contig 17255 bp, 20 predicted proteins | sample KBSCornC22_FD_184298 | JGI IMG/M metagenome (GOLD analysis project Ga0207698, IMG submission 184298) | Corn rhizosphere microbial communities from Kellogg Biological Station, Michigan, USA - KBS Corn C2-2 (SPAdes) (version 2) | ecosystem: Host-associated > Plants > Roots > Rhizosphere > Soil ...
CAACCAGTGGCGATCAAAAAGACAAAATAACGAAATCAATTGAAGAACTTACGGCATCCGGCGATACACCTGGCGAAGCAGCGATCCGTTCCGCTTATAAATTAGCAGAAAATAATTTCATTAAAGGTGGAAACAACCGCATCATTCTTGCAACGGATGGTGATTTTAACATCGGCCAAACTAATGAAAAAGACCTCGAAGAATTAATAGCAAAAGAAAAGCAAACAGGCGTTTATCTTACCTGCCTTGGCGTAGGAATGGGAAATTATAAGGATTCAAAAATTGAAATCCTGGCTAAAAAAGGGAATGGCAATTTTGCTTATTTAGATGATATACGGGAAGCCGAAAAAGTACTGGTAACTGAATTTACCCAAACGCTGTATTCAGTTGCAAATGATGTTTATTTGTCAATCAGCTTTAATCCTGAATTAGTAAAAGAGTATAGGCTGATCGGGTACGATAATAAAAGAAACGTACTGGCCGAAAAAGATGATGAGCTGGAAGGTGGCGAAATAGGCCCGGGAGCAGGCAACACCGCAATATTTGAAATAATTCCTACAGGAATTAATAATTCAAAATCGTCTGATTCTTACTTTGCAAATGTAACTCTGCACTACAGGCTGCCGGGAGATACAACAGGTAACTATGCCACGCATATCTGCCCTCAAAATTATGTTGCCTTTGATTCTATACCCAAAAGCCTCCGGTTTGCATCTGCCGTTACCATGCTCGGATTGAAGCTGCGAGAGTCGCCATATTTTTCTGCAGAAACAAATTGGGATTTTATAAAAAGTACAGCTGCATCGGCATTAAATCCCAAAAATTATCTTGAAAATGAATTTATTACTCTTGTAGATAAGTGCAAAGACATCTATAATGAAAAGAAAAGAAAGCGGAGGAAATAATAACCGATATCTCGAAACGCTGCTAAGCTCGCCTTTATGCAATCTGGCTGATTTGTTTTCTAAAAAGTACTTTAAAATTTAGATAAACTTTTACCAAAAACATTTTGATGAATTAATATTAAATAACTTTAAGGAAAAGAGTTTGTATGCAACATAAAATGATAAAGTTGTTGTTGATTATGACGCTGTTTGCATTGCAGGGATTTTCTCAGGCTCCTGACAAATCAGATCATCCTTTATTAGATAAATATTATCCGAGGGCGCAAAAGACGGTGGATACAGCTAAGGCAAAGCCTGCGCCTGCGTTTGTACCTGTCCCCGAAACGAACCCCATACCTGTGGCAAAGCCGGCAGCCACCGCAACCACCGCACCGGCGATAGTAAAGCCCGCCACTAATGTGCCCGAACCGATAATAAAACCACTAGCTGAAACCACGCCTCCATCTACCGGTACAGCCGCTCCGGTTGTTACAACATCAAGTAATACAACTGCCACAGAACCGGGAACAAAGCTTATATCCGAAACAAAAGCGCCTGAGCCTGTTATTGACACAACTGCCGCCGTTAAGCCAGCCGCTGTTGTTGTGCAGCCTCCCCCTGTGCAGCCTGTAAAAAAAGTTCAGCCCCAGGGCCCGCCTCCAACGCCATACATAGACACGAGGCTGGGAAGCAGCTCTCCCTTGTATGATACTTATCAGAAAAATAGTGATGGCGCAGGCTCTGTTACCACAAGGCCCAAGTAAGCAACTTTACAAGAATATTTATCGGGGTAAATTAATCGGCACCTTGTACATTCGTGTATGCCTTACCGTTATACTATTAAAATTTTACAATAATGCTAAAAAGAATTCAGTATTTTAAATATTGCCTGCATAAAGTTGCGGCTTGAATCTTTTGGCTAATAAACCCGTGGCAAGAGAGGTATCGATTTCTGCTGCAAGTATGCCTTCCCTTCCATAAGCTTCATGCGCAATGCATGTGCCATCCGGACCAATTAAAGCAGTGCCCGATTCCGGGAAACGCATTGCATAATTTATACTTGCAAAATATATAGTGTTTTCGAGCGCCCGCATCATCATTGCCTTCTCATAATATGGATTGTTTTTATGTCCCCATTCAGTAAGCTGGGAGCCGGAAATATTACTGCCACTGCAATGCGGATGAAAAACAATTTTGGCGCCACGCTGCGCCGCCCACCGCACAGTTTCAGGATACCGGAAGCCTTCGTGACAGATGCAAATTCCAAACTTTACGCCGTTCACTTCAAAAATATTGCGGCCTTTGCCCGCCGACCATATATCGTCTTCTGATGGGTCTAATTGATTTTTTGACTGGTAACCCAATATTTCACCAGTATTTGATATTACCTGGGCAACATTTAAATATTCATTGTTATCGTACCAATCCATTGGCAAAATTACCGCGATTGAATAGGTTGCTGCAAGCTTACAAACTTTATCCAGCGCTGCTTTCAAAGTTTCGGCATTGCATTTTTCAACTACAAATTCCAAAGCAGGATAACCGGGAATAAACGACTCGGGAAAGCATATTATTTCTGCCTTTTCTTTTACAGCATCTTTTATTAATTCTTCTATTTGAAACAAGCAATCGTTTATTGACGTTGGGAAATGTGGAGATGCTAAAGCTACTTTCATACGCAGTAAAATATTATACCGAAGGTACAAAGAATTTTTGCGGCTTTTTAGATAGCACACGTGTAAAGCCCGGCATACATTTTCAGGATGTAATCAAAAGCAAGATTTTGAAAATTCTTGTATTAATATCATCAACTGTGAGGGAATCAAAATATTTACTTCAAGCTCATCAACTCAACACGTTATATTTTTTAATTAATATTGCCATCAAACAGCTTGAATATGAAATGCAAAAAGATAATCTTATTTCTTTTTTTGATTGGTTTGATAGATTCTCTTTCAGCTCAAAATAAGATGCTCATCTCATCTCCGAATGGTGAATTAGCCTTTACCTTTAGCCTTAATTCCGGCCATCCTGAATATGGTGTTAGGTTTAAAAAGGCAAATCTTATCGAACATAGCAAACTCGGCCTTACTTTTATTAATAACGATACTTTTGGTAACGATGTTAAGGTAAAGAAAATCATTGTTACAGATGGCACGGATGATTATATTTTGCCCGAAGGCAAAGCAAGTAAAGTACATGATACTTACAGAGAAGCGCTCATACCCATGCAGGAAACGCAGGGTGAAAAGAGGCTTATTAATTTAAGAATAAGAGCTTTTAATGACGGCATAGCTTTTCGGTATGAATTTCCTGCGCAGGAAAATTGGAAAGAATATACACTAACCGATGAGCGTTCTGATTTTAACCTGGTTAATAATCCAACCGCACGGGTGGCTTTTCTCGAAAACTTTACTACGTCGCATGAGCATCGGTATAACGTTTTACCATTAAGCGAAATTAAGGATGATACACTTATGGATATGCCCGCTCTGTTCGAGTTTCCGGGAAAAATATATATGGCCATCACAGAAGCCAATCTTGTTAATTATGCAGGCATGTCCCTCACAAAGCGAAATGGAATGCTTACAAGCCAGCTAAGCCCATTGCCCGGTCAAAGTGATATTAAGGTGAAAGCAATGCTTCCGCACCGTACTCCCTGGAGGGTGATGATGATCAGTGACAGAGTTGGAGCGCTTATAGAATCGAACCTTCTTACTGACCTTAGCGAACCGTGCAAAGTGCAGGATGTTTCATGGCTGAAGCCCGGCAAAGCAAGCTTTCACTGGTGGAACGGAGATATAATGCCGGATACAACTTTTGAACCCGGCGTCAATTTCTCCTTCAATAAATATTATATTGATTTTTGCGCAAGAAACGGCATTGAATACCATACAATAATAGGATACAGGGGCGTAGCCTGGTTTCAGAATGATGGCATAGAATATCAGCCAGGACCTAATACAGATGTAACGAAGCCCCGGCCGGGATTAGATATTAAGGCAATATGCGATTATGCAAAGACTAAAGGAGTGGGCATTCGTTTTTGGGTTCATTGGAAAGCGCTTTATCCAAAGATCGATACTGCGTTTGCGTTATTTCAAAAGTGGGGAATTAAAGGAATGATGGTTGATTTTATGGACAGGGACGACCAGGAAATGGTAAACATCCAGGAAGAAATATTGCAGAAAGCGGCAGCACATCATTTGGAAATACAATTCCATGGCGCCTTTAAGCCAACAGGCCTTAGCAGAACTTATCCTAATGAATCGACCCGTGAAGGAACATTAAATTATGAAAATGACAAGTGGAATAATCTTATTACTCCTGATGACGATATTAATATTCCTTTCACACGCCTGCTTGCCGGGCCTACTGATTATCATTTAGGCGGCTTCAGAGCCATGCCTGCATCAAAATTTAAAAATCTTTTTACAAGGCCTCATGTGCTGGCAACAAGATGTCACATGCTTGCCATGTATGTTATCCTGGAGAATCACTTATCAATGGTTTGCGATTACCCTGAAGCTTATGAAGGCCAGGATGGTTTTGATTTTATTAAAGAAGTCCCGACTGTATGGGACCAAACGGTAGTGCCGGGCGCAGAAGTAGGGGAGTGGGTATCAATTGCAAGGAAAAAGGGCACGGATTGGTATGTGGGCACCATTACTAACAGTAAAGAAAGAACAGTAACGATACCGCTAAGCTTTTTGTCAGCCGGCAATTATCATGCAGAGATATATAAAGAGGGACCGGACGCGGCAGACTATCCTAATAAACTAATTAAGGAATCAAGGGACGTTTCGTCTTCGGATACAATTACAATTGATTTGCCTTCCGGTGGAGGTGAGGTAATGAGGCTGCAACTAAAATAAATAATTTGATACTTTCTTTTTGACACCTGCCATCAATCTGTTTCCTGCATATAGCTGCAGCAGCCCACGTGTTCAGTATCCCTATCCTTATAACCACCCCTCCGTTGGTGGTCTTATAACGAACAACTTCTTTCAATATCTTTAAAAATGTCTTCTTATAACTTTCAGCATTACCTGCTTAAAATCACCGGCGAAATAATTCGGGTTACTCGTAAAACTACGAGTTAACATTTATTGGAATACTGTTTGCCTATAGTTAGAAAATTTTTAATCTGTATTAAACTCTCAAACTATGAAAGTAAATTCTCATGCGATGAATTTTTGCGTTGTATTGACGCTCTTATGCAGCACGATAATTATATCGTGTGAAAAAAAGACCAGCGACGACAGCGCCAAAGCTAACTTACAGATCCGGCTTACGGATAGTCCTGATCCAAATGTAAGCGAGGTATGGATAGATGTAAAAGATGTTCTGATAAATCTTGGCGATACCTCATCGTGGACAAGCGTGATAGGGTCGCATGCAGGCGAATACAATTTGCTGGACCTTACTAACGGTAAAGACACCATCCTTTCAGATGCTGAAATACCGGCAGGTACCATTTCGCAGATACGATTACTGCTGGGCGATAATAATTACCTCATTACAAAAACGGGTGAAAAAATAGATCTGACGACTCCAAGCGCACAGCAATCAGGACTAAAGGTGCAGGTGAATGAAGATGTAACCGGCGGTCAATTGTATCGACTCATCTTAGACTTCGATGCCGGAAAGTCTATCGTTAAGGCCGGCAACAGTGGCAACTTTATTTTAAAACCTGTGATAAGAGTGATCTCCTTTATGCCGTCAGGCGGAAATTTAAAAGGTGTGGTTCTTCCCGATTCAGTAAGGACATCGATCTTTGCTATCAATGGCGCAGATACCATTGCTTCTACCTATACCGATACGACAAATGGTAATTTCCTTTTTAACGATATCCCTGCGGGAACGTACTCACTGTCGTACCTGCCTACGGATACATCTTTTAAAGAAGCGCAACAAACTGTATCTGTTGCTTTAGGCGCCACCGCTGTTGCAGATACGGTTGTTCTTGAAAAATAATATGGGCTTTTACCGGATAAAAACTGCCCACTCTGTTGGGCAGTTTTTTTTAAAGCACATTATTAAATTTTTCCTTCGTTGTTGCATGCCCATACACGCAAATGTGCCTGACAATGCGTTTGACGGGCTTGATTCAGGCTGGTATAAAATGTATTGGGAGCCATTTAAATTATTTCTCGCAGGAATCCCTGTTTCAAAAGCATCTATGTAGTATAAATTGAAGGTATTCTTATGCCCGGAAAACTCCGCTTAAACATTAAACCGGCAACTTGTTGCAAATAAAAAAAGAGACTGTCCTTTTAATAACGCTGCCATATCCCTGGCTCGGGCTCACGAGCCAGTTCTGTTGAGTTTTCCAGAAATATGAACCACGGAGGTTGGTAGTTGTTTCACACATTTATTTTGGTTTCCGTTCGGGAAAAATTCAGGATTAAGATAAAAGCGGAGTATTTTTATGCTGCAAAGTTGTAGCTTATTAAGGAGAGATTCCAGAGTGGTTGAATGGGGCGGTCTCGAAAACCGTTATACAGGCAACTGTATCGGGGGTTCGAATCCCTCTCTCTCCGCAAAAAAGCAAAACGCACTGAAAATCAGTGCGTTTTGTGTTATAGTGAAATCAGTATCGAACTTTATTATTGTTTTTTCAGTCGTATTAGATTGCGCTTGATAACAGCCGTCAGCCAATAATTCCCCCTCTCGGTTTTTTGAGTTTATGAATTTAAAAACCATACATACCACCCGAAACAGAAATATGCTCTCTCGTGATCCACGCTGCATCATCGGAAGCAAGAAATACGACAGCTTTCGCAATATCTTCGGGCAGGCCTCTACGACCGAGCGGTGTATTGGCGACAAACATTTTTTCATACTCACTCCCCGTAGTAACACCCACACTCTGTGCACCTTCTGTATCCGTAGCGCCCGGCAAAACTGAATTGACAAGAATGTTTTTCGCACCCAACTCTTTCGACAAAGAAACCGTTATGGCATCTAATGCTGCTTTAGTTGCAGAATATAACGAGACACCTGCCATCGGCATTTTGCTTGCTCCCTAACTGATATTGATGATACTGCTGCCCTTATCGCTAACAGTTTCAAAGCTGCCTGGATAGTAAGCATAGGGCCCAAAACATTGACGTCGAAATGCTGATGAAAAGTTTCTACCGTTGCCTGTTCAATAGGTAAATATGACTGAAAGACCGCGTTGTTTACCAAAATATCCAACGTGCCGAAGGCCTTCTTTGTTTCTTCAAACAGCCTGGTTACATCGGCTTCTTTCGATACGTCGGCCTGTACCGAAATGGCTATGCCTCCATTGTCGGTTATGGCTTTCACCACTTTATCGGCTCCTTCTTTGCTTGAAGCATAATTTACAACAACCTTTGCGCCTTCTGCAGCAAAATGTTTTGCGATAGATGCACCTATTCCTTTTGAAGCACCGGTAACTATCGCTACTTTGTTTTTTAACTTACTCATGATTCTTATTTAAGATTTGCAATAACAATTCATCAATCGAACTTGACCAAGTCCTTAAAGATCAGTTGTCCCCAGCTATTTCCATGCGCCTGCACAAGCAGTCCGCCTTCAGAAAGCCCGCCAAGTTTGATTGGCGCGAAACCGAGATTTTCCGCAAGCGCACCAATCTCCCCTGCCGCGCCGTCATCGTCGCTCGCCAGGAACACAACTCTCCTGCCTCTATGTACGGCCGGATCCAGGCCAAGAATGGCAGCGCCCAGATGGTTGAAGCCCTTAACCAGTTTTGCACCAGTGAAAGCCTGCGCGACGACCCTGGCAGAAGGCTGTCCTCCTAATTGCTCAGGAGGCACGCCGTAGGCATTGGTCACATCAACGATGATCTTCCCCTTCCAGGATGGCAGCGCCTTCGCGACATCGGGGTGCGATTCGAAGCGGACAGCCAAAAAGATGATATCCGCCTTAGTGGCTTCTGCAAGTGTTTTAGGAATGATTGTAGTTCCGATTGCGGCTGCATCGGGCGCAAAGCTTTCCGGGTTGCGCGTGGTGGCAACAGATACTTCAATGCCTTTGCGGGCAAACGCTTTGGCCAGGGCCTGGCCGATATTGCCGAAGCCGATAATTGCATAACTTTTTTCTTTGTTTTCTAAATTACTCATTGTTTTTATTTTTTTAAGTTTCTAATAATGTGACTTTGATTCTATGTAAATTGATCCGGGGTGATTATTTAAGCGGGCGACAAATAGGTGAGGCCACCATCAACAAGGAGCTCCGCACCAAGCATAAAGGATGAATCATCAGAAGCCAGGAAAACCGCTGTTTTGGCAATTTCAGATGGTTGCCCGATTCTGCCTATCGGCATGGCGTCTGCATAGTATTTCTTTACCGAATCCAGTTGATCGGCAGGAATAAACTTGCCAAATACCGGTGTATCTGTTGTACCGGGTGAGATTACATTTGCCCTGATCTTTCTATCTAAAAGATCGTTTGAAAATCCTTTTGCAAAATGTATTACAGCCGCTTTGGCAGCACCATACAATGTAAAGGAAGGATATGCCCGGTGTCCCGCATTTGACCCCATAAGAATAATAGAACCACCATCATTCATATAAGGCAGCGCTTTATGAACAGTGAAATACACGCTTTTCAGGTTCAAATCCATTGTCTTATCATAGAGCGCTTCGCCAATATCTGCCACAGAACCAAAGGTTGCTCCTGTAACTGCACCGCCTGCATTGGCGACAATCACGTCGATGTTACCAAATTTTTCAGCCGTTTCTTTAAACACTCTTTCCAGGTCGGCCGGATGGGTGACATCCGCATTGATGGCGATAAAATTATCTCCAAGCTGGGCCACAGAACTGTCTAAAGTTTCCTGGTTTCTGCCGACGATAGCCCCTACAGCACCTTCATTTTTAAATTGTTGGGCAATGCCAAACCCAATGCCACTATTACCTCCTGTAATAACTGCCACTTTGTTTTTTAGTCTCATTATTTATGTGTTTTTAAATTTGTTTCGCAAACATACCATCAATAGTTTACTTTTGTAACCATTATAGTATATTCTGGTTACTATTGGGTAACTACAAATTTTAAAACATGAAAGACGAAAGATTTTGCAATTCGAATTGCCCGTTTACAAGGGCCATCGGCACTATTGGAAATAAATGGAAGCCGATAATTATAAATGTGATTGGCACGCGTAGCATTCGTTTTGGCCAGTTAGATGCCATAGTACCCCACATTTCAAGGAAAGTACTCACCGAACAGTTGAAAGAGCTGGAAGAAGATGGGCTATTAGAAAGAATAGCCTATAAGGAAATACCGCCAAGGGTAGAATATCGCTTGTCTGAGAAAGGCCTGGCTTTTTTGCCCATTTTAGAAAGCATAAAAGAATGGAATTTAAAATATGAGGTAGCTCCAATATCCATAGAGACTGATAAAAAAAGCAGAGTAAAGTATGCCGGATCGTGTTAAATCGAAACTTGAAAATGAACGGTACATGAAACACATCAATCATAATCTTCTATTTGCTGTTATAATACAAAGAGGTTCTCCAATATTTTGAATGATATATAAGGAATTTCCAACAGGATCGGATTAATAAGGCGATTATTCGAACAATTTAATCACCTTCTATAAATCAACATTTATAGACGCCATTAATCATAATTGTTCAAACTTCCAGCTAAACTTTTAAGGAGGCTAAAAATGTCAAAAACGGTATTAAGTGTTCGATTGTAATCCCTCTCTCTCCGCTGAAATACAATTCCCTTCTTCCTGGCGAGAAGCACTCAAACAAAAAGAGAAAAACTTTTGAGTGCATTAGAAGAACCTACTTCGCTTACCCACGTGAAAAGGAGATTAGGCAACTGGTTTCGGAAGGTTTTTTTTCAAAGAAATTGTAGCAAAATTTTTATCAGCAGCCATACTGTTGAAGCCATCGAAAACACATGCTCCGCAAGCTAAATGTAAGAAATGCACCACAGATGATGCATCAATGAGTTATGTCATCATTTGAATAGCCCTTTTAAAAATTCACCATTTTCAGGGATATTGAGTTTCAGCGTATCGGGATAATTTGCATCATTAATCACCTATAAAAATGAAAAGATGCAAACGAAATTATCAACAACCGCAAATGGGCCTGCCAGGCAGGAAGAAACACTTTCAGTAGCTGGTAACACCATAACTGTAAAAGTTGGAGGCAAGCAAACTGACAATGCTTATTGTGTATTTGAGCTAAGCGTTCCGCCCAATGTAGGAGCGGGTTTACACATTGACAAAGACTGGGACGAGTTTTGGCACGTAATGGAAGGAACTTTTGCTTTCACATTGAACGGAAAGCAAATAGAATTGAGTGCAGGTGGGTTTGCTTACGGACCAAAAGGCATACCTCACAGTTTTAAAAACACAGGCGAGGCAACAGGCAAACTGGTAATGCTTACGAAGCCGTCCGGATTGGAAAAGTTTTTTAAAACTGTTCACAAAGCTTCTTTGCACGGCAATCCCGATAAAGAAACTTTTGTGAACATAATGAAGTCTCATCACATCGAACCGGCTTAGTGATAGCGTCTTCCTTTAGCTGGCTATCTTGCAGAATAAAGATCCTGTAATCATATAAATCAGGCATTATGGTAAAATGTATTAACCTTGAAACAATAAATAACTTTGGACACAAACTGCTGCCTTTATTTATTAAGCCTCCGCAAGAAGCGCTGCAACCGGGACCGAGAGGTATAAATATGCGGGTGCTGGTTAAAAGCTCTCAAACCAATTATCAATTTTCGTGTGTGGAGCTGGTGTTGGCACCAAAAAAAATGGGACCTGCTCCCCACATTCATGATCATCTCGACGAATTTTCTTATGTATTTTTACCTGATGACAGATCTTTTTTCAACGCCCAGCCGCATTATCATTACCTGCAATAAACGTCTCTCACCTTATCTTGAAATGGAGGTAAAAGAATTAGGGTTTACACCCGAAAGAACCTTTCCTACCGGTGTTGAAATGGGCGGCACAATAAACGATTGTATCAAACTGAACCTGAACCTGCGCTGCGCCAGCCAGGTATTGTACTTGATCAGCGAATTTGCTGCAAATAGTGTAGATGATGTTTACAACGGCTTATTGAAAATAGAATGGGAAAAGATCATCGCTGGTGACGGGTATTTTTCAGTGACCAGCAATGTAGATCACCCAAGTATTACCAACACTTTATTTGCTAACGTAAAAGTGAAAGATGCCATAGCTGACCGTATGCGAAATGAAACCGAAAGCCGTCCAAACTCGGGTCCGGAGTTAGATAAAACTGTTGTTCACCTGTTTTGGAGAAACGAAATGGCCGCCATTTTTTTAGATACGTCTGGCAGTACACTTGCCAAACATGGTTATCGTAAAATACCCGGCAAGGCCCCAATGCTGGAGGCATTGGCTTCAGCAACTATTTTGGCTACAAACTGGGACAGGAGATCGCCTTTTGTAAACCCCATGTGCGGTTCTTCTACATTGGCAATAGAGGCTGCACTAATAGCCACTAACAGGCGGCCGGGCTTATTTAGAATCAATTATGCCTTCATGCATATTTTAGGTTTTGATAAAGCAGTTTATGAAAAGGAAAGAAAAATACTGGAGGAACAAATACTGGAAATAGAAGGTTTGCGGATCATTGCCTCTGACATAAGCGAAGATGCAATAAACATTTCTAAAATAAATGCCGGTGCAGCTGGGATAGAAAAAAATATAAATTTTGAAGTTTGTGATTTTGAAGAGACGGGTTTTCCTGAAAATGGCGGAGGTGTTGTTTTCTTAAATTCGGAATACGGCGAACGGCTTGGCGAAGTAAAAGAATTGCAGGAAACCTATGCAAGAATTGGTGATTTTTTGAAGAAAAAATGTAAAGGTTATACCGGTTATATTTTTACAGGCAACCTTGACCTTGCAAAAAAAATCGGGCTAAAAGCCAGGCGACGTATTGAATTTTTTACCAGTAAAATAGATTGCCGGCTATTGGAATATGAATTGTATGCCGGCACAAAAGATGCAAGAAAATTGGCTTAACGATGATGCCCTTTCCGGCGGGGTGTCTTCATTGGGAATGGGAAGGTTCAATTACCATAACACGTTGTTGAGCACAAAATATACTAAGCAACTTGATTTTTATAAAAATAAGCTGTGCGCAGAAAGTATTATATTAGGCTGCGCGGAAATACCTATTTTAATTAAAGCAGGAAAATTCACCTATGATCGTATTTGATAACATCGCTATACATACTGAAGCCATTATGGATTTTGTGCTGACCTAAACCAGCGCCTAGCGTAGTCTCTAACCGCGATAAAGCGCAGGCAAGCCTGTGATTTGCTTAACAACATTTTCAATCCAATAACAGTATTTGTTTTTAACACCCGTTAGCAGGCAGGCTTTAATGCATTTTGCAAAGGCATTAGATGTAACAGCAGATAAGCCAGGACGCTACAAATCCAGGTAAGTCTTTTATTGTATGATAATGTATATACACCAACATTCGCAAAAGGTAACGCGATGAAACATTGCGGAAAGAACGCCTTCACGAAGAGCCTGCTAAAACATAAACATAATCGGCATTATATTGGATAACCTTTGACCATGCCCGTTATAGACACAAGAAATAAAGAACTGAAAAGCGTTGAGTTGATCGCCTGGTTGATGGACTCCCGATTTAAAATTCCAGGTACCCGGTTTCGCTTTGGTCTCGACCCTTTGATTGGCCTTATACCGGGGCTTGGTGATTTTACAGGTTTTTTAATTTCAGGTTACATGATGTTGATTTGTGCCCGAAACGGAGCAAGCGGTTTTGTATTAGCCCGCATGACGTTTAATATATTTATTGACGCTTTAATAGGCGCCATTCCCCTGATTGGCGATCTGTTTGATTTCGCTTATAAAGCAAATGACCGCAATTTAAAACTAATGCAGCAGCATTATATAGAAGGACGTCACAAAGGCGGTGCATGGAAAGTGGTCGTCCCCATATTGATTGTGCTTTTTATTGTTATTGCAGTGTTAGCATGGTGTGGTTACAAGGTATTTACATGGCTCATTCATTCGATTTAATTTATCATGATTTAATTTATCATGAGTTAATTGAAATGCCTGAACAATACGTGCATAGTTCCAGAAAATTTATTTATACATCTTTCTGCTATTCCAATATAACTAGGAAATTACTCCTTTATAAATTTCAGCACAACACGTTTCTCCGGAAAATCTATCATAAGAAAGTAGGTTCCTCTATACAAAAAACTTAAATCAATTTTATCTGAAATAGAGTTGCTTTTAATAATATCAACTACCCGACCATTCACATCAATGATCTTGCATGGAGGATTATCCATTTGAAATGCCGGTTCCAAAAATAATTTACTCTTAACGGGGTTAGGAAACAGCTTTATTTTTTTCTTGTCTGTATCGTTCACAACTACCGCAGATGAGGACGTACTAATGAATGCGCCATGCAATTTACCATCTGCTGAGCGGGCAGTAATCTTAAACCATATCTTATCCCCATCGGAAAGTGTGGAACTATTCCATTGGTAAGAAGTATCTGTTACTCCGGTAACAATTGGAGTAAACGTAGCTTTGTCGTCAATACTGTATTCAATATCATAGACAACCGGCCTGCCGTCATCCGGGTTAGCCAAATGCCATGAAACAGGCACAGAAGTATCATATATTCCCCCCGAAGGATTTTTAATAGTAATCTGCGGGGGCGCATAAGAATGCAATAGTTCAGCAAAGCCAAAGCCAGTTACAGCGATGCCGTTCACTGTGCCGGAAACCGTGGTAGCCCCCTCAAAAAATCTAAAAGGCCATTGAACTTCAGTGTTGTCATTTTTTGTGGTAATCGTCACATCAATCTTATTTTCTGCAGAAGTCAATCTCCATTTGGAAGAATAGCACATTGCGCTATCGGGCATCCAGTTGTAGGCCAGGCGCTCAATTTTAAAATCGCTGGTATTGTATTGTGAAGTCTCATTAATATATCCGGTTAATATCCGGTATTTTTTATTGTCTGGTATCGTATTGAACGTAGTGAAAATATTCCAAAGATTCAAATCCATTCCATCAGATAGTTGCAGATGAAACCATTCATATTTTTCTCCCGTGAGTGGGTTGAAATTGCCATATTGCCTGTCTATCCATGACATGCCGGTTACATCTTCAGTATTACCATCAAGGGTTAACTTGCCAGAAACAGCATTGCCCGTTAAGGAATAATAATAAGTATAGTTGGATAATCCTTGTTCAAGATAGCCATCATCGCCTAAGATGAGCGGCCGCTTCAAACTTGTACAATCTAAATTGAGGCCGGTAGTTGCCGATGATGCTTTAATAGCGTATTCAAACGGGATCAGCTTATTATTAGCATCCATTTTATTGCTCCACGTTTCCGCAGCCCCCTGGTAAACTAGTGCATGAATATTCAGGTGATCGGTAGACAAACTGGTATAATTAACCGGCTTTGTGTCCTGGTAAAACTTCCCCGTAGCATCATCAGTAATATTGAGTATTCTGAAACCGTCAAAAACACTTGCAGGATAGTAAAAATATGTAAGCATAAAACTATATGTTTTTCCTGAAATAGTGGCGGTGAGGTGGCCCGATGTGTACCACCATTCAATAGGTTCCGCATTATGCCGGCCTTCATCCGCGGGAAAAGAAATTATACTGCCGGGCGGCTTATAAGGAAACACTTTCCAGTCTTGTGTATAACCAATTTGGCTTGCTAAAACCGCAGCAATAAAAATGTAAAATTTAAATTTCATAGAGGCGCAATTTCGTCTAAAGTAGTTTTTTTATGACGCACTACAAAGCGCTGGCTATTATCTTCATTTAGTAACAAGTTTCTAAGATATAATTTTGCCTGAACTATAATTCTTTTGATTATGATCACCATTAAAAAACTAATAGCCGTGACATCCCAAATCAAATAATAAAATATTCCGTAAAGAGCTAACGAAGTTTAACCGGATGGCAGTACACAAGAAGAACTGCATATAAAATATAGTTGTACTAAGCCGGGAATGCACGCCAATACATAAGAGATGGATGGGTCAAGAAGAAACCTACTTCTTCGTTAACTCTTTCTTAACAAATATGACACAAACATGACTTTGATAAAAATGCCTTATGGTGGAAAAAGAATAATTTGTATAAAACTTATTCAGCATGAAAAAACTCCTTCAAAAGCTAGCTCTACCCATTCTTATGGCTTTGGCTATTGCTAGTTGCTCCAAAACTGACATCAAAGAAAGTGCTACGTCTACTCAAACAGGCATTGTACCTCATGTGTATGGTTTGCTTCCTACACCGGATGCCGCGGTGTCCACACTACCGGTTTTTTCTCCTTCTATATTTAATAAAGGTGCTACACCGGATGGTTCAGTTTATCTCGGTACGCTTCCTTCCAGCTACCTCATTACCACGCCGGCAATTAGAGATCAGGGGCAAATAGGCTCCTGTACCGGCTTTTGTGGTACGGAGGCCAATGAGATTTTAAAATATTACGCGAAAGGCGGAACTAGGTCAGACCAGACAACTATAACGAGCACCTCAGGCGCAATGGCTGCAATTGTTTCCAACAAGTTTTCTAATCCTTCTAATTATTTTGGTGCAGATGGTTCACTGGCTCCGCTTTTTTTATATTATATAGAAAGAGTAAAAATTGAAAATTATTCCATTACTTCGGACCCCGGTGCTAATATGGTTAATATAGGACAAGCCTTACAGGGACTGACAAATAACTCCGGAAGTGGTGCACCCATTACGCCGAACGGGGAAAGCACCGAAGACCTTTACCCTTACCCAATCACTCTTAATTCACAGGGGTACAATGTAGCAACGGCATCTTCTACGCAATTTACAACACCTCCCAGCCCAGGTGCCATCAGCAATGCAGCCAATTTTATTATTGGCCCGCAAAGTGGCTCTACCGGAACTTCCGGAACTACCAGCGCCGGGTATTACTACATTCCAGGAACAGGAGATGTAGCAGAAGTGAATAATTGTAAATATGCTATTTTAAATGACAAACCTGTGCTTATGGGTTTTACAGTGTATGACAATCACAATTATACCGTTTTTGAAGGTCTTAACACATCAAGCTATATTTATAACCCACTTACCAGGGGTACTTTAAGTAAAGGACTGCGTGCCCTTGGCGGTCATGCTGTTCCCCTCGTGGGCTATTTTGATGATGGCACCGGCTCAGGCAGTACAACCGGCGGCGGATACTTTATCGTACAAAATTCATGGGGTACACCCTGGGGCTATCACGGTCATTTTTTACTACCATACTCAGTTTTAAAAAATAGCAAGGTAGTGGGTAATAATAATCTTTTTGTTTTGGTGCAATAAATGGCAAGTCAAAATTAATGGCCTGCAAGCTGTTCAAAACCTTCTGCAAGGGAGGTTTTTTTATTAAATACAAGTACGAAACTCTTTGACCCTAAATGTTCGCCCAAACATAGGGATTAATTCGCTTTAGTGTCGGTATATTTTTCTTCCTTGCGGGTATCCCTCGCCCCGACATTCCTTAAATAATATTGTATTGAGAGCATTGTATAGTGCCGATACTTTCTCCCCACAAAAGATTACCAATTTTAAGGGTATAGGAAATTTGCAGGAAGACGCTGCCTGCCTGTCGGGTTGAGTTAATAATATATGCACGAATAGCTCAAACAATGACCGACCCTCATATTTTCATATTGAAGGCTTTGTTCTGACTGCAGAATATCTTGCAGAAAAGGTTTTGGCTAATAAAACAGTCCTATTTAATTTATATTAAAATGGAATTATCATCTACCGCCACCACTTCTCCGTGCTCTCATTGCGTCTTCATGTTCATGAATCGTATGTATTTGATCATCTGTTAACCCGGCAGCTTTGTAGTGTTCTTCCATTTCCTTTCTCAGGTTTTCCATTTTTGTTTGTTTATCTGAAGTGCTGGAAGACTGATCAGTAAATATTTCACGCATTTGCGGACGGTATTGCATTCGTATAGCTAAAACCGAGTCAGTCATTGCATCAGATAATTTTACCGAATCTTTTAAATAGGATTGCCAGGCTTGTTGCATATTTCCACCACCGTTCTGGGCAAAAGATTTTGTTGCGCCTAATGATAGCAATATTGCCAGGCACAGAATAATTTTCTTCATGATTATTTTTTTCAGATATAAATGCAAATTATGTGCTGATTATTGTTAACGGTAAAATGATGGCTTACCTGAGTGTTTTCAGGACAGCAAACTAACGGCGCGGATATACTAAAATCTGAAGAAAGAAATGGAATAACTAATAATCCGATTCATAAAGAAACTAGATGAATAAGATCATATCCTTTCTGTCTGCAGGATTCCCTCGTCATGGCTGTCACCTCTCAA
>Ga0207698_10000912_pt1 | contig 17183 bp, 20 predicted proteins | sample KBSCornC22_FD_184298 | JGI IMG/M metagenome (GOLD analysis project Ga0207698, IMG submission 184298) | Corn rhizosphere microbial communities from Kellogg Biological Station, Michigan, USA - KBS Corn C2-2 (SPAdes) (version 2) | ecosystem: Host-associated > Plants > Roots > Rhizosphere > Soil ...
GTGAAGTTCAAGGGCCACTCGATCGCCGACGTGCTCGACATGAACGTCGAGGAGGCGGCCGAGCTGTTCAAGGCGGTCCCCGGAATCCGCGACAAGATGCGCATGCTGCAGGAGGTCGGGCTCGGCTACATCAAGGTCGGCCAGAGCGCGACGACGCTGAGCGGCGGCGAGGCCCAGCGCGTCAAATTGTCGAAGGAGCTGTCGCGGAGGGCCACCGGCAAGACCCTCTACATCCTCGACGAGCCCACCACCGGCCTCCACTTCGAGGACGTTCGCAAGCTGCTGGAGGTGCTCCACCGCTTGGTCGACACCGGCAACACCGTGGTCGTGATCGAGCACAACCTCGATGTCATCAAGACGGCCGACTGGGTGATCGACCTCGGCCCCGGCGGCGGCGTCAACGGCGGCGAGATCATCGCCGAAGGCCCGCCGGAGGCGATTGCGAAGGTCGGGATTTCGGCGACCGGGCAGTATCTGCGGCCGATTTTGGAGCGGGCGAGCGTGAAGCCGCAGGTGGTTGAGGTGAAGCCGAAGAAGGTGCCGCGTTCACGCAAGGTCGTCATCGACGAGGACGAGACGGATTTGATTGCGGCGAAGTAGGTGATGATTCCCAGAACACTTCCCGAAATTGGCTGGCCCGACGTCGAGCGTTTGATCGAACTTCGTCGTGAGGAAGACGACCGCATAGAGTTCAAACGCAGTTTCAAAGGAGCAGAGGAGTACGCGGCACTAAACGATGGTCAGCGGCAGCGCGCTTTGGATTCACTGGCCCGTGAAGTCATCGCCTTCCTCAACACCCGTGGCGGCGATGTCATCATCGGGATCACGGAAGCAACAGGACCTCGGCCGACTGCTCAAGAGATTACGGGAGTAACGAATCCGAGTGATGCAGCCGATAGAATTGCGCGTGGGTTGGCGGCCCTCATCGAGCCTGCGCAGACGAATATCTCAGTCCGTGGTGTAATTGATCCGCTCAACGAATCCCGCGGCGTCGTTATCATCCGCGTCCAGAGCTCGGTCCGGGCGCCACATAGGTCCAAGCGCACGCTTGAATGTTTCGCAAGGCGTGGCTCAGAATCGGTGCCGATGGCTATGGATGAAATACAAGACCTCACGTTGAATCGTTCGCGCCTGCGGCTGGAGCAGATGGAGCTGCTAGACCGGCAGTTTGCCGATTTCGAACAAGGCAAGAGTGAGCACCGAGACCTCGGCAACTGGATATTTCATATTCGAACTGTCGCTTTTCCGATCTCCGAACAGTCGATTCACATCGACGATGAACTCTTAAATGAACTCCGGAACCGTAATCCGACGATTTACGACGCGACCGGTAGGTCTGATCAGCATACCGTCGCCTTCCGCGGGCTCTATTCTCGTTGGCGCCCGATCTTACGTGGCCGAAGACAGGAAAGTTTCGATACTCATGATCGTGCGGAAATTACCCATCCAATGCCACATTATGCCGCGAAGATCATCAAAGAGAACGGCATTTGCACGTTTGACTACGCGCAATTGGCTGATTTGAATGGGACGCCGGGCATATATTCTGAATGGGTGCTCGGATACTTTGCCGAGGTATGCGAGGCACTAAAGGCGCTTTGGACGAAAATTCCACAATTGCTGCCAGCCACTCTTCGGGTTGGCATCAGGTCTCGGGGAGACGTTTCAGTTGCTTATCCCCAAGGCAGTTGGTCGGATGGACTGGCAACCTTTCCCGAGAGTCTCATTTATTTGCCCGATTTTGCGGCGAGTTCCGTCGACGATATGACGGACTTTTTCCGTCAAGTGCAGGTCGACTTCTTTGCATTGCTGAATGTCGACCATCCGCAACCGTACACGCTGCACCCACCTCGTCAGTGACCAGGAGTGCGTCAATAATACGCGACAGTCAGTGCTCTCAAAGCCGGCGACGCAGCTACCCCTCACTCGCGCAAACCGTGCTTCTCAATGACCTAGCGGCGTAACTCCACAGTCCTTTGTCTTGCGGCACAGGCGAGCGGAAACTGCCTGACCAGTGCCGAAAAAGATCGCGGTTGCGCGGAGCTGATTTGCCTCCTGCGGTAGCATGGCAAAGAGCGCTGCCTCTTCGGGCTGGCAGGCAAACACAGCTGCCCGCGCAACATCCCCGGGAGGATCACCGGAAGGTTCTAGGCGAACTGCATTGCGGCGAACGCACAGCATGTACTCGCGTGTGAGTGTGTCGGCCCCGGTGTCTGCTGCCAAAAGACTTAGCACTGCAGCGAGAACGAGCATTGCGAATCGCCGTGTACGCTAGTGCGGCTGCGCCGCGGCTGATGGCGGCGATGGCGCAACAGCAGGCTGGACGGAAACGGGAGCCGGAGCCGCCTGCGGCGCGGCAATCGTCAGATCCTCATCGAGGAACGCCTTCACGCCCGCGCCCGCCGGAATCTTCGCGCTGGTGCCGGTCATGAAGAAGCCGGCGATCGGCACGAATGCCACGGCTGCAACGACGCCGGCGGTGCCGGTCGTGCCACGCTCGTCGAAATTGCCCGTCAGGCGGATCAGCCGGTCGCCGACGCGGACGTTCAGCGCGCGCGCCGAGATGTGCCCGGACTTGCCCCACATGCCTTTGCGGCGAAGGTCGCTGATCTCACCGGTCGCGACGCTGCCGGCCGGGATCACGACCATATTGCCGAGCACCACGTCGTTGGCGACCGTCATGTGGAATTGCTGGCCCTCGCGGATGGTCTTGTCGTTCGAATCCAGGCCTTCTTCCATGCGCAGCGGAACCTCGGTGCCGGCACGCAGCACGCTGGCGCCGGCCGGCGACACGATCACCGCTTGCGGTGCCGCCGGCGCGACGGTCGCGACAGGAGCGGATTGGATCGTTGCTTGCGGCGCAGCCGCCTGTGCCGCCGCAGCCGCGGCGAGCACGAAAACAGAAATGGTCATGAAAAAACTCCCCCTTGCGACTCGGTCCCGAGCACGAGCGCAACGGGAGACTGACTCAGCCTGTTCAATTTTCCTAGCGAAATAAGAGGTTAACCGCGGGTGGCCGGCTAAGTCAGACCGCTTCCGTGCGCGATCATGTTGTAAATGCCTGTCGCGGGATACTGGACCAGCCAGAAGACCATCACCGCGATGCTCCAGCGGCGGCTTCGGAGCAGCAGGAGCGCGATGCCCTGCGCGTAGAACAGGATTGCGAAGAATTGCACCAGGTGCGTGGCGAACGGGTTGAAGCCGAGCGCGAGCTCTCCGGCGGAGAGCAGGGCATTGCTCAATAGCACTCCGCCGACCACCCAGAATTTGTGCGTGAAATAATAAAGGTCGAAGTCCGGCCATTCCTTCCGGTCGTGGGAGAACACGAGCCGCGCGGCCAGATAATAGATCGCGGTGATCACCAGGGCGCAGAGCAGCACGAGGTAACGCGCCGACACCACCGCTCGAGCGTTCCACGCCCACGCCCAGAAGCTCGTCAGGTCGCACATGACGATCAGGCCGAGGAGCGGCGTTAGCCAGCCGATCCTGACCTTGTGCCGCTCCTGAAGCGCGGCTCCGAACGCGCCCAGCACCTCCGCGAGCGCGAGTCCGAGCAGCAGCCCGAACAGCGAAAACACGAAATTGAATGAGTCCATGCCCGCCCCCCGGCCTAGCCAACGACCATAAACCCAAAAAAGTCTGTCCTACAGCACCCGTTCTATGTTCCAATGTGGTTCCTATAAGTCAAGTGAAAGGAACCACATGACCACTGTCCCCAAGTTCGAGCCCGTCCCGCTCCGTCCGCGTCACGACGGCTGGAGCGCGGAGCGCCAGATCCGCTTCGTCGAGGCGATCGCGGAGGGCGCCACGGTCGACGCCGCCGCGCGCCGGGTCGGAATGACCCGCGACTCCGCTTACAAGGCGCTCGACTGCAACATGCCGGAGGTCGAGCAGGCGGCGATCGCCCGCTCCGTCAACGGCGTCGCGCGCCCGATCTTCTACAAGGGCGAGCAGGTCGGCGAATGGCGCCACCACGACGAGCGCCTGACCATGTTCCTGCTGCGCAGCCGCCGGCCCGAGCGCTACGGCAAGTGGATCGAGCATTTCCCCGCGCCCGATCCCGGCGAATATGTCGAAGACCCGGCAATCCGCCTCGACGGCCCGCTCACTGAGCTCGAGTTCCACGGGCCGGGCGAAGAGGGCAACCTGGCCGAAGACGATGACGACGAGGCGGACAAGCAGCCGCCGAGCGACTGACTCGCGCGCGCGCGTTGGACTGTAGACTTTGTATACTTTCGCGAATCCGCGCCGGCTGCTGCGCGAACCGGTCCGTTAATCCGCATTATCGAGAAAGCGCACCTCGACCTCGCGCCCCTCGATGAAGCTTCGCCCGTCCCGCTCCGCATAGCCGTCGAGCAGCCGCGCATTCACGCCGACCCGGCCGTAGCTCTCGCCCGTGCTTCGCCAGTCGGTGTGGCAGCCGCACTTCGGGCAATGGTGCTGCGAGATCATCCGGTCGCCCCAGATGTACGCCACCGTCTCGCCCTCGATCCGCACGCTTCCGTCGTCCGGATAATAAGCCATCAGCGAGCCGATCTTCCGGCAGAAGCTGCAGTTGCACCGCGCGAGCCACTCGGGCGCCGCCGGCACCTCGATCCGCACCGCCCCGCAATGGCATGATCCCGTCACGGCCACGCGCTCGCTCCCGTCATCCCGGCCCCCGAGCCGGGACCCGCCTTCCCTTCAACGAACAGGCGGGTGCCGGGTCAAGCCCCCTGACGAGGACTTCGGGGGCTTGGCGTGAAAAGCCTTTCCTGCGGCACGCGCTGGCCTACACTCCGCGCCTCGGGGGGCCGCACATGCACATCCACTTGCCCAAGGGGCTGCACAACTGGCGCGAGATCGCCGGGGAGATCGTGATCATCGTCGTCGGCGTGCTCATCGCCTTGTTCTTCGAGCAGCTCGTCCAGCGCTGGGACTGGGACAAAAAGGTCCGCGCCGCCGATGACGCGATGCAGCGAGAGCTGTTCTACGACGACGGCCCGCAAATGGTGGAGCGCGCGTCGATCCAGCCGTGCATCGATGCGCAGCTCGACGCCATCCGCGCCGCTGTCGAGGCGGGACGGCCGCGCTCGGAGATCAGCACGCTGATCGACCGGCTGTACCTGCCGTTCGTGACCTACGACAGCCTCGCGCAGCGCAACGCCACCGCCTCCGATGTCTCGACGCACATGTCGAAGGCGCGCAACGACCTTTGGACGCAGGCCTACGGGATGATCCCGATGGTCGATGAAACCAACGCCGCGGAAACGATCGACGCCGCCAGGCTAAGGGCGCTCAAGCGCACCGGCGGCCCGCTATCCGACGCCGAACAGATCCAGTTGCTCCAGGCCGTCGAAACATTGCGCGCCGACGGCGTGCGCATGCTGTCGGGAATCGGCTGGACGATGTCGGTCCTGCCGCAGCTCCACGGCACCTTCGACCCGGCGCGGCTCCACGGCTTCATGAGCAATGCGCGCCTTCACTACGGCACCTGCGTGCGCGACCTGCCTGCCGATTGGCCCGCCACATTGCTTCCGCCGCTGCCGAAGGGCGTCGCGCCAGGGCTGCCGGTGCAGGCGAGCGGATCCGTCGCTGCCAGCCGCCCGCCGGACACGATCCGCTTCGCGACGAGCATGTAGCCGGTTCAGAATACCCGCCCATGCATCCCGACGCCGAGCATCGTGAGCACGGGGAACAGCGCATATCGCGACAGCATCAGAACCAGCAGGACGATGCTCGCGCGTTTGCTGCGCACCAGCAGAAGCGCGATCAGTAGGACGAAATAGGACAGGAAATTCACGAAGCCGGTTGGCGAGCGCATGAACGGCGCGTGGATCGCCAGAAGCGCCGCGGCGGCGACGACGTTGCACAGCAATATGCCGCCGTACACCCATTGCTTGTGGCGGAAATAATAGACGTCGAAGTCGGGCCACTCGACGAAGTTCCTCGGGAACACGAGCCGGGCGGCGAGATAGTAGATTCCGGCGAGAAGGACGGTGCCGATCAGGAACAGGAAATAGGGCCGGGAGATACCCCGCATCTGCCACCCGATCTCCCAGAACGAGGTGAGGTCGAGGATGACGAACAGCGCCAGCAGCGGGGTCAGCCAGCCGACCTTGAGCTTGTGCCGCTCCTGAAGCGTGTTGCCGAACCCGCCGAACACCTGCGCCAGCGCGAGGCCGAACAGCAGGCTGTACAGCGAGAAGACGAACTCGAAGACCGTCATGCGCCCCGCCTCCCTGCGACGCGCCGAACATAACGCCGCTTGCGAGCCGGGGAAATCATGTAAGCTCGCAGGAAATGGAGGGCATCGAGATGGACCGATTCACCGGCTCCTGCCTCTGCGGCCAGGTCCGCGTCGCCGCCACCGGGAAGCCATGGCGCGTCGGCCTGTGCCACTGCCTCGACTGCCGAAAGCATCACGGGGCGTTGTTCTTCGCCGCCGCCATGTTCCCTGCCGACGCGGTGACGACCCAAGGCACGACGAGCGAGTACAGGGGCCGCCATTTCTGCCCCCGCTGCGGCAGCTCGGTGTTCAACCGCGATGGCGACGAGGTCGAAGTCCATCTCGGCGCGCTCGACGCTCCGGACCAGCTGGTGCCGACCTACGAATGCTGGACCGTCCGCCGCGAGCGCTGGCTCCCGCCCTTCCCGCTCGCCCATCGTTACGAGCGCGACCGCGAAGGCAGCGGGCGGTCGGAGGACTGACGATGTTCGTCGCGGCCGCGTTGCTGGCTTTGGCTCAAGTGGCGGGGACCGCCGCTGCGCCCGCTGGCGCGCTGGTCCACCAGTCGCACCTGTTCGGCCTTCCCGACGGTGCGGTCGGCTACGTCCCCGCAAGCGCGAGCGCGCACCCGCCGCTGCTCGTCCTGCTCCACGGCGCCGGCCACCGCCAGGCCGAGATGGTCGAGCATTTCGAGCCCGAGGCCGACAAGCGCGGAATCGTCCTCCTCGCCCCCGACTCGCGCGGCGTCACCTGGGACAAGGTGCTCGACGCCGAGGCGCCGCTGTCGGTCGATTCCCCGATCGCCAACGCGCAATCGCACAGCTTCGGGCGGACGCCCGACGCCGACCGCGTGGAGAAGGCGATCGGCGCGATGGCCAGGATCCTCCCGGTCGATCGGGCCCGGACCGTGCTGGCCGGCTTCTCCGACGGCGCAACCTTCGCGCTGGCGATGGGCATGAGCCGCGACCATGCGTTCGCGGCGGTGATCGCCTGGTCGCCGGGAATCGCGATCCGCACCGAGAATCCCGCCCGCGGCCGCCGCGTGTTCGTCAGCCACGGCCGGTCGGATCCGATCCTCAAGTTCGCCGTTACCTGCGGCGAGATCGTGCCCCTGCTGAAGAGCGAAGGCGCCGAAGTGATCTTCGTCCCCTTCGACGGCGGCCACGACGCGCCCGTGTGGCTCAAGGATACGTTCCTCGACGCGGTGTTCGGGCCCGTGGCCGGAAGCGAGGCGCGGCGCCTGCCCGAGGGATCGGGCGTGTGCGTCGGAGATCCCTCGAGCCGAACCGGCGGTTGAACCGGGCGCTGGACGAAATACATCGCGAACAGGGCAAATTTATTCCGGATCGGAGGTATTGCGCCGCCAATCTGCAACTGCTTGGTCTTGAATGCTTCCCGCGCTTCCCCGAACAGGCGCGGCGCGAGCGGATAGGCGCAGCTCAAGATAGGGATCCGGTGGGACAGGAGACGAGGCTAAGCGTCGAGGACATCTCACAGCTGGTGGATGTCGTCGCGAATATTTCCGAGCAGGACCAGTGCAGCCCTTCGGACGCCGTCCGCCGGATCACCAATATCCTTTCCCCCGACAGCTCGAACGAGCTGCGCGACCGCGCCACGCTGGCCGAGTTCGCGGTGCGGCTCAGGCGGTTGAGGATGCGCCGCAACGAGCTGATCGGCGCACCGCTCTTCCGCGATCCCGCCTGGGACATGTTGCTCGAGCTGTTCGCCGCGCACGAAAGCGGCCGCAAGGTCACCGTCAGCTCGCTGTGCTACGCCTCGGGCGTTCCGCCGACGACCGCGCTCCGGCAGCTGCAGCGGCTCGAGAAGCACGGCCTCGTGACCCGGCACGGCGATCGCAAGGACAACCGGCGCTGGTATGTCGATCCGACCGGCAAGGCGGTCGAGGCCGTCGCGAGCATGGCGGCGATGCTGCTCGAGCAAAGCCTCGCGGTCGACGCGCTGGCGGCGGAGGCCGGCGCGGACGACTGAGGCGCCGCGATCGGTCACTCGGAAGTTCCACGGACTATCGGCGCGCGAACGTTGTCTCGCGTTCATGCGACCAATCGAACAGCGGTTCGTTCTTGCCCCCGAACTCACCGGCGCTTTCCGGGTGAGAATTAGGAAATCCCAATGACGACGATCACCAGACTGGCCGCCGCCACCGCAGCGCTCGGCTTCATCGCGGCCCCCGCCGCGGCGCAATATTATCCGCAGCCCACCTACCCCCAGCAATATCAGCAGACCTACCCGCAACAGTACCAGCAGACCTATCCGGGCTACGGCTACAACCAGAATTACGGTTACAACCAGAACCCGGTCACGGCGATCATCGATCAGCTGCTCGGCAACCGCTACAGCGTGACCGACCGCCAGGCGGTCTCCCAGTGCGCGAGCGCGGCGATGGCCCAGGCCGCGGCACAATATGGCGGCTACGGCTACAACAACGGCAGCCGGTACGGGCAGTCCTATGGCGCATCGAACATGCGCGTTACGGCGATCACCGACGTCCAGCGGCGCAACAGGGGCCTTCGCGTGACCGGCCTGATGAGCTCCGGCTACGGCGGCCAGTACGGCTACCAGAACCGCGGCTATGCGGCGCAGCAGCTCAGCTTCCGCTGCAACGTCGACTATCGCGGCGCGGTCACCAATATCCGCATCAATGCCGGCAACGGCTACCGGCGCTAATCAGAGAACAGCGGCGCGGCCCTAACCGGCCGCGCCGCCGTTTTGGATCCAGGGTGATTAGCCCTTGGTCGCTGCGCCCGGGGCGGCTGCAGGCTGCACCTGCACTGGCGCAGCAGGTGCGCCCACGGGTAGCGGTCCCTGCGCCGACACCGGCATGGCGAGCGGCACATCTTCCTCTAGGAAGCTGTTCACGACGGTCCCAGCAGGCACCTTTGCGCTCGTTCCCGTCATGAAGAACCCCGCAGGCAGGAACACGAACGCGGACACGGCGACCGCGCCGACGCCGCCGGCAGAGCCTTTCTCGTCGAATGTCCCGCTAAGATGAATTTGCCGACCGTAGACGGTCATGTAGAGAATGCGCGCGGCCATATGGCCGGACTTGCCCCACATCCCCTTGTTGCGCACGTCCGTAATCTCACCGACGGCGGGCGTGCCGACCGGGATCACGTTGACGCCGTTGACCATGACAGGCTCGGCCGTTTCAAGGTGGAACCGCTGCCCGACTCGAAGCTGCTTGCCCTTGGTCGTGAGCTCCTCGTCCAGTCTAAGCGGAACTTCGGTGCCGATCCGCAGGATTGCGTTACCCGTCGCGGCCGGCGCGACCGGCAACGGCGACGACGCACTGACGGGCACTCCTCCCCCGGACAGCGCCTGCTGCGCCTGTGCGTAGCCGGAGGCCCGCGCCTGGGCCGGATCGACTCCGGAATGCGGCGCAGCAGCCTGGGCCGCCGCAGCCGCGGCGACCATCAGAATGGAAATGGTCATGGAGAACTCCCCCTGGAAACTCACTCGCCCCCGCGAGCGCGCAGCGATGCTGCGCCACTCGGGTTAGCTTTGCCAGACAAATAAGAAGTTAACGAGCGCCGCCGTCCTCGCCGGAGGAATTGGCCGCATCCGCATCGGGATCGACCGACGGCCGAGTGGCGTCATATTGCTGCCACTCCTGCATCTGGTTGCGCTGGTCGTCGGTGAGATTGTTCTGCCATTGCGTCGCCGCGTCGGCCGGCTCGCCCTCGCCGAACGCCGCCTCCCCGTTGGCATCGATCTGCGCGGCTAGCTGCTGCAGCGTCGGCTTGGCGGCGAGGTTGAGCATCCAGTCGGGCGCATAAGCGAGCCGTGACCGGCTGGTGCCCGCAAGAGCGCTTCGAAGCACCGCGCTGTTGCCCTGCATGCGGGTGACGATCAAGGTGTCCTTGCCTCCGTCCGCCGGCACGAAATCGAGCTCGGCGTGCGCGCCTTCGCGTCCGGCGAAAAGGATGGTGACGACCAGCCGCTGGTCGAGCGAGCGGTCGACCTTGATCTCGTACGGCATCGGCGTGCCGCCGTCGAAGAAGGTCGTTCCGCTCTCCCGCACGTTGGCCACCGCCTGGTCGAACGCGGCGTAGGTGACGGCCGGATTCTTGTGGACGAGTTGCTCGGCATCGCGGCCGTAGACGCTGCCCGTCGCGTAGCCGGCGGCCATGACCATCGGCCCGATGAACCATCTCCACATGACGGCGGCATAGTCGAGCGAGCACTAACGCGAGGTTTAAGCGCCTGCCTGAGCCTCCAGCGCTAACGTTCCGGGCGGAAAATCGTGCGGATTCAACGCCACTCGACGGGCGGATAACGAAGGATAGTTATCTAATGGTAATCGCCTAAAGTCAATCACTTACGTGTAATTTTAACCATCTCTCTGAACGGCTCGGAAACGATGCCGGCGGTAACAGGAGGGCCTGCCCGGACAGGCAGCAGGCGCGACGCCTGGGAACCAGGAGTGACTGACCATGACCAAGTTTCTGAAGCTGATTAAGAACGACAAGGGCGCGACTGCCATCGAATATGGCCTCATCGCCGCTCTCATCGCCGTTGCGGCGATCGGTGCCATGCAGGGCATCGGCAACAAGCTGAACTCGACGTTCAACAACGTTTCGAGCTCGCTCTAAATCCTCGAATGAGGTGGGAGAAACGGCGGCGCCTTCGGGTGTCGCCGTTTTTCTTTGTTTCGGCCTGCTCGCCCTTTCGCGGCGCATTTTCGAGTTGCCCTCGCCCGGAGCGGATGCCAGTTTTCGTGCGATGGGGGGTAAGGCACTGGCAGCGTTGGCATTGCTCGCGTCGAGCGGCGCAGCGCGAGCGCTGGCGCCGATCCACGACCCGGTCGCGCTCAACGTCGGTATCAACTGCCAGTGGCACCGGAACTGCGAGCGCCGCCAGTTCCGGGCAATGAATGACGCCCGCCAATACATCGCGCGCGCTCATCCGCCAGTCTGGCGGATTCATCTGTGCAACAGGAACGCCGCGCGCTCCGCGAGCCGGATCGATTGGGTCGGGTTCGACAACTGCATTCGCAACACGCGCCTGAAGCGGCCGCCGCGCGCGCGCTGACCGCCGGAACAGCCGCCCGAACCGGTCGTTCCCCGTCCATAACAATGGAAAGACGGGCAATGATCGCGAAACCATCCGGATCGCAGGGCGACAAAGCCGCCCGGCAGGGCCGCAAGCCACCCAGCGACAAGAAGATTCGCGAGCTCGATCTTGCCGGCGGAGTCGAAGGCGGCATGGAAGCGGGTAGCGCCGGCGGACCGAGCCAGCGGGACGCAGAACGAAGCCAAGCGCAAGAACGGCCGCAGCGCTGATGCGCCGGGCATTGTCTGAACCTGCGGCGGCTGTTCGCCGTCCAGCATTACGATGATCCGCGTTGTCGCTCTCAGGAAGGCCGCGGCCGCAGGACTTTGCGGTGCCGTGGCGATGGAAGCCTTCTGGTTCCTCGGCGGCAAGGCCGGGCTTCCGACGATCGATCTCGTCGCGCAGCTCAGCGCGGTCGAGTTTCACGGCTGGCCGCTGCTCGGCGAAGCCGCGGGCCTGGCCGTGCACTTCAGCATCGGCGTCTGCTGGGCGATCTTCTACGCCTTCTTCTTCTGGGGCCGGTTCCACCTCCGCCCGGTCCTGCAAGGGCTGCTGTTCGCCATCGCGCCCGCGGCGCTCGCGATCCTCGTCGTCTATCCGGAGCTGGCGTTGATGCGGTCGCATTCGCCGATGCTGGTGCTCGACCTCCACCGGTTCTTCGCGCCGGTGACTCCGGATACGGTGGTCAGCCTGCTGCTCAGCCATGCGCTGTTCGGAGTCATCGTCGGGCTGATGTATCGGAAGCCGGTCGGCTACGCCGTCGGCAAGATGCCCAAGCCGCCGCCGCAGCGGCGCCCCAACCCTTCTCGCACCAGGCGCAATCCGAACTCGACGGCCTTTATGTTCGCGACCGGGATCGAGTGCAGCTACCCGACGATCGAGCACGGCCGCTGGCGCCGCGACGAGATGGATTGCACGCGCCATTACGAATTGTGGCAGGAGGATTTCGAGCTCGCGCGCGAGATCGGGATCACCCACATCCGCTATGGCCCCCCGCTGCACCTGATCTTCCAGGGGCCGGGGCGCTACAATTGGGATTACGTCGACCCGCAGATGGCCGAGCTCGAGGAGTTCGGGCCGGAGCCGATCATCGACCTGTGCCACTTCGGCGTTCCGTCCTGGCTCGGCAACCTGCAGAACGGCGACATCGGCCGGGCGCTCGAGGAATATGCCGGCGCATTCGCCGAGCGCTATCCGTGGGTGCGCTTCTACACGCCGGTCAACGAAATGTACGTCTGCGCCCGGATGAGCGCTCTCGACGGCCTGTGGAACGAGCAGCTGCGCGACGAGGGCGCCTACGCGCGGGCCGCGTGGAACCTCGCCAATGCAAGCATCCGCATGAGCGACGCGATCCTCAAGCGCCGCGGCGATGCCGTGTTCATCAACAGCGAGAGCGGCGAATTCTACCAGCCCTGCTGCCCCGACGACCACGTCCAGGAAATCGCCGACCAGGCGAACGCCCGGCGCTTCCTGCCGCTCGACCTGATTTTCGCCCATCCCTTGAGCAAGCGCATGCACGACCTTCTCTGCTCGCAAGGGATTTCGAAGGAAGACATCGCCAGGCTCGGCCAGCGGAAGGTCCCGAAACGGTCGATCCTCGGGGTCGATTATTACGAATGGAACGAGCGGCTGATCGACCGCCAGGGCCGGGCGCGGGCGCTCGGCGAACTGTTCGGCTGGTACGTGATCGCGAGCCAATATTGGGACCGCTACAAGCGCCCGATGATGCACACCGAAACCAACAAGATGGATGCGCATGGCGCCCCGCGCTGGCTGTGGCGGCAGTGGCATAATTTGCAGCTGCTGGCGAAGTCGGGCGTCCCGCTGGTCGGTTTCACCTGGTACAGCCTGACCGACCAGATCGACTGGAGCATCGCGCTCAGTGAGCCGATCGGGATGGTCTATCCGGTTGGCCTCGTCGACCTCAATCGCGAGGCGCGGATCGTCGGCCTCGCCTACCGGCACCTGATCGACCTCTACCGCGACCTTCCGGAATACAGGGAGTGCAAGGCGCTCAAGGAGATCATCCAGTGATCAGCAGCTTTCTCGACGCGCACGGCTACGACCCGGGGCCGAGCCAGCGGCCGCTGCTCGCCGGCGCCATTTCGGGCATCCTCGCGACCGTTCCGGCGGTCGCCGTGCTGTTCGCCTTCGGCTCGCTTCAGGTCGAAGCTGAGATCCTCGGGCTGTCGCGCATTGCGACGCTCGGCGTCGGCGCGTGCGTCATGGCGCTTGCCGGGGCGGCCTACGCGCGCTTCTTCGGGCGTGCCGCCAACAGCGTGCGCGGCGGCTGGCTGTTCGGGATGTCGTTCGGCTTCGGGTTATGGGCGGCGGGCGCGGTGCTCGTGCTTCCGTTGCTCAACGGCGGCCGCGCGCCGGCCGGGACCGCCGCCTCGGGAGTCGCCGCGTCGCTGATCGTCTGGGGCCTTGCGGCGGGCATCCTCGTCCCCTTCGTCCACCGGCCGCTCCACGAGAGCATCGCGAAAGCCTCGAAGAACACGAACCTCGGGCCCGACGCAGCCGCGGCCAACCGCCAGCCGATCCGTCACCAGCGGCAAAGCACGACCCGTTAGCGCGACGGCAGCGGCATCTCGTCGATCGGGGCGCGGGTGTCGTTGCGGTGCCAGTAATCGGCGCCGGTGAGCACGATCATGATCAGCAGCCAGAAGAAGCCCGCCGCGGCGAACGAGCGGACGAGCGGGCGGCTGGCGCGCAGCTCCATGAAGAAGATGAGGACGATCAGCGCCTTGGCGACGGCAATGGCCAGCGAGACCGGAAGATTGAGCGACCCGAGCGGCACGAATGCGCTCGCGGTCGTCGCGGCGAGGAGCAGCATCAGCGTCAGCCAGCAGCGCCAGATGGTGCCGGCGGTCACATGTTCCTCCCGGCGAGATAGATCAGCGGGAAGAGGAAGATCCAGACGATGTCGACGAAGTGCCAGTAGAGGCCGATCAGCCTGGTGGTCGAGCCGCCGGGCTGAAGCCGTCCGGTGCCGATCCGCCACGCGAGCCAGCTGACCAGCGAAATGCCGATCAAAAGATGCAGCGCGTGGAGCCCGGTGGCGCAAAAATAGAAGATGAAGAAAATTTCGGCGATGCCGCCGTAGCGCGGCAGGTCGAAGTTCAGCGCCGGGACGAGATGCTCCTGGTATTCGAGGAACCATTCGGTCCCCTTGATCCCGACGAAGGCGAGGCCGAGCAGCGCCGTCGCGGCGAGCCACAGCACCGGCGCGCGCTTCGAGCCGGCGTCGAAGGTGATCACCGCCATGGCCATGCACGCGCTGCTGGTGAGGAGCACGGCGGTATTGGCGGTGCCGAGCGCGACCTTGGTCAGGCTTGCGGCGGCGATGAACTCGGCGCCGAACCAGATGCGGTAGTTGAGATAGGCCGCGATCAGCGCGCCGAAGAACAGCACTTCGGTCGCAAGGAACGCCCACATGCCGAGTGTCACCGTCTCGCGTTCCTGAGCGAGCGTCGAATATTGGATGCCGAGCACGCGGTCAGACATCGCCGGCCTGCATCAGCGGCTCGCCGCGGACATATTGGTACGGCGGGCGGATGACCGTCGGCGTCGTGGCGAAGTTCTCGGGCGGTGGAGGCGAGCGGGTGGACCATTCGAGCCCGGTCGCGCCCCACGGATTGGCCGACGCGCGGGGCCCGCGCAGAATCGACCAGGCGAAATAGAACAGCGGAAGCGCATAGCCGACCGCGAGGATGCTTGCCCCCGCCGAGGACAGGACGTGCCAGATCTGGAACTCGGGCGGATAGGTCTGGTAGCGCCTCGGCATCCCGAGATAGCCGAGGATGAACTGCGGGAAGAAGGTCAGGTTGAAGCCGAAGAAGGCGAGGATCGCCGCGAACCGCGCCCAGTAATCGGGGTAGAGCCGGCCGGTGATCTTGGGCCACCAGTAATGGAGCCCCGCGAAATAGCCCATCACCGCGCCGCCGACCATGATGTAGTGGAAGTGCGCGACGACGAAATAGGTGTCGGTCACGTGGACGTCGATCGGCAGCGCGGCGAGGAACAGGCCGGTGAGGCCGCCGATCGTGAACAGGCCGATGAAGCCGAAGGCGTAGAGCATCGGCGCGTCGAAGCGGATCCAGCCCTCGTGCATCGTCGCGGTCCAGTTGAACACCTTGATCGCCGAGGGCACCGCGACGAGGTAGCTGAGGAAGGAGAAAGCGAGGCTGGCGTAGAGCGCCTGGCCGGCGACGAACATGTGGTGCCCCCAGACGAGGAAGCCGATCACCGCAATCGCGATGCTGCACCAGACCACGAAATAATAGCCGAACAGCGGCTTGCGCGAGAACACCGGCACGATCTCGCTGATCACGCCCATCGACGGCAGGATCATGATGTAGACCGCCGGGTGGCTGTAGAACCAGAACATGTGCTGGAACAGGATCGGGTCTCCGCCGAGCTGGGGCGAGAATATGCCGACGTGGAGCACGCGCTCGGCAAGAAGCATGAGCAGGGTCATCGCCAGCACCGGGGTCGCAAGCACCAGGATGACGCTGGTCGCATAGGTCGACCAGACGAAGACCGGCAGCTTGTACCAGGTCATTCCGGGAGCGCGCAGCTTGTGCACCGTGACGATGAAGTTGAGCCCGGTGAGGATCGACGAGAAACCGGACACGAAGATGCCGAACACGGCGAGGATCAGGTAACCGGTCGCGTAGAAGGTCGAATAGGGCGTGTAGAAGGTCCAGCCGGTGTCGACGCCGCCGAGCAGCAGTGCGGTGAGCGTGATCAGCCCTCCCGCCATGTACAGGTACCAACTCGTTAGGTTGAGGCGCGGGAAGGCGAGGTCGCGCGCGCCGATCATCATCGGCAGGATGAAATTCCCCATCGTCGTCGGGATCGACGGGATGAGGAAGAACCACACCATGATGATCCCGTGCATGGTGAACAGGCGGTTGTAGAGGTCGGCACTGCCGAGCGTCGGGCCGGGAGTCAGGAGCTCGAACCGGATCAGCGTCGCGGCGATCCCGCCGATGAAGAAGAAGAAGGTGATTCCCGCGAAGTAGAGCAAAGCGATGCGCTTGTGGTCGGTGGTCAGCAGCCACGAGCGGATGCCGACCGTCGCGTTGAGGTAGGTCTCGTTGCGCGGTGCGTGCATCAGCTGGTCCCGCTCCGGTTGGGCCCGATCGATTCGATGTAGGCGACGAGCTTGGCGAGGTCGTCCTCGCTGACCTGCCCCTTGAAGGTCGGCATCACCGGCGCGTAGCCCGCGGCGACCTGCCCCTTGGGGTTGAGGATCGAATCCCGGACGTAGCGCTCGTCGGCGATCACGACGCTGCCGTCGGACAGGGGCACCGGGCTTCCGAACACGCCGTTGAGGTTGGGCGCGCGCACCGTTCCGCCGGCCTCGTGGCAGCCGCTGCAGCCGTAGCGGTGGAACAGCTGCTGCCCCTGCGCCGCAAGCGTCTCCTGGCCCCCCTGCGCCTGCAGCCAGTCGGCGAAGTCGCGCGGGTTCATGACCGTGATCCAGCCGCCCATCTTTGCGTGGTCGGTCCCGCAATATTCGGCGCAGAACAAATGATAGCGGCCGACCCGGTCGGCGCGGAACCACATCGTCTCGTAGCGGCCCGGGACCACGTCCTGCTTGATGCGCAGCGCGGGGATGTAGAAGCTGTGGATCACGTCCTGCGACGCCATCACCAGCCGCACGTCCTGGTTGACCGGTACGTGAAGCGCATTGATCTCGCGCTGGCCGCCGGGGTGCTGGGCCTTCCACATCCACTGCTTGCCGACGACGAAGATCTGAAGCGCGTCCTCGGGCGGATTGTAGAGGTGGACGTAGAGGCTGGCGCCCCAGACCGCGAGGCCGACGAACACCACCAGCGTCGCCGCCGTCCACGACACTTCCCAGCGCCACGTCTTCCTGGTCGGCTCGTGCCGGACC
>Ga0207698_10000916_pt1 | contig 17152 bp, 15 predicted proteins | sample KBSCornC22_FD_184298 | JGI IMG/M metagenome (GOLD analysis project Ga0207698, IMG submission 184298) | Corn rhizosphere microbial communities from Kellogg Biological Station, Michigan, USA - KBS Corn C2-2 (SPAdes) (version 2) | ecosystem: Host-associated > Plants > Roots > Rhizosphere > Soil ...
CACCGTCAATACGATGCAGGGTTTCACCAGCTATCAGCTGACCCTGGAAGGCAACGGCTATCGCTTCGATGGCAAGGTGTTGCCGTTCAAGTCCGAGACCAAAAGCTACAAGGTGAAGCAAGCGGACGGAACGCTGAAGACCGTCAGCTTCGAACAGAAAAGCACGGTTCACGGACCCGTCTTCACGCTGCCCGACGGCAAGACGGTGATCGCGCTCAAGGTCGCGGGCCTCGACCGGTCCGGCGTGCTGGAACAATATCTCGACATGGGCAAGGCGCGCGACTGGGCGACGTTCGAAAAGGCGCTGCGCAGGATGCAGGTCGTGATGTTCAACATTATCTACGCCGATCGCGCGGGCCATATCCTTTATCTCGACAACGGCCTGCTCCCCAAACACGCGAGCGGCGACCTCAAATACTGGTCCGCCCCCGTGCCCGGCGACACGTCGGCGACGCTGTGGAAGGATGTCCACAGCTATGACGACATGCCCAAGCTGTTCGATCCCGCCACCGGCTTCGTGCAGAACGCCAATGATCCGCCGTGGCTGGCGACCTGGCCGCGCGCGCTCGATCCCAAGGCCTTCCCTGCCTATGTTGCGCCCGTCGGCCCGATGAGCCAGCGCGCGCAGATGTCGGTAAAGCTCATGACGAAAACGCCCAAGATCAGCTTCGACGATTTCGTGTCACGCAAGCTGACGACGACGTCGCTGATGGCGGAGCGGATGCTGCCCGATCTGCTGGCGGCAGCCGCCGGCTCGAATGACGCCGATGTTCAGGCGGCGACGGCCCTGCTGAAGGACTGGGATCATCGCTTCGAACCCGACAGCAGGGCGGCCCTGCTGTTCGAAACCTGGGCCGGCATCTTCGCGCCGCGAAATTTCACCGATCAGTCCAACTATGCCGTCAAATGGACGCTCGATGATCCGCTTGAAACGCCTCGCGGTCTCAAAGACCCTGCCGCAGCGGTCGCGATGTTGAAGCAGGCGGTCGCCAAGACCAAACAGCTTTATGGCGCGATCGACCGCCCCTATGGCGATGTGTCCCGCTTCCACATCGGCGATGTGAGCGTGCCGGCCAATGGCGGCTTCGGCAATACCGGCGTCTTTCGCACCATCACCTGGGGCCCCATGAAAAACGGCGAGCGTACGCCAGTCCATGGTGAAACCTGGGTATCCATGGTGGAGTTTGGTACGCCGTTGAAGGCCGTAGGCCTCATGAGCTATGGTAACAGTAGCCAGCCCGGATCGAAGCACAATAGCGATCAGCTCCAGCTGTTGGCTGACAAGAAATTCCGTAGTCTCTGGATCGATCGTGCTGACATCGAGCGGCATTTGGAAGAGAAGATGGTTTACTGAGGACTATCCAGATCACCAGAGACAAATTGATATATTCAAACGGCCGATCATCATGATCCGTCTAATAAGCCGAGTTTATCATTTAGACCGCCTAGCTGCAAACCGCTATATATGATAACCGGGGGCCAGTCTCTGTCGTTCTGCGTGCTCGTTCGGGCAGACGCTGGCTGTCTGCTGCTGGCTGATCCTGCCGTCACACTCAGGCGTTCGATCCCGTCAGGTCGAACCCGGCCATCCAGCCATCTTTTTCCTGCGGTTCGTCGCGACGTTTCTCAGTGCGGGTAGCAAGAGCAGAGGGCCTCGCATCCGCGATGAGGATGCCGAGACCTGGTTGCATGCCCGTCAATCGTGGTGGAATGACCGTCGATGAAGACGATCGCCTGTCATCTCGCCTGGCACCTTGCGGATGCCGGGCACCGTGTTCTGGTGCTGGACCTTGATCGGCAGTGCAATGCATCGACCGCGCTGCGCGACTTCGAACAGCTTGGCTCGTGCAAGCCCTTATTCGAACCGGGCTATGCCGCGCCCGAGGGATTGCAGCGCGCCATTTACTCCAACCGCATGGCTGGAGAATATGATGCTGATTATGGCAAAGCGCTGACTTGCTTCCGCGCAAATTTCCCGGCGTTGAAGGCGGCCTATGATTATTGCGTGATCGACACGCCGCCAGCGTGGAGCTGGATCAATTTTGCAGCGCTGATGGTCTGTGACGACCTGATCGTGCCAGTCGAACCGGGGCCCTTCGGATCCGATTCCACCCGGCAACTTTCGAACTCGAAGCGGTCCCGCCCGGGAGCGGAGTGCCCCGATGGATCACGAGCCATTGTTGTAGGCGGCAAGAGTGGCCGCCTTGTTGAGGCGCTGATTCACTTCGACGGCGAAGACCAGCCGCGCCTCGTCCGCTTCGATCGCTAAATCTACGCACCCCTTCTTTTCCGCGTTCTCAAGCGTTCCAGCCATGGTTGAGCACCGTGGCCCGGGCCACAGATTAACACGGATTTTTAAGAGGTTACTTTGATGGCAGGAGGTCAACGACCAGATCGCCGCTCTGGGTGAAGCCCTGCGCGGCGACCTCAGCTACTGGAAGGTCGCTGACTGATGTCGTTCGGCGGGCGCGAGGATGAACTGTGGGGCGTGCTGAAGCCAACCTTCAAGCCGCGCGTGTTTGGCGACCCCAATCTCAAATATGCCGAACGTTTGCTGAACCAGAGGGGGGTCGGCAAGGATGTGGGACATGTGGTGGCGCCCCACGCCGATCCCCGTGCCGTCCTGGCCCGCGTCGTTCGCAAGGCGCCTGAGGTGCTGGTAAAGGTGACGGGCCGCAAAAAGGGAGCCGACCATCTTGGTGCTCACCTCGCCTATATTGGACGTAAGGGTGAGATCGCGCTGGAAACCTGCGACGGCGAACTGCTCACGGATAAAGCGGATGTCCAGCAGCTCGCGGAAGAATGGTCCGAAACCTTATATTGGCGCCAGCGCGCGACGGTGTCCGCGGTGTCCATGGTCTTTTCGATGCCGGAGGGCACCGACCCTGAGACGGTGAGGCAGTCCGTCCGCGAAACAGTGGAGCGGATGCTGGGCGACAATCATGATTATCTGATGGCGCTTCACACAGACACGCCGCGACCGCATGTGCATATGACGGTTGAGGCCGAGGGCATGGACGGCAAGCGGTTCGATCCCCGGCGGGAGGATCTGTTCAAATTTCGGGAGGCCTTCGCTGAAGCCCTACGCAGCCGCGGTGTCGAATGTGAAGCGACGCCGCGCTGGACGCGGGGGCAGGGCAGGGCTGGCACGAGCATGGCGCTTGCGCAAATGCGGGAGAAAATCCGGCGTGGTGTGTCGAGGCAACCGACCGAAACCGATTTGCGACAGGCTCGGGAAGCCCTGGCTATCGCAACCGGGAAGGCGACGCCGCCGGCGTTTGTTGCTCAGGCGAAGCGGCGTTGGGCCAGCATCAAAGAACAATATGAAGGGGCTGCTGCCCGTTTGGATGGTTCGGAAGATCGCCGCGACAAGGATCTTGCGCGGGAGCTTCGTACGTTCCTGAAAGATCGACCATTCATTGAAACCGTGCCTGATCGCGTGTTGAAGGATGCGGTCGAGCGAGTGCGGATCGCGAGGGAGCAACAAAGCAAAGATCAGGAAGGTCCGAAATCGCCAGAGCGCAAGCCTCCTGACAAGATGCGATAGAGCAGCCCACGTGACAATGTGCTTCATAGGGTGCGTGAGAGACGTGAAGACGGATTATGCGAACTTGACGAGAAGATCCATATTCTGCGTATGAAGCAGGAACTCTCTTCCGATACCAACCGTGCCCCGGCGCGCGGCGTTATAAAGCGTTTTCCAGGCCGGGAAGCGCTGCAGCGAAGTCTGGACGACCGATCGATCAGCGTTGCACAAGGGATTTCGGCCGGGACGTTCATCTGAATGTCCTTGAAACCGCCGCAGCCTTTGCGCGAGCGGATCTCTACTTCGCTACCGTTGGATTAGGTGACCAGCCGAGGTGCCTTCGGACGCAGATCGATTGGTGCTTGAAATTTCTCCCCAAAATACGTATTTTCCGGATAGGAGAATCGATATGTCCCATTCTGTCAGTTCCGTCGAGGCATCGAAGTCGTTCGGTCGCATTAGCCGCCAAGCGCTCGAAGCCCCGCTTACCATCACCCATCATGGCCATGACAGCCTGGTCCTCATGTCACACGCCGAGTATCAACGGCTCAAGAGCCGCGATCGCGAAGTTATGACTCTCAGCGACTTCAACGATGACGACCGCGCTGCCGTCGCCGCCGCGCGCGTACCGTCCGAGGCCGCCCAGTTCGATGACGAGACCCGGGATCATTGATGCCGCTTCCAGTCCCGGTACCCGGTCTCGTAATTTCGTTGCTCGTTTCTCTGGAGTCATGAAGCCAAGGCTGGCGTCGAAGATGGGAGAAAGGATCGGCCTTGCGCTGTCCTGCTCACCACGACGACCAAGGACGGCCAGCAGATAGTGACGGCGCTCCCAATCACTCACACGCCGCCGGCTGACGACCGCCTTGCGGTGGAGATCCCGACGCGGACCAAGGTGCGCCTCGGTCTCGATGACTCACGCTCGTGGATTGTCCTGACCGAAGCCAATCGATTCCAGTGGCCGGGCCCCGACCTGCGGCCAGTGCCCGGCGACAAGGACGGCACTGTGGCCTACGGCATGTTGCCCGCGAGCCTCTACGATCTCGTGCGCATCAAATGGCTCGCCGCCTATGACGCGGGCCGCGCGAGCCAGGTCAAGCGGACGTCCTGAGCCCGGGCACACCCCCCAGGAAGAAGCAACGCCATAACAGTTGCACCGCCTGCTGACCCAACGGTGCGCGCCAAATTTTATGCTGAACGCTTGTTTGAATTCGTCGCGGTCGGGCCGCGTGATAATGCTCTGCCGGTGACGCGATCCGCCTGCCGATCGAGTCAGCCTTCAGGATCCCACTTTTTGACGCCTATATGCAGTGCGTCATGCCGGAGAACCCATCGTGGTGGCAGCATTATATGCCCGGCCTGCTCCATGCGATCATGGAAGAGAAGATCGATACCACTTTCCTCATCAGCCACCGCCTTCCTCTGGAAGAGGCGGCGGAGGGATATCGGATGTTCCACGACCATCAGGACGAAGTGACCAAGGTCGTCCTGAAGCCGGGCATGGCCGCCAGCCAGAAAGAGGAGAGCCGCCATGGCAGCCACTAAGTTCGCCGTCGTCACAGGCGCCTCCACGGGCATCGGGTTCGAGCTGGCGCATCTTGCCGCGCAAAATGGTTATGACCTGCTGGTCGTCGCGGACGAGCCGCTGATCGAGGCATCGGCCACCGACTTTCGCTGTCATGGCGTGGAGGTGGAAGCGGTGGAGGCCGATCTTGCGACGATAGAGGGCGTCGAGAAACTGCTCGACGCAGCGAAGGGGCGCAGGGTAGATTTGCTCTGCGCCAATGCCGGGCGGGGCCTTGGTCACGGCTTTCTGGAGCAGGAGGTCGCGGACTGGCGGCGGGTGATCGACACCAACATTACCGGCACCCTCTATCTCTTGCAAAAGATCCTCCATCCGATGGTTGCCCGCAATGAGGGCAAGGTGCTGATCACTGGCTCTATTGCCGGGTTCATGCCTGGCTCCTTCCAGGCGGTTTATAACGGGACAAAGGCGTTTATCGACAGCTTTGCGGATGCATTGCGGAATGAGATCAAGGACGCCCGGGGCATTACGATCACGAACCTGATGCCGGGAGCCACCGAGACCGAATTTTTCGACCGGGCTGACATGTTGGATACCAAGGTCGGGTCCGACGAAAAGGACGATCCCGCCAAGGTGGCCAAGGACGGCTGGGACGCGCTCATGGCCGGCAAGGCGCATATCGTGTCGGGCTGGAAGAACAAGCTTCAGGCCGCGGCTGCGCATGTTACGCCCGCGGCCATTCTGGCTGAGCAGCATCGCAAGATGGCCGAGCCCGGCACAGCAGAGGAGCAAGACAATGAGTGAACGTGAAGGACAACATAAGCCGGAAAATACCGAAACGCCGCGCGGTCCGATGGGCGACACACTGCCGGGAAGGGAGAAGGAAGACCCCCGGACGGGCGGCGGCCAGAAGCAGGATGATGTGGAGGATCGTCCCAATGTGGGGACGGTGAAGCCGGAAGATTATCCGGAAAAGGACAGGCGGGATTCGCGTCCGTGATAGCCACAGCGAGGTGATCCGTGGGATGGGAGCCGCTCAGTCCGGACCCGGTTAACGGCTTTCGGGGCGACGACCTGCCGGCTTATGTGGCAAACGGCCTTGTGGGTCTTCGCATGCGCGAGATTCCGATGCTAACTGGTTCTGCCGTCGTCAACGGCGTGGTGGGCCTGAATGTCGAGGAGCCGGTCGAGGCTGCCGTGCCCGTCCCGTATCCGCTTGCCGCCGACATGGGCATCGGGGAGACTTGGTTGACCGAACAGCCCTGGCTCATCAGCGATGCGACCCAGCGATATGATTTCGCCGCCGGGGAGCTTTTCAACGGATTTACATTTCATGTGGGCGAAGTTGCGCTTCGCGCGGAGGTCCTGACCTTTGCCAGCCGCAGCGATCCGACACTGGTGCTGCAGCGTATCGAATTGACGGCCGATAATCCTTGCAAAATCAGGCTTCGAGCGGGGGTCGCGACGGCGGGTTCGCGTGGGCGCGCGGATGAGCGGAAGGTGGGGGAGCACGCAGCACCCGGCGAGGGCGCGATGCTTTGGGTGCCAGAGGGCGCGTTCAGTTGCTGTGGCATCGCTTTTCATAGCGAATGTCTGGAAGCCAAGGACGCGCCCTGCTTTTGGGAGAAGCATGGCTCGGGAGCGCTGAGGGCCGAATATTCGGTCGAGTTGAGGCGTGGCAGGACGGTTCGGCTGGAGCAGATCGCCGCCCTCATTCCTTCCCTTGTCCATCATCGCCCCATGGACGAGGCCGCTCGGCGGCTTGCCAAGGGTACAGAGCTGGGTTTCGACCAGTTGCGCGACCTCAATCGGGAAAGCTGGCGGCAATTGTGGCAAGGTCGGATAGTGGTCGATGGCGCAAGCGCGCATCATCAACGTCTGATCGACGCGGGCTTCTTCTATCTCAACAGTTCCGCGCATAGGTCATCGCCCGCAGCGACTTCTATGTTCGGGCTCGCGAGTTGGCCCAATTACAATTATTATTTTGGGCATGTGATGTGGGACATCGACGCCTTCTGTGTTCCGCCCCTGTTGCTGCTCCAGCCCACGGCGGCGCGCAGCCTGCTCGGCTTTCGCGCACGGCATGTCGATGCCGCGCGCATGTATGCGATGCTCGACAACAAGGATGGACTGCGTTTCCCGTGGGAGGCGGCGCCGCGTTCAGGCGAGGAAGCGACGCCCGGACCCGGATCGGGCGCGACGCACGCGGCTCATGTCTCGCTGCATGTCGCGCGCGCCTTTGCGCTCCAAGCCGAGACAGAGCGCGACATGCGCTATCTGCGAGAGACAGGCTGGCCCATATTGTCGGGCGTGGCGGATTGGCTGGCATCCCGCCTGACGCAAACGACGCGCGGCTTCGAACTGTTGCGGGCGACCGGACCGGCTGAAGTGCCTGAGCCACCTGACAATGACAGCTTCACGCTGATGACGGCCTACGATCTGCTGCGCCGGACAATCCGTATCGGCCTGTCGATTGGGGCGGAGATACCTTCCAACTGGCGGGACATCGAACAAAATCTCTATTTGCCGGTCCGCGGTGACGGCGTCATCGCATCGCATGAGGAGTTCCGCATCAATGAGCCCAAGGGGGCGACCCCGTCGCCGCTCGCTGGCCTGTTTCCAATGAACTATCCCGCTACCGCCCCGCAGGAGAAGGCCACCCTCGACTTCTTTCTGTCGCGTTGGCCGGACTATGTGGGATCGCCGATGCTGTCGGCCTTCTATCCAGTATGGGCAGCGATGCGCGGGGACCGGGCACTGGCGCTCGAGCTGTTCGAAGAAGGCTATGCCGCCTATGACAAGGGCCGGTTTCACCAGTGTCTGGAATATCGGGAGGATCATCCTGACTCCAAAGTGCCTGCCGGGCCCTTCATGGCGAATATCGGCGGGATGCTGATGACGATGCTGCTGGGCCTGCCAGGAATCGAGATTTCGGACGCCGATCCGTCGGATTGGGGACGGCGGCCCGTGATCCTGCCTTCTGGGTGGAAAGGCATCATCGTCGATCGGCTATGGGTCGGAGGGGCGCCCTTGCGGATGGAAGCGACGCACGGGGCGGCGCGAGTGCGGCTTTTCAAGGCATGAAAGGCTTAGCCCGCCCGCAAGTCGCGTCGACAGCCACAACCGCCGCGCTCAATTGCCCAGGATATAGGTTGGTGGGAAGTCGCGTAGGGAACAGTCTTACGATGCAGTGGGTTTCAATGACGTGCTATTTCGGCACGAGAGGATCCTAAAATGGCAAATCAGAACCAAGATAATCAGATGGGCAACCAGCAAGGTGGCCAGAGCCAGAATCCTGGCCAACAGAACCAGCAGGATACCGGCCGGACCCAGCAGGGTGGCGGGCAACAAGGTGGTCAGCAGGAACGCAACCCGGGCCAGCAAAATCAGCAGGACGATGAACGCCGCCAGCAGGGTGGCCAAGGTCAACAGGAGCGCCGCGACGATGATCGTTCAGGCGGTCAGCAGCGCTAATCGGGTAATGTTACCGAGGGTCGTCATTATTGACGGCCCTTTTTTACCACTCAACAGCTACAACGGGTGGACGGCCATGGACAGCTGTACACAAGCCTGCGACGAATATTTCGCGCTGTGCCACCTCGGCTCCTTGTCGCCGGTCACCTCCGGTAGTCGGCTGATGCCGTGCCGTGGCAGGTAGCGATGCAGGGATGAGCGCGTCAGATGCGGAATGGTGGCCTGCAAGGCGTAGAGGCAATCATCCAGCGGCAGCAACGTGTGCTTGCGGAACGCGACGATGAGCGCCTCGTCCTCGATGCTCAATATCGTCGAGAGAACATCCTTGGGACCTGTCGGCAAATCTTGCGTCGCCGTGCGCTTCTTCCACTTGGCGACGGTCTTCTGGTTGATGCCGTAGCGCTTGGCCAAGACCCTCAGGCTCTCTTGACTATGCTGTATCGCTCGACGGACCGCCGCTGTCGTGCGGGCGCTCCGGTGTAGAACCTGTCCCATAGCGCATCCTTCCATTGCTGGTTGAATAATGCACCATCAAATGCCGGGACTAAACAGCTAGAGGCAGTGGTGTAAGCGGCTTGGGTCGGCGCGATCGCGAGACAATAGAAAATCAAAATTGCATATCAGCCGGTCCCAATCACCGGACTTGATCCTGTTTAATGTGATTTTCAGGAACGTGCAGCGGCCCCCCGCATTTTTCACCATACCTAAAATCGGAAGGCAATCTGTGGCTACCCAGCTCAAATATGATGGATCGCAATTTCTGCGCAAGGATTTTCAGGAAGAATTGAGCCGATGGAACAGGCGGCGATTGGCGCCTTCCTTCCCTGCGGAGGCGACCGTGTCGCAATTCGATCGCGATCGGAACATGTTGCGGCTGGAACATGCATTCATTGAAGAGTTGCGCGGTCAGGTGCTGGAGGAAGCGGCCGAGGCACCTACCGATCCTGATGGTTTTGTCGCATGGTTCGAAAATCTGAAAGCCAGTGGCCCAGGACAGCATGACCGGCTTTTTCCATGGCTGGCCGAACGAGCCGGGCGAGACGAGCTGCGTTGGTTCCTGTCGCAAGAAGCGGCCGGCGAGGCGGGTTTTGACGATCTGGTCGCGTTGACGCAGGTGAAGCTGCCGCCGCACGCTAAGCTGGAACTGGCGCGCAACTATTGGGACGAAATGGGGCGTGGCAATGCCAAAGGTATGCATGGGCCCATGCTGGGTCAGCTGGTGGATATCCTCCAGCTCGATACACAGATCGAACATACCGTCTGGGAGAGTTTGGCTTTGGCGAATGCGATGACAGCGATGGCCTCTTCGCGCCACTATGCTTGGCATAGTGTGGGCGCGCTTGGGGTCATCGAACTTACCGCGCCCGACCGGTCGGCGCACACCGCAATGGGGCTGCGTCGGATTGGCCTGTCGGGGTCGGAGCGCCGCTATTTCGATCTCCACGCAGTGCTCGATATCAAGCATAGTCGCGACTGGAACGAAGAGGCGATCCGTCCGCTCGTTGCCGAAGATCCTCGACGGGCCAAGGCCATGGCGGAAGGGGCGCTGATCCGGCTCCATTGCGGCGCGCGCTGCTTCGATCGCTATCGCGCGCATTTCGGACTGGAGTGAGGCGATGGGTCGCCCGATCTTGCTGGTGGAGGATGACCCCGCCCTTGCGGTTGTGATCGCCGACATGCTGGAGCAGGCGGACTATGAGGTGGATGGTCCCTACGCCACCTTGTCCGACGGTATGGAGGCACTCGCCCGTCATATGCCAGCGGCGGCTATATTGGATGTTCGTCTGGGTCAGGGAGATGCGGGGCTGTTGGCCGATGATCTTGACCTCTACGACATACCGTATCTGTTCTGCTCAGGCGCTTTCGATCATCCAGCCGTACGGGCGCATCCCGCTGCGCCGCTGATCCCAAACCGGACTGGGTTTGTCCCAGATCCATGGCTTCGCGGCGCAAGCCGGCGGCATCGCCCAGATAAGTTCCCGCGTCGGATCGGGCACTACCCTCACCATCATCCTTCCCAAGATCGACAAGATGCCAGCGGCTATCCAGAATAAAGGCGAACTGGCCTCCATACCTCGCGGTATCAGGGTCCTCCTGGTCGAAGATAATATTCAGGTTCTCCAATTTGCCGAGCAACTGCTGGACGATCTGGGCTGCCAGACGGTGTGCGCGAGCGACGCGACTGAAGCACTTGCGCTTCTCCAGGAGCAATCGTTCGATCTCGTCTTCACCGATATCGTCATGCCGGGACTGAGCGGCATCGATCTTGCGCGACAATTGCACATTCGGACACCTGGGTTGCCGGTCCTCCTCGCGACAGGGCATAGTGACCAGCTTGTCGGGGAAGGAGAAGCGCATCTGCGTGTTTTGCTAAAACCCTATGGCGCTGCGACACTGAGTGCAGCGATAAGTGAACTTATCGCTGCATCCGTTGTCGTGTCAGGATCAAATGTTGGAGCCATTACCAGTGACCAGTGAGGTGCGGTTTCGCCCCTCGGGGTGGGGGTAGGGTTTTAGAGATCGTGAGTGAGCGTTGAACGGTCCAGGCGAAATGCCTCTATTATTATTCTTTCGGTTTCAGGCAGCCGCCCGGCTGCTGCCTGAGCCGACATCAAATTCGTCACTCCAAACGACGTAGGTTGCTCACGTTCTGCCGAAATAGCTGCTGGTCCGCACCTGGGGAGTGAAATTATGCCGCTGAGTGAACAGAAAGGGTCGCCATCAGCCTGACATGGCGAGACTTTTGGTAGCCGCTGGGTATACGAAACGTCTTTTCAGCTACGATGAGCATAGAGCAGATTGTCGTGAACATAGCAAAACTTGCATGACTGAATTCTGTCTATGAAATAAGTAGAGATTGCTTGAAAGGGTTGCGGTTGGTCGCTGTACCCGATGACAACATCAGCACCAGACTCGCGGCTTTTGATGGGATGCAGCTTGCTCCGCGATACCAACGGCTAAAGCGCACGGTGCCAGGGCGTCCACGCCAGGGATCGTGTTCCCCCCTTCCGAATATGGGGTTGAAACGATGCGCTCTTACCAACTTTCCACCTGATCTGTAGCGCGGCGATCTGTCGCTCCTTCGGGCCATTCGCCAACGTCTTCCACAATGCGCACTGGTGTCGTTCAACGGGCGCCGGTCGCGATCGGCCGCCTGTATCGTTCAGGCACCGGGTGCGCAGGCGCATGCCTCAAAGGCCGCCAGCTTCGGCAGCATGATCATCAACAACGACGGCCACATCCGCGTCCCGCCACATCCGGCGAGCGGATTGTAATAAGAAAAATCAGGGACGAGACATGACATTCATTTGCACTAGCTCGCGGCATTTCGGGCTGCATCACGCCATGCTGGCGAGCGCTGCTTTGATTACGATATCGCCGTATGGCGCGTCGGCTCAATCTGTGTTGCCGGTCGAGACCGCCGCCGCAGAGGAAGATGCAGGGGCAATCACGGTCACAGCCCGCCGCCGCGACGAAAGCGCGCAAGACGTGCCGATCGCGCTCAGCGTGGTCGGCGCGGAGCAACTCGCCGCAACCGGCAATTTCTCGCTCGGTCAGACCCAGCAACTCGTGCCCAGCCTCCAGATTTTCAGCTATAATCCCCGCAACACCAACATCAATATCCGCGGCCTGGGCAGCAACGTAGCGCTGACCAATGACGGGCTGGAAAACGGCGTCGGCGCCTATGTCGACAATGTCTATTATGGCCGCGTCGGCCAGTCTCAATTTGATCTGGTTGACTTGCAGCAGATCGAAATCCTGCGCGGTCCGCAAGGGACATTGTTCGGCAAGAATACCACGGCGGGCGCGATCAACATCTCGACCCGCGCGCCCAGTTTCGAGACGGAATTTTCCGGCGAGGCGACGCTGGGCGATTATGGTTATCATCAACTTCGCGGGTCACTGTCGGGTCCGTTGATCGCGGACAAGCTCGCCGCGCGGATCAGCATCGCCGACACACATCGCGACGGCTTCATCGACAACGTCCGCACAGGTAGAAAGGCCTCCGACTACGATAATTTCAGCGTGCGCGGCCAGTTGCTGGCTATGGCTACCGATACGCTATCGATCAAGCTGATCGGCGATTTTTCCAAACAGACGCTCAATTGCTGCGTCAACCTGCTGGTCGGCAGTTACAGCCAATATGACAATGGCGCGCCGTTGCCGAACAATTTTGAGCAGCGCGTGGCCCGTGCCGGATATACCCCGCTGCCCTTCGATCCCTTCGCGCGCAAAACCGATGCCAATTCCCATTATCAGGCGAATATGCGCGGCTATGGCGCATCAGGCCAGGTCGATTGGGATCTGGGCAGCGTCGCGCTGACATCCGTTACCGCCTATCGCTGGTGGGACTGGGACCCGGCGAACGACAGCGATGCCATCGGCCTGTCGGTGCTGACCAAGGCGCAGCAGGCCAATCGCCAGCGCCAGTTCAGCCAGGAATTGCGGCTTGCCTCCACCGGCGAACGCACGATCGATTATGTCGCGGGTCTCTATTATTTCTGGCAGACCGTGCGCGGATATGGGGCGACCAGCTTCGGGGTCGATGCGCCGCTCTACAATCTGCCTGGCATCGCCGCCAATGTCCGGGATGCCGCCATCGCCAATTATGGCGTCGAAAGCTATTCCGAACCGATCACGAAAAGCTATGCTGCGTTCGGCCAGCTCACCTGGAACGCCAGCGACGCCTTCAAAGTGACGGCGGGGCTGCGCTACACCTATGAAAAAAAGGCGGGCGTCTTTGAGCAGCATGTCGTGTCAGGCGCCGACCTGTCCACATTGTCCGCCAGCGAACGCGCGACAGCACAGGCGTTGCGTAACCAGTTCGGCCCGGTCGCATCCTTCACCACGTCTTTCGATGACGCCAACGTGTCTGGCTTGCTCAACCTGTCCTACAAGGTCGCGGCGGACGCCCTGCTCTACGCCACCTATTCGCGCGGCGGCAAATCGGGTGGCCTGAACCTTTCGGTGATCCCGGCCGGCGTCAATCCCAATGTGAAGCCCGAAACGGTGAACCATTTCGAACTGGGTGCCAAGACGCAGTTTCTGGACCGCAAGGCAACACTCAATCTGGCTGGCTACTGGACCGAAATCACCGATTATCAGACTGCGATCACCGAGCAGGTCGCCAACACCGTATCCTACCGCCAATATATCGCCAATGCCGGCAAGGTGCGATCGCGCGGATTTGAGGCGGACCTGGCCTATGCGCCAACCCGCCTGATAAGCCTGTCGGCCTCCGCTGCTTATGTCGATGCCACCTATCTGGATTACCGGAACGCGCAGCAGGCGGTCGAAAATCTGAACCTGGGATCGTTGCAGGATCTGTCCGGTGCGCGGCTGGCGGGCGTGCCGAAATTCACCTGGACGCTGGGCGGGGACGTTGCGCAACCGATCGGCAACTGGGGCAGCCGGGCAATCGAACTTTATGCCCATGGCGATTTTTCGCACCGTTCTTCGATCTACACCGCCGTCAGCAACAGCCGCTACTCGTTGGCGCCGGGCTACGGCCTGCTCAACGCGCGCGTCGGACTGCGATCCGATGACGGGATCTGGGACTTGTCCGTCTGGGCACGCAACCTGACCGACAAAAATTACTTCGTCACGCTCAGCCCGGCCAACACAGGCCTGATCACCGGCCAGGTGGGCGATCCCCGCACGATCGGCATCACCCTTCGCACGAAAATATGAGGTCTAGTCATGGCCACGCTTTTTTCCCGCCCCATCCTGCAATCGATCCATACCGGCGGCGCCTCGGATCAGGGCAAGCCGCGCGAACTCAATGGCGTGCGCCTGGCCGGTTTCGCATCGCTGGCGGTGCCGATCTACGCCGCGCAAATGCCGCTGACGGTCTATCTGCCCGCCATCTATGCGCAGCAATTCGGCCTATCGCTGGCGATGATCGGGACGATCTTCCTGGCCGAACGCTTGTGGGGGGCGCTGGCCGATCCGCTGATCGGCAGTTTGAGCGATCGCACTCGCAGTCGCTTTGGTCGTCGCCGTCCCTGGATCGCGACTGGCGGGCTGGTGTTCGGGATCGCCGCGATTGCCCTGTTCTTCCCGTTCGTTGCCGTGACGCCACTCTATCTCGCCGCTGCGCTATTCATCCTGTATCTGGGCTGGTCGATGATCCAGATCCCCTATCTTGCCTGGTCCGGCGAGATTTCGGGGCACTATCATGAGCGGACCCGCATCGTGACCTATCAGACGGTCGCGGGATCGGCGGCATTGCTGCTGGTGCTGGTACTGCCTACGATCATCGACCAGTGGCAGCCGCATAATGGCACGCTGAAACTGGCCGCCATGGGGATGGTAGTGCTGACCAGCCTCCTCATCGCCCTGCCGCTCGTGCTGCGTGCCTTCCCCGAAGCCCCGGCACCGCTCCAGTCCCCCGTGCGCCTGTCCTTCGCCCGAGCCGCTGCGGTGGTGTTCAGTGACAAGCTGCTGCTGCGCGTCCTTGCGTCCGACCTGGCGGTGACGACGGGACAGGGCATTCGCAGCGTACTCATCGTTTTCTTCGTCACTTTCTACATGGGGTTACCGCAATGGGCGAGCGGGCTGTTCCTGCTGCAATTCATCTTCGGCATCGCCGCCGGCCCGATCTGGGCGCAGATCGGCTACCGCATCGGCAAGCATCGCGCAGCGGTGTCGGGCGAGATCGTGCAGGTTGCGATCAACCTGGGGCTGCTGCTGGTCACGCCCGATGCCCTTGCGCTCCTGCTGGGCCTGGCCATTGCCCAAGGGTTTGCCCAAGGGTCGGGCAATCTCATGCTCCGTTCGATGGTCGCCGACGTCGCCGACCGGCACAGGCTGGAAACCGGGCATGATCGCACTGCTCTGTTCTTTTCCGCCTTCAGCCTCTCGGTAAAGGCGGGGACCGCAATCGCCGTCGGCATTGCCCTGCCGCTGGTTGCCTGGTTCGGCTTCGATCCCAAGGGTGCCAACAGCCCGGAGGCGCTGCGCGGCCTGTTGCTGGTATTCGCGCTCGGCCCGGCAATCGCCCACGCTTTGTCCGCTGCGCTGATCCATGGTTTCCCGCTGGATGAAGCCACCCATGCGCAAGTCCGCGAAACACTGGCCCGGCGCGACGCCGCGCTGGTCCCGGCGGAATAGGGTGAACCATCATGGCGCACCAGACCGATCCACCACGCCTCCCCAACCAGGCTCACCCCCAAAATTATCAGGAGATTTGACATGACCAATATTCTTGCCAGCTTCGTCAATGCCGCAGACCCCACCAGTCCGCTGGACATCGTGCCCGTCGCCGGCCGCATCGGCGCGGAAGTGCGCGGCATCGCCTTGTCCGGCGATCTGGATGGCGACACGATCGCCGCGATCCGCACCGCACTCGCCCGGCACAAGGTGTTGTTCTTCCGCGACCAGGCGGAACTGGATGATGCCCGCCACGAAGCCTTTGCCGGGCTGCTGGGCGATCCGGTCGCGCATCCCACCGTGCCAGTGGCTGACGGATCGCGCTACCTGCTCGAACTGGATTCGAAGGAAGGCTATGCCGCGTCGAGTTGGCACACCGATGTCACCTTTGTCGACGCCTATCCGGCCGCATCGATCCTGCGCGCCATTACCATTCCGGCGGCAGGCGGGGATACGCTCTGGGCCAACGGGGCCAGCGCCTATGAAGGCTTGCCCGAAGCGCTCAAGACACTGGTTGACGGTCTGTGGGCCGTCCACAGCAACAAATATGATTATGCCGCTGCGCTGAGCATCAAGGACGCAAAGCGGGCGGAGGAATATAGCCGCATCTTCGCCTCGACCGTTTATGAAACCGAGCATCCGGTGGTCCGCGTCCATCCGGAAACCGGCGAACGGTCCCTGCTTCTGGGTCACTTCGTCAAGAATTTCGTGGGGTTGAACTCCGCGGATTCGCAGCGGTTGTTCGGCATTCTTCAGGACCATATCACCCTGCCTGAAAACACCGTCCGCTGGCGCTGGCGAGCAGGCGATGTCGCGATCTGGGATAATCGCGCCACGCAACATCGCGCGATCGCCGATTTCGGCCTGCAACGCCGCACGCTGCGTCGCGCCACGATCGCGGGTAACGTGCCGGTGGCAATTGACGGCCGTCGCAGCCGCACGACCAAGCAGGAAGTCCAGCCGGTGCTGGAAGCTGCCGAATAAGCCGGTTCTCCCCCGACCCAAACCGGCCGACCTGGGCCGTGCCGTCCTTGCCCGGCGGCACGGCTCCTTTATCGTGAAAGACCGTGCCTGATGCCCAAAATTCCCCGTTTGCTGGCGTTGGCGATCAGCCTTGCCACCAGTGTCGCCGCCCTCCCTGCGCAGGCCGCGCCGGACAAGCGCCCCAATTTCCTGGTCATCGTCGCCGATGACCTTGGCTATTCCGATCTGGGTGCCTTTGGCGGAGAAATTGCGACGCCCAATCTGGATGCGCTGGCGCTGTCGGGCCTGCGCCTGACCGACTGGCACACGGCACCGACCTGTTCGCCCACCCGGTCCATGCTGTTGTCGGGCACGGACAATCATCGTGCAGGCCTTGGCACCATGGCCGAACTGGTCGCCCCCAATCAGAAGGGCAAGCCAGGGCATGAAGGCACTCTCAGCCCCAATGTCGCGCCGCTCGCCGAATTGCTGTCGGCCAATGGCTATCGCAC
>Ga0207698_10000921_pt1 | contig 17113 bp, 17 predicted proteins | sample KBSCornC22_FD_184298 | JGI IMG/M metagenome (GOLD analysis project Ga0207698, IMG submission 184298) | Corn rhizosphere microbial communities from Kellogg Biological Station, Michigan, USA - KBS Corn C2-2 (SPAdes) (version 2) | ecosystem: Host-associated > Plants > Roots > Rhizosphere > Soil ...
GACGGCCCGCGCCGAGTACCGGCTTTCTTTGCGAGCAGACAATGCGACTTCGCGGCTCGGCGAATCGGCTCTTGAGACAGGCTGCGTCTCGGAGCGCCGTCGGCAGCAGATCGAAGCGCACTTGGCCGGTCGATCGAGTCCGACGTGGGCAGAGACCGAGGAAGGGCGGGCAGACGCGCTCTATGAGCCTTACGTCGCGCGCCAGCAGCGCGAATGGGAGGTCGTCCAGCGCGACTCCCGGGTGTGGATCCCGGCGAAGCTCGACTATGCGAGCGTGCCGGGCCTGTCCAACGAGATGGTCGAGCGGCTGACGAACGCCTCGCCTGAAACGCTTGACCAGGCATCCCGTGTGCCAGGAGTAACCCCGGCGGCGCTTTCCGCCCTTTATGTGGCTGCGAGCCGCCGGGCAGCTGCGTGATCGAGCGGCTGGCCGAAGTCATTGGCCGCGACGTTTCACGTGAAACATTTGAGAGGCTCGAAGCCTACGCGGCGCTGCTGCGCGAGGAGGCGCAGCGCCAGAACCTCGTCTCCGCTTCGACGCTCGACCAGCTGTGGGAGCGCCACATCCTCGATTCGGCGCAGCTCGTCCGCTTCGAACCGCGCCCCAGCGCCTCGTGGATCGACATTGGATCCGGGGCCGGACTGCCCGGCGTCGTGATAGCATGTCTGGTCGAAGGTTCGGTCACGTTGGTCGAGCCAAGGCGCTTGCGCGCCGATTTTCTCCACAAGGTTAGCGAATCACTGGGCCTCAACGCACATGTGATCGCTACCAAGGCCGAACGCGCTGAGGGGAGTTATGATGTAATCACCGCCCGGGCCGTCGCCAATTTGGCCGAGCTGCTCAAAATATCCGCACATCTGTCCACAAGAAAAACCGTTTGGGCGCTTCCCAAGGGCCGAGGCGCGGAGCGGGAACTGGCCGAAGCGCGCCGGACGTGGCAAGGTGCATTCCACGTGGAACCGAGTGTCACCGACGCCGAGAGCCAAATCGTCGTCGCGACGGGGGTGAGGGCGAAAATATGATCCGCATCGCTGTAGCCAATCAAAAAGGCGGCGTCGGCAAGACCACGACCTGCATCAACCTCGCAACCGCGCTGGCGGCGATCGGCTGGCGTGTTCTGCTGGTTGACCTCGATCCGCAGGGCAATGCGTCAACGGGCCTGGGTGTTTCGCAGGCGCAACGACAACGCTCGAGCTATGATGTGCTGATCGGACGCTCTTCGGCAACCGACGCGGCGATTGCGACCCGCGTCCCGCGGCTCGACCTGCTGCCGGCGACGGTCGACCTGTCAGGCGCGGAGGTCGAGATGGTTGGACTCGAGGACCGCGCGCATCGCCTCGACAAGGCGCTCGGCGCGGGGGCTCCGGGCCGCTGGGACATTTGCCTGATCGACTGCCCGCCGTCGCTCGGCCTGCTCACGGTCAATGCGCTCGTGGCAGCGCGCCATCTCTTGGTGCCGCTCCAGTGCGAGTTCTTCGCGCTCGAGGGCTTGAGTCAACTGCTGCAGACCGTTGAACGGATTCGGCTCTCCTTCAATCCCGAGCTGTCGATCCTCGGCGTCGCGCTGACGATGTTCGATCGTCGCAACAATCTGTCGCAGGCTGTGGCCGAGGACGTGCGCGCCTGCCTCGGCGCGGCAGTGTTCGAGACGATCGTTCCGCGAAACGTTCGCTTGTCGGAGGCGCCGAGCCATGGGCTCCCAGCGCTCATCTACGATCTCAAGTGCTCCGGCTCCGAAGCCTACGTGCGGCTTGCCCGCGAGCTGATCGGGCGTTTGCCGCAACTGGCGGTCGCGGCATGAGTGGCGAGCAGCGGCCCGCGAAGGGCCTCGGCATGGGCCTTCAGGCGCTGCTTGGCGAAGCAGCACGGCCGGTCCCGACGGCCGGGGTGGCCGCCGCAGATGCCGCGCCCGGGCGCGGCGGGGTGCGCGAGATCGAACTTGCCAGGATCAAGCCCAATCCGGCGCAGCCGCGGGTTCAGTTCAATGAGGAATCGCTCGATGAACTTGCCGATTCGATTCGCGAGCGGGGGGTGCTTCAGCCGATCCTGCTGAGGCCGGCTGGTGAGGATTATATGATCATCGCCGGCGAGCGGCGCTGGCGCGCGGCTCAGCGGGCGCGGCTGCACAGTATTCCCGCGATCGTTCGCGAGATCGATGAATCGACTACCGCCGAGCTCGCTCTGATCGAAAACATTCAGCGCCAGGATTTGAACCCGCTGGAGGAAGCAGAAGGGTATCGCCAGCTGATCAAGGCACACGGCCACACCCAGGATGACGTCGGCCGGATTGTGCACAAGTCAAGAAGTCATGTTGCCAACCTGCTGAGATTGCTTGAACTTCCTGAGTTCGTCCGCCAATCGCTATTGCAAGGCGATATCAGTATGGGTCATGCCCGCGCTGTCGCGACGGCGCCCGATCCGGCTGAGCTCACGCGCAAGGTGATCGCCAAGGGTCTTTCGGTACGGCAGGCCGAGGAATGGGCGAGACGCGAGAGAGCACGGCCCGGAGCAGGAAGCTTCATCGCCCGAGCCAGCGAGCGCAACGCCAACAAGCATGCCGACGCCGATCTGGTCGCCCTCGAACGGCAGCTGGGCGACATCCTGGGCCTGAAGGTGCAGGTCACGCACAAGGCGCAGGGTGGGACAGTGACCCTCCACTATTCAAGCCTCGACCAGCTCGACATGATCTGCCAGCGGCTAAGCGGCGAGCCTATCTAGAACTCCGCGCCTTCCGAGCGATCGCCAACAGCTCTTCGCCGAGCGCCTCGCGGTCCGGAGCCTTGGTGAACATCAGTGATCGCTCGAGCTGCCCGGCGCGTTCGGCAGCGGTCGCCAGCCCACCGGCGCTCCACGTGCCAAGCATCCGCTCAATCCTGGCTTTATCCTTCCAGAACAAGGACCTGCCGAGCGACGTCATGACGGCGTCTAGCCGTTCGCCACGCTCGATCCGTGCCCGCGCAGGGGCAAGCATCAGCAGCCGCCGCTGCAGCGAACGAATGACCGGAATGGCTTGCGAACCTCCGCTCGGTAGGCGGGAGAGCTCGTCCGAAAGCTCGTCAATATTGCCTTCAAGCGCGAGGTCGGCGAGGCGTTGGAAGTCGCCCTCGGCGCTATCGGCTCCGACTGCATCCAAAGCCGAGTGGTCCAGCTCCTTCGGCGCTTCCGGCGATGCGCCGACATAGAGTGCCAGCTTCTGCAGCTCCTGGGCGACGATCGCCTGATCGTTCCCGGCGCTGTCCGCCAGCCGCGCTGCGACCGGTGGCGAAACCTTCAATCCAAACCGGCGCCCGAGATCGGCGACCACGCGGACAGCATCCTGCCCCTCCGGGATATAGGAAGCATAGGCCAAGCCGACGGGTGAGGCTTCAGCGAGCTTGAGGAGCGGAGACGCCTTGGTCAGCGAGCCGGCAATCGCAATCACCGGACTTTCCGTCGACGGCGCATCGAGCATGGCCGCAACAGCCTCTTCGATGTCCTTGGTCGCGGGCTCAATCCAGATCACGCGCTTGCCGCCGAACAGGCTGAGCGCGCTCGCCTCGTCGACCAGAGAGGCGGGATCGGACTTGATCGCGCCCGCGCCTATCTCGAACTTGCTTGCTCCGAGCGCTTCGGCCAGCCGCTGGGCGAGCGCCCGCGACTGCGACTCGTCCTGCCCGTGGAACAGGTAGAAGCGGATCTTGCCGTCAGGCTGGTCGACCGCTCGGCCGATACTTGCCTTGCTTGCCTTCACTTCGCCGCAGCTGTGCGGTCGGCGTAAAGCGCGAGCCTCGAAACGATCTGGTCGGCGACAATGTCGGTTAGATTCTCGAGCGCCGTCTGTTCGGCGGCGACGGTCGCATATTCCGAGCTGACGATGTCGATCCCGGCGTCGGATCCGGCGGTCGCGTCGAGCACCACCATGCCGTTGCGAACATCGACGAGCTGGAACCGCGCCCTCAGCGTGCGCCGTTCCTGGGTGGCGGCCTGGTCGGAGCGGAGCCCGTAGCTGGTGATGTTGTCGTCCAGGGTGACGTCTAGCCGGTAGGCAGCAGTGCCCGATCCGGATTCGCCCAGCCGATCGACCAGCTTGTTGCGCATCAGCCAGCCGGATTGGCCGGGGATCGGCGCTACCTTGACCGAGCGCAGCGTCGCCGCGACCGCGCTTCCGCTGCCGCCGCTGTAGAGCGGGCGGAGCCCGCAGCCGCCAAGGCAGAACAGCACAAGAGCGAGTGCGGCCGTGCGCATCATGCGACGATATTCACCAGCCGGTCGGGAACGACAATAACCTTGCGCGGCGGCGCGCCGTTGAGCTGCCGCTGGACCTTGTCGGACGCAAGGGCCAGCGCTTCCGCCGCGGCCCGGTCGAGCCCACGCGGCGCGTTCAGCGTATCGCGAAGCTTCCCATTGACCTGCACCGCGAGCGTCACCTGTTCGTCGACCAGCAGGGCGGGATCGAAGCTCGGCCACGGCGCTTCCGCGATCATGCCGCTTTGCCCGATCGCGGCCCAGCTCTCCTCCGCAAGGTGAGGCGCCGCGGGCGCCGCAAGCAGGATCAGCGTGCGCACTGCCTCATGCCGCGTTGCGGAAGGCTTGGCCTTCTCGATCGCAGTCGTGAGTTCGTACAGCTGCGCGACAGCCTTGTTGAACTGCAGTCCTTCGATGGCCTCTCCGACGGCCGCGACAGTGCGATGCATTTTGCGCTTGAGGCCCTCGTCTTCACCCTCGCCGGGCGCACTGGTCGTCGCCAGCTTCCACACACGCTGGACGAAGCGCGACGCGCCCTCGATACCGGCCTCCGACCATTCGAGGTCGCGTTCCGGCGGACTGTCCGAAAGCATGAACCAGCGCACCGCATCCGCGCCGTACTTGGCGAGGATTGGCTCGGGATCGACCGTGTTACGCTTCGACTTGGACATCTTCTCGACCCGGCCGGGGGTCACCGGATGCCCGCTTTCGATATGAACCCAGTCGTCGCCGTCCCTGCGGACCTCGTTGGGGCTGAGCCAGCTGCCGTCGCCCGCGCGATAGGTCTCGTGGGTGACCATCCCCTGGGTGAACAGGCCCTTGAAGGGCTCGGCGATGGAAATGCGTCCGAGCCGCTGTAGCGCCCTGGTCCAGAAGCGCGCGTAAAGCAGGTGCAGGATGGCGTGCTCCACGCCGCCGATATATTGCGCGACCGGCAGCCACTTCTCTGCTTCGGCGCGGTCGAATGGCTCGTCGGCGGGCTGGCTCGCGAAGCGGATGAAGTACCAGCTCGAATCGACGAAGGTGTCGAGCGTATCGGTCTCCCGGGTTGCCGCCCCGCGGCAGCTTGGGCAGTCGACGCGCTTCCAGGTCGGGTGCCGGTCGAGCGGATTCCCGGGCTTGTCGAACTCGATGTCGTCGGGGAGCACCACCGGCAGCTGGTCGCGGGGCACCGGCACCGCGCCGCAGACAGGGCAGTGAATGATCGGGATCGGCGTGCCCCAGTAACGCTGACGCGAAACGCCCCAGTCGCGAAGACGATACTGGATCGTGCCTTGACCCCAGCCGGCGGCTTCGGCGCGTCGGATCACCTGGGCCTGGGCCAGCTCTGTCGTCAGCCCATCGAGGAACTGAGAGTTGACCGAAACGCCGGGCGCGGTCTCCGCCTCGTCGCCGATCGGTTCCGAGGCGAGGTCAGTGCTCGCCGCGACCACGCGCTTGATCGGCAGGCCATATTTGGTCGCGAACTCGAAATCGCGCTGGTCGTGGCCGGGTACGCCGAAGAGCGCACCGGTGCCGTAGTCCATCAGCACGAAGTTCGCGATGTAGACCGGCAACCGCCACTCGGGATCGAGCGGGTGGACGACCTCGATACCGGTCTTGAAGCCCTTCTTCTCGGCGGTTTCGAGCTCGGCGGCGCTGGTCCCGCCGGCCTTGCATTCAGCGATGAATGCCGCAGCTTCCCGGTCTTGGGCAGCAGCGGCTTGTGCGATCGGATGATCGGCGGCGACCGCGACGAAGCTGCTCCCGAAGATCGTGTCGGGGCGCGTTGTGAACACTTCGACGCTGTCGATCCCGCCCGCCGGCTGGGGCAGGCGGAAGCGGAACTGCAGGCCGCGGCTCTTGCCGATCCAGTTCTCCTGCATCAGCCGGACTTTCTCCGGCCACTGGTCGAGCTCAGCTAGCCCCTCGAGCAGATCGTCGGCGAAATCGGTGATCTTCAGGAACCATTGCGAGAGCTTTTTGCGCTCGACCAGCGCTCCCGAGCGCCAGCCGCGGCCGTCGATGACCTGCTCGTTGGCGAGGACGGTCATGTCGACCGGGTCCCAATTGACTTCGCTTTCCTTGCGATAGACCAGCCCGGCATCGAACAAGTCGAGGAATAGTGCCTGCTCGTGCCCGTAATAGGCCGGGTCGCAGGTCGCGAACTCGCGCTCCCAGTCGAGCGCAAAGCCGATGCTCTTCAGCTGTTCGCGCATCGCCCGGATGTTTGCCCAGGTCCACTCGCCGGGATGGACCTTGCGTTCGATCGCCGCGTTCTCCGCCGGCATTCCGAAGGCGTCCCAGCCCATCGGGTGAAGCACTTCATGGCCCAGCATCCGGCGATAGCGGGCGATCACGTCGCCCATCGTGTAGTTGCGGACGTGGCCCATGTGGATCCGCCCCGACGGATAGGGGAACATCTCGAGGACGTAGGTCTTGGGCTTGTTGCTGTCGCTGTCGGCGTGGAACGACCGCGCCTCCGCCCAGCGCGCCTGCCAGCGGCGGTCGGCTTCAGCCGCGTTGAATCGGCTGCTCATGACGGAGGAGCTAGCCTCGGACGGCGCCGCGCCGCAGGTCGCGTGCCCGGGTCAGGATGATATCCTCGAGCTTCTGGACCGTCGCGGCCGAAACGGGCGAATCGACCCACGCGCCATTCTGATAGACCTGCTTCGCGGCCGAGACCCGGAGCGCATCGGTGCGAAGGTCGGGATCGAGCACAGCAACGGTAAGCTTCACCCGCTCGCCCGGGGCCTTGGGGTTCGTGTACCAGTCGGTAATGATCACCCCGCTCTGCGCGTTCGCCTGGAGGAGCGGAGCGAATGAAACCGTATCGACCGCTGCGCGCCACAAGTAGGAGTTGATCGCCAGCGTCGTCACCTGTGACGGCGCGAGTTGCGTGGGAAGGTTGCGGTTGCGGGTGCAGCCGGGCGTCGCCATTGCGAGGACGATGAGGGCGGCGGCGGTCGTGTGCAGGCGGTTCATCGGGGAGGTCCTTGAGGAACGGGAAATGCGCTTTGGCGGCGTTATAGATGGTCAAGGGCGGCCCGCAAGCATGTGCCGTGCCGGGATGCAATTGTGTTGAGTCAGCAACAGGAGCCAACCGAATCGATTTCGCTCATGGAACCTTCAGGTGAGTCAGATTATATCCGCATCTGACAGGGAGTTGATTGTGCTCAGAGTCGCACAGCGGAATGGAGCCAGGATGGTTGCGGCACTCGCCGCGGCCGGCCTCGTGCTGACTCCCGCATTTGCGACCGGCGCATCCAACAAGAAGCGGCCTGCAGCAGTCTCTTTCAGCTTTGATCCGGTTTCCTCATTCACTCCTGCCAACGCCGATCCCAAGCTTGCCGCTGCGCTCGCCGGCAAGGGGCTGGCGCTGACCGACTTCAAATTCACGCCCGCACCGGCCAAGGGCCGTCCGTCGCAGGTCCGGGTCGCGGTCCGCGCCCGCGTGGTGACGCCGACCGACGCGCGCATCGCCCAGGCCTCGATCCCGACCGCGGCGATCAACTCGCTCACTCCAACCGGCTACAATCTGGGCCTGGCGGTGGGCTGGCGCCGGTTCGCCGTTTCCGGCGACGTCGCCAAGGTGAAGAGCGCCGACCCGGCGGTCGGCGGCCGCGAGAGCGCGGTTCTGGGCGTCAGCTACTCGCTCAGCAATCGCCTGAGCACCCGCGTCGCAGTCGGTGCCGACCGGGCGACGGGCAGCCCGACTCTTGGCCTGCGCCAAGGCAACAACGTGTCGCTCGACGTCGGCAGCTCTTACTCGCTCTCGCGTCACATCGCCCTGACCGGCGGCGTCCGCTACAATATCGAGCGGGATCGGCTGACGGCGCTCCAGGACGACCGTCGCGACAGCCAGGCCGTGTACGTCGGCACCGCGTTCAAGTTCTGAACGCCGAAATTCCCGCCCAACCGCTAAAGCCCAGCCGCGCGACTTTCGCGTAGCGCCGAGCGTCCATTCCACCGAGAGCATGGAGCCGACGGCCGCCAAGCCTCGCGAGCGCAGCGGCGCGCATTCGGGGAATCGGCTTCCAGTCGGGATGGCTCCGGGTTGGGAACAACGGCGACAGGAAGATGAGCCGGGTCCGGGCGAGAAGTGCGCTCCTGAGCTCGCGGATGTTGTGGACTCGGACAGCGGTGCGGCGCTGTTCCTTGACCACCGTCAGATGGCGCAGGCTCGCGAGATGTCGCAAGCGCCGCACATCGGTCGCCTCAAGTTCGCAAAGGATTAGCACGCCGCTACCGAACGGCAGCCGCCGCAGGGCTGACCAGAGCTCAGCATCCGGCGGTTGATCAATGATCAGCGACTGCTCGGGCATTCTCTGGCGGCGCTTCACGCTGCTTCCTATAGCGCCTTGGCATGAGCAGTCCCGCCGAACGACGACAGAGGATCCTCGATGAGATCGCCAGGGCCGCGGCGATTGCCAAACGCGACCCGGCCGACGTGCAGCTGATCGCCGTCAGCAAAGGGCGAAGTGTCGAGGAGATCGAGCCATTGATCGCTGCTGGTCAGCGCGATTTCGGTGAGAATCGGGTCCAGGAGGCCCTCGCCAAGTGGCCGCCGCTCCTTGCGCAGCATCGTGACTTGCGGCTTCACGCGATCGGCCGCCTCCAGAGCAACAAGGCCGCCGACGCGGTGAAGCTGTTTGATACGATCCATTCGCTCGATCGTCCTTCGCTGCTCCAGGCGCTGGTGAAAGAGGCGGAGAAATCCGGCCGGTCCCCCGCCGTCTACGTGCAGGTGAATATCGGCGAGGAGGAGCAAAAGGGCGGCTGCCCCGTCGACCGGGTCGGCGCCCTCGTCGCCGCGGTCCGCGGTTTTCCGCTTCGGCTTGCCGGCCTGATGGGAATCCCGCCTCTCGGCGTCGAGCCTGCGCCCTATTTCGCGCTGCTCGCGAAGCTTGCCCGCCGCCATGACGTCACTGGCTTGAGCATTGGAATGTCAGGGGATTTCAAGGCCGCGGTGATGCTCGGCGCGACCGCGGTGCGAATCGGGACTGCGTTGTTCGAAGGTTGATCGATGAACTTCGACGCGATCATTTTCGACTTCGACGGAGTGCTCATCGAAAGCGAGTTCGAGGGAAACCAGCGCCTCGCCGAGTTGCTGACGAGCCTTGGTCACCCGACGAGCCTGGCGGAGGCGATCGAGCACTTCACCGGGCTTTCGGGTCAGGATTTCGTGAATGCCGTCGAGACTCGAATCGGCCGTCCTCTGCCCTCCGAATTCCATGAACGAGGACGCGCGCACCGGGACCGCGCGCTTCGAGAGGGGATCGATGAGGTGGCCGGCGCGATTGCGTTCGTCCGCTCGCTTCCGCCCCAGCTTCCCAAAGCGGTCGCTTCATCGAGCTCGACGACCTGGGTCCGGACTCACCTTGCTCATCTCGGCCTCCGCGACGTCTTCGGCGATCACATTTACAGCGGGCGAGAGCATGTCGAGCACGGCAAGCCTGCTCCCGACCTCTATCTTCACGCAGCACGCGCGATCGGCGCCGATATCGCCCGAACCGTGATCATCGAGGATTCGAAGATCGGCGCTACCGGAGCTCTCGCCTCGGGCGCAGCTGTTATCGGTCTCGCAGCCGGACAGCATTGCTTCGACGGTCACGCGGACATGCTGCGCTCCGTCGGCGTGAGCCAGGTGGCGCACAGCTTCGCCGAGGTCGCCCGATTGATCGGCCTCGATCAGACCAGCAGGTGACCCGAACGCTTGCGCTTGGTCGCAAGGTAATCCGCATTGTGCGGATTGGCCGGCATCTGGTGGCCAACGCGCTCGGCGACCTTGATTCCGGCGGCCTCGAGGCCCGCCACCTTGTCGGGGTTGTTGGTGAGCAGCCGAACCTCCTCGATCCCGAGCGCGCGAAGCATTGCCGCCGCGTGGCCATAGTCCCGCTCGTCGTCGGCGAACCCCAGGCGGCGGTTCGCATCGACCGTATCAAATCCGCGATCCTGCAATGAATAGGCACGGATCTTGTTCGCGAGGCCGATTCCGCGGCCTTCCTGGCGGAGGTATAAAAGCACTCCGCCGCCTGCGTCGCCGATGATGCGCAGCGCTTGCCTAAGCTGAGGCCCGCAGTCGCACTTGAGCGACCCGAACACGTCGCCGGTCAGGCACTCGCTGTGCAGTCGCACGAGAGGCGGCTTGCCGGCGAACGCGCCGACTAGAAGTGCGACATGCTCCTGCCCGTCGTCGGAAGCGCGAAAGGCGACGATCTGCGTTGGGGGCAAATCTTCCAGCGGAAGCTTCGCCCGCGCGACGATCTCGACCGAAGGATGCCGCCGTTCTTGCTCGATGTCGTCGGCCGAAAGGCTGTGCTCTGCGACCTCCGCCTCGAGCAGCCATAGCGCCGGGAGCAGTCCAGCCGAACGGGCGAGGTCGAGCGCCGCGCGCATGGTCTCAGAGCAATCGTCGGCAACGGGCTGAAGCGGTCCAATCGGCGGCCGGTCGAGGTCCCTGCCGGGGTCGGCGATCGCCAGCGCCGTTGCTGCGTCGAGCCAGTTCGGCCGCTCAAGGATCACCGGAGCGGCGGGGTCGGCAGCGTCGCGCTCGTTCGCCAGGTGCAACGCTGCCGCGCGCTCGCCGCTGATCACCAGCCGTGCGCAATGCTCGGGATCAACGAGGTCGAGCAGTTCCTGCGCGGCCGTTTCCACGGCAGCCACCGCAACCGGAACAGCGCCCGATATCCGCACGGGCCGTCCAGCGCGAAGCGCCGCGATGGCGCTGCGGACGGCGCCCGCCTTGGTCACGCCTCGATCTCGCAGATGAGGGGAACATGATCCGACGGCCGCTCCCAGTTGCGGCACGGCTCGAGCACTCGATGGGCCTTGAGGTGTCCGGAAAGCTCGGGCGAAGCCCACATATGGTCGAGGCGACGGCCTCGATCGTTCTTGGTCCAGTCGGGCGACCGGTAGCTCCACCAGGTGAAGCAGCGCTCGGGCGCCGGAATGAAGCTGCGGCCGATATCGATCCAGTCATGCGCTTCGCGTAACCGGGTCAGAGCCTCGACCTCGACCGGCGTGTGGCTGACGACGGTGAGCAGCGCCTTGTGGCTCCAGACGTCACACTCCAGCGGCGCGACATTGAAGTCGCCGACGATGATGGTCGGTTCCGCGAGGGCGTCCGACCAGCGGGTCATCCGCTCGATGAAGTCGAGTTTCTGGCCGAACTTCGGATTTTGCCTGCGGTCGGGGATATCGCCTCCGGCCGGCACATAGACATTCTCGAGCCTTACGCCGCATTCGAGGCGGACGCCGATGTGCCGCGCTTCGCCATTGTCCTGCCAGTCGTGCTTGCCCGGATCCCTGAGCGGAACGCGGCTCAGGATTGCGACGCCATGGTGCATCCGCTGGCCGTTCAGCGCCATGTGGACGTAGCCGTGGCGCTGGAAGAGCTCGGATGGGAAGATGCTGTCCAGCACCTTCGTCTCCTGCAGGCACAGGATGTCAGGCTGTTGCTCCGCGATGAGTCGCTCCACCAACGCGGTGCGCGCACGCACCGAGTTGATGTTCCACGAAGCGATCTTCAGTCTCTTGCCCACGACAACCCGCTTAGCGCGGCTCGCTCCACAATAAAAAGGCCCCCGCTCCGGGGGCATGGAGCGAGGGCCGACCGAGCGCTTGTCACGCAAGGGATTCCGCGGATCCGGGTAACAGGGGGAAACCCCGGCGATCTACAGAATCAAAGCTTCTTGTAGGCGTTGGCCCCTGACGCGGGGATGAACGGGTCGCAAAGTGAAACTTTTCTCGGAGCTACCGGCGCTTCTTCGGCTCGGCGAAGGTAAAGGCGCTATCCGGCACGGCGACATTGTAGCGCACGTCCGACAGCTTCACGGTGGTGCGGTGCCCTTGCGGGTCGATCGCGGTCCAGCCGTACATCTGGAGCCCGCCCGGAGCCGAGCCGTTGCGAAGGAAGGCGAGCGTGACCTGGCCATATTGCGACGCGTTCTTGGCGCGGGCGACAACCACTCGGCTGTCGGTGCTCGGAAGAATCTCGGCCTTTCCGTTGAAGTCCGGCGAGCCCGACAGAAGCGCGCCAAGTGGCGTCTTCGACAGGGGCCAGCTCGACTTCTGGCCGACCTGATAGTCGAGGAAGTTCAGCCGCTTGCCGTCCGCGACGAGCAGGACGTCGCCGCCGCTGTATTCGAAGCGGATCCTGCCGGGCCGCTTCATCTGCAGCGTCCCTGTCTCGACGCGGCCTTTGGCGTCGGTTTGGGTGAAATGGGCGGTCATGGTCTGCATCGCTGTCAGGTGCGCCTTCAGCCGAGCAAGGTCTGGCGATTCGGCGGCGCTTGTCGGAACTGCTGCGACGACGGCCACCGGGATGAGGGCGCGCGCGAAGTGGGTTGCAAAACTCATGTCCAAAGCTCCTGGAATTTTTCGCCGGAATCTGGCGTTTCAGCTTTGAATGCGTACTGAACCCGACGGTTCCGCTGCGTTCAGGGTCAGATCGGGTGCCCGTCGGGGTCGATCAGCACCTCGCGGCGGCCGACATGGTCCGGCTGGCCGACCAGGCCATCTTTCTCCATCCGCTCGATCAATCGGGCGGCGCTATTGTAGCCGACGCGGAGCTGCCGTTGGAGGTAGGAGGTCGAGGCTTTCTGGCTCTCGGCGACGATCTGGATCGCCTTGCGATAGAGCTGAGTCTCCGCATCGTCCTCGCCGGTCGGCTGGCCGTCGAACAAATAGCCGCCGTCCTCGGGTTCCTCGGTGACCGCCTGGACGTAATCGGGCGATCCCTGCCGGCGCCAATGTTCCGCGACGGCGCGCACTTCCTCGTCGGTGACGAACGGCCCGTGGACGCGGATAATCTGCTTTCCGCCCGGCATGTACAGCATGTCGCCACGCCCAAGCAGCTGCTCGGCACCCTGCTCGCCGAGGATCGTCCGGCTATCGATCTTGCTCGTCACCTGGAAGCTGATGCGGGTCGGCAGGTTGGCCTTGATGACGCCGGTGATCACGTCGACCGACGGGCGCTGCGTCGCCATGATCAGGTGGATTCCGGCGGCCCTGGCCTTTTGCGCGAGCCGCTGGATCAGGAACTCGACCTCCTTGCCGGCGGTCATCATCAGGTCAGCGAGCTCGTCGACGACGACGACGATCTGTGGCAGCACGTCATAGTCGAGCTGCTCGGTCTCGTAGAGCGGCTGGCCGGTGTCGGCATCGTAGCCGGTCTGCACCCGCCGCCCGAGTCCGGCCCCCTTCGCCTTGGCCTCGCGCACCTTGGCGTTGAAGCTCGGCAGCGCCCGGACGCCAAGGTTGGCCATCATCCGGTAGCGCTCCTCCATCTGCTCGACGGTCCATTTCAGCGCGCGGATCGCCTTGCCCGGCTCGGTCACGACCGGAGAGAGCAAGTGGGGGATGTCGTCGTAGATGCTGAGCTCCAGCATCTTCGGGTCGATCATGATCAGCTTCACCTGGTCGGGGCCATAGCGGTACAGCAGCGACAGGATCATGCAGTTGAGGCCGACCGACTTGCCCGAGCCGGTGGTGCCGGCGACGAGCAGGTGGGGCATTGGCGCGAGGTCGGCGATGACCGGATCGCCGGCGATATTCTTGCCGAGGATCAGCGGCAGCGACATGTTCTGGTCCTCGAACGCCTGGCTGCCGACCAGCTCAGACAAGGACACCATCTCGCGCTTGGGATTGGGAAGCTCGATGCCGATGACGCTGCGGCCAGGGATGGTGGCCACCCGCGCCGAGAGGGCCGACATGTTCCGTGCGATATCGTCCGCCAGGGCGATCACCCGGCTGGCCTTGATCCCGCTCGCGGGCTCCAGCTCATACATGGTGACGACCGGCCCGGGGCGAACCTCGACGATGTCGCCGCGAACGTTGAAATCGTCGAGCACGGTCTCGAGCAGCCGCGCGTTGCGCTCGAGACCGGCGCGGTCGATCTGCTGCCGGGTTTCTTTCGGCGGAGGAGCCAGGAGATCGACCGTCGGAAGCTGATAGCTGTCGCCGAGGGCGAGACTCGGTTGGGCCGCCGGCCTGCGGTCCTTGGTGCGGCTGCCGGAAGCGGCTGACTTCGACGGCTCGGTAACGGCGACTGTCGGGCGAGTCTTGGGCGGAGCGGCAGCGATCACGCGCTCCTCCCGGATCTCGGTCGAGCGCGGAGCCGCCCGGTGTTCGCGCGCTCGCCGAGCGAACAGTCCTGCGACCCAGGCGCGCTCGCCCTCGGTCAGGCCGAGCGCGAAATAGCCGATCGCGAGACCCGCGAACGTGAACAGCAGGAGGGCAGCAAAGCGCACGGGGCCGCCGATCTCAGGATTGCGGATGAGGCCGATGGCGGCATCCAGCCCGTGCGCTGCGGCGAACCCAAGAGCGCCGCCCCATCCTGCCGGGAGGCCTGACACGGCCGAAGCGCTGGTGAGCCCCAGCGCCACCCCGAGGAGCACCGCTCCAATCGCTGCGAGGAGCAATCCACGACCGATTCGTCCCGCCGGCTCGAGCCGGAACATTCGCAAGCCGGCAATCGCCACCACCGGCAGGAACAGCACGCAGCCGAGGCCGAACAGCAGCAGCAAGGAGTCGCTGAAATAGGCGCCGAACCGGCCGAGCCAATTGCTCGGCGGGCCGCCGGCGGCGGTGCTTAGCGACGGGTCGGTGGGGTTGTGGGTCGCGAGCGCAATCGCTCCGGCGATGCTCGACGCGACAAGCAGCGCACCTCCGCTGCGCACGAAGAAGCGGCGCACCGCTTCGCGCAATGCGTCACGCCAGTCGGGCGCCAGTTCGCGCTTCGGCGCGCGCGTGGCCACGGTCGCCATGTCCCACCCCCAAGAAGTTGGCTCCTAGAATCTCCCACGCGGAGTCTGCGGTCAAGCGAAGTCGTGGCGTGATTGCGACGAACGGGCTAGTTGGCCCGACATGGACCGCGCGGACGTGATCATCTTCGGCGGCGGGCTTGTCGGCCTGGCGCTCGCCTCGGCGCTCGATTCAAGTGGCGTTTCGGCGATCGTCGTCGATCCAGCCGACCCCGCACCCCGGGCCCAGGCGGCCTTCGACGGCCGCACCAGCGCTGTCTCGTCAAGTTCGATGCGGATGCTCGAAACAATCGGTGTCGCCGATCAGCTCGCGGAGCGGGGCTGCCCAATCTGGCGAATCGCCGTCGCCGACGGGCTCAAGCCCGGCGGGCTGCACTTTGATCCGGACGATGAGGAGCCGCTCGGGTTCATGCACGAGAACCGGAACCTGCGCACTGCGCTGCAGGCTCGCGCCGAGGCAGGCAAGAACATCTGGCTGATGTGGAAAACCCGCGTGACCGGGGTCGATCGCGGCGACCACGGGGTGATCGTTTCGCTGGAGGATGGCCGGAAGCTCAGCGCTCCCCTTCTCGTCGCGGCTGATGGGCGGAATTCGGAGACACGGGAAGCTGCGGGAATCGCGGTCGCCCGCTGGAAATATGATCATCAGGCAATTGTCTCGGTGCTCCGCCACGAGCGCCCGCACGAGCATATCGCCTACGAGATTTTCTATCCGGCGGGGCCGTTCGCGCTGCTGCCAATGAACGATGATTCTGCCGGCCACCGATCGGCGATCGTCTGGTCGGTTCGGCAAGAGGATGCCGCCGGCTGGCTCTCCCTGAGCGATGGCGATTTCGCGGCCGAAGCGCAGGCGGCGATGGGCGGCTTCCTCGGGCAGATCGGGATGCTTGCGCCGCGGTCGAGCTTCCCCCTGGGCTTCCACCACGCGGCGCGGATCACGGCGCAGCGCGTCGCGCTGGTCGGCGATGCCGCACACGCGGTCCATCCGATTGCCGGGCAGGGCCTGAACCTCGGCTTCCGCGACGTCGCGGCGCTTGCTGAGGTGCTGGTGGAAGGCGCCCGCCTCGGTCTCGATCTCGGAGACCGGCAATTGCTCGACCGCTACCAGCGCTGGCGTGCCCTCGACGCGCTCTCGGTCGCATTTGCGACGGATACGCTGACGCGGATCTACGGCGTCCCCGGCATTGCTGCGTCCGCGGTTCGCCGCTTCGGCATGGGACTGGTGGGTCGAATCTCGCCGTTGCGCAATCGCCTGATGAGCGAAGCGCGGGGCACCAGCGGCGATCTCCCGCTGCTGCTCAGGGGTCTGCCCATCTAGGTTCCTCCCCTCCCCCAGCACCGTTGGGGAGGAATCTATTGAATCGTCTGCTCGACGTCATTGCCGCCCGTCACAGCGGCGCGGTGGAACTGCATCAGCTGCACCAGCAGGTCGGCGCGCGCATCGAGCGTCGCGGCCTCGAGAAGTGCCTGTTTGGCGCCGACGTCGAAGGGCGCGACCTGTGCGATCGCATTGACCAGCATCTCGTCGTCGAGGCGGCTGACGGCGTTCCAGTCCACCGCAAGGCCCATCGCATCTCCCAGTCGCCGCGCCTCGCGCTCGACCTCGGCGCGGCCTGCGAGCGAAAGCGGCGGCGGCTCGCTGTCGTCGAACGATCCGATGTCGATCTCGGCGCACCGATAGAGGGCGTCGACCTCAGCTTCCCTGATCAGGCGGAAGCGGTTCGAGCCGAGAAGGACGATATTGTAGCGTCCGTCCTCCAGCTCCTCGACCCCGACCAGCTCCCCGACGCAGCCGACGCCAAAAAGCGGCGCCAGGTTGTCATCGTCGAGGCGGTGCGGCTGGATCATCGCGATCCGCCCGGCTCCATCGATCGCATCGCTGACCATCTCCCGGTACCGCGGCTCGAAAATGTGGAGCGGCAGCTGGGAGCGCGGGAACAGGATTGCTCCGGCGAGGGGAAAAATGGGGACGCGCAGCGTCCGGCTCATGTGAAGAGCAGGGCCGACAGGCGGCGGCGCTGGGCGCGAGACCAGGGGTCTTCGAGCCCCTGCGCTTCGAGCAGCTGGAGGAAACGCTGGCGCGCCGCGCCTTCGTTCCAGTCGCGGTCACGGCGGATGATTTCCAGCAAAGCATCGCCCGCGG
>Ga0207698_10000922_pt1 | contig 17101 bp, 18 predicted proteins | sample KBSCornC22_FD_184298 | JGI IMG/M metagenome (GOLD analysis project Ga0207698, IMG submission 184298) | Corn rhizosphere microbial communities from Kellogg Biological Station, Michigan, USA - KBS Corn C2-2 (SPAdes) (version 2) | ecosystem: Host-associated > Plants > Roots > Rhizosphere > Soil ...
CTTCTTCTACAAGGGCCAGGAGGTCGCGGTCGTGGGCGGCGGCAACACCGCCGTGGAAGAGGCGCTCTACCTCGCCAACATCGCGAGCCACGTGACGGTCGTGCACCGCCGCGAGCGCTTCCGCGCGGAGAAGATCCTGCAGGACAAGCTCTTCGCCCGCGAGCGCGAGGGCAAGGTCACGATCGAATGGAACCACACGCTGGACGAGGTGCTGGGCGACAAGTCCGGCGTGACGGGCATGCGCCTCAAGTCCGCCACCGACGGCGCGACCAAGGAGCGGTCGCTCTCGGGCGTCTTCATCGCCATCGGCCACCGGCCCAACACCGAGATCTTCGAGGGCCAGCTCGAGATGAAGAACGGCTACATCGTCACCAAGTGCGGCCTCGAGGGCAACGCCACGGCGACGAGCGTTCCCGGTGTGTTCGCCGCGGGCGACGTGCAGGACCACGTCTACCGCCAGGCGGTGACCAGTGCGGGAACGGGCTGCATGGCCGCGCTCGATGCGGACAAGTATCTCGAGAGCCTGGGTTGAGGAAGACGTCGGTCCGGGTCACGGCCCGGCGCCGCGACAGCACGCGCGAGGCCCCGCAGCCGCCGGATGAGGGCACTGCCTTCCGCGAGGCCGTGCGCGACGTGCGTCCCCTGCCCCCGGTGAACCGCATCGAGCCGACAGCGCCGAAGGCGAAGCCGGTGCCGGTCAAGCGCATCGAGGACGAGCGCGCCGTGCTGCAGGAGCTCGCGCACCTCGCGATGTTCGACCTCGACGACGTCGAGATCGACGACGACGGCCTCTTCCTGCGCCCGGGCCTGCCGCGCGACATCCTGCGCAAGCTCCGGCGCCAGCACTGGTCGATCCAGGGCAGCCTCGACCTCCACGGCCTGAACAGCGAGGAAGCGGCGCTCGCCCTCGCCACCTTCCTCGCGGAGGCGCGCGCACATGGCCTGCGGTGCGTGCGCGTGATCCACGGCAAGGGCCTGCGCTCGCCGGGACGCGAGCCGGTGCTGAAGAAGCGCGTGCGCCGCATGCTGATGCGCCGGGATGAGGTCCTCGCCTTCGCCGAGCCGCCCGCTGCGGGCGGTGGCGGCGGCGCCGTGGTGGTGCTGCTCGATGTCTGAGCTGCGCGGGTTGGGCGTGCGCCTGCTCTTCGCGCTCGTGCTCGCCGTGGCCGCGCTCACCGGTCTCGACGACCTGCGCCGCCCCCTCGCCAACCCGGACGAGGGCCGCTACTCGGAGATCTCGCGCGAGATGGCGCAGGGCGGGGACTGGGTCACGCCGCGCCTGAACGGCATCCGCTACTTCGAGAAGCCGCCGCTGCAGTACTGGGCGAGCGCCGCGTCGTTCCTCGCCTTCGGCGTGAACGAGCCCGCCGCGCGCCTCTACACGATGCTCTGCGGGGTGCTCACGCTGTTGCTGATGGCGTACACGGCTTGGCGGCTGTCGGGGCCCCTGCTCGCGCTGGGGACCGCCATCGTGCTGCTCTCCAGCCCGTATTTCCTCGTGATGGGAGGGGTGGTCACGCTCGACATGGGCCTCACCCTCTGGACCACGGCCACCTTCTGCGCCTTCGTCCTGGCCGAGCGCCCCGGCATCGACAGGGGCAGGCGCCGGGCCTGGCTCGCGGCAGGATGGGCGGCGATGGCGCTGGCGGTGCTCTCGAAGGGCCTCATCGGCATCGTCTTTCCGGCGGCGGCCATCGGCATGCAGGCGATCCTGAAGCGCGACCCGCGCCGCCTGCTGCGGCTGGAATGGGTCCTGGGGCTCGCGATCTTCCTCGCGATCGCCGTGCCGTGGTTCGTGGCGGTCTCGCGCGCCAATCCGACCTTCCTCGAGTTCTTCTTCATCCACGAGCATTTCGCGCGCTTCACCTCGAACGTGCACCGGCGCAGCGAGCCGTGGTGGTACTTCCTGCCGATCTTCTTCGTGCTGGGGTTCCTGCCGTGGCTGCTGGCACTCCCCGGCGCCATCCGCCAGACGTGGCGGGATCCGCGGGGCCGCCCCGAGACACCCGCGCTGCAGCTCGCGGTGCTGTGGGCCTTCTTCATCGTGGCGTTCTTCAGCGCCTCGGGCTCGAAGCTGCCGAGCTACGTGCTGCCCGCCCTGCCGCCTTTGGCACTCGTGGTGGGGCGCTACCTGGTCGAAGTGCCGCTTCGAACGCTCGCGCGCTACGTGGCGCCCACCGCGATCGTGGGGCTCGTGCTCACCATCGTCGCGGCGTGGTTCATTCCCGCCACCACGCGCGACCCCTGGAGCCGCGAGCTCTTCCTCCAGGCCCGGCCGCTGGGAATACTCGCAGGCGTGGCACTCCTGGCGGGACCCCTCGCCGCCGCATGGCTCTTCCGGCGCGAGCGCCGCTGGGCCGGCATGCTGGTGGCCACCCTCGGCGTGGTCGCGATGGTGGGCTTCTCCGTGAACATCTACGACCGGCTTTCGCCGCGCCAATCGGGACTCATCGTGGCGCAGAAGGTGAAGCCGTACCTCACGCCGGGTGCGCGCGTCTACCAGGTGAAGATCTACGACCAGACGCTGCCGTTCTACATCGGCCGCACGACGCGGCTGGTGGACTACGGCGACGAGTTCGAGACGGGCCTGCTGATCGAGCCCGCGCTGCACATCGAGCGCTGGCCTCAGCTCGCCGCCGAATGGCTGCGCCCGGGCGAAGCGCTCGCTATAATGCATCCCGAAATCTACGAGAAGCTCCGGACCGAAGGCCTGCCCATGCAGGTGCTGCACGAAGACCCCCGACGCGTCCTGGTGCGAAAGCCTTGACTCCCCTTTCCTTCTCCCTCCTCATGCTGGGCGTGCTGCTCAACGCCATCGCGCAGCTGCTGCTGAAGGCGGGCACCAACCGCGTGGGCGAGTTCGCCTTCACGCTCGAGAATGTCGTGCCGATCGGCACCAAGCTCCTCCTCAATCCCCCGATCGTCGCGGGCCTCGGCTGCTATGTCGTGAGCGTCGTCGTGTGGATCCTGGGGCTGTCGCGCGTGCCGGTGAGTGTTGCCTACCCGATGCTCTCGGTGGGCTACATCCTGAATGCGCTGGCCGCCTGGATGCTCTTCGGCGAATCGCTGCCCGCGCAGAAGATCGTCGGCATCGGCTTCATCGTGGTCGGCGTGTTCCTGGTGGCACGTTCCTGAGGCGAGACTTGGCGGATTTCATTCCCTTCGCCCGGCCCACGATCGATGAAGCGATGATCGCGGCCGTCGCCGATACGCTCCGCAGCCGCTGGATCGCCACCGGCCCGCGCGTGGCCGCCTTCGAGAAGGCGCTCTCGGAATACGCGGGCGGCCGTCCGGTGCGCACCGTCACCTCCGCCACCGCTGCGATGCAGGTAGCCCTCGAAATGCTCGGCGTGGGTCCCGGCGACGAGGTGATCACGCCCGCGCAGAGCTTCTTCTGCACCGGCAACGTGATCGAGCGCAGCGGCGCCACGACCGTCTTCGTGGACGTGGAGCTCGCAAGCCGCAACCTCGACATGGCGCAGGCGCACGCGGCCGTGACACCCCGCACGCGCGTGCTCCTGCCCACGCACTACAACGCGCCGCTCGATCCCGCGGCCCTCGCCGCGTTCCGTGCGAAGCACGGCGTGCGCATCCTCGAGGATGCGGCGCTCGCCATGGGATCGAGTGCGGGCGGCGCGCCCGTGGGCGCGACGGGCGACCTCGTCTCCTTCAGCTTCCACCCGAACAAGAACATGACCACCATCGAGGGCGGCGCCCTGGTGGTGAACGACGCGGCCGAAGCGGCGGCCGTGGAACGGCTGCGCTTCCACGGCATCGTGCGGCTGGACGACGGCACGCGCGATGTCGCGGTCGCGGGCGGCAAGTACAACCTCTCGGACGTCTCCGCGCGGCTGGGCCTGGAGCAGCTCCCGCACCTCGATGCGTGGTGCCGGCAGCGCGAGCGGCTGGCGGCGGCCTATTTCGCCGCGCTCGAAGGCGACGAGCTCCTCACGCCGGAGCGTCTGCCGCTGCGCCACAACCCGGGACATAGCTGGAACATGTTCACCGTGCTGCTGCCGCTCGGCGAGACGCCGGTCACGCGCAAGCAGTTCGTCGACGCGATGGCGAAGTCGGGCGTGGGCATCGGCATCTCGTACGAGGCGATCCATCTCACCAGCGTCTTCCGCGCCAAGGGCTTTCGCGAGGGACAATTCCCGGTCTCGGAGCGCATCGCCCGCGAGACCGTCACCCTGCCGCTCTATCCCGAAATGCGCGAGGCGGACGTCGAGCGCGTGGTCGAGGCGATGAAGCGCACCCTGCGCTCGAAGGCCACCGCGTGAGCGTCTCCCAGCTACCCGCGGTCTTCCGTCCGCAGCTCTCCGTCGTGATCCCGGTGTACAACGAGGAGGAGGTGCTGAACGCCCTCTTCGCGCGCCTCTATCCCGCGCTGGACGCGCTCGCCGTGAGCTACGAGATCGTGTTCGTGAACGACGGCAGCCGCGACCGCTCCGTGGCGATCCTGCGCGAGCAGTTCCAGAAGCGGCCGGACGTCACGCGGGTGATCCTCTTCAACGGCAACTTCGGCCAGCACATGGCGATCATGGCGGGCTTCGAGCATTGCCGCGGCGAGCGGATCGTCACGCTCGATGCGGACCTGCAGAACCCGCCCGAGGAAATCGGCAAGCTGCTCGCCGCCATGGACGAGGGCCACGATTACGTGGGCTCGATCCGCCGCATGCGCCGCGACGTAGCCTGGCGGCGCGTGGCGTCCAAGGCCATGAACCGCATGCGCGAGCGCATCACCCGCATCCGCATGACGGACCAGGGCTGCATGCTGCGCGCCTACGACCGCAACATCGTCGACGCCATCCGCGCCTCCCGCGAGGTGAGCACGTATATCCCGGCGCTCGCGTACTCGTTCGCGCAGAACCCGATCGAGGTGGAGGTCGAGCACGAGGAGCGCCAGGCGGGCGAGTCGAAATACTCGCTCTACAAGCTGATCCGGCTCAATTTCGACCTGGTCACCGGCTTCTCGGTCGTGCCGCTGCAGGTCTTCTCGCTCTTCGGCATCTTCGTGTCGCTGGTGTCGCTGGTGGTCTACGTGATCGTGATCGTGCAGCGCATCCTCACCGGCCTGGGCGATTCGATCTGGGTGATCTGGGACCGCGACATCCTGCAGTTCTTCCTCATCGGCGTGGTGCTCTTCGGCCTCGGGCTCATCGGCGAGTACGTGGGCCGCATCTACCAGCAGGTGCGCGAGCGGCCGCGCTACCTCATCCAGGCGATCCTGGAAAAGCGCGAGGACTGATGGCGCGCGCCGTGGTCTTCGCCTACCACGACGTGGGCGTGCGCTGCCTCTCGGTGCTGCTGGCCGCCGGCGTGGAGGTGGCGCTCGTCGTCACGCATCGCGACAACCCCGAGGAGAACATCTGGTTCGGCAGCGTGGAGAGGCTCGCGCGCGAGCATGGGCTCGAGGTGGCCACTCCCGGGACGCCCGATGACGAGCTGCTGTCGCGCGTGGAAGCGCTTGCGCCCGACTTCCTGTTCTCGTTCTATTACCGCCACATGCTGCCCCCCGCATTCCTCGCGGCGGCGCGGCGCGGTGCGTTCAACGTGCACGGCTCGCTCCTGCCCCGTTACCGCGGGCGCGTGCCGGTGAACTGGGCGATCCTGCGCGGCGAGCGCGAGACCGGCGCCACGTTGCACGAGATGGTCGGGAAGCCCGACGCAGGCCGCATCGTCGACCAGATGGCGGTGCCGATCCTGCCCGACGACATGGCGCTCGAAGTCTTCCGCAAGGTCACCGTCGCGGCAGAGGTCGTGCTGCACCGCTCGCTGCCGCGGCTCCTCGAAGGGACGGCGGAGATGCATCCGCAGGACCTCGCGGCGGGCAGCTATTTCGGCGGTCGCAAGCCCGAGGACGGACGCATCCCCTGGGACCAGGGCGCTCGTGCGATCCACGACCTCGTGCGTGCTGTGGCGCCTCCATACCCCGGCGCCTTCACCGACGTGCGCGGCGCGCGCGTGCGGGTGCTGCGCACGCTCGTGACCGGCGAACGGCGCAAGGCCGCGCCCCCGGTCCTGTGCCTCGACGCCGACCGCATCCTCGCGCGCTGCGCGGATGGCGGCGAGCTGCACCTCATCGAATGCGAGCTCGAGGGCATCCGCCTCGGCCCGCCGCAGTTCCGGGAGCGCTTCGGCCGCGGCCCGGTCCCCCTCGGAGAAAGCGCATGACCAAGATCTGCATCCTCGGCGTGAACGGCTTCATCGGCCACCACCTGTCGCAGCGCATCCTCGCCGACACCGGCTGGGAAGTGTTCGGCATGGACATGAGCTCCGACCGCATCACGGACCTCATGGACAACAAGCGCTTCCACTTCTTCGAGGGCGACATCACCATCAACCGCGAGTGGATCGAGTACCACATCCGCAAGTGCGACGTGATCCTGCCGCTCGTGGCCATCGCCACCCCTGCCACCTACGTGCGCGAGCCGCTCAAGGTCTTCGAGCTCGACTTCGAGGCGAACCTGCCGATCATCCGGAGCTGCGTCAAGTACGGCAAGCGCGTGCTCTTTCCGTCGACCTCGGAGGTCTACGGCATGTGCCACGACGAGGAATTCGATCCGTACGCCTCGGAGCTGGTGCTGGGCCCGATCGACAAGCAGCGCTGGATCTACTCGTGCTCGAAGCAGCTCATGGACCGCGTGATCTACGCCTACGGCTCCATGGGGCAGCTCGACTTCACCCTCTTCCGCCCTTTCAACTGGATCGGCGCGGGGCTGGATTCGATCCACACGGCCAAGGAAGGCAGCTCGCGCGTGATCACGCAGTTCCTCGGCCACATCGTGCGCGGCGAGCCGATCAAGCTGGTCGACGGCGGGCAGCAGAAGCGCGCCTTCACGTACATCGACGACGGCATCGCGGCGCTGATGAAGATCATCGAGAACCGCGAGGGTGTGGCGAGCGGGAAGATCTACAACGTCGGCAATCCGCGCAACAACTATTCCGTGCGGGAGCTCGCGCACATGATGCTCGACCTGGCGAAGCAGTATCCGGAGTATCGCGACACCGCCGCGAAGGTGAAGCTGCTCGAGGTGAGCTCGAACGAGTACTACGGCCGCGGCTACCAGGACGTGCAGAACCGCGTGCCCGCCATCGCCAACACCATGCAGGACCTCGGCTGGGAGCCGCGGGTGGACATGGCGACGGCACTCCGGCATATCTTCGACGCGTACCGCGGACAGCTCGACGACGCCCGCGCCCTCGCCCAGTAGCGGGCGGCTCGCCACTGTGATCCGCCGGTCCCCTGTGGTGAAATCCACTCTTTCGATGGCCCCGCTGCAACCATGGACACCAAACCGGTAGTCGGCGTCGTGATGGGCTCGATCAGCGACTGGGACGTGATGCAGCACGCCGCGCGCGTGCTGAAGGAGTTCGGCGTCCCCTACGAGGCGAGCGTGGTCTCCGCGCACCGCACGCCGGACACGATGTTCGAGTACGCCGAGAGCGCCCGCGAGCGCGGGCTCGCGTGCATCATCGCGGGCGCCGGGGGCGCCGCCCACCTGCCCGGCATGGTCGCCTCGAAGACGACGCTGCCGGTGCTGGGCGTGCCGGTGCCCTCGCGGCACCTGGCGGGGCAGGATTCGCTCTACTCGATCGTGCAGATGCCGCGCGGCATCCCGGTGGCCACCTTCGCGATCGGCGAGGCGGGCGCCGCCAACGCCGGGCTCTTCGCGGTGAGCCTGCTCGCCGCCGGCAACGAGGAGCTCGTGCGCAAGCTCGCGGACTACCGCGGCCGGCTGCGCGAGCAGGTGGCGGCCATGCAACTGCCCGACGTGCTGTGATCCTGCCGGGCGCGACTCTCGGCCTGCTCGGCGGCGGGCAGCTCGGCCGCATGTTCACCGCCGCCGCGCGCACGCTGGGTTACGGCGTGACGGTGCTCGATCCCGATCCGCTCGCGCCCGCGGCCGAATTCGCCACGAAGCACATCGTGGCGCCCTACGACGACCGGCAGGCGCTGGACGAGATCGCGCGCTCGTGCGCCGCCGTGACCACGGAGTTCGAGAACGCGCCCGCGGGTGCGCTCGATGCGATCGCCACGCGCGCGGTGGTGCGCCCCAGCGGATCGTCGGTCGCCGTGGCGCAGGATCGCCGTCGCGAGAAAGGCTTCTTCAGCGAGCGCGGGTTCCCGGCCGGCGCGTGGGCCACGATCGAGGCGCCGGAAGACATCGGGCCTGCATTGTCCCGCGTGAAGCTGCCGGCCCTGCTCAAGACCGCCCGCTTCGGCTATGACGGCAAGGGCCAGGCGCGCGTCGGATCCGCTGCCGAGGCTGCCCGGGTCTTCGACGAATGGAAGCGCGTGCCGTGCGTGATCGAGGAGCTGCTGGCGCTCGAGGGCGAGATCTCGGTGGTCCTCGCGCGCAGTGCGGAGGGCATGGTCGCGGTCTTCCCCGTGGCCGAGAACCACCATGCGCGCGGCATCCTCGACATCACCGTGGCACCCGCCCGCATCCCCGATGCGCTCGCGCGCGAGGCCACGGCGCTCGCCGGCCGCCTCGCCTCGGAGCTCGAGTACGTGGGCGTGCTGGCGGTCGAGATGTTCATCGTGGGCGGGCGCCTGCTGCTGAACGAGATCGCGCCGCGCCCGCACAATAGCGGCCACTACACCATCGATGCGTGCCGCACGTCGCAGTTCGAGCAGCAGGTCCGCGTGCTGTGCGGCCTGCCGCTGGGGGATCCGTCGCTGCACACGCCCGCGGTGATGGTGAACCTGCTGGGCGACCTCTGGAACTCCGGGGCGCCCGGATGGCAATACGTGCTGAAGCATCCCGGGGCGCACCTGCACCTCTACGGCAAGCGCGAGGCGCGGCCCGGGCGCAAGATGGGCCATGTCACCGTCTGCGAGCCCACCATCGACCGCGCGGTCGAGGTGGCGCTCGCCATTCGCCGCGACCTCGGCATCGGCGCCGATGTCCGGACAACCTGAGGAGAAGACCATGTTCCGCAACCGGATTGCCTTCATCGCCCTCGCCGCGTGCTCGCTCGCCGCGTGCGCCACGGCCGCGGATCGCCGCGACGATCGCCAGGTCTCCGGCTTCAACGCGCTCGCCCTCGGGGCCAACGTGAGGCTCGAGCTGATCCAGGACGGCAGCGAATCGCTCAACCTGGAGGGCGACGCGGAAACGCTCGATACGATCGAGACGTACGTGAAGGACGGCACCCTGCACATCAACTACAGGAACGGCACGCAGAAGTGGTCGAACAAGGGCGTGAGCGGCGTGCTGCACGCCCGGACCATGGACAAGGTCGCCCTCTCCGGCACCGGGGTGATCCACTCGCGCGCGCTGAAGGGCGAGTCGCTCGCGGTCGCGGTTTCGGGCACGGGCGACGTGAACATCGGCGACGTGCAGGCGAAGACCGCGAAGCTGAGCGTGAGCGGGACGGGCACGGTGAGCGTTGCCGGGCGCACGGAGGAGCTGCAGGCGCGCATCTCGGGAACGGGCGACGTGAAGGCGGCGAAGCTGGAGACGCAACGCGCCGACGTCTCCATCGCGGGCACGGGAGACGCTACGGTGTGGGCGAGGGAGAAGCTGGCCGCCGCGGTCTCGGGCATGGGCTCGGTGCGCTACTACGGCGATCCGGGCGTCACCAAGCGCGTGGCGGGCCTCGGCAGCGTGAAGCGCATCGCCGCCACGCCCTGATGTTCGGCTGGCTGCGCGGGCGCCGCGCGCGCGAGCCGCTCCCGATCGAGACGGCGCTGTGGGAGGCGGCAACCGCTTCGTGGCTCTTCATGCGCGGCCTCACGCCGGAGGAAAACGCGCGGCTCAAGTCGCTGTCGGAGCGCTTCCTCGGCGCCAAGCACTTCTCCGGCACCCACGGCCTCGAGGTCACCGATCGCATGGTGGTCGAGATCGCAGCCCAGGCGTGCATCCTCGTGCTGGAGCTGGGCTTCGACTGGTACGAGGGATGGTCGGAAGTGATCGTCTATCCCACGCAGTTCATGCCCGAGCGCGAGATCGTGGACGACGCGGGCGTGGTCCACGTGACGCGCGACCCGATGGCGGGCGAGGCGTGGCTGGGCGGCCCGGTCATCCTCTCGTACGAGGACGTGGCGCTCACCGCCGACGAGGAGCAGCGCGTCGCGGGCTACAACGTGGTGATCCACGAGTTCGCGCACAAGCTCGACATGCGCAGCGGGGATCCCAACGGCTTCCCGCCGTTGCATCGCGACATGAGCCGTGCGGCCTGGAAGGAAGCGTTCTCCGCGGCATACGAGGACTTCTGCGCGCGCGTGGATGCGGCCGATGCCTTGCCGCGCCGCCGCGCCCAGGCGGCACTGGATGCGCTGCCGCTCGACCCGTACGCGGCCGAGAGCGCGGGCGAGTTCTTCGCGGTGGCTTCGGAGGGATTCTTCGAGACGCCGGAGCTGCTGGCACCCGCCTACCCGGCACTCTACGAGCAGTTGCGCCTCTTCTACCGGCAGGACCCGTCGGCGCGCCTGCAGCGGCGCTCCGCCTAGGTTGTCGTCCCCGCGAAGGCGGGGACCCAATCAGTTTGCCTACAGCTCCGTTTTGGGGCTGTTGGGATCGGGACGCTTGCGCGCCTCCTCGCCCTCGCCCTTGCTGCGGCTGCGCCCTTCGCGCTCCGCGGCTTCCATCTCGCGGGCCTCCTGCTCGCTCTTCGGCTCGGCCGCGCGCGCCTCGCGCTCGATGTCGTGGTGCTCGACGTGCTCCTTCAGGCCCGCGTTGTAGTCGCGCGTGGCCTTGTAGTTGCCCTCGCCGTATTGCTGGCCCGCGCCCGCCTGCTGCTGCTGCTGGCCGCTGCTGCCGGGTTGCTGCTGTTGCTGGGGATCGTTGCGCTTCGGCTCCATGGCTCGCTCCTTATTTGTTGTCCGCGGGCTTGCCGCCGTCCGTGGCGCGGTCGGTGCCGCGGGCGACTTCCGGGTCGATTCCGCCGGCCTTCTGCGGGTTCTTCTCGGAGACCGACGAGTAGGCGTGGTTGTCGCCTTCCTGCGGCTTCTGCTCGCTTTCCTCGACCTTCGAGATCTCGGTGGTGGACTGCTTGCCCCCGGTGTTCGCGGTCTGCTGCGAATCGACCGGCGTGGTGCCGGTGGGATCGCCCGTCGGCTGCGCGGGGGCGGTGCCCACCAGGACTGCCGAGGAGCTGGCCGGCGTCGAGGGCGCGGCCTTCGCGTGGGTGTCCGAGAGGCGCTCGCCGCAGGCGGTGAGGCCCGCGAGGACGAACGAGGCCGCGATCACGCGCGCGCCGGCTGCATTCCAGAGTTTGTGGTCCATGTCCGTTTTCTCCAATGGGGGGTCGCCCCATCGTACGGGCGACTACCGCACAAGCTTAAAAGGTGCGGCCCGCGGGGGTTATCGGACGTTCATGGCGATGGTCGTAGGACCACCGGCGCGGCGCTGTAGTGCCTGGCGCGTCAGAGGAAGAGAACTGCCGGGAAGACCGCGATCGCGAGCACGATGAGGATCCACTCGCAATTCCAGCGCTTCAGGTGCCCGGTGTAGTGCAGGATGATCGCGGCGATGGCGAAGACGTAGAAGGCGGCAAGCAGCATTTCTTTGTTTTCTCCCGGGCCTTGTGTCGGCCTTTCCCGAAGGATACCGGAAACGCCTTAACCTTAGCTAGACGGCGTCCTCGCCGGTCTCGCCGGTGCGGATGCGCACCACGTGCCCCACGTCGTAGACGAAGATCTTGCCGTCGCCGATCTTGCCGGTGCGCGCGGCCTTGACGATGGCGTCCATTGCCTTTTCCACCAGCCCGTCGGCGACGACGACCTCGACCTTCACCTTGGGCAGGAAGTCCACGACGTATTCCGCGCCGCGATAGAGCTCGGTGTGCCCCTTCTGGCGGCCGAAGCCCTTCACCTCGGTGACCGTGAGCCCGGTGACGCCGATCTCGGAGAGCGCCTCGCGCACCTCATCGAGCTTGAACGGCTTCACGATCGCTTCGATCTTCTTCATCGGGATGGCACTTCAGGACTTCGGGCGGAAGCCGGATGTTAGCGGATAACGCCACTCCTTGCCAGACAGGCGCGGCGTGAGCCGCACCCCCGGCGGCGCCTGGCGGCGCTTGTATTCATTGTTACGGATGAAGCGCACGACCTGCTCCACCGCCCGCACGTCGTAGCCGGTGCCCGCGATCTGCTCGGGCGTCATGTCGCGGTCCATGAAGCGCTCCACGACCGCGTCGACCGCCTCGTACGGCGGGAGCGTGTCCTGGTCCACCTGCCCGGGCCGCAGCTCCGCGGAGGGCGCGCGGTCGATGACCCGCTCCGGGATGACCTGCCCCTGGGTGTTGCGCCAGCGCGCGAGCCGGTAGACCAGCGTCTTCACGATGTCCTTGAGGACCGCGAAACCGACCGCCATGTCGCCATGGAGCGTGACGTAGCCCGTGGCGAGCTCGCTCTTGTTGCCGGCCGTCACCACGATCGCGCCGGACTTGTTCGACAACGCCATCAGCAGCGTGCCGCGGATGCGCGACTGGAGGTTCTCCTCGGCCGTGTCCTCGGGCAGGCCCGCGAAGGCGCTCGCGAGCTGCGCGCGAAAGCCGTCGAAGAGCGACCTGATCGGGATCTCGCTGTACTTCACGCCGGTCGCGCGGGCCATCTCGCGCGCATCCTGGATGCCCATCGCCGCCGTGTAGGCCGACGGCATCATCACCGCGTGCACGCGCTGCGGCCCGAGCGCATCGACGCAGATCGCGAGCGCGAGCGCCGAATCGATGCCGCCGGAGAGGCCCAGCACGACGCCCGGAAAGCCGTTCTTCTGCACGTAGTCGGACAGGCCCGTCACGAGCGCCCGATAGACGAGCTCCTCTTCCGTGAGCGGCCGCGCGAGCGTGCCCTTCACCGCGCCCGCCTCGAAATCCACGATATCGACCGCCTCGCGGAAGGTCTCCGCCTGGTAGGTGATCATGCCCTGCCCGTCGAGCGCGAACGAGGCGCCGTCGAACACCAGCTCGTCCTGGCCGCCGACCCCGTGCACGTACAGCAGCGGCAGCTTCGTTTCCTTCACCCGTGCGCCCATCACCTGGTAGCGCTCGGCGAGCTTCGCGCGGTGGAAGGGCGCGGCATTGAGGCTCACGAGCAGCTCCGCGCCCGCGGCCTTCGCCTGCGCGGCGGGCTGCGGAAACCACAGGTCCTCGCAGATGGCGAGCGCGATGCGGTGTCCCGCGTGCGCGAAGACACAGGCGCCCTCGCCCGCGGTGAAATAGCGCTGCTCGTCGAAAAGCGCGTAGCCGCCCAGCCGCTGCTTGAAGTACATCGCCTCGATGCGGCCGTTGCGCAGCAGCGACGCCGCGTTGTAGCGCGTGCGGCCCTCCCGGTGGGGATGGCCCACCACCAGCGCCACGTCGAGGCACCAGGTCGCGAGCCGCATCAGCTCGTCGCGGCATGCGTCGAGGAAATCGTCGCGCAACAGCAGGTCTTCGGGCGGATAGCCGGATAGCGCCAGCTCCGGCGCCACGACGAGGCTCGCACCCGCCGTGCGCGCGGCATCGACGGCGTTGCGGATGCGCTGCGCGTTGCCCGGGAAGTCGCCTACGGTGGTATCGACCTGTGCCACGGCGATCTTCATCGGCACGCTAGAATCATGGCTGAGCCCCGGAGTATAAAGCCGCTCGCAAGTGCCCCCCTCGCTGCGCGTCCTCGATTCGCTCGAAGGCGTCGACCCCGGCCAGTGGAATGCCCTCACCGCGGGCAATCCCACCGTGCGGTACGAATTCCTCGACAGCCTGCATCGCACCGGCTGCGCCGCCCCCGACGAGGGCTGGGCGCCGCAATACCTGTCCCTGTGGGAAGGCGATGCGCTCGCGGGCGCCGTGCCCCTCTACGTGAAGAGCCATTCGTACGGCGAGTACGTTTTCGACTGGGCATGGGCCGATGCGTACGAGCGCAACGGGCTTGCGTACTACCCGAAGCTGCTGTGCGCCGTGCCGTTCACGCCGGCGACGGGACCGCGGCTGCTGGCGCGCGACGAGGCCTCGCGCAGGCGGCTCGCGCAGGCGCTCGTGGACGCCGCGCACCATTCCGAAGTGTCGTCGCTGCACGTGCTCTTCCCCACGGCGCAGGACGCGGTGGCGTTGCGCGGGCTGGGCCTGCTCGAGCGCACCGGCGTGCAGTTCCACTGGCGCAACGAGGGCTACCACGACTTCGACGCGTTCGTGGGCGCGCTTTCCCACGACAAGCGCAAGAAGATCCGCCAGGAGCGCCGCCGCGTGGCCGAATCGGGCGTGACGCTGCGGCGCGCGACCGGCCGCGAAGCCACCGGTGCGGATTGGGACTTCTTCACGAAATGCTACCGGCGGACCTATCGCGAGCACCGCTCGACGCCCTACCTGAACCGCGCGTTCTTCGGCATGCTCGCCGAGCGCATGCCCGACAACGTGCTGCTCGTCGTCGCGGAGCGCGACGGGCGTCCCATCGCCGCGGCGCTCGACCTCTACGGCGAGCACGCGCTCTACGGCCGCTATTGGGGCAGCATCGAATACGTCCCCGGCCTGCACTTCGAGGCGTGCTACTACCAGGCGCTCGAGTTCTGCATCGAGCGGCGCATCGCGCTCTTCGAGGGCGGCGCGCAGGGCGAGCACAAGCATGCGCGCGGCTTCACGCCCGAGGTCACGCGCTCCTTCCACTGGCTGGCGCACCCCGCGTTCAACCGCGCGATCGACGAGTACCTCTCGCGCGAGGGCGAGCACATCGCCCAGTACGTGGACGAGCTGAACGAGCGCTCGCCGTTCCGCAGGTAGCTCCCCGTAGGCCGCATCCGACACCGCAATCGGGCGCCTAGTGACAGACGCCCTCCGCCACCCTTACGAAGATTTCCGCATCCCTTGTTCCGGACATCGCGGGAGGCATCGATGCGCACGCTGAGGACCTGGAGTTTCGCCGCGGCGGCCCTGCTGCTCCTCTTCGGCACGAGCGCCTCCGCCCAGAGCCTGGAGTGGATCGCCACGCCCCTCGATGACCGCGGCGATCCCATCCGCCTCGACTTCCCGTCGTTGCAGACCCGTTCGCACGTCGCCGCCGTCGATGGCGCGGGAGCGCTCTTCCTCGCCGGCGCATCGAACCGCCCGGGGTCCTTCCCCGAGAGCGAACGGCGCCTGCTCGTGAAGTACGGAGCCGACGGCGTGCAGCAGTGGCGCTTCATCGGCCCCGCGCAGTCGGACTTCATCGCGGTCGTGGTGAACGGTGCGGGCGACGCCTTCGCCGTCGGGTTCATCGGCAGCGGCGGGATCGAGCACCAATATGTCGCGCGCATCTCCGGCGCGACCGGCGCCGTGATGTGGGAAGCGACGGACGTGCCCGGCATCACGACGGAGAATTTCGGCGCGGATATCGTGCTCGACCCCGCCGGCAATCCGATCGTGCTCGGCGCCGGAGGAGGACGGGCGGCCGTCACCAGGTACGCGGCCGATTCCGGTGCAGTCCTGTGGTCCGTGCAGCCAGGGCCCGACGTGCCGAACTTCCAGCATCCCATCGGCATCGAGAGGGACCGCGACGGCAACGTCGTGGGCATCACGTATTTCGGCGATGCGCCCCTGGGCAACACCGGCTCGCTGCTCTTCAAGCTGGACGGCGCCACGGGCGCGAGGATCTGGGCGACTCCCCTGTCATACAGCAGCAACGGGGCGCCCTTCGGCCAGATCCAGGCCTTCACGCTCGACGGCCTGGGCAAGCCCACGCTCGTCGGCAGCGAGGTCGCCAAGTTCTCCGCGACCGATGGCACGCTCAACTGGAAACGCACGCTCACCAACAACGCCACCCCGAGCTTCGCGTTCGGCGTCACCACGGCCAGCAACGGCGACATACTCGTGACGGGCACACAGGGGGCCAACGAGGAGCTGGTCACCACGGCGCGCCTGGGTTCCCTCGACGGTGCCACCGTATGGCTCTCGACGCTCGACGGCACCGATCCCGCGCACGTGCGCCAGGAAGGCAGGTCGATCGCGGTGGATGCCGGCGGCAACGTGCTCGTGGCGGCGAACCCGTTCTTCGCCGGCGCCCCCAACAACGACCTCGCCACGCTGCGCTATGCGGGCGCCACGGGCCAGCTCCTGGCCACGTTGCGCTATCCGAAGGCGCCCGGGGAGACGAGCGCGGCGGGACAGCTCGTGATCCCTGCAGGCGACGCGGCGTACACCGTGGGCACGGTACAGGCCCCGAGCGACCTCTTCGTGAAGGTGCTCAGGTACACCGGCTTCGCCGCGGCGAGCCCGCCGCGGCTCTTCAACATCTCGACGCGCGGGGACGTGCTCACCGGCGACGACGTGATGATCGGCGGCTTCGTCATCGGCGGCACGACGCCGAAGACGGTGGCGATCGTGGCGACGGGTCCGGCGCTCGCGTCGGCGGGGATCGCCAACGCGCTCGCCGATCCGACGCTCACGCTCGTGCGTTCGTCCGATAGCGCGGTGCTCGCCACCAACGACAACTGGCAGGACGCGCCGAACGCCGCCGCGATCCAGTCGAGCGGGTTCGCCCCCGCCGACGCGCGCGAGTCCGCGATCCTCATGACCCTTCCGCCCGGGGCCTACACCGCGATCGTGAGCGGCGTGAACGGCACGACCGGCGTGGGGCTGGTCGCCGTGTTCGAGGTGGACCAGCCGCAGGTGCCGCTCGCGAACATCTCCACGCGCGGGCGGGTGCTCACCGGCAACGACGTGCTGATCGCCGGCCTCATCGTCCAGGGCGACTCGCCGCAGACCGTAGCCATCACCGCGGCCGGGCCGTCGCTCGCGAGCGCGGGGATAGCCCAACCGCTCATGAATCCGACGCTCACGCTCGTGCGCTCGTCCGACCAGGCGGTGATCGCGGTCAATGACGACTGGCAATCGGCGTCCAACGCCGATGCGATCCGCGCGAGCGGCTTCGCTCCGGCCGATCCGCGCGAGCCCGCGATCCTGGTGACCCTGCCGCCGGGGGCCTACACCGCGATCGTGCGCGGCGTGAACGACACGACCGGCGTGGCGGTGGTGGGGGCGTTCGCGGTGCAGTAGCGAGCGGCGGTCCGCGCCGCGACGGCATCCGCTTGGCTGTCGCCCCGGCCGCGGCATCCGCTTGGCTGTCGCCCCGGCCGCGGCATCCGCTTGGCTGTCGCCCCGGCCGCGGCATCCGCTTGGCTGTCGCCCCGGCCGCGGCAGTTGC
>Ga0207698_10000924_pt1 | contig 17092 bp, 19 predicted proteins | sample KBSCornC22_FD_184298 | JGI IMG/M metagenome (GOLD analysis project Ga0207698, IMG submission 184298) | Corn rhizosphere microbial communities from Kellogg Biological Station, Michigan, USA - KBS Corn C2-2 (SPAdes) (version 2) | ecosystem: Host-associated > Plants > Roots > Rhizosphere > Soil ...
TTCGCTGCGTCGAACTCGGTCGTGAAGCTGCCGTGCGGCGGCATCACGTCGAGCGTGTCACCGGGCTTCAGACGGTCACCGACCCAGTTGGAGAAGAGCCCGCCGCCGATCCTCTTGACCGTCACCATCCAGTCCTGCTCGTCGGGCGCGGTGCAGAGCGAATAGTTACGACGCACTTCCTCGCCGTCAATGGTCGCGCGCAGAGTCAAATGCTGGCCCGCGCGGAAGGCAAAGCGGTCGCGAAGCTCGGCCGGCACTTCGAAGCGGACCGAATTGGCTTCGCTGGTCTCGGGTACGACCTCCGCGACGCGGAGCGCGTGGAAATGCTCGGCCATGGCGTGCGGTTAAACTACCACTTCGCGTCCGGATAGGTGCGCGGCAGGAACTGCATGACGGCGAGCAGATGCCCGAGATGCTCGCTGTGATGGCCGCGCCGGCCGCCGAGGATCGGCCGCTGCTCGGCTGGTGTTTGGAGCTGCGCCTGGGCGAGCACGGCCGCGATTGCCGAGCGATATTCGTCCTCGAAGTCGCGCGGATCGGCCGCGATGCCGCCGTCGATCGCCGCCTGCAGCCCCTCGTCGACCTCGAACAGCTCGGGGACGAAGCGCCAGTTCCAGTCGAGCCCTTCGGCCATGCGCCGCGCGCTCTCCTCGGTCCCGTCGCCGAGCCGGATCGTCCACTCGGCCGCAAGTTCCCGGTGATAGGCGACTTCCTTCACCGCCTTGTGCGCGAACTCGACCAGGAAGCGGTCGCTCGACTGCGTCAGCCGCTGCAGCAGCATGTGCTGCCAGGTCGTATAGAGCAGGTGCCGCGCGATCGTCTGGGCGAAGTCGCCGTTCGGCTGCTCGACCAGCAGGCAATTGCGGAAGTCGAGCACGTCCCGGTGAAACGCGAGCTGATCGCCATCACCGGCTTCGCCGAGCAGCAAAGTCGCCTGGCCGATCAGGTCCAGCGCAAGGTTGGCGAGACTGATGTCCACCTCGAGCACCGGCCCGTGCCCGCACCACTCGCTGACGCGCTGTCCCAGCACCAGCGCATCGTCGCCCAGGCGCAGGAGGTATTCGGTGCGGGGATCGACGGCGAGCGTCGCCATCAGATGTGCTTCACCTCGTCGGGGATGTCGTAGAAGGTGGGGTGCCGGTAGATTTTGCTCTCCGCCGGCTCGAACAGCTCGCCCGCCTGCTCAGGGTCGCTGGCGACGATCTCCGCCGACGGCACGACCCACAGGCTCACCCCTTCGAGGCGCCGCGTGTAGGTGTCGCGCGCGTGGGCGAGCGCGAGCTCCGCGTCAGGAGCATGAACGCTGCCAACATGGCGATGCGAAAGGCCGCCTTTAGGGCGAACGAAGACTTCCCAGAGCGGCCAGTCACTCGACACTCCAATCCCCTCTCCACAAGCGCTCACATTGAGCCTGTCGAAATGCGAGCGCCCAACCCTTCGACACGCTCAGGGTGAGCGCAATGAAAATCAGGCAGCCTTTCGCGCGCGGCGTTTCGTCTCATGCGCCGCCGCCGCGTCGCGGACCCAGGCGCCGTTGTCCCACGCCTCGCGGCGGGCCTTCATCCGCTCCTTGGCGACGGGTCCTTCGCCGCGCACGACCGCGTAGAATTCCTCCCAGTCGATCTCGCCGAAGTCGTAGCCGCCCTTCCCCTCATTCCACTTGAGGTCGGGATCGGGAACAGTGAGCCTGAGGAAATCGGCCTGCGGCACGGTGATGTCGACGAACTTCTGCCTGAGCTCGTCATTGGTCTCGCGCTTGATGCGCCAGCGCATCGACTGGGCGGTGTTGGGCGAATTTTCATCCGGCGGGCCGAACATCATCAGGCTGGGCCACCACCAGCGATTGAGCGCGTCCTGCGCCATGCGCTTCTGCTCGGCCGTGCCGTTCGCAAGCGCGATCATGATCTCGTAGCCCTGGCGCTGGTGAAAGCTCTCTTCCTTGCAGACACGGACCATCGCCCGCGCGTATGGCCCGTACGACGTCCGCTGCAGTGGCACCTGGTTCATGATCGCGGCGCCGTCGACCAGCCAGCCGATCGCACCGATGTCCGCCCAGGTCAGCGTCGGATAATTGAAAATCGTCGAATATTTCGCCTTCCCCGAGTGCAGCGCCTCGATCATCTGCTCGCGGCTCGTTCCGAGCGTCTCCGCTGCGCAATAGAGGTAGAGCCCGTGCCCCGCCTCGTCCTGCACCTTCGCGAGCAGGATCGCCTTGCGCCGAAGCGACGGCGCGCGCGTGATCCAATTGCCCTCCGGAAGCATGCCGACGATCTCCGAATGCGCATGCTGGCTGATCTGCCGAGTCAGAGTCCGCCGATAGGCCTCGGGCATCCAGTCCTTGGGCTCGATGAAGTCGTCGGCCGCGACGCGCGCCTCGAACGCTTCGAGGAGCTTCGGGTCCTCGAGATTTTCGATCTTCGCCGTCTTCTGAAGCTCGGTTGTGTACATGGCACTGATGTAGTGCGGGACCGATTAACGTTCAAATCTCGACGACCGGTCCACCGAGCGTCCGCGAATAGCCGGTGAACTCCGCGACGGTGCGGCCATCGTCTGCGCGCACCGCAACTCGGGTCACTCCGGCGCGGCCTTCGCGCGCCACTTCCGTCGCTTCCGCTATCAGCGTCTCACCTTCGCGCACCTTGTCGAGGAACACGATCGACGCCTGCGCCGCCATGCTGGCATGATTGGCGCCGTTGCAGACATAGGCGAAGGCGCTGTCGGCAAGCGCGAAGATCATTCCGCCATGCGCAAAGCCGTGGCCGTTGAGCATGTCGGCACGGACCAGCATCGAGACCCGAGCATAGTCCTCGCGCACTTCCTCGAGCTTTAGGTCCCAGGCTGGCCCTGTTCCCTCAGCAGCGAGCATGTAGTCGGCCACGCGGCTTGCGAGTTCGTTTGCGTCCATTTGCCCGCCCTACCGTCATGCTGAACTTGTTTCAGCATCCATTTTCTTCGTAGGGCGGAGCGGGTCTCCGGAATGGACCCTGAAACAAGTTCAGGGTGACGGGAGAGAAGAATTGCCGATCTACGAAACGATCCAGTTCGAACCCGGCGCCATCGCCCGCATCACGCTCGACCGTCCCGACCGGCTCAACAGCTTCACTGCGCAGATGCACGAGGAGCTTCGCGACGCGCTGGCGAACCTCGGGGAAGCGCGGGTGGTGGTGCTGACGGGCGCCGGCCGCGGCTTCTGCGCCGGGCAGGACCTCAACGACCGCGCCGTCGCGCCCGGAGAAGCAGTCGACCTCGGAGAGACGGTGCAGACCTGCTGGAATCCGTTGATCCGGACGTTGACCTCGCTGCCGCAGCCGGTGATCGCTCGCGTGAATGGCGTCGCGGCGGGCGCGGGCGCCAACATCGCGCTCGCCTGCGACATCGTCGTCGCGGCGAAGTCGGCCAAGTTCATCCAGAGCTTCTCAGGCATCGGCCTGATCCCCGACAGCGGCGGCACCTGGGCCCTGCCGCGGCTCGTCGGCCAGGCCCGTGCGTTGGGGCTCGCGCTCACCGGCGAGCCGCTGCCGGCCGAGAATGCCGCCGAATGGGGGCTGATCTGGAAGGCGGTCGAAGACGACCAGCTCGACGCCGAAGTCGACGCCGTCGCGAACAAGCTCGCGTCGCTTCCGCCACTTGGTCTTGCCGCAATCAAGGACATGATCCGCTCGAGCTGGCAGTACAGCCTCGACGAGGAGCTCGAACGTCAGGCGGGCGCGATGCGGCGCCTCGGCTTCACCGAGGATTATCGCGAAGGCGTCGCGGCGTTCCTCGAGAAGCGCGCGCCGAAATTCACCGGCCGCTAGGCCGTCACCAGCTCGGCGAACTTGTCGAGGTCGATGTTCCCGCCGGAGACGACGCAGACGATCGGCCCTTCGAGAGTCTCGTCCGACAGAGCAGCCGCGAGCGCGAGCGCACCCGCGCCCTCGGCGATCACCCGCGCCTTCTCGGCCATCAGCCGCATCGCATCGCGCACCTGCGCAAGGGTCACCGTGATCGTGCCATCGACGACCGCCTGGATGCGCTGCCACATCCGCTCCGTGACGCTCTTGCCGCCGGCGCCGTCGACGAAGGACGCCTGCCAGTCCGGGAAGCGCTGCGGCCCGCCATGCTCCAGCGAATAAGCATAAGGGGCGGCAGTCTCCGGCTCCGCGCCAAGGACTCGCACTTGCGGCCGAAGCGCCTTCACTGCGCTTCCGACACCGGTGATCAGTCCGCCGCCCCCGATTGCGGCAATGACCGTTCGCACATCGGGCAAGTCCTCGACGATCTCGAGCCCCATCGTCCCGTGGCCGGCGATGAAATCGTGATTGTCGAACGGGTGGACGAAGGTGCCGGTCATGCCCTCGAACGCATGCGTCTCGGCCGCCACCCACGCGTCTTCATAGGAAACCGGAACGATCGTCGCGCCGAGCGCGCGCATCCGGTCGAGCTTGGTCTGGGGCGCGGTCTCGATCGCGACGACCGAGCACGGCACGCCGAACGCGCGGGCCGCATAGGCGACGCCCTGCCCCGCATTGCCGGCGCTGATCGTCCACACTCCGCGGGAACGGTCTTGGTCGGACAGCTTCGCAACGGCATTGGCGCCGCCGCGGATCTTGTACGCGTTGGTCGGCTGCAGATTTTCAAGCTTGAGATAGATCTCCCTGTCGCCGCCGGCGTCGAGCTTCACCAGCGGCGTGCGCAGCACCGTGCCTGAAATCCGCGCCCGGGCGTCCTCGATATCGGCAAGCGCAATTGGGCGAACAGGCGGAATCACACGCCGTTCCTCCCATGCAAGGCCGACGGCTGCAACCCTCGTCGCGCTCCGTTCGTTGCGCTTCGCAAACAACCATAAGAGGAGAGCACCGTGGGTCTTATCATCGTCATCATCTTGATCCTGCTTCTGGTCGGCGCAGTTCCGCACTGGGGCTACAGCAGGGGCTGGGGCTATGGTCCGTCCGGCCTGCTTGGCTTGATCCTGATCATCGTAATCATTCTCTGGCTGATGGGTCGTATAGGCTAATCAGGCGCCCGCCTTCACAGCAAAGCTCCATGCGGCATCGGCGAGCATCGGCACGCGCTTGGCCATTTCTGCGGCGTGTGCGTGGCTCGCCGTGCCGTCGATCACGCGCTTCTTGATGCCCTGGACGATGCCCGCGAGCCGGAACAGATTGTAGGCGAAATACCAGTCGAGCCTGTCGGCTACGGGCACCCCTGAGCGCGTCGAATAAAATTCGACGATTTCATCGAGCGTCGGGATTCCGAGGGTAAGCAGATCAAGTCCCGCCAGACCCGCGCCGCCATCTGCCGGCATCACCCACTGCATCGCGAGATAGGAGAAGTCGGCAAGGGGATCGCCGAGCGTCGCCAGCTCCCAGTCGAGCACGGCGGCGAGCCGGCCGTCATCGAACAGCACGTTGTCGATGCGATAATCGCCATGGACGATAGACACGCGCGACTGCTCGGGAAGGCTCGCCGGCAAATAGTCGATCAGCCGCTCCATCTCGGGCAGGTCGTCGGTCTGAGAGTCACGGTATTGCCGAGTCCATCGCGCGACCTGCCGCTCAAAATAATTGCCCGGCTTGCCGAAATCGCCGAGGCCCGTGGCGACCGGGTCGATATTATGGAGGTCGGCGAGCGTCGCGACGAGCTGCTCGTACATTCTGCGCCGAACGGGCGCGTCTAACTCGGGAAGCGCGCCGTTGGTGTAAGCGCGCCCCCTCACCAGCTCCATCACGTAGAAGATGGCCCCAATCACGTCCGGATCGCAGCAGAAAGCGTAAGGCCGCGGCACCGGGAAGCCGAGCGGGTGCAGCGCCGAGATCAGCCGATACTCGCGGTCGACTGCATGCGCAGACGGCAGCAGCGGCCCGAACGGCTTGCGGCGCAGGACATAGTCGCCGGAAGCGGCGCTGATCCGATAGGTCGGGTTCGACTGCCCCCAGGCGAACTTCTCGAGCTCGAACGGCCCTCGAAACCCCTCGACATTGGCTTGGAGCCAGCTGCCCAGCGCCGCTTCGTTCAGCGCCTGCTCGCTCACCGGTGCTTCTTATACTCCAGCCGCGCGATGGCGCGGCGGTGGACCTCGTCGGGCCCGTCGGCGAGCCGCAGAGTCCGGATCGATGCATAAGCCCGCGCCAGCCCGGCATCCTCCGACACGCCCGCGGCGCCGAACGCCTGAATCGCGTCGTCGATGATCTTCAGCGCCATGATCGGCGCAGCGACCTTGATCATCGCGATCTCGCCCTGCGCCGCCTTGTTCCCCGCCTTGTCCATCATGTCCGCCGCCTTGAGGCACAGCAGCCGGGTCATCTCGATATTGATCCGCGCGTCGGCGATCCGCTCTTCCCACACCCCCTGCTCGGCGATCGTCTTGCCGAATGCGGTGCGCGACATCAGCCGCCTGACCATCGCGCCCAGCGCCTCCTCCGCCGCGCCGATGGTGCGCATGCAATGGTGGATCCGGCCCGGGCCCAAGCGCCCCTGCGCGATCTCGAAGCCCCTGCCCTCGCCCAGCAGCATGTTCGACGGCGGCACGCGCACGTCGTCGAGCTCAATTTCCATGTGGCCGTGCGGTGCATCGTCATAGCCGAACACAGGCAGGTGGCGCTTGATCGTCACGCCCGGGGCGTCGAGCGGCACCAGGACCATCGACTGCTGCTTGTGGAGTTCGGCCTGGGGATCGGTCTTCCCCATCAGGATGGCCACCTTGCAGCGCGGATCGCCCGCCCCGCTCGACCACCATTTGCGGCCGTTGATGACGTACTCGTTCCCGCGCATCTCGATGCTGCACTTGATGTTGGTCGCGTCGGACGAGGCGACGTCGGGCTCGCTCATCAGGAACGCCGAGCGGATCTCGCCGTCCATCAGCGGCTTTAGCCACTGGTCCTTCTGCTCGCGCGTGCCGTAGCGATTGAGCACCTCCATGTTGCCGGTGTCTGGGGCCGAGCAGTTGAACACCTCCGACGACCAGCCGATGCGTCCCATCTCTTCCGCGCAAAAGGCATATTGGAGGTTCGAGAGTCCGGGCCCTTCCCACTCGAAGCTGTCGTCGGCCGGTGTTGCCCCGTGCGACGGCGGCATGAACAGGTTCCACAGCCCTTCCGCGCGGGCTTTCCTTTTCAGCTCCTCGATGACTGGCAGGACCTTCCAGCGCTCGCCGTGGCGCTGCTGCGCCTCATAATCTGGCACGCGCGGCCGGACATGCTCGTCCATGAAGGCGCGCACTCGATCGCGCCATCGCGTCTCTGTCGGGCCAAGGCTGAAATCCATGGACGCGCGCCTATCAGCAACAGTGTCAGTTGGCTATGAGGCCGCCCATGGCTCGGCTTGCAGGCAAGGTCGCGATCGTCACTGGCGCCGCTTCGGGCATCGGCAAGGCGACGGTCGAGCTCTTCCGCCGCGAGGGAGCGACCGTGATCGGGGCCGACGTTTCCGAAGGCGCGGACGCGGTCATCGACGCGGGCAGCGAAGGCGACGTGCACGCGCTCGTCGAACGGGTCGCGCGCGAGCACGGCGGCCTCGACATCTATTTCGCCAACGCCGGCATTTCCGGCGGTTTCGCCTCGATCGCCGAGCAGACTGCGGAGGACTGGGCCCAGATATTGCGCGTGAACCTCATCGGCCCGTTCCTCGCGATCAAATATGCGGCGCCGCTGATGAACCTGCGCGGTGGCGGGTCGATCATCTGCACGGCGAGCGTCGCGGGGCTTCGCGCCGGAGCGGGCGGCGCGGCGTACTCCGCGTCCAAGGCCGGCGTGATCAACCTCGTCCAATCGGCCGCGCAGCAGCTCGCCGGCAGCGGAGTCCGCGTGAACGCCATCTGCCCGGGCCTCATCGAGACCGGCATGACGCGCCCGATCTATGAGCTTGCCCGCGCGACCGGCCAGGAGGACCGCCTCGGCGAGCTCAACCCGCTGCGGCGCGGCGGCGAACCCGAAGAGATCGCGCAGGCGGCGCTGTTCCTCGCGTCCGACGATTCCAGCTACGTCAACGGGGCGGCGCTGGTCGTCGACGGCGGACTGTCGAGCAGCCATCTGACCGCGCGCAAGTTCGAGCTAAGGATGCTCTAATTCGTCATGTTCAGCCTGCCAAATTTCCCCCGGACATTCGTCATGCTGAGTTCAGCCTGCCAAATTTCCCCCGGACGTTCGTCATGCTGAACTTGTTTCAACATCCATTTCCTTCGTAGGGCGGAGGCAGATGACCAGATGGACCCTGAAACAAGTTCAGGGTGACGGGTGATGGAATGAAGACTCCCCAACTGCTGAACTACGAGCGCGACCGCTGGGTCGCCGGCGACGGCAACCTCGCTGAAATCCCGAGCGCGATTGACGGCGCTCCAGTGGCGATGACGGGCTCGGGCGGCCTCGATTTCGGCGGGATGCTGCGTCACGCGCGCGAGGTCGGCGGGCCTGCGCTGAGGAAGCTCACGTTCCACGAGCGGGCGCGGATGATCAAAGCGATCGGCCTCGCCATCATGGCGCGCAAGGAGGAGCTGTACGAGCTCAATTACCTGACTGGGGCGACGCGGAAGGACGGCTGGATCGATATCGAGGGCGGCGCTGGAACTCTCTTCTCCTTTTCTTCCAAGGGCCGCCGCGAGCTCCCCGACTCGCACGTCCTCCTCGACGGCCAACTCGAGGGCCTGTCGAAGAACGGCACGTTCGTTGGCCAGCATATCTACACGCCGCTCCAGGGCGCGGCAGTGCATATCAACGCCTTCAACTTCCCGGTCTGGGGAATGCTGGAGAAGCTCGCGCCGACTTTGCTCGCAGGGATCCCGGCCATCGTGAAGCCCGCCTCGGCGACCGCTTACCTGACGGAAGCCGCCTTCAAAATCATGGTCGAGGCGAACATCCTGCCGGCGGGCGCGATCCAGCTGATCGTCGGCGGCGTCGGCGATCTGTTCGATCACCTGACCGGGCAGGACGTGGTCAGCTTCACCGGCTCGGCCTCGACGGCGCTCAAGCTCAGGAGCCATCCGACGGTCATCCGTGAGTCCGTCCGGTTCGTGGCGGAGCAGGACAGCCTCAACGCGTCCTTGCTCGGGCCCGACGCGGCGCCCGGAACGCCCGAGTTCGACCTGTTTATCAAGGAAGTTGCGACCGAGATGACGGTGAAGGCGGGGCAGAAGTGCACCGCGATCCGCCGCGCCATGGCTCCGGCGCAATATCTCGACGAGGTGCAGCAGGCGCTGGCCGAGCGGCTGGCACGGACCAAGGTCGGCGACCCGCGCGCCGAGGACACGCGCATGGGCGCACTCGTCAGCGTCAGCCAGCGAGAGGACGTGAAAGCCCGGATCCGCGAACTCGAAGCGGCAGGCGCGCGCATCGTGGCGGGCGACCCCGATGCGGAGCCGGCGGTCTCGGGCGGGGCTTTCCTTCCGCCGGTGCTGCTCCGTACCGACGATCCGTGGGGGACGTCAGCCGTCCACGACTGCGAACCGTTCGGCCCGGTGTCGACGATCATGCCTTACAAGGATTTGGAGGACGCGATCGCGCTTGCCAACCGCGGCCGCGGGAGCCTTGTGCTGTCGATGTTTACCCACTCGCCCGACGCCGCGCGCGAATTCGTCCAGGGCGCCGCAGCCTATCACGGCCGAATGCTGGTCGTGAACCGCGACAATGCGGCGGAAAGCACGGGGCATGGTTCTCCGCTGCCGGTGCTGGTCCACGGCGGTCCCGGCCGAGCGGGCGGAAGCGAGGAAATGGGCGGCGTGCGCGGGGTCAAGCACTACATGCAGCGCACCGCGCTCCAGTCCACGCCCGCGATGATTGCCGCGATCACCGAGCAATATGTGCCCGGTGCGCCCAAGCACATCATCGAAGTCCACCCGTTCCGCCGCAGGATGAGCGAGCTCGACATCGGCGACACGTGGAAGACCGCGGCCCGTACCGTCACGCTCGGGGACGTCGAGCATTTCGCCGAGTTCACCGGCGACAAATTCTACGCCCATATGGACGAGGAGGCGGCAAAGGCCTCGCCGATCTTCGAGGGGCGCGTGGCGCACGGCTACCTGATCCTGAGCTTCGCCGCCGGGCTGTTCGTCGATCCCGATCCCGGGCCGGTCCTCGCCAATACGGGCCTCGAGAACCTGCGCTTCCTGACGCCGCTCTATCCGGGCGATTCAATGCGCGTGGAACTCACGGTCCGCTCGAAATCGCTGAAGAGCGAGGACACCGGCGTGGTCCGCTGGGCTGTCGAAATCTTCAACCAGCGCGATGAGCTTGTCGCGACCTACGACCTCCTGACCGAGAACGTTCCTTAAGGCGCGGAACGACGCTCTCCGGCTGTTCGTTTTGCACGCCGGGATTCCTTAAAAAGGAGAGCGACGATGAAGATCAGCGAAGTCATGACGCGCGACGTGCAGACAGTGCGGCCCGACCAGCCGGTACAGGATGCGGCTTCCTTCATGCTCAGCGCCGATGCGGGATCGATTCCCGTGACCGATGGCGACCGGCTGATCGGAATGATCACCGACCGCGATATCGCCGTGCGCGGAGTCGCCAAGGGCTACGGGCCAGACACTCCGGTGCGCGAACTGATGACTGACGACCTCGTGATCGCGCGTCTCGACGACGACACCGACGACGTCGCTTCGCGGATGAGCAACGCACAGGTCCGGCGGCTGCCCGTCGTTGATGATCAGGAACGGCTGTGCGGCATCGTCAGCCTCGGCGATTTGACGCAGAAGGGCAGCGGCAGCGCGGCCGAACAGGCGCTCGAAGGCGTCACCGCGCCCGGCGGCGAACACCGGCAGTAAGAGTATCCTCCCCTGCATTTGCAGGCGAGGGGGACCAGCATAGCTGGTGGAGGGGCCCCTCCGTCACGCTTCGCGTGCCACCTCCCCCAGAAAAGTGGGGGAGGATGAATCAGCGTGAGATCTCCTTGATCGCCTGGTCGACGAGCTTCGCGTCGCTCGAAGCGTCATGACGCTCGGCGATCAGGCGCGCGGCGGCTTTTGCCGCGGCGTCGGCAGCTGAAGCGCGGAGCTGCTCGACCGCGGAGCGTTCCTCGGCGGCAATCTTGTCCTCGGCCATTCGCGTGCGGCGCTCGATCAGCGCCTCGGCATCGTTCTTGGCCTTGGCGACGATCTCGTCCGCTTCGTGCCTGGCGCGCTCCATCAGCGCCTTGCGATCCTTGTCAGCCGATTTCGCCTTGGACTCATATTCGGCCTTCAGCGCCTCGGCTTCCTTGCGGAGCGCCTCGGCCTCGGCGAGCTGGTCGCGGATCAGCGCGATCTTGGAATCGAGCGCCTTGCCGACGGCATGATGGACCTTCTTCCATGCGAGCAACGCAAACACGATCAGAACGGCAATCGCCACCCAAGCGCCGGGATTGAGACCAAAGGCGGTGGGCTCCGCAGCCTCGGGCGCCTCAGCAATCGCAGCGATCAGCATCAGGCTAGACATTCAATTCCGCCTTCACCGCTGCCGCGGCTTGCTTGCTGTCCACGCTGATGCCGGTCAGGCGACGGACCATGTCCTGCGTTGCTTCGGCGGCGAGCGCCTCGATCTCCGCTCGCGCAGCAGCGCTCGCGTCGCGGATCTTCCCTTCCGCGGCTTCGATCTTGCGATTGATCTTGTCCGCGGCGGCCTTGACCTTCTTCTCGGTCTCCTGAGCGCTAGCCTGCTTCGCCTCCTGGGCGATCCGCGCGGCGTCGGCGCGGGCCGAGTCCATCCGCGAACGCCAGGCAGCCTCGGTCTCGTCGGCGGCGGCGCGGGCCTTCTGCGCAGCCTCGAGATCGCCGGCGATCTTGCTCTCGCGCGCATCGACGGTGGCCTGGATCCTGGGAACCATGCCGCGCGCAATCACGAAGAAGATGAAGCCAAGCGCGATCGCCAGCCACAGGAACTGGGACAGATAGACTTGGGAGAGCTGCGAAAGTTGCGGCATCCTGCGCTCCTCTGGGAGCCTGTCCTTAGAACGCGAACAGGATGAGCATGGCGACGGCGAACGCCATCAGGCCGAGAAGCTCGGCAGCGGCAAAGCCGATGTACAGACGGCCCTGCTGGCCGTCGGACGCCGCCGGGTTGCGGATCGCGCTGTTGAGGAACGATCCGAAGACGTAACCGACGCCGGCTGCAGCGGCCCCGACGCCAATCGCCGCGAGACCGGCGCCGATAAGCTTTGCGGAAGCGACATCCATGATTGAACTCCTTTGAAAATCTGTGGGTTAGTGAAGGTTCACAGCCTCGCCGATGTACAGCGAGGTGAGGATTGCGAAGACGTAAGCCTGGATCGCCGCGACGAGCAGCTCGATCATGCTCACGAACATGATGAACGCCATGGACAGGATTGTGATGCCGATCCCTCCGGCGCTGTGGCTGTTGAGCGCCTGAACGACGAAATTGCCGAACACGTCGAGAAGGACATGGCCCGCGAACATGGCGATGAAGGGCCGGAGGCCGAGGCTGAACGGCCGGACGAGAAAGCTGACGAGCTCGATCGGCGCGATCACGAACTTGAAGACGAGCGGCGCGTCTTTGGGCACGAACAGCGAGAAGAAGTGCAGGCCGTGCTTCCAGAACCCCACGCCGAGCACGATCGCGAAGGTGATCAGCGACATGACGCCGGTGAAGGTGAACTGCGCAGTGATCGTGAAGGGATGAGCAGGCGCGACGATGCCGAACGGCATGTTGCCGATCAGGTTCGCGAACAGCAGGAAAACGAAAGCCGTGAAGACCCACGGCAGGAACTTCTTGCCTTCGGGTCCGATGCTCACGTTGACCATGTCGTCGACGAAGGAAATCAGCCCCTCGACCGCGACCTGCCAGCGGCCGGGGATCAGCTCGCGCTTCATTCCGCCGAACATGAACAGCCAGATCGTGCCGAGGACGATCAACGTCCACAGCGCGCTGTTCGTAAACACGAAGGGATTGTTGTTCCCGAACGAACCGAAAATCGGCTCGATCACGAACTGGTGCATCGGGTCGATCTTGCCGCTCGCAGCCACTTACAGTCCCTTGTTCCCTTCGCCCGGAGCTTGGCTCTGGGACTTGTTTGAAATCCGAATGACGTTCCAGACGCCGACCGCGAAGCCGAGGAACAGGAACACCAGCATCAGCCACGGCTTGGTCCCGAGCCACCGGTCAAGCAGCCAGCCGACGATGCCGCCGCCGAGCGGGCAGCCGACGAGCTGACTCAAGACCAGCTGGCCTGCCTGGTAATTGGCGTCCGGCTGCCTCTTCGCGGTCCGCTTCGCTTCCGCCTGCTGCAGCCGGTCGAGCCGCTTATCGAGCGATTCGAGCCGCGCGTCTGGTGGAAGCTTCGGGACCTCGTCGGTTTCGTCCTCAGCCATGTCTCTCCCCTGTGCGTCGCCCCTGCTCAAACTCTCGGGGGCCAGGCAAGGACGAGGAACATGGCGGAAAGCGTCACCGCCAAGGCGCGGACCCTTTATGAACGGGGATGTCGATAGTCAACCGCCACAAGCCGCGGTCAGCGGCACCGGTCGGGGGCCGGCGCGGGCTGACCCTGTGCCCGCCTGCGCCACGTGCCGTCGCTCAGCATGTACGCCTCTCCCACCGGGATACGCGCGAGCAGCTCGCAGCCGGTCGCGATTCCGACGATCTCGGGCGTGACATTCCGGCGCGTTGAAAGCTCGATGTAGAGGTTGCGGCGGCGGATGTTGATCGCCTGGACCTGCCGCCTCAACGGCTCGGAGGGCGCGGCCGCGAAGCCCATGTAGCCGTCGTAACGCTCGCCCACCTGCCCGGCAGCGATGGCGCCCTCGACCAGAGACGAGGGCTGCGTGACGGCGGGCGCAGCTAGCGACGCGATCGCCAGGAGCAACGATAATCTCATGGCTTAGTCGGCGCCGGCGGGAAGGCCTGCGGGTTCTTCTGGATCATCTGCTGGACGTCGGATTGAAGCCTGACCAGCACCTCCTGCTTGATGTCCACGTTGAGATTGACGTCGATCGGTTTGTCGGGCGCCTTGACGGTGATGCAGCCCGTAAGCGGCACCGCCACCAAAATTCCAACCGCGAGTTTCGCGGCTCTTGTCCATGCCTTGGTCACTTCTTTCCTCCGGGTGGTGGTGACGGGTTGGCCGGCGGCGCCTTGGCAGCCGGCACAGTGTGCTGTTCCTCATTTTTGGTGGTGCTCAGCACCTCGACCTTGAGCGCGGGCGAATCGACCGGGAACGGCATCACCGGCGCGATCACCTGCGTCGGATCCTTGAACGCCTTGGCCATCTGGATGAGCGCGCGGAACGGCCCGTTGATGTTCACATTCAGGCGCAGCGGCAGCTTCGAGAAGACCTTGTGGACGAGCCCGGCGACGAATCCATGCGCCGGCCCCAGGGACACACCGTCGATCGTCATCTTGGTGGCGAACTCGCCGGCAAGATCCCCGTTCAGGCGAATGATCATCGAGCGGAAGCGGATATCCTGCAGCAGGTCGAAGGCCACGCCCGGGGCCAAACCGGCAGGCTTGGTGCCCGTGTGTTTGAGCTCGCCGCCAGGAGGCCGTGAATCGAGGCGGCCGCCGACGATCCGCCCGCCGTTCTCGTCGAAGATCATCGGCAGGACTCCGTCGAAAGTGCCAGTGAGCTCGATTCCGGAAAAGCCGAGGCTGTCGACGAACATCTTGGCGTTGAAGCCCTGGAGCTCGAACGTCAGCCGCTTCGCGCTGGGGCTGCCGAAGTTAAGCACCGTCTCATGCAGGATGAGCTTTCCGCCCATGAACGGCCATTCGCCGCGCTCAATCCGGACGAGATTGTTGGGCAGGATCTGATAATGGATTTCGCCATCGGTGACGATGATCCCGGGGTTGATCGAAGCGATCGTTGCGACCTGGTGCGGCGCGGTCTCGAGCTTCAGCAGATCCGTGAAGTGCATGGTCGTGCTGAGGCCCGTCACCGGCCCGAACGGTGCCGCAAGGTCCATGTTCAACGTCGAGAAGTCGCCGGTCGACGTGACCTTGCCGCCCGCGCCCCATTGGATTCGGCCCTGCCCGCGCACTGTGCCGTTGACCAGGGCCACGACGCCCTCGGTCAGGCGGCTCAGCTGCTCTGGCTGGAAGTTGGGCCCGAACGCCAGTCCAGGAACGTCGAGCGTCGCATGGCCATTTCCCGTCGACACCTGGTGCTCGATCCTGACGTCGGTGATCAGCGCGTCGTTCGCCGGCAGGCGCAGTGAGCCGTTCGCGCGGACGTAGTCGCCGGCGATGGTGAAGTGCGTGTTGTCGCTCCTCAAGGGGTAGAAGCGCGGATTCGGGTCCTTGTCGGACACGGTCAGCGCGCTGTTCACCGTCAGATCCTTGTTGCGGTACAACCAGCTGCCGACCGCATCGCTGATCAGCAGCGGCACTTTGCCGATCGACGCCGTCGCGCCGGTGAAATTGCCGTGCAGATTGCCGGCAAAGTTACCGGTGAGCCGGGCCGCATCGAACAGGATCGGCGACGTCGCCGCGCCGAGCTGCATACCGAACCGGTCGAAGCCGAACTCTCGTCCGATCAGCTGCCCGCCGGCCGCCTGGACGTGCAGGGGGGAGCTGCCGAGACGGCCATTCAACACCGGATTGCTGAGGCGCGCGCTCCACGCGACTGGAGCACCGGGCCGCTTGTAAACCAGTGCGGGACCGATCGGGCACACCGGAAGGCGGGTCGGCCCAAGCTGGAACGAGCTCATCTGGAGATAATTGAAGCTGACCACTTCGCATCCGGTGCCCACTGCGAATGCGCCGCCTGGGCCGACGCGGCCCTGGATCGGGAGCCGAAGCGCGGTCACGCGGCCGTTCGGGAATGGCCCGTCGAGCTGGGCGACCGTGCTGACGGACGTCGAGCCGCCGGGACCGGGCCCGAAGCGGATCGGCTCGAGTGCCAGCCGCTCACCCGCCGCTGAATAAGGCGCGAAGATCGCGACGCCGCTCAGCGGTCCGTTCGGCCGCGCCTGTGCGAGGTTGACCCGGCCATTCGGCAGCCCGCCGCCGCCCATCATGATCGAACTGTCGATCCTCAATGCATAGGCAGGCCAGTAATAAGTGACCCCGCTTCCGCCGGTGATGCTGGCGCGAGCGCCGGCCGGCCCGACGATGTCCGCGCTGGTGATCCGTGCCGCCCCGCCGCCCGGGAAGTTCACGACGGTGATGTGGCCGCCGATGTTGAAATTCTGGGCCGTCCGGTTGAGCGCGCCCGCGATGCTGGTCGCCACCGGCGCGATCGGCGTACCCTTGGTCGCGGCGAGCGGCTGGACTACGCCCGCGAGCATCGACGGGTCGAGCGTCGACCCATCCGCCGCAAATCCGCCGAGCATGGTGAAGGTCCCGGCGCGCAGGCCCAGGCGATATGCGCCGTCCAGGTGCGTCCGGTTCGCGTAGATCGTTGCCAGTCGCGAGCGCTGCGCCGCGACCTTCACCCGTCCCCGCACGTCGCCCAGCGTTCCCTTGTAAGTGAGGTCGCCGGTGAAGGCGGTGAGGCCGTTGGCGCCCGCCGTCAGCGTGCTGATCGCCATGCGGCCGCTGCCGTCGACCGATGTAAAGGCCTCGTTGAACCTAGCTTTCGCGTCGAACCGCGGCGCCACCGCATAGAAGTTGCTCGCCGGGCAGTTGAACGTGTCGAGGGTCACCGGTCCTTCGACCTGCGGATGGCGCGCTATGACCGCCAGTGCGACATTGACGTGCAGATCGATGGCGGCGCAGCGCCCCGGCACCAGCTTCGGGCTGACCACCGCCGCACGCCCTTTGAAGCCGCCGCTCAGCATGCCGTTGCCCTGCAGCGCGATCCCGACGGGTCCGAACGGCGTCGCCAGCGAGATGCTGCTGTCGGCAACGTCGAGGACGATATTGGGCAGCGCGAACGGCTTGTTGCTCGGCGGCGGCAGGAGCTTGTCGATCTGGCCCCAGCTGACCTTGCCGTGGACCAGCCGTCCGCGGAGGCGCACGCCGCGGGCGACGATGCGATACACCTCGAAATTGCCGTTGAGCCGCAGCCGCATCTGGATCTGGGCGAATTTCGCGACGAGGTCCGGATGCTTCGGATCGCCGATGACGAGATTGCTGACCTGCTGGGTTCGGAGGCCCACCCGGTCGAGGTGGTAGCTGGCGGTGACCCCGCGCCGCTCGAATTCGCCCTTCAGATAATGGGTCGCGATCGGCCGCCGTTGGATCCACACGAC
>Ga0207698_10000925_pt1 | contig 17090 bp, 13 predicted proteins | sample KBSCornC22_FD_184298 | JGI IMG/M metagenome (GOLD analysis project Ga0207698, IMG submission 184298) | Corn rhizosphere microbial communities from Kellogg Biological Station, Michigan, USA - KBS Corn C2-2 (SPAdes) (version 2) | ecosystem: Host-associated > Plants > Roots > Rhizosphere > Soil ...
AGCTGGTCCAGGTCGGCGATGAAGTCCAGGTCATGGTGCTCGACGTCGATGAAGAGCGTCGCCGCATCTCGCTGGGCATCAAGCAGACCCAGTCCAACCCGTGGGAAACCTTCGCGGCCATCCACAAGAAGAACGACAAGGTGCGCGGCCAGATCAAGTCGATCACCGACTTCGGCATCTTCGTCGGCCTGGACGGCGGCATCGATGGCCTGGTCCACCTGTCCGACATCTCCTGGCAGGCTACCGGTGAAGACCTCGTCCGCCAGTTCAAGAAGGGCGATGAAGTCGAAGCCGTGGTGCTGGCCGTGGATCCGGAACGCGAGCGCATCTCGCTCGGCATCAAGCAGCTGGAGCAGGATCCGTTCGGCCAGTTCATGGCCGGCTCGCCGAAGGGCAGCATCGTCAACGGCGTAGTCCGGGAAGTGGACGCGCGCGGCGCGACCATCGACCTCGGCGACGGCGTCGAAGGTTACCTGCGTGCGAACGACATCGCCAAGGAACGCATCGAAGACGCGACCCAGCATCTGAAGGTCGGCGACAAGGTCGAAGCCAAGTTCATCGGCATGGACCGCAAGGGCCGCACGCTGCAGCTGTCGATCCGCGCCAAGGATGAGGAAGAACTGGCCTCGGTGCTCGAGGAATACCAGTCCAGCACCCTGGGCACCGCCAAGCTCGGCGCGCTGCTCAAGGAACAGCTGAAGAAGTAAGCAAGACGCCAGCCGGGACGGCTTTCCCGTTCCAGCCAGCAGCAATACAAGAATGGCGGCCCCGGCCGCCATTCTTTTTGGTCCCACCAGCCAACCACAACAACAGCGCCGAGCCCCCGCTTCTGGAGCCCCCTTTAGTAAAGGGGGCGGCCGGCGCTCCGCGTCGGCCAGGGTTGTGGAGATCTGGTGCCCACCAAAAAAGCACCGCGCCAATCACTTGCCTCGAACTTCCTAATGATCGGATTCGCGTAATGCGCTAAGCTCGCGATCCGTAACGGAACTCTACCCGGCGGAGCCGAACCCACATGACCAAGTCCGAGCTGATCGAGGCGCTGGCCGACCGGCAGAAGCATCTTGCGTTCAACGATGTCGAGCTGGCCGTCAAGAATCTGCTCGAGCAGATGAGCCAGGCGCTGTCCGGCGGCGAACGTATCGAGATACGCGGCTTCGGCAGCTTCTCCCTGCATTTCCGCCCGCCACGCATGGGCCGCAATCCCAAGACCGGCGCTGCCGTTGCCCTGCCGGGCAAGCACGTGCCGCATTTCAAGCCGGGCAAGGAATTGCGCGAACGCGTGAACCAGTCCGAGGAACCCATCCGCTGAGCCTTCGCCCGCGACCGGCGCCGCCGCGCCTTCACCCGGATTTCCCATGCGCGTCGTCTGGATAGTTGCTGCGTTGTTGTTCGCTGCCGCCGGCGCCGTGTTCGGTGCGCTCAACGGCGAAAGCGTCGGACTCGATTTCTACGCGTTCCAGCTGCAGATGCCCAAGGCCGCCGCTCTGCTGGCCGCCTTGCTCGCAGGCTGGCTGGCCGGTGGCCTGATCCTGTGGCTCACGGTCGTCATGCCGCTGCGCCGTCGCCTGTCGCGACAGCGCCGCGAGCTGGTGCGCCGCGACGACGTCGCGCCGGTGCGAACGGCGGAATGACAGCCACGGCATGAACCCGCTCTACCTGTTGTTCCTGCTGTTGCCCGTCGCCGCCTTCTCCGGCTGGTGGATTGCCCGCCGTTCCAGTGCGCGCACGTCGGGCGAGCGCGTCAGTGCGCTGTCCAGCACATATTTTCGCGGCCTGAACTACCTGCTCAACGAGCAGCAGGACAAGGCCATCGAGGTCTTCGTCAAGCTGGCCGAGGTCAATCGCGACACGGTCGAGACTCACCTGGCGCTGGGCAATTTGTTCCGCCGCCGCGGCGAGGTCGACCGCGCCATCCGCGTGCATCAGAACCTGATCGCGCGCGAAGACCTCAGCGATGCGATGAAGACCGTCGCGCTGCTGGAACTCGGCGAAGACTACATGCGCGCCGGCCTGCTCGATCGTGCCGAAACGCTGTTCTCCGATCTCGTCGCCATGCGCGCGCATGCGCCTTCGGCGCTCAAGCATCTGATCGCGATCTACCAGCACGAGCGCGACTGGGACAAGGCCATCGCGCATGCGCGCCGGCTCGAGGAAATGACCGGCGAATCGCAGTGTGCCGTTGTCGCACAGTTCCATTGTGAACTCGCGACCGAGGCGCGCGCGCAGAAGCGCTTCGACGACGCGGCCGAACACATCCAGGCCGCGTTCGACTGCGCGCCGCGCAACGTGCGCGCGAGCATGCTGCAGGGCCAGGTGCTGGCCGACCAGGGAAGTTACGCCGACGCCGTGACCGCGTTCGAGCAGGTTGCCGAGCACGATGTGGATTTCGTGCCGGAGATCCTGCCATTGCTGCTCGACGCGTATGCCAAAAGCCAGCAGATGCAGCGCGCCGAGGAATTCCTGCGCCGCATCATCGAGCGCTATCACGGCATTTCCCCGGTGCTCGCGCTGACCAAGCTCTACGCGCGCAATCAAGGCGAACAGGTTGCGGTGGATTTCCTCACGCGCCAGCTGCGTCAGCGCCCCTCGGTGCGCGGCCTCACGGCGCTGATCAATGCGACCCTGCACAGCGCGACCGGCGAGGCGCGCGAGAATCTGCTGATCCTGCAGGATCTCGCGCGCAAGCTCGTCGAAGGGCAGGCCATGTACCGCTGCAACCGCTGTGGTTTCGGCGCGAAGGCGCATCACTGGCAGTGTCCGAGCTGCAAGAGCTGGGGTTCGGTGCGTCCGATCCACGGCGTGGCCAACGAATAGCGACCATGGATTCCGCGTTCGTACTGCATGCCGCCTGCGCGCTGCTCATTTCCTCCGCGGCGACCGTGCTGGCGTTGCGCTATGCGAAGCGACGGCGTCTGCTCGACGATCCAGGCCACCGCCGCGCGCATTCAGTACCGACGCCGCGCGGCGGCGGCATCGCCATCGTCGTCTCGGTGCTGTGCTGTGTGGGTCCCGTGCTCGCGCCTGCATCGGCCGCGGCGCTGCTGGGTCTGGCCTTGATCGCAGTCGCCGGTGTGGGCTGGTGGGACGATCACGCCTCGCTGAGTCCGCTGCCGCGCATCGTCGTGCACCTGCTCGCCAGTATTGCGCTCGCGGTCGTCGTGCTCGGTATTGCGCCCGTACCGTCGTGGGCCAACGGCCTGACGGTCGTGCTCGCGGCCGTGATCGTGCTGAGCACGGCCTGGTCGATCAACCTGCACAACTTCATGGACGGCATCAACGGATTCCTGACGCTGCAGGCGTTGTGGATTTTTTCCATGGTTGCGCTGCTTGGCGCGCTGGGTCTGCCGCATGGGCTCGGCGCGATACCTGCGCTGCTCGCGGCGGCTTGCGTCGGCTTCCTGCCGTTCAATTTCCCGCGCGCACGGATTTTTCTCGGCGACGTCGGCAGCGGCGCGCTGGGTTTCCTGATCGCTGCGTTGCTGTGGCTCGCGGCGATGCGGGAACCGCGCTGGTTCGCCGTGGGTCTGCTGCTACTCAGCAGTTTCCTCATCGACGCGACGGCGACGCTGAGCTACCGCTTCTGGCGCGGACGCCGCTGGTATAGTGCCCACCGCGAACATCTCTATCAGTGGCTCGTGCGGCGCGGCTGGTCGCACTCCCGCATCGTGATCCGCTACATGGCCTGGAATCTTCTCCTGATCGTCCCGTTCGCCCTGCTTGCGGCTTTCTTTCCCGACGAAAACCCCATGTCGCCGGTGATCGCGGTGGTCGTCGTCTATGCGGCAGGGCTGCTGGTCTGGCGCCGCTCGCGTCGGGCCATCCTGCGGGAGGCGCGCTGTCGTGCATGACGTCCGCGCTCGATTCGTGTTCGTTGTTGATGTCTGCGCGGCACGTGCAGCCCTGTCGGGCGAGGTGCAGATCCATGCCTGACCTCCTGCGCCGCAGCATCGGACTGATTCATCCGCGCCTTGCCGTGGTCGGACACGATGTCGCCATGGTCTGGCTCGCCTGGATCGCGACCTACGCCGCACGCAACGCCGTGCTGCCCGAACCGCAGCCGGTGATCTGGTTTGGCCCCGAAGTCGTCGTGCTGCTCGCGGTACAAGCCGCCGTGTTCTGGTGGACCGGCCTGTATCGGGGACTCTGGCGTTTCGCGAGTCTGCCGGACCTCTGGAACATCGTGCGCGCCGGCGCGATCGGCGCGGCGCTCGTCGCGATCACGCTGTTCCTCTACAACCGTCTCGCCACCGTGCCGCGCGGCGTGCTGCTGATCTATCCGGCCGCGCTCGTCGTCTTTCTCGGCGCACCGCGGCTCGGCTATCGCTTCTGGAAAGACTCGCGCCTGGACCTGTTCAACGACAGTCCGAGCCAGCGCGTGCTGATCCTCGGCGCCGGCCGCGCGGGCGAGGCGCTCGCGCGCGACCTCAAGCGCGAGAACCGCTATCGCGTCGTCGGTTTCGTCGACGACAACGCGCAATTGCGTGGCGCGAAGCTGCACGGCGTGCCGGTGCTCGGCACGCTCGAGAAACTGCCGCAGATCGCCGCCGAAGTCGCCGCGCAGATGCTGCTGATCGCGATGCCGTCGTCGAGCAATGCGCAGATGCGCCGCGTCGTGGAACTGTGCGAATCCACCGGGCTCGCGTTCCGCACGGTGCCGCGCCTCGACGATGTGGTCTCGGGCCGTTCGCAGTTCAACGAACTCAAGGAAGTCGCGATCGAGGATCTGCTCGGGCGCGACCCGGTGCAGCTCGACTGGACCGCGATCCGCAGCGGCCTGACCGGCAAGCGGGTTCTCGTGACCGGCGGCGGCGGTTCGATCGGTTCGGAACTGTGCCGCCAGGTCGCGCGCCTCGGCGCGAGTTCGCTGACCGTGCTCGAACTGTCCGAATACAACCTCTATCGCATCGAACAGGAGCTGCGCGCGGCTTGGCCCGAGCTCATCTTCGACGCGCGCATCGGCAACGCCGGCGACGCCGCAACCTGCGAACACGTGTTCGCGGCGACACGTCCGCAAGTCGTCTTCCACGCGGCGGCCTACAAGCATGTGCCGCTGCTGCAGGGCCAGCTGCGCGAAGCCGTGCGCAACAACGCGCTCACGACGCGCTGCGTGGCCGACGCGAGCGACCGCCACGGCGTGGAATGCATGGTGCTGATCTCCACCGACAAGGCGGTGAACCCGACCAGCATCATGGGCGCGTCCAAGCGCGTCGCCGAGATCTATTGCCAGAACCTCGCCGGCCGTTCGCGCACGCGCTTCATCACGGTGCGCTTCGGCAACGTGCTGGACTCGGCCGGATCCGTCGTGCCGCTGTTCCGCGATCAGATCCGCGCGGGCGGGCCGGTCACCGTCACGCATCCGGAAATCACGCGCTATTTCATGACGATTCCCGAAGCCTGCCAGCTGATCCTGCAGGCGGAAGTGCTCGGCAAGGGCGGCGAGATCTTCGCGCTGGACATGGGCGAACCGATCCGTATTCGCGACCTCGCCGAGCAGATGATCCGTCTCACCGGAAAGGTGCCGGGCCGCGACATCCAGATCGCGTATACCGGCCTGCGCCCCGGCGAGAAACTCTTCGAAGAGCTGTTCCACCCGCTGGAAAACTACCGCAGCACCTCCCACGTCAAGATCTTCCTCGCGCAGCCGCGCAGCATGAGCTGGGAGATTCTCAACGCCCAGCTCGCGCGCGCCACGCAGGCCGTGCAGGAGTTCGACGAGGACCAGCTGCGCCGCTGCATCGCGACGCTGCTGCCCGATTTCGCGTTCCGTGGCGGCGACGAGGCCGCGGTCGTTCCGTTCGATCGGGTGCAGACACAAAAGTAACTGTAGCTATTTACCGGTTTCAGCTCGGCCTCGACGCGCAGCAACGCACGCCGCGGCCCAGACAACGAAAGCAGGACAGCGAGGCGATGGCGCCGCGCGTCCCGCCACATCGAAAACCGTTCGACGCTTACCGCATCAGCCAGGAGTTCGCATGTCGCAACGTCTACGCAAGGTCGTCTTTCCGGTTGCCGGTCTGGGCACACGCTTCCTGCCGGCCACCAAGGTCGTGGCGAAGGAAATGCTGCCGGTGCTCGACCGTCCGCTGATCCAGTACGCCGTCGACGAAGCCGTCGATGCGGGCGCCGACACACTGATCTTCGTGACCAACCGCTACAAGCACGCGATCGCCGACTATTTCGACAAGGCCTACGAGCTTGAAACCAAGCTCGAGCAGGCCGGCAAGAAGGAGCTGCTGTCGCTGGTGCAGAACGTGCTGCCCAAGCATGTGCGCTGCGTCTTCGTGACCCAGCCCGAGGCGCTGGGCCTCGGCCACGCGGTGCTCTGCGCCAAGCCCGTCGTCGGCAACGAGCCGTTCGGCGTGATCCTGCCCGATGACCTGATCTGGAACAGCGGCCCGGGCGCGCTGCGTCAGATGGCCGAGCTCGCGGCGTTCGAGAATTCCGGCGTCATTGCGGTGGAAGAGGTTCCGCGCGAGCAGACCAGCAAATACGGCATCGTCGATGCGCAGCCGATCAACGATCGCGCCGCGCTGATCAAGCTCATGGTCGAGAAGCCCAAGCCAGAAGACGCACCGTCGAATCTGGCGGTCGTTGGCCGCTACGTGCTGCCCGGCCGCATCTTCTCGCTGCTCGAAGCGACCAAGCCCGGCGCCGGCGGTGAAATCCAGCTGACCGATGCGATCGATGCGCTGCTCAAGCAGGAGCGCGTGCTGGCCTATCGCTTCGAAGGCGAACGCTTCGACTGCGGCAACAAGCTAGGACTCGTGCAGGCGACGCTGCATTTCGCGCTGCAGGATCCGACGCTGGCCGCGGCGACGCGGGAATTCGCAGCGCGCAAGTAGTCGTCAGCGCGCAGCAGGGAAGGCCGGCGATGCAGCAATTCGACCTCAGCTACATCCTCAATCACCTCGGTGAAGAGGATCGCGCGCGCCATCGTGGTGCGGTCGCGCCGCCGATCTACCAGAGCTCGATCTTCGCGTTCGAGTCGGTCGCGCGCATGCGCGCGGCGTTCGGCGACGAGCTCGACAACACGCTGTATACGCGCGGCAACAATCCCACGGTCGAGATCCTGCGCAGGAAGCTCGCCGCGCTCGAAGGCGCCGAGGAAGCGCTGCTGTTCGGCTCCGGCGCGGCAGCCATCGCCGCGGGCGTGCTCGCCGGGCTCAGCGCAGGCGACCATGTGGTCTGCGTGCAGAAGCCGTATTCGTGGACGCGCGCGCTGGTGCGCGATCTGCTCGGCCGCTTCGGCGTCAGCCACAGCTTCGTCGACGCGCGCGATACGGCGCAGATCGAAGCCGCGCTGACACCGCGGACCCGCCTGATCGTGCTCGAAAGTCCGAACACGATGACCTACGAACAGCAGGATCTCGCCGCGGTCGCGCAACTCGCGCGCGAGCGCGGCATCCGCACGCTGCTCGACAACAGCTACGCGACGCCGTTGAACCAGCGCGCGATCGGGCTCGGTATCGACCTCGTCGCGCATTCGGCAACGAAGTACCTCAACGGCCACAGCGACGTCGTCGCGGGCGTGCTCTGCGGCAGTAGGACGCTGATCCGCGAAGTGTTCCAGGGTCCGTACATGACGCTCGGCGCGATGCTGTCGCCGCACGACGCCTGGCTGATGATCCGCGGACTGCGCACCTTGCCGCTGCGCATGCGCCAGATCGCGGCCACGACCGCGCGTGTGATCGAGTTCCTTCACTCGCACGCGAAGGTCGAACGCCTCTGGTACCCGCACGACGCGAGCGACGCGCAGTTCGATTTGAGCCAGCGCCAGACCTCCGGCGCGAGTGGCCTGCTGTCGTTCACGATCCGCTGCGACTCCACGCTCGCGGTCGAGCGCTTCTGCGACGCACTGAGGCGGTTTCTCATGACGGTGTCCTGGGGCGGCTACGAGTCGCTGCTGTTTCCGGTCGCTGCGGTCTATCCGCCCGATACGCGTGTCGGTGCCACGCGTGCGGGGCAGGTGCCGGTCAATCTCGTGCGTCTGTCGATGGGGCTGGAAGAACCCGAGGTGCTGATCGCCGATCTCGCCCAGGCCCTGGATCGCGTGTAGGGTTGCATCAACGGTCCCGGAGGAATCATGCGCCATTCGTTCAGTCTGCTCGCTGCATCCGTGCTGCTCCTCTCCGCGTGCGGCGCCTTGCCGCTGCGTTCGTCCGGCGACACCGTTGCGGTTCCCGTCCCGCAGGAGCTGGCCGGCGAATACGACAATCACGCGGAGCGCTGGAACGCGTCGGGCGGCGGCAAGCAGGCGCCGGTCGGCAATGCGGCCCCGGCGATCCATCACTGGCTCACGCATCCGGGCGGCGACAAGAACCAGCTGCTCTGGCGCGTCGTACTGCCGGACACCACGCCGGTGCAGGAAGCGCGCTGGCTTCTGGTCAATGAGAAAAATGGATTTGTTCCTTATCGGCCTCTGAGTGCCGAGGCCGAGGCGGTGTTCCAGAACAGCGCCAAAAGCGTGCGTCTCGACGAGAAGTCGTGGGCGCCGTTGAATGCGTGCACGCTCAAGGCGGCGGCCTCGCGCAACGGGCTTGCCTTTGCGGCCGATCCGGCCGCCTGTAGTGCCTTGCTGCCGGGCATCGGCGCGACGGCGGCGCTGCTGCCGCTGCGGTTCGAGCTCGTCGACGACCGTCTGCGGGTCGTACTCGTGACTGATCAGGCCCGCGGCGTCGATGCGGCCACGCTGTCGCAGCGCGTGCGCTGGTTCACCGGCTGGGACGCGCTGAACGGCGGCGGCGTCAAGGCGGCTGCTGAAAACAACGACTGGCACCTGCGCCGCGACCTGCGTCTGCACAGCGAAGGCGGACGCGTCGGACTCAAGTATCGCGATGGCGCCGCCTCGGGCTATTCGCTCGAGCTGGCGCGTCTGACCTATCGCGAAAGCAATACCGAAGTGCTGCGTTTGGCCGTGATCGAGGATTCGAGCGGCAAGACGCTGAGCTATGTCTGGGGCGATCCCGGCGCGACGCGCATCGGCCTGAGTCTCGGCTGGCTGCAGGTCGGTCTCGAAGTCGAAGGCATGACGCGGGATACGCGCACGCGATGACCGAACTGCCGGCCAGCTACTACCGCGCCACGGCCACGGCTTATGGTGGCTTCGCTCCGCTGACCGGACGGCAGGCGAAGCGCGTCGTGGTGATCGGCGGCGGCTATGCGGGCCTGAACACGGTGCTGGGCCTGGCCGAGCGCGGCGTGACCGATGTGGCGCTGCTCGAGAGCGACGGCATCGGCTTCGGCGCGTCGGGCCGCAACGGCGGTTTCGTCTTCGCCGGCTATTCGCGCGGCGAGGAAGCGCTGGTGCGGCAGCTCGGCGCGGAACACGCCAAGGCGCTGTTCCTCAGCACGCTCGGCGGCGTGCAGCTGATCCGCGCGCGCGTCGGCAAATATCGCATTCCCTGCGCGATGGTCGACGAAGGCGTGATCTGGGCCAACTGGTTCCGCAATCCGCGCGTGCTGCGCGAGCGCCAGCAGTTCCTGGCCGAACAGTTCGGCGTGCAGTGGGACTTCGTGCCGCGTGCGACCGTGCGCGAACTGTTGCGCAGCGAGCGCTATGGCGATGCGCTGTGGGAGCGCAGCGCCGTGCATCTGCATCCGCTGAACTACGCGATCGGGCTGGCCCAGGCCGCAGCGGCCAAAGGCGTCGCGATCCACGAACACTCGGCCGTGCGCGAACTCACGCGGCAAGGGCAGGGCTGGCGCGTCCGCACGGCCGAAGGCGAGATCGACGCCGAGCACGTCGTGCTCTGCTGCGGCGGCTATCTGGCCGGACTCGACGCACAGGTCGATCGCGGCATCCTGCCGATCGCGACCTACGTCATGGTTACCGAACCGCTCGGTGCGCGCCTGCGCGAGTGCATCAACACGCGCGCCGCGGTCTACGACACACGCTTCGCGTTCGACTACTACCGCCCGCTGCCCGATTCGCGCCTGCTCTGGGGCGGACGCATCTCCGTGCGCGACCGCTCGCCCGAACGCGTGCGCGACCTGCTGTATCGCGATCTGCTCAAGGTCTATCCCCAGCTAGCCGGTATCCATGTGGACTTTGCCTGGTCCGGCCTCATGAGCTACGCGCGCCACCAGATGCCGCAGATCGGCCGCAAGCCGAACGGCTTGTGGTACGCGCAGGCCTTCGGCGGACACGGCGTCGCGCCGACGACGGTCGCCGGCGAACTCCTCGCCGCGGCCATCGCGCAGGACGACACTGCATGGCAGCGTTTCGCGCCGTTTGGCCTCACGTCGGCGATGCGCCCGTTCGGATTTCTTGGCGCGCAGGCGAGCTACTGGTGGTATCAGGCCAGGGACTGGATGGCCGATTTTCGCGATGCGTGAGCGAAGCGTCGCGGAAGCGGCCTGCGCGTCGCGCTGATTTGTGCGTCGCCGGATTTTGTAGTCGGTGCAGAGTGGCCGCCGTCACGCGACGTCATTAAATGCTTTCATCGCCAGCTCGCCTTTCTGCGACGCGACCACGCAAAACTGAGCATTGCGGAACTCAGTCCGGCTTGACGCTCGACCGCACGCGATACCCATCGCGCCCCGCGGTCTTCGCGTCGTACAGCGCCGCATCGGCGCTCTGCAGCAACTCGGCGGCGCTCAGGGCGGCTTCGTTCTGGCTGACGGCAACGCCGACGCTCGTGCTGACGCTCAGCGTGACGCCGTGGTCGGCGAGCGCGAACGGCTTGCGCATCGCCGCGACGATCTTCGCCGCGGCGGCCGACGCATACTGCGAGCGGCGCATGCCTTCGATGATGACGGTGAATTCGTCGCCGCCGAGACGGCCGATCACGTCCGACGGACGCAGCACGCCCGCGAGGCGCTGGGCAAACATTTTCAGCACGGCGTCGCCGACCGCATGGCCGTGGGTGTCGTTGACCTGCTTGAAATGATCGATGTCGAGGTACATGACGACGAGCATCGAGCGCTGGTCGCGGCTGCGCGTGAGTGCGCGTTCGAGGCGCACGAGAAAGCCCGCACGGTTGGCGAGGCCCGTGAGGCTGTCCATTTCCGCCGCCTGGATCCAGCGCTGTTCCTCGACCTTCTTGCGCGTGACGTCCTGCGCCATCACGTGGATGCCGAGCACCTGGCTGCGCTCGTCGTCCCACTGCGGGATGTAGATGAGTTCCGTGCAGGAATAGCCGTCGTCGCGCCGGTCTTCGTCTTCGAACACCACGCGCTGGCCGCGCAGGGCCTGTTCGATGTAAGGCAGCCGGCGCTGGTAGGCCGCTTCGCCGAGCACGCTGCGCGCATGCTGGCCGACGACGCGGCCCCGTTCACCGCCGAGGCTTTGCTCGTACGCCGCGTTGGCGAACTGGAAGCGCAGCGATGCATCGACGTAGGCGATCATCGCCGGCATGGCGTCGGTGATCGTGCGCAGCCGCTGTTCGTTGCGACGCAACTGTTCTTCGGCGAGATGCCGCGCGGTGATGTCCTCGACGCTGCCGGCGTAGCCGATGATCTCGCCCTCGACGACGAGCGGCGCGGCCTGTATCGATACCCAGACCGTCTGGCCGCTGTCCTGGCGCAGGCGCACGCGTGACTGGAAGCGCGCGCGCGCGGCCGTTGCGGCGCGCCAGTCGCGCGTGACGCCGTCGCGATCGTCGGGATGCACGGCCTGCAGCCAGCCGCTGCCGCGCGCTTCGTCGCTGCGCAGGCCCGACATGCGTTCGAACGCGCGATTGACGTAGCCGCACGCGCCGTCGAGGTCCGCGCGGAACAGGCCCAACGGCAGGCCGTCGTTGACCGCTTCGAGCTCGGCCTGCTGTTCGCGCAGGCGGTGTTCGTACAGGCGCCGCTCGGTGATGTCGAGCGCGTAGCCCATGACGAACGGCGCGCCGTGCTCGTCGTGCAGCACGCGATTGTTGTATTCCCAGACGCGCTGGCCACCGTCGCGGTGCTGCACGTACAGCAGGCCCGAATCGGCCTCGTAGCGCGCGATGCGGCGCAGATATTCCTGGTAGTGCGCATGCAGCGCCGGCGGAATCATCTCGAGCATCGGGCGGCCGACGAGTTCGGCGACGCGATACCCCAGCGCGCTCGCCGCGGCCGGATTGATCGACTGCAGCACGCCATCGAAATCGTGTGTGCAGATCAGGCCCAGGCTCTGTTCGAACAGGTCGCGAAAGCGGCGTTCGCTGGTTTCGATCGAGCGGATGGCCTGGCGTTGCGCAGTCACGTCGCGCGCCATGACGAGGCGCGCCTGGCGTCCGCTGTAGCGCAGCGCGCGCGCCGTGATCTCGACGAGGAACACGCGGCCGTCGGCATTGCGATGCCGCCACAGCTCCGCGTCGGAATGTTCGGTGTCGGGCTGCGCCAGCGCGGCGAGCAGCTTGGCGTGGTCCTCGGGCGGGCGGATGTCGAACAGCGTCATGCCGAGGAACTGTTCGCGCGACCAGCCATAGGCGCGCAGCGCCGCATCGTTCACCGTCAGAAACCGCAGGCTGACGCGGTCGTAGACCCACATCGGCAGCGGGGCGAAATCAAACACGGCCTGCAGGTCGTCGCGCTGCAGCCGCACGGCATTGACGCCGTCGCGCAGGGCCAGCGTCTGCGTCACGACGCGGTGGAGCGTCGCCGCATCGAGCGTCGGCAGCGCTAGCCAGGCCGACGCGCCGGCTTCGATCCAGCGCCGGCCGCGCGTCACGTCATCGTCGCTGTCGAGCGCGATCCAGGCCGTCGAGGGCGCGAGCCGCGCGAGCTGCGCGTAGGCAGGCTGGTCCGGGTCGATCGCTTCGACGAGCAGGACGTCGCAGGCCACCGCGGGCAGCGCGCGCACGGCGTCGTCGAGGTCGCCCAAAGCGGTGACGCGGCTGCCGCCGTTGCGCAGAAGGCCCGTCAGCGCGCGTATCACCGCTGCGCTGCCGATCAGGCCGATGTCCACGCCCGCGTTCATGTCCTCAGTCTGCCTGGCCCGCCGGAATCTGTCCTCTCGGGACGAGCCGATTCTAGCAATGCAGTCCTCGCGTGGTGCGTGTACGCGAGGTGAGGAGCGGCTTGCGCGGCGTCTGCCTTCACGGCGTAGCGCCTATGCGCAACGGATTGCGGCATCGCAACGGGGTGCGGTGCATCCGCATCTCGATTTAAGTACGTTGGGAAGTTTTATTTTTGCAACAAATGCGTTGAAGCGACGCACTGCTTCGCGAAATGGCCGGGCCGGGCGGCGAACATTCGATCGGACACGTCCGCCGCAGGCAGGCGCACGATGTCGTCGTCGCGCACACCTTCGGATACCTCGCAGTCCCCGCACAGTGGTCTGTGGCGCGTCGACGTTGCGGCTGGACGTCGATTGCGCCGGTGCTCACGCAGCGTCCTGCGCCATCAACTCGCGGGGCACGGACCGCCGGCATCCGCCCACAATTTGAACTTCGCAACGAATTCGGCGTGCGGTACCGACACCGGCGCGCGTTCGCCGCCCGGAATCCAGCCCCACAGCACGAGCTTGTCCTCGCTCACATGCTTGAGCAGCGCGGCGAAATCGCGACCGCCGTTCTCGGTCTTGTCCTGGATCATGCGGCACAGCGCCGGCGCGCTCAGGCCGATCGTGACCATGCGATGTTCCGGCGGCGGCAGCGCCCAGTGCGGCGCACCCGGCGGCGCATGCGGGCCAAAGCTGTCCGGAGCATTCGCTTCACCGTGGCAGGTCGAGCACGGCAGCCCTTCGGCACCGTGCCCGTTTGGCCCGCGCACGACACCCATGCTGTGCGGCAGCCCGGCGTCGAACTGCAGCGGCGCGTCGCCGGGGATATGGCAGTTCTGGCAGCGCGGATGCTGGAATACCTGTTTTACCGTGTCGAACGCGGCGAGCGCGGCCTTCTGCTGCGCGGGATCGGGGCCGCTGTTGCAGCCGGCCAGCGACAGGCTGGCGATCACGAGGGCGATGCGGGTGAGGGCAGGCATGGGTCGTCTCCTCAGCTCGTCGCGCGCAGCGGCAGCTCGCGCTGGCGCTGGCCGGTCAGGGCAAACAGCGCATTGGCCAGCGCCGCGGCGATCGGTGGCACACCGACTTCGCCGATGCCGCCGGGCTTGTCGGTGCTCGGCACGATATGCACGTCGATCTGCGGCATCTGATTCATGCGCAGCACGCGGTAATCGTGATAGTTCGATTCCTGCACGCGCCCGTCCTTGAATTCGATCTTGCCGAACAGCGCCGCGCTGATGCCGAACACGACGCCCGATTCCATCTGTGCGGCGATGCCGGCCGGATTCACCGCGATACCACAGTCGATCGCGCAGGTGACGCGATGCACGCGAATGGCGCCGTTCTCGACCGAAATTTCGGCGACCTGCGCCGCATAGCTCGCGAACGATTCATGCACCGCGATGCCGCGCGCGCGGCCGGCCGGCAGCGGCGTGCCCCAGCCGGCCTTTTCCGCCGCGAGATTCAGTACGCCCAGATGCCGCGCGTGCTTGGCGAGCAGACCCTGGCGGTAGGCGACCGGATCCTTGCCGGCCGCGTGGGCGAGCTCGTCGATCAGGCTTTCCATGACGAAACCGGTGTGGCTGTGTCCGACCGATCGCAGCCACAGCACCGGCACGCCGGTTTCCGGCGAATGCAGATCGACGCGATGGTCGGCGATGTCCTTGACGTACGGCGAATCGGCGACGCCTTCGACCGAAGTCGCGTCGATGCCGTTCTTGATCATCATCGCGAATGGCGACCCGCCAAGAATCGACTGGCCGACGATGCGGTGCTGCCACGCGACCGGTTGGCCCGCCTCGTCGAGACCGACGTCGATCTTGTGGACAAATGCAGGACGGTAATAACCGCCGCGGATATCGTCCTCGCGCGTCCACACGGTCTTGACCGGCTTGCCGGCGGCCTTGGCCACTTCGACGGCTTCGGCGACGAAGTCGCTCGTCGGCGTTGCACGCCGGCCGAAGCCGCCGCCGAGGAACATCGTGTGGATCTTGACCTGCTCGGGCTTGAGCCCGGTGATGCGCGCCGTGGTGGCCTGGTCGAGCGTCTGGAACTGCGTGCCGGTCCAGACCTCGCAGAGATCCTGGTCGATCTTCACCGTGCAGTTGAGCGGCTCCATCGGCGCGTGCGCGAGATACGGCACGGCATATTCGGCCTCGACGCGCTTGGCGGCCTTCGGCAACGCCGCTGCGACATCGCCGGCCTGGCTGGCCATCGCGCCCTCGCTCGCGGCGTACTTGGAAAACTCCTCGCGCAGACTCGCGCTGTCCAGGCCCGCATGCGGGCCGAGGTTCCAGTCGATGCGCAGCGCGTCGCGGCCGCGTTTGGCGGCCCAGAAATGATCGGCGACGACCGCGATGCCGCTGGGCACCTGCACGACGTCGCGTACCCCGGGGACTTTCTTCGCGGCGCTCGCGTCGAAGCTGGTCACCGTGCCGCCAAACACCGGCGCGCGCGCCACGACGGCGGTCAGCAGACCGTCAAACTGCACATCCATGCCGAACTTGGCGCGGCCGTCGATCTTCTCGGGCGCGTCGAGGCGCCGCGTTGGTTTGCCGATCAGCTTCCAGTCCTTCGGATCCTTCAGCGCCACGGTCTTCGGCGGCGTCAGCTTTGACGCCGTCGTGACGAGTTCGCCGTAGCGCGCCTGCTTGTCGCCGGCGATGACGCTGCCGTTCTCGGTGCGGCAGGCCGCGGCCTTGACGCCAAACTGTTTCGCCGCGGCCTGGATCAGCAGCGCGCGTGCGGTGGCACCGGCCTGGCGGTAGCGTTCGAATTCGGTCCAGGTGCTCATCGAGCCGCCGGTGAACTGCATCGGCATGCCCACCGCGAAATAGTCCGGCGCGGCCGGTGCATGCTCGACGAGGATGCGGCTCCAGTCCGCGTCGAGTTCCTCGGCGATCAGCATCGGCAGCGCGGTCCAGATGCCCTGACCCATTTCCGAGTGCGCGAGCAGCACCGTGATGCGGTCGTCGGCGCCGATGCGCAGGAACGCGTTCGGCGCGACAGCCACGGGCGGGGCTTCATAGGCCTGCGCCAGACGATGCGCGCCAGGCACGAAGAACGAGACCACGAGCGCGCCGCCGCCGAGTGCTGTGGTGCGGAGGAAATCGCGTCGCGAAGAATCGGGGGTGTTTTTCATGCGCGCCTCGCCGGCGAAGAAGGAGCGTTGCGTGGGACTCGCGGGTCTGCGGGTCAGCTCTGGCCGGACTCTTTGGCCAGTTCCGCTGCGCGATGCACGGCGGCCCGTACGCGCTGGTAAGTGCCGCAGCGGCAGATGTTGCCGCTGAGCGCGGCGTCGATGTCCGCGTCGGTCGGCGCGGGCTTGGCCTTGAGCAAGGCCACGGCCGACATGATCTGGCCGGACTGGCAGTAGCCGCACTGCACCACGTCGAGCTCGGCCCAGGCGCGCTGCACCGGATGACTGGAATCGGACGAGAGCCCTTCGATCGTCGTGATCGACTTGCCCGCCGCCGCGCTAACCGGCATCACGCAGGCCCGCAGTGGAGCGCCGTCGATATGCACCGTGCAGGCGCCGCATTGCGCCATGCCGCAGCCGAACTTCGTGCCGGTGAGCCCGGCGATGTCGCGGATGACCCAGAGCAGAGGCATGTCATCCGGAACGTCGAACTGCTGCGTCTTGCCGTTGATCGTGAGGCTGACCATGAGGACTCCCGATGCTGCCGGTGGGTGGCTCGGTTTCGCGATTTTCTCGCTCGGCGCGGGTGCGCGTGCGCGCTCGCACGATTCGACCCGGAGAGCATGAAGTTGTGAGGGTGGGGCGTCAACCGTGGGTTGCGATGTTGTCGTGGTCTGGTGTTTCGCGCGGGGGCGGGTGGGTGTTTTACGCCGGTGTCGCTCGGCTTTTCTTGTTCCTGCGGTGAAGGGCGTTTCTTGCGTCTGTGATGAGGAGCTTCGTGCGCCTGCTATGAAGGGCTTTCGTGCGCCTGCGGCGCCCGAGCAGGGGGAATTTGCTTGTCCAAATTCCCTCTGCACTCGATGGGGCAAGGCTGTTCGCGTGATTGCTACAACGAGCGTTTCGTGCGCCTGGGGCGCCCGAGCAAAGGGAATTTGCTTGTCCAAATTCCCTCTGCACTCGATGGGGCAAGGCTGTTCGCGTGATTGCTGTGACGAGCGTTTCGTGCGCCTGCGGCGCCCGAGCAAAGGGAATTTG
>Ga0207698_10000926_pt1 | contig 17085 bp, 19 predicted proteins | sample KBSCornC22_FD_184298 | JGI IMG/M metagenome (GOLD analysis project Ga0207698, IMG submission 184298) | Corn rhizosphere microbial communities from Kellogg Biological Station, Michigan, USA - KBS Corn C2-2 (SPAdes) (version 2) | ecosystem: Host-associated > Plants > Roots > Rhizosphere > Soil ...
GCGCAGCGGGGATCTGGAACGGCACGCTTTGCGCGCCCCAGATATAACGTGCGACGTCCTCGAGGATGTAGGCGAGGCCGAAGGTGAGCAGCAGGCTGTAGAGCGGGTCACGCCCGTAGAGCGGGCGGATGAGGATACGCTCGGCGACGAGGCCGAGCATGGCGGTGAGGAAGGGTGCTATGAGGAGCGCGCCCCAGAAGCCGGTGTACGGCAGCAGCGAATACGCGATGTACGCGCCGAGCGCGAGGAAACCGCCGTGCGCGAAGTTGATCACGCCGGAGAGGTTGAGGATGAGCGACAGGCCCAACGCCATGAGCGCGTAGAACGCGCCCACGATGAGGCCGTTGAAGAGGTTGAACAGGAGAAGCTGCGTCACGGTGAAGCTCCGGCGAAGGCGCGAAAAAAGGGGCTGGACATGCCCGTTCACGGCAACCGGGGCTGCCGGCTGGCCGTGAACGGGATGACTACGCGAGCCTGGCGGCTTACGCCGGCCAGGTCATCTTGCACTCGCTCTCTTCGAGCGTGCCCGCCGCATCGCCGACCTTCACGACCTCGTCGACCTTGAAAAGGTCTTCGGCGCCTCCGGGACCGCTACCTTGCGCCTTGCCCACCCACTGGTTCGGGATGAGCTGGTTCTGGCCCGCGCGGAAGTACGGCACGCCGGGCATGAGGGCCACTTCCGGCGGCAGCTTCATGTTCTGCATCGCCTTGGCGATCTTCACCGCATCGAGCGACTTGGCGCTGTTGGCGCCGAGGGCGCAGGCATGCACGGCGGCGAACCCGAACCAGGTGCGCGCGGTGGGCATGTGGCCCGTTTTCGCCTTGATCGCCTCGTTGAATTCCTTCACGTGAGGGACGTTCGGCTGGTTCCAGTACCACTCCATCACCCAGGTGCCGATGCGCGCCTCCGGCGGCAGGCCGATGAGCGGCTCCATCTCCTGCTGCGCGCCGGCCAGGTGCAGCTTCTTGTCCAGGCCGAACTGCACCGCCTGCTTGAGGCAGTTGATCATGTCGTCGCCCTGCACCAGGATCACGACCACGTCCGGGTTCGCGGACTGGGCCTTGATGAGGTACGAGGAGAAGTCGGTCGTGCCCAGCGGCGTGAGGTCGGCGCCCAGCTTCGTGACGCCCAGCTTGGCGCCGGCCTTCTCGAGGCCCGCCTGCAGCGTGTGGCCGAACGCGTAGTCGGGCGTGATGTAGTACCACTTCTTGCCGGCGTTCTTGACCAGCGCCGGCGCCACCGCGTTGGCTTCCATCTGCGTGGTGTTGCAGATGCGGAAGACGTTGTAGTGGCAGGTCTTGCCGGTCACGGCGTCCGTGTGGCCGCCGGTCACCATGAGGATCTTCTTCTTCTCCGCCGCGACGTCGGCCATGGCGAGCGACAGCGCCGAGTTCACGTTGCCCAGCAGGAAGTCCACGCCGTCGCGGTCGATCAGCTTGCGTGCCTTCTGCACCGCGGTGCCGGCGTCGCCGCTGGTGGAATCCTCGACGATGAGCTGCACGGGGCGCCCGAGGATGCCGCCCTTCTTGTTGAGCTGCTCGACGGCGAGCTGGCAGCCCATGAGCTCGTTCTTGCCGACGGCGGCGTACGTGCCCGTGAGCGGATCGTCGAACCCCATCTTCACGGGCTGCTCGCCGCGTGCGCTGATGATCCACGGCGGCGCGATCTGCAGGGCGGCGGCGCCGGCCGCTGCGGTGAGTATCTTTCGGCGTCCGGGTTTGGTGGCGTCGTTGGTATTCATTGTCGGTCTCCTCGTGATTTATGGTGTTTTCCGGCCTGAACGCTGGAATCTCGCGTGAAGTCGCCGGGAAGGGAAGTGCTCGCGGCTGATCTCCACAAATTATCCACATTTGCGGGTGCAGCATTTGCTTGGACGGCAAACAGCGGGCGCGCGGCTCACATTCCTGCGTTGGGGTAAGCTAGTTGTTTTTTCTTCACCCGCTCATCCGCGAAAATACCTACATGGGAAAAGACGACCTGCGCAATACCAAATACGTGATCGACATCGGGCCCATTCCCTCGCTGCCCGTCGAAGGCAGCGATGCCCGCTTCCCGGTGGGACGCATCTATTGCGTGGGCCGGAACTATGCCGAGCACGCGCGCGAGATGGGGCACGACCCCGACCGGGAGCCGCCGTTCTTCTTCATGAAGGCGGCCAATTCCATCGTGGAGAGCGGCTCGGCGATCGCGTACCCGGTGGGCACGAAGGACGTCCACCACGAGATCGAGATGGTCGTCGCCATCGCCAGGGGCGGGAAGAACATCCCGGTCGAGCGCGCGCTCGAGCACGTCTGGGGCTACGGCGTCGGCCTCGACATGACCCGGCGCGACATCCAGGGCGAGGCCAAGAAGATGGGCCGCCCGTGGGAGATGGGCAAGAGCTTCGACGAGTCGGCGCCGATCTCGGCGCTCAAGCCGGCGAGCGCCATCGGCCATCCGGCGAAGGGCGCGATCTGGCTCAAGGTGAACGGCCAGGTGAAGCAGCAGGGCGACCTCGCGATGCAGATCTGGAGCGTCCCGGAGCAGATCAACTATCTCTCGAACCTCATCACGCTGCAGCCGGGCGACCTCATCTTCTCCGGCACGCCCGCGGGCGTGGGTCCGGTGAAGGCCGGCGACAAGCTGGAGGGGCACGTCGACGGCGTGGGCGACCTGGCGGTCACCTACCGCAGCTGACATCCGCCGCGGGCTCGGCACGTAAGTGCCATCGAGCCCGCGGTGCACTGGTGCTAGCGTGGTCGGCGTCATGGGCCGGCCACGTTTCCTTCTCGCGATCGCATTCGCACTGTGCTGCTGCAGCACGGGCGCGATCGCCTCGACGCTCGGCCCCGACGGCATCGCGGGCCAGCGCTTCCCCTGCAAGTTCACGTGGTTCGACCTCGCCACCGAGAATCCCGCCGGCGCGCGCGCCTTCTATGGCGCCGTGTTCGGCTGGAAATTCCGCGAGGTGCCGGGCGCGCGCGGCGGCTACACGCTGGCGGAGAATGCGGGCGGCAAGGTGGCCGGCATCTTCGAGCAGCAACGGCCCTCGGGCAGCAAGGTCGGCGCGCGGTGGCTCTCGCTCATGTCCGTCGCGGATGCGCAGCAGGCCGGGCAGCTCGTGCGCGAGCGTGGCGGGCAGGTCCTGCTTGCCCCGAGGACGGTCCCGGGCCGCGGCACGCACGCCGTGTTCCGCGATCCCGAGGGAGCGGTCTTCGGCGTCCTCGCGGCGGAAGGCGGCGATCCCGCCGATACGCCGGTCGCCGACGACGACATCTTCTGGCTCGACCTCTTCTCGCACGATCCGGCGAAAGCCGCGGCCTTCTACGCGGCGGTCGGCGGGTGCGCCGTGGACGTGGGCGAGGTCGCGGGCCGCAAGCGCACCATCCTCTCGTCCGGCGGCGTCGCCCGGGCCGGCATCGCGAAGCTGCCGCTCGGCGCGGACCGCCCGGGCTGGCTGCCCTATGTCCTCGTCGAGGACGTCCCGGCAACGCTCGAGCGCGCGCGCAAGGCGGGCGGCCGGCTGGTGATGGCGCCGAAGGCGGACATCCTCGGGGGCAACCTCGCCGTCATCGCCGATCCCGAGGGCGGCGTGCTGGGCGTGCTCAACTGGGTCGACGACGCGGCGCCACCGGGAGGTCCGGCGAAATGATTCGCGCCCTGGCTGCCGGGTGTCTCGCGGGCGCGGGCCTGCTGCTGGCAGCGTGTGCCACCGAGGGCGGCAACGCCGCGGTATACGGCTCGCTGTGGTACGACGACCCCTGGTACGACTGGTACGGCTACGGGTACGGCGGCGGATGCTGCGTCGACTACCCCGGCGATGTGGGCCCGCCGCATCCGGAGCACCCGATCGTCCTGCCTCCCGGCGAAGCGGGACAGCCGCGTCCCGAGCAACCGATCGCAAAACCCCCGGGACAGGCCGGCGCTACACCCTCGCAGCCGATCGCGACACCGCCCAAGGCGGAGGCGAAGCCCTCGACGCCTTCCTCTTCACGGCCGATGCCGTCGCCGCGCCCCGCGGCGATGCCGCGCGGCGGCGGGGGCGGAGGCCGCGGCGGCCGCCGCTGATGAAGTGGCGCGCGCTGGCCGCGGCGTCGCTCCTCGCCACGCATGCGGCGATGGCGGCGGATTTCGCGACACCGGGCGGGGCGGAGCCCGGCAACCTCGACGCCGTCATGGATGCGCTGCACGCAGAAGGCGCCGACGTGGAGCTGCTGATCAGCTTCGGCACCTCGAAGGGCGGCTCCGCGGGCCACCTGGCCGTCGCGTTGCGCGGCGAGCTGCCGGGCGATGACGCCGTCTACTCGGCCAACTTCTACGCCGATCGCGCGCCGGAGCATGCGCGCGACTTCCACACGGCCGACCTCATGCTGCGCATCCCGAAGAAGGAGTATCTCTATCGCACGCGCTCGACCCTCGGCGACAAGGCCGCGTTCGGGCTCGACTTCGGCGAGGTCTACAAGCGCTCGGTCGCGGGCGTGCGCGTGTTCGGCGTGCCCGAGGCGGAGCGGCACGCCATCGCCGCCTATTTCGCACGCATCAACGAGGACTACCATGCCCGCGCGCGCGATACGCAATACCATCGCGGCGAAGTGCGCTACGGCTACACGGACCTGAACTGCGCGAAGACCATCGGCTCCGCGTTCCTGTTCGGAGCCGGCTATTCCAGCGTGCGCATGCACAGCGCGCCCCGCCTCGCGGCACGCAAGGCCGCGGCTTACCTCAACGCGAACACGCCGTCGGAAATGGCGATGCAGCTCGTGCGCGAGTTCGATGCGCGCGGCTACCGCATGGATACGGTGCTCTATCGCAAGTACCCGGCCTCGCCGTGGATCGATCCCCACGACGAAAAGGCCATCGCCTTCCGCGGCCTGCCGAACCGCTTTCCGTCGGCGATCTCGCTCGACTTCCGCAACGACGAGCGCGCCTACGAGGATTACGACAACCTGTTCGCCATGTACCTGCTGCACAACCTGGCGCGCCACGCCGTGTCGGTCGATCCGGAGACGCAGCGGCTGCGCGTCGAGAGCGCCGAGCCGATGCCGTTCGCGCAAGCGTCGCAGCGCGCGGCCGCCGATGCCGAGTCGGATTCGAAGGGCTTCCTGCGGCGCCTGCTCTTCCGGCCGCGGGGACACCGCATCGGTGCAGACGAGGCCACGAAACCACCCACCCAGGGGAGGACCCCATGAAGATCGCGATCACCCGCTTCGCGCTCGCGCTGGCCGCCGCCGCGGCTCTCGCCGGCTGCTACGTCTACGATCCGTATTACCCGTACTACCCGTACGGCTACGGCGGCGGCACGCCCGCCACCTACGATCGCGCGTGGAATGCCGCGCTCGGCGCCATGCGCGACCAGAACCTGCAGATCGTCCGCGAGGACCGCAGCGGCGGCATCATCGACGCGCGCCGCGGCGGGCTCACCGTGACCGCGCGAGTGATCACCCAGTCCGACGCGCGCGTGCGGGTGGAATTCAACACCTCGGGCGCGCTCTCCGAGGATCCGGGGCTGCCCGAGCGCGTCTCCCGTGGCTACGACGCCCGCATGGGACGCTGAGGCGGATTCGATTCGCGCCGCGCGCCTGCGGATGCACCGCGGCGCCGGCGCCTGTTGCCGTTCAGGTCACGTGTGCAGTTGTTGCCGGCGCTGCGCACGCGTGCCGTCCGTGGCCGCGGCCTCGCCGTCTTCCACCGCGACGCCCATCTCGTAGACCATCTTGCCGCCCAGCCATCCGGAGACGACGAGGAGCGCCAGGCCGATGAACGAGAGGCCCACCTGCAGGTCGGTCGGCTCGCCGGTCGAGTGGCGCATCCACGCGTTGCACACGTAGAGGACGACCACCGTGAGGTTGATGCCCATGTGCGTGAGGGCCACGCGCTTGACCGGCCCTGCGGGCAGCGAGAGCAGGTCGATGAATCCCGGCACGGCGGCGCACAGCGCGCCCGCGATGCCGCCCACCATCGTGTAGTAAGCCACCGTCGCCCACGGGTCGGCGCTGCCGGTGGCGAGGCACACGACGTCGAACACGAACGAAAGTATGAATCCGCCGATGGCGATGGGCACCACCATGGGGTGGATCGGATGCCCGGCGATGCTGGCTGGCGTGCGCATGATCTTCTCCTGATCGTGGATAAACGCTTGGAGGGGCTTATCCCGAGGCTCGTTCCCCCGCCGGGTGGAGCCCATGTGGCACTTTTTTTGATAAGGTCCGTGCAACACTCGGCTGCTAAGCTGCTGCAGCGGGGATGCGGACCGGGCGCCATGGGGGAGCCCGGTCGGGACGCGAATACGCCTGGGACGGGGAGCGGGATGGGGGAGAGAAGTGTCCGGCGCACGGTCGTGCCCCGGCGCTCGGAAGCGGCGGATTCGGGCCTCGCGGTCGAACGCGCGATCACGTACATCGCCTATGGCGTGGCCACCGTGGTCCTCGTGGTCTTCCCGACGGCTTATTTCGCCGCGCTCTACAAGTTCGAGCGCGGCGCCGCCGAGGCGCTCGCCCATGCCAAGGCGCGCGTGGTCTCCGAGGGCATCAACCGCCTGCCCGAAGTGTGGCGCTACGAGCAGCAGCGCCTGGATGCGCTCGCACGCACGGAACTGGAAAGCGAGCCGGGCGACACGCGCTACCTCATCGTGCATGCCGACGGCACCATCCTGGCGGCGGGCGACACGCCGGTCGACACGCCCGCGATCCGTGCCTCGGCCCCGCTGCTGGATTCCGGCCTCGTCGTCGGCAGCGTCGTGGTCGAGCGCTCGATCCGCAGCGAGCTGATCGCGACCGGCGCGGTCACCGTCATGAGCGCGCTGATCGCGGTGCTGATCGCCTTCGTCCTGCGGCAGCTCCCGCTCAATGCGCTGCGGCGTTATCGCCAGCGCCTCGAGCACATGGCGCAGCACGATGCGCTCACCGGCTTGCCGAACCGGGCCCTGCTGCAGGACCGCCTCGAACAGGCGATCCGGCGCAGCCGCCGCAACGGCACGCCCGTCACCCTGATCTACCTCGACCTCGACCACTTCAAGGACGTGAACGACACGCTCGGCCACCGCCAGGGCGACGAGCTGCTGCGCACGGTCGCGGCGCGCATGGCCGAGAGCATGCGCTCGAGCGACATCGTGGCGCGCCTGGGCGGCGACGAGTTCGTGATCGTGCTGCTGGACCTGCCCGGCGCGCCGGAGGGCGTGACACCGTCGCTGGAGCGGCTGCGCTCGGCCCTGGCGCAACCGTTGCGGCTCGGCGACCGCGCGATCCAGGTCACCGCGAGCATGGGGATCGCCACCTTCCCGCAGGACGGCGCCTCCGCGGACGAGCTGCTCATGCACGCGGACGCGGCCATGTACGCCGCGAAGGGCGAAGGGCGCAACGGCTATCGCTTCTTCACCGGCGAGCTCAATGCACGCGTGCGCCGCAAGGTCGAGCTGCAGGAGGGCCTCGCACACGCGATCGAGCGCGGGGAGCTGCGGGTGCTCTACCAGCCGCTGGTGGACCTCGCCACCGGCCGGCCCGTGGGCGTCGAGGCGCTGGTGCGCTGGCAGCATCCGGAGCGCGGCCTCCTCGGACCCGAGCATTTCATCGGTTTCGCCGAGGACAGCGGCCACATCGTGGCGCTCGGCGCGTGGGTCCTGCGCACCGCGTGCAGGCAGAACGCGTACTGGCAATCGCTGGGGCTGGCGCCGATCGTGGTTTCCGTGAACGTCTCGGCGAAGCAGTTCCGCCAGGCGGACTGGGCGCAACAGGTGGGCCACGCGCTGCGCGAGAGCGGGCTCGCGCCGCGATGCCTGGAGCTCGAGCTCACCGAAAGCGTGCTGATGCGCCAGCCCGAGCGCGCGATCCGCACGATGGAGGAGCTCGCCGCGATGGGGGTGCGCCTTTCCATCGACGACTTCGGCACCGGCTACTCGAGCCTGAGCGCGCTGCGGCAGTTCCCCGTGCACACGCTCAAGATCGACCGCTGCTTCATCGCCGACGTGCTCTCCGATGCCGGCTACCAGTCGATCACGCGCGCCATGATCGCGCTCGGCCACCGCCTCGACATGCGGGTGCTGGCCGAGGGCGTGGAAACCCAGGCGCAGCTCGCCTTCCTCGTGGACAACGACTGCGACCTCATGCAGGGCCACCTCTTCAGCCCGGCCATCGAGGCCGAGGAGGTCGCGGCCATGCTGCGCCGCGACCGCGCTACCGCGCGCTTCGAGACGGGCTTCTTCGCGCCGCTGCGCAGCGGCGACTGAGCGGCGATTGAGCGGGCCTACAACTTGAAGGGCATCAGGGCTTGAGCGGCGGGTACTCGCGCGAGTACACGGGCGCCGCGAGGAAGGCCTTCGGGTCGTAGTTGAAGAACTGGCTCACCGACGGGTAGGTGGCGACGATGCTGTTCACCAGCCGGCCATCCTTGCGCTCGACGCGGCGGACGTAGATGTTCAGCACCGGCTTGCCGTACTCGTCGATGCGGATCGGGCCGATGGGGCTCGCCGCCACGCGTGCGCCGTGCAGCGCGCGCACGAACGCGGGCTTGTCCTCGAAGCGGCCGTGGATCGCCTCGAGCGCCGACTCGAGGACCATCGCGGCGACGTACGTGCTCGCGGTGTAGAAGCCCGGCACGACCTTGTACTCGCGCATCACCGCGTCGACGAACCTGCGGTTCTCGGGCGAGTCGATCTGCGCCGAATACCAGCTCGCCGAATACACGCCGAGCGCCTCGTCGCCCATGTTCTTCAGCACCCCTTCGTCGACGCAGGTGGGATTGCCGAAGACCGTCTGCTTGAGGCCGTACTCCGCGTACTGCTTGAGGAAGCGCAGCCCGTTGATGCCGGCGAAGCCCGCGTACACGCCGTCCGCGTCGCTGCGGATCTGCCCCACGTAGGAGCCGTAGTCGCCCACGTTGAGCGGCGGCCACAGCTTCTGCACGATGCGCCCGCCCGCGTCCTCGAACGCGTGCTGGAAGCCCGCCGCGCCCTCGTGCCCGTAGGTGAAGTCGTCGGCCACGACCGTGACGCGCTTCACGCCGAGCTTGCGGGCGGCGTAGTCGCCCAGCACGTGCATCGGCTGCGCGGCGGTGCCGACGGCGTGGATCACGTAGTCGTTCTGCTTCTGCTGCGCGAGGTCCTTCTGCGCGGCCGACGTCGGCGTGATGAGCGGCACCTGCGATTGCCTGATGTAATCGTCGATCGCCAGCGCCTCGAAGGTCGCGAGCGGACCGATGATCACGTTCACGTGGTTGCGCTCGATGAGCTCCTGCGTCTTCGCGCGCGCCTGGGGCGGCGAGCCGCCGGTGTCCGCGATCACCAGCTCCACCTTGCGGCCGGCGAGCATGTTGTTGCGTTCCTTGAGGAAGAGCGTGATGCCTTCCTCCATCTGCTTGCCGCCCGCGGCGAGCGCGCCGGTGCGCACGCTGAGGAAGCCGATGCGGATCGGCTCCGCGGGGGCCTGCGCGAATGCCTGGAACGCGGCCGCGAGGAGCGCGGCGGCGGCGACGATGCATTTCATCCGGGCTCTCCCTTTGGCGACGATGCGGGCGTGCGTCAGTTCCAGCGGCCCGTGGCCCCACCCAGGCTGTAGCGTCCCGCCCCGAGGAGGGAGATCGCCACGGCGGTGAAGAAGTACATGCCCTGCAGCTCGAGCGCCCAGCCGCCGGTCTTGGCGAGCGTGAAGAACTGCGAGGTATGCACCAGGGCGACGGCGAAGATCATGTTGATGGCGATCACCAGCGCCGCCGGGCGCGTCCAGAACCCCACGATCACGAGCAGCGGGGCGAGGACTTCGCCCACGTACGCGAGGTAGGCGATGGGCTGCGGCAGGCCGGCCTTCTCGACGGCGCCGACGACCGGGCCGAGACCGTTGATGACCTTGGAGATGCCATGCAGGATGATCATCAGCCCGAGCGCGAGCCTGAGGAGAAGCTTTCCGGTATCAGCCATCGATGACATTCCTTTCGTGGGGAGAGGGAGGAACCCGGTGGCAAAAATACCAGATCGGCGGTGAGGGCCGCACCGGGCAGGCGTGCGGGCATCCTGTGACCCTTCGTGTGCGAGGCTCGCAGCCCTAGTCGGCGCTGATGTGCGCGTCGCGCACGACCTTGCCCCACTTCTCGGTCTCGCTGTCGATGTAGCGCGCGAGCTCTTCCGGCGTACCGGGCGCGGGATCGAGGCCGTGCTTCGCGAGCTCGGCCTTCACCTGCGGGTCGTTCAGCGCCTTCAGGATCGCGCGGTTCCAGAAATCGATGATCTCCTTCGGCGTCTTGCCGGGAGCCACGAAGCAGTACCAGTTCACCGCCTCGAACCCCGGATAGCCGGACTCCGCCACGGTCGGCACGTCGGGCATCGCGGGCAGGCGCTTCAATCCCGTCACGGCCAGCGCGCGCAGCTTGCCGGCTTCCACGTACGGCAGCGCCGTCGACGGCACGGCCGGATACATGGTGACGCGCGCGCCGAGGAGGTCCGTCATCGCGGGGCCGCCGCCCTTGTAGGGGACGTGGACCATGTCGATGCCCGCGCGCTGCTTGAAGAGCTCGCCCGAAAGGTGCCCCGCGCCGCCCACGCCCGAAGACGCATAGGTGAGCTCGTGCGGCTTATGCTTGGCGAGCGCCACGAACTCGGCGAGGTTCTTCGCCGGCACGCCCATGTGGATCACGAAGACGTTGGGGAACACCGCGCCCATGGTGATCGGCGCGATGTCCTTCTTCGGGTCGTAGGAAAGATTCTTCTGCATCGCCGGGGCCACCGTGAGCGGCCCCACCGACGAAAGGTGGATCGTGTAGCCATCCGGCGGCGCGGTGGCGATGTGCTGGGCGGCGATGTTGCCGCCTGCCCCGGCGCGGTTCTCCACGACCACCGACTGGCCGATGTCCTGCGAGAGCTTCTGCGCCACGACGCGTGCCATCGTGTCGGTGCCGCCGCCGGGCGCGAAGCCGACCGTGAGCGTCACGGCATGCGTGGGCGTGAAGCCCTGTGCGAGCGCGTGGCCCGCGAGTGCTACGCCGAGGGCGGCAGCCGCCACCGACGCGTGAATCGAGAACCTCATTCGGTCTCCTCCTCGTTGTGTTCGCGATTATGCACGCGCGCCTGGTGCGCCTTACAATCACCGGGTATCCCATCCAGCCCCGAAATTCCCCGCATGGCCCGAGTAGAAGAGCTTTCCGTCGACGAGATCCGCAAGCGCTACGTCGAAGCCGATACCCCCGTCTCTCCCCAGATCCTCACCCGCCTGCAACGCGACAAGCGCCAGGGCGTGCAGAAGCTCTACGCGGCGCTGAAGAAGCGTTTCGAGCGCGAGCGCGACGAGCGCATCCGCATGGATGCGATGCGCCACTTCGAGCGCGTGCTGTGGAAATCGGGCATCAGCGACATCGCCGGCGTGGACGAGGCGGGTGTGGCGCCGCTCGCGGGACCGGTGGTGGCCGCCGCGGTGATGTTCCCGCCGGATACGGAGATCGCGGGGGTGGACGATTCGAAGAAGCTCGATGCCGCGGAGCGCGAGCGCCTCGCGATCGAGATCCGCGCCAGGGCCTCGGGCGTCTCGGTCGGCATCGCGACCGTGGCCGAGATCGACGACATCAACATCTACCATGCGGCGCTGCTCGCGATGCGCCGGGCGGTGGAAGGCCTGCCGCGGCCGCCGCAGCACGTGCTCGTCGATGCGCGCACGGTCCCCGGCATCGGGATGCCGCAGAACGCCTTCAACAAGGGCGATGGCCTCAACTTCAGCATCGCCGCCGCGTCGATCATCGCCAAGACGGCGCGCGATGCGATGATGGAAGCGCTCGACCGCGAGCATCCCGGCTACGGGTTCGCAGCGCACAAGGGCTACCCCACGGCCGAGCACCGGGAGGCGTTCCTCAAGCTGGGGCCGTGCCCGCATCACCGCATGTCCTTCCCGGTGATCCACGAGATGCTGGGCGAATACGCGCCGGTCTTCTACACCTTGCGCGAGAAGCTCTTCGCGTCCGAGACGCGCGACGCGCTCGGTGCCTTCGAAGCCGCCCTCAAGGCCGACGGCGAGCGGCTCTCGGAGGCCGAGTACCGGAAGCTGCGCCAGCTGGTGCTGCGCCGCTGGAAGGTCGTCGCGGCGTAGCGGGCTCGGCGAAGCTCAGTCGATATCGCCCGGCAGCAACGGCACCGACCACTCCACGACGGCACGAGCCGCCGAGCGCCGCGTGTAGAAATAGCCGGAGCGCTCGAACCCGCGAATCAGCGTGGGCTTCGCGGCCACCACCTTGCCGCAGGAGGTGCGCCTCATCACGGCCGCATCGGGCAGGCCGTCGAGCAGGTGGAACGGCGCCTCGCGCCCGTCACGGTAGCGCGACAGGTAGATGAGGCCGGTGGCGTAATCGAAGAATGCCGGGCGGAACCCCATGTCGCGCGGGTCGTCGCTCGGGCCGTCGCGCGGGGCGACGTTGTCCTGGTGCGCTTCGGTCTGCTTCAGCAAGTCGATGCTCAGTCGCTTCATGCGCTCCCCTTCCAAGGTCGCGCACAGTGTCGCCGCTATCGCCCCCGCGAGACTGTGAACCAGTCCTCATTCCCGCACGGATTCTCCGCGGCCAGGAGCATGAACGGTGCTTGCGGTCCGACGAACGGTATTGCGCTTACCGATGCAATCCGATCAGTAACCGTAGAACTCGTCGAGCAGGATCGCAGCGGCCTCCACGCCGGCATCCATCAGCGTCCTGCGCAGGCCGGTCACGAATCCGGGCGGGCCGGCGAGCATCCAGGCGGGCGCCTGGAGGTCTGCCACGTGGTGCCCGATCATCGCCGCGTCGATCGGGCCGTGCCCGCCATTCACCGCACGGCTGCCGTGCTCCTGGCTGGTCGCCGTGTGCACCACGTGCACGCCGGCGCCGCGGCGTTGCATCGCCGTGAGCTCCTCCAGGTAGGGCGCATCCTGCGCGCGGCGGGTGGAGTAGAGCAGGGTGATGGGGCGCGCCACGCCGCGTGCCGCCACGTCGCGCAGGATGCTCACGAACGGCGTGATGCCGATGCCGCCCGCGGCCATCACGACGGGCCGGTCGCCCTCGGGCAGCGTGAACTTGCCCCCGGGCCCCCGCATCTGCAGCGGCGCGCCCGGCACGAGCGAGGCGAGCACGCGCTTGAAGGCGCTCGTGCGCAGCCGCGTGGCGATCTCGAGGTTGGCCTCGCCCGGCGCGCTCACGAGCGAGAACGTGCGCGTGGCGCCCTTCGCGTCGGTCTCCGCCGGCTCGACGAGCGTGAGGTTGATCGATTGTCCCGCCCGCCACGCGAACCCCTCCGGCCGCGCGAGCACGAAAGCCGCCGTGTCGTCGGTCAGGTCGCGCCGCTTCAGGAGGCGGGTGACGTACGCCGCCACCGTGCCCCTCAGCCGGCGGTGTCGCTACGGATGCCGGCGTAGGGCTCGTTGGCCTCGTGCCGCTCGAGCTCCTCGTCGTACCAGCAGAGCTTGTCCGGCGGCTCGCCCTCGGCCATGTCATGGCTGCCGTCGCAGAAGGGCAGGTTCGCGGACAGGCCGCACGCGCAGATGTACTGCGTCTCGCCGCCGATGGTGATTTCGTATGGGGCGGTTCGCTGCCGCCGGACCAGCCTGGACATTTTGGGTCTCCTCCTCCGTCGCTCACCACATTCGATGGAGGTGGCGCGAACGCCGTTCCCGGCTGTTCCGTCAGGCGGAATGCCGCGCGAGCCAAGCCTCCATCGCGTGCATGAACCGCGGCGTGTCCTCCATGAGGAAGAAGTGGCTGGCGCCTTCGAACACCAGGCTTTCGGCGCCCGGGATGCCCTCGGCCATCCAGCGGGCGCACACCGGCGGGCAGATCGGATCCCTGCCGCCCGAGAGCACCAGCGTGGGGCAGCGGATCTCGGGCAGGCGCGCGAGCGTGTCGTGCTCGAGGCAGGCGTGGTTCTGGCGGATGTAGCAGGCCTGCAGGCGCGTCTCGCCCCCGATCAGGCCCTCGATCGCCGCCACGCGCTCGGGGTGCGCATCGAAGAATTCCGGCGACACGAAGTTGCGCACCGAATGGCGCGCATGGACCGCCCACGAGCCGCTCATCTCCAGGACCTCGCGCATGTTGGCGAGCACGCGCGCGCCGAACGCGTCGAGCCGGGCGAACGAGGCGCACATCGCGAGCGAGCGCACCCGTTGCGGCGCCGTGAGCGCCATGTGCTGCGCGATCGCACCACCCATGGAACGCCCCACGACGTGCGCCCGCTCGATGCCCAGCGCGTCGAGGAGCGCCAGCATGTCGCGCGCCATGTCCGCAGTGGTGATGGGCTCGTCCACCTGGGTGCTCGCACCCGCGCCGCGATTGTCGGGCGCGATCACGCGGAAACGCCCGCGCCAGGCCTCGACCTGCGGCGTCCACGCGGTGTGGTCGCCCGCGAGCCCATGGATGAGCAGCACCGCCTCGCCCGCGCCTTCGTCGGCGAAGGCGATGTCGTAGCGCCCTGCGCGGACCGCCTTCACGCGAGGCTGCGTGCGCGGTCGAAGGCCTCGATCTCGGCCACGAGCGCTTCCGGCTGCTCCAGCATCGGGCAATGGCCGCTGCCGGGAATCTCGCGCCAGGTAGCGCCCGGGATCGCCGCGGCGACTTCGCGGGCGAGGGCGGGAGGCGTCGTCTGGTCGAGCGCGCCGCACATCACCAGCGAGCGGTTGCGAATCGCGGGCAGCTTCGGGCCCAGGTCGAGCGCTGCCAGGCCCAGGCACGCCTGCGCGAAGCAGCCCGGGTCCACTGCCGCGAGCCGCGCCTTGCGCTCGGCGATCGTTTGCGGCGCGCGCGCCTGGAAGTCGGCCGGAAACATGCGCCCGATGGCCGCGTCGAGGACGGCCTGCATGCCGGACTCGCGCACCTTCGCGGCCATGTTGCGGAAGGGCACGCGCGCGGGCTCCGGAAAAGCCGGCACCACGTCGGCCACGATGAGGTCGCCGATGCGATCGCCGTGCGCCGCCGCGAGCTCCAGCGAGACGAAGGCGCCGAAGCCGTTGCCGAAGACCGTCGTCGTGGGCGGGAGGGAAAGCGCTTCGATGACGCCCGCCACGTGCGCGGCCCAATCGGCCACGGTGGCGAGCTCCAGCGGGCTCGAGGCGCCGAAGCCCGGCAGGTTCACGCGCGTGACGCGATGCGAGCGCGCGAGCGCCGGGGCCACCGCGTCGAATACCGTCATCTCCGTGAGCAGCGAGTGGATCAGCAGCAGGTCGGGACCCGCGCCCTCGCGCGAGTACTCGACCGTGGCGTGGGGCAGCTTGAGCAGCGACATGCGGGTCTCCCGGGATTTCAGAAAACGCCGAGGTTCGCGTGCAGCACCTCGGGGCGCGATTGCAGGTCCGCCGCCGTGCCTTCGTGCACGAGGCGGCCGGTGTTGAGGATGGCGACGTCGTCGGCCACGCGCAGTGCCAGCGTGGTGTTCTGCTCCACCAGCACGATCGAGAAGCCCTGCGCCTTGAGCTCGAGGAGGGTCTGGCCGACCTCGTGCACGATGAGCGGCGCCAGGCCCTCGGAGGGCTCGTCCAGCAGCAGCACGCGCGGGTTCGACACCAGCGCCCGGCCGATCGCGAGCATCTGCTGCTCGCCGCCCGAGAGCGAGCCGGCGAGCTGGCCGCGGCGCCGTCCGAGCTGCGGAAAGCGCTCGAAGACCGCCGCGTCGTTCCACGCACGTCCGGCGCCCGCGCGCGCGCGGCGCTCGGCGACGCGAAGGTTCTCGTGCACGGTGAGGTTGGCGAAGATCCGCCGCCCCTGCGGAACCAGGCCCACGCCGCGCCGCGAGATGGCCTCGGGTGCGAGCCCGCGGATGGGTTGGCCGAAGAGCTCCACGGAGCCGCTGCGCGCCTTCACCAGGCCCATGATCGACTGGATGCAGGTGCTCTTTCCGGCGCCGTTGCGGCCGAGGAGCGCCAGCACGCGCCCCTCGCGCAGGCGGAAGCCCACGTCGCACAGCACGTGGCTGTCGCCGTAGTACGCGTTCAGGCCGCGGATGGCGAGCGCGGGCTCGGCCTCATGCGCCAAGGTAGACCTCCCGCGTGCGGGGGTGGGCCACGACGTGCGCGCGGTCGCCTTCGACGATCACCTTGCCGTAGTGCAGCACGGTGATCTTCTCGGCGAATGCCAGCGCGGTATCCATGTCGTGCTCGATCATCACGATCGAGATGTCGCGTGGAATCGCCTCGAGGAGGTCCTGCACCGTGCGCCGCTCCTCGGCCGAGAGCCCCGCGAGCGGCTCGTCGAGCAGCAGCAGGCGCGGTTGCTGGGCGAGCGCCATCGCGATCTCCACGCGGCGCTTCTCGCCGTAGGAGACGTCCGCCACGCGGCGTGCCGCAAGCTGTGCGAGGCCCACGCGCTCGAGGACGTTGCGCGCCTGGTCGTAGAGATCGCGCCGTCCGGCCAGCCCGTGCCAGCAATGCCAGCGCAGCGGCGAAAGGCCCATGAGCGCGAGCACGATGTTCTCCACCAGCGTGCTCTTCGGGAAGAGGGTGATGATCTGGTAGGTGCGGGCGAGGCCGCGCTGGGCGCGCTGGTCGGGCCTCAGGTGCGCGACCTCCTCGCCGAACAGGAGCACCGATCCCGCGTCGGGCTCGAGATCCCCGCTGATCAGGTTGAAGAGCGTGGTCTTGCCGGCGCCGTTCGGGCCGATGATGAGCCGCCGCTCGCCGCGCGCGATCTCGAGCGTGACGTCGTCGGTGGCGGGCAGGCCGCCGAACGACTTGCGCAGCCCGCGCAGGGCAAGCGCCGTCACGGGCGCGTCCTCCAACGCGAGTACAGGCGCTGCACGCCGGGCACGAGGCCGTCGGGCAGGAACATCACGATCAGCACGAAGACGACACCCAGCAGCAGCGTCCAGCGCTCGACGTACGCGCTCACCACGTTCTTCATCACGACGACCAGTGCCGCGCCGACGACCGGGCCGGTGAGCGTGGCGGCACCGCCCGCGATCACCATCAGCAGCACCTCGGCCGACTGCGTGAGCGAAAGCGCATGCGGGCTGATGAAGTTGTTGTAGTAGACGTAGAGCACGCCGGCGACCGCGCCCCAGAAGCCCGCGAGCACGAAGGTGATCCAGCGGATCATCCACACGTTGTATCCCAGCGCGCGCATGCGCCGCGGCTGGTCGCGCGCGCCCTGCAGGCTCGCGCCGAAAGGCGAGCGCACGAAGAGCGCCA
>Ga0207698_10000933_pt1 | contig 17005 bp, 15 predicted proteins | sample KBSCornC22_FD_184298 | JGI IMG/M metagenome (GOLD analysis project Ga0207698, IMG submission 184298) | Corn rhizosphere microbial communities from Kellogg Biological Station, Michigan, USA - KBS Corn C2-2 (SPAdes) (version 2) | ecosystem: Host-associated > Plants > Roots > Rhizosphere > Soil ...
GACCACCGCCCTCGACGTGACCGTGCAGGCCGAGATCCTCGACCTGCTGCGCAACCTGCGCACCCGGCTCAACAGCGCGATCATCCTGATCACGCACGACATGGGCGTCGTGGCCGACCTCGCCGACAAGGTGATCGTGATGAAGGACGGCGCGATCGTCGAGTCGGGATCGGTCTCCGACATCTTCACGAAGCCCACGCAGCCCTACACCAAGGAGCTGCTCGCCGCGGTGCCGCACCTGCGCATCGGCGCGACAGACATCCCGGTCACGTCGCGCCAAGGCGAGGCGGTCGTCGAGCTCATCGACGTCGCCATCGAGTACCCGAAGCACGGGCGCGTGCCGGCGTTCCGCGCCGTCGAGGACTTCAACCTGACCATTCACCCCGGTGAGGTCGTCGGGCTGGTCGGCGAGTCGGGCTCGGGCAAGACCACAGTGGGCCGCGCCTGTGTCGGCCTCCTTCCTGTCGCCGAGGGATCGCTGGTGGTGCAGGGCGTCGACCTGACGACCGCGTCGCGCGCCCGCATGCGGGAGATCCGCCGCACGATCGGCATCGTCTTCCAAGACCCGGGCTCGTCGCTCAACCCGCGCTTCCCGATTGGGCAGTCGATCGGCGAGCCGCTGCTTCTGTCGGGCCGTGAGACGGGCGACGCGATTAACAAACGCGTCGAAGAGCTGCTCGATCAGGTCGAGTTGCCGCGCAGCTTCCGCAACCGCTATCCGCACGAGCTCTCGGGCGGGCAGAGGCAGCGCGTCGGAATCGCCCGCGCGCTCGCTCTGAGCCCCTCGCTGCTGGTCGCCGACGAACCGACCTCGGCCCTGGACGTGTCCGTTCAGGCGCGGTTCCTCGACCTGCTGCAGGGGCTGCAGGATCGCTTGAAGTTCGCGTGCCTGTTCATCAGCCACGACCTCGCGGTGGTCGACATGCTCTCGGATCGGATCGCGGTCATGAACAAGGGACGCCTGGTCGAGGTCGGCACCCCCGACCAGATCCTGCGCAACCCGAAGGACCCGTACACGCAGCGGCTCATCGCCGCCGTGCCGGTGCCGGATCCGAGTGTGCAGCGCGATCGCCGGGAGCAGCGCCGCGCCGGCTGATCTCCCGGCCGTAGGGTGGATCGAGTGAGAACCCGACGCACCGCCGCGGCTGCTCTTGCCGTTGCGGCGCTTGCCGGTCTGGTCGCACTGTCGGGCTGTGCTCCGCAGAGCAATCTGGTCGAGGGCAGCGCCGTGGTGGTGGCCGTGACCGACCCCTTCACCTCAGCGAACGCCGACACCTCGTACGGCCGGAGTTCCGAGACCAACGCCGACGTCCAGCTGCTCACCTCGACGGGCTTCGGCTACTCCGATCGGCACGGGGCGACCGTGCTCGACACCTCGTTCGGCACGGCTCATCTCGTGACCCGCACGCCGTTGACGGTGACGTACACGATCAACCAGGGGGTCGACTGGTCGGACGGCACCCAGATCGACGCGACCGATCTGCTCCTGGCCTGGGCGGCCAACTCGGGATCCCTCAATACGCCGAAGTTCGACGATTCCCGCTACGTGGATGCATCGACCGGCCGCTACACCGGCGACTTCCCCCGAGGCATCGTGTTCTTCGACGGCCGGGTGGGCGGCGGTCTGGAGAAGGCCACCGCGACCCCCGTGGTGGGAGCGGACGGCCGTTCCCTGACCGTCACCTTCGCTTCGCCGGTGGCCGACTGGAGCACGGTGCTCGAGCCCGGAGTGCCTGCCCACCTGCTCGCGCGGCAGGCGCTGCACACGAAGGCGGGCGACGCCGAAGCGGGCAAGACCGCGGTGCTGGACGCGATCCAGAAGCACGACACCGCGCAGCTGCACGCGCTGGCCAACGCCTGGAACAACGCGTACAACCTGACATCGACCCCGCACGACCCGTGGCTGCTGGTCTCGAGCGGCCCCTTCACCATCGCGAAGATCTCGGGGAGCCGGGTGGTGCTGGCCGCGAACCCGCACTACACGGGAGACCGCCGTCCGAGTTTCGAGAAGCTGACCCTGCGGGTCTCGCCCGATCCGCTCGAGACCACGCGGTTGCTGGCCAGTGGTGAGGTCGACGTCGCGACGCCTCAGCCGACCTTGGCGACGGCGAAAGCGCTCGCGGCGGTTCCGGGCATCACCGTGACCACCGGCAGCGAGGCGCAGTACGAACACCTCGACCTTCAGTTCGCGCGGGGCAAGCACGCGACCTTCACCGACGAGAAGGTCCGCCGTGCCTTCCTCGAGACGGTACCGCGTCAGCAGATCATCCAGGCGCTGTCGACAGGGAATGGAGCAGCGAGTGGAGCAGGGAGCGCGGGCGGCGGTGACGTGAAAGCGAGACCCGTCGACTCGTTTGTGGTCCGTTACGAAGCTCCTGGCTACTCCGAGGCGATCGCCAAGAACGGCTCACGGGCCTACTCCTCGCCCGACATCGACGGGGCCCGACGGCTGCTGGCCGAGGCAGGCGTGACGAGCCCGGAGGTTTGCATCCTGTTCGACCCGTCGAGCCCGCGCCGGGTCGCCGAGTTCCAGCTCATCCAGCACAGCGCAGGCCAAGCCGGATTCGTCGTGACCGACTGCTCGAGCCCGGACTGGCAGGGGCTGCTGGGCGTCGACGGCACCTACGACGCCGCGCTGTTCGCCTGGGACACCACGCGTCTCGGTCCGACGGCGCAGGCCTCCATCTTCCGCAGCGATGCGGCGCTCGCGAACTTCAGCCACTACGACGATCCGGATTCCGACGCGCTCATCGGGCAGCTGGCGGCCACCGACGACGCGGCTCAGCAGACCGCGCTCCTGACCAAGCTCGACACCCGGATCTGGTCGCAGGCCTACGGGATGCCGCTGTACGCCTACCCCACGCTGACCGCGGTCGGACCGCGGGTGACCGGGGTCACGCGCTCTGCCCTCGCGGGGTCGGTGTTCTGGGACGCCTGGACGTGGAAGCCGGCCACCGTATCCGGAGCGCCTTCGAGCGCAACCTCCGCGGGGTCCTCCGCCGGCCACTGAACGGGAGTTTCGACCGACCGTCGGCTAGAATGAAGGGTCAGGCTGGCCCGCTGTCGCGCCCTGTTCTGATCGTCCGCCGAAGTTTCGGCCCCCTCCCTTCTTCTTTCGAGGTATTTCCATGGCTGTGGCCACCCGTTCTGATCTGCGCAATGTCGCCATCGTCGCCCACGTCGACCACGGCAAGACGACGCTCGTCGACGCCATGCTGCGTCAGACCAACTCCTTCGGAGAGCACGCGCACGTCGACGAGCGCGCCATGGACAGCAACGACCTCGAGCGCGAGAAGGGCATCACGATCCTCGCGAAGAACACCGCGGTCACTTACAAGGGCGTTCACGCGACCGAGGGCCCGGTCACCATCAACGTGATCGACACTCCGGGCCACGCCGACTTCGGCGGCGAGGTCGAGCGCGGGTTGAGCATGGTCGACGGGGTGGTGCTGCTGGTCGACGCGAGCGAAGGCCCGCTGCCGCAGACCCGGTTCGTGCTTCGCAAGGCGCTCGAGGCGAAGCTGCCGGTCATCCTGCTGGTGAACAAGACCGACCGCCCGGATGCCCGCATCGACGAGGTCGTCGAAGAGAGCCACGACCTGCTGCTCGGCCTAGCGAGCGACCTCAGCGACGACGTGCCCGACCTGGATATCGACGCCCTGCTCGACGTTCCGGTGGTCTACGCCTCCGGCCGCAACGGCGCCGCCAGCTGGAACAAGCCCGAGAACGGCACGCTGCCCGACAACGACGACCTCGAGCCGCTGTTCGACGCGATCTTGAAGCACGTTCCCGCCCCGTCGTATGATGACGAGGCCCCCCTGCAGGCTTGGGTGACGAACCTCGACGCCTCGCCGTTCCTGGGCCGCATCGCACTGCTCCGGGTCTTCTCGGGCAAGCTGGTCAAGGGTCAGACGGTCGCCTGGGTGCGGCACGACGGCTCGCACTCGAACGTGCGCATCACCGAACTGCTCAAAACGCGCGCGCTGGAGCGCTACCCCGCCGAGGAGGCGCACGCGGGCGACATCGTCGCCATCGCGGGCATCGAGAACATCACCATCGGTGAGACCATCGCCGACCCCGACGACGTGCGTCCGCTGCCGGCCATCACGGTCGACGAGCCGGCCATCTCGATGACGATCGGCACCAACACCTCGCCCATCGTGGGCAAGGTGAAGGGCCACAAGCTCACGGCGCGGCTGGTCAAAGACCGGCTCGATCGCGAGCTGGTCGGCAACGTCTCGCTCAAGGTGGTCGACATCGGCCGTCCCGACGCGTGGGAGGTGCAGGGCCGCGGCGAGCTCGCCCTCGCCATCCTGGTCGAGAACATGCGACGCGAGGGATTCGAGCTCACCGTCGGCAAGCCGCAGGTGGTCGTGAAGCAGATCGACGGCAAGGTGCACGAGCCGTTCGAGCACCTCACCGTGGACACCCCTGAGGAGTACCTCGGCGCCATCACGCAGCTGCTGGCGGCCCGCAAGGGTCGCATGGAGGGCATGACGAACCACGGCACCGGCTGGGTGCGCATGGAGTTCATCGTTCCGTCGCGCGGGCTCATCGGCTTCCGCACCGAGTTCTTGACCGTCACGCGCGGAGCGGGCATCGCCAACGCGATCTCACACGGTTACGAGCCGTGGGCGGGCACGATCACCACGCGTGTCAACGGCTCGATCGTCGCCGACCGCGCGGGCGTGGCCACGCCGTTCGCCATGGTGGCGCTGCAGGAGCGCATGTCGTTCTTCGTCGAGCCGACCCAAGAGGTCTACGAGGGCATGATCGTGGGCGAGAACTCGCGGGCCGACGACCTCGACGTGAACATCACCAAAGAGAAGCAGCTCACCAACATGCGGCAGTCGACCGCAGACAACTTCGAGCGGATGACCCCCTCGCGCAAGCTGACGCTCGAGGAGTGCCTCGAGTTCGCCCGAGAGGACGAATGCGTCGAGGTCACGCCCGAGGTGGTGCGCATCCGCAAGGTGGAACTCGACCAGGCCGCCCGCGCGCGCCGCACGAGCAGGCTGAAGCGCCAGGACGCCAACGCCTGAGTTCCTTGGGGCTTCCCGCCTGCGACGTGGTGGGTCGATACTGGGCGGCATGACAACTCACTCCCGGGCGCCGCGCGCCCTCTCCGTCGCCATCGCCACGACGTTGCTTGTCGCATCACCCCTGTTGCTCTCGGGGTGCAGCCTCCTGCCTGGTCAGCACGGCGGAGGCATCAACATCCCCGGCGTCGGCAGCTTCGGTTCGGGCAAACTCCCCTCGAGCTGGCCGAAAGACGTGCCGGTCATCTCGGGCGATGTGCTCACGGGCGCCTCGATCGGGAACGCGAACTCGAAGGACGGCCAGGGCTGGAACGCCACGATCAAGGTGTCGGGCGCCGACGCGTACGGCCAGATCAAGACCCAGCTCACCGGCGCCGGCTTCACGGTCGACAGCGAGCCGGATCCCGGTGACGCACAGGGTGGCACAGGCACGTTCAAGAGTTCGAAGTACGACGTGCTCGTGGTGGTGACCAAGGCCGACGACAAGACCGGGTGGGTCGCGAACTACACGATCACGACCGCCGGCAGCTCGAACGGATAGGGTCTCTCGGTCGTCCGGGTGTCAACCCCGGGCGACTCCTCGTTCGTCGCACAGGTGACGCGGTAGACGGTATTTGTGGCCCCTTCGGGCCGTCAATACACTGTCTGCGCACCCTGCCCGAGAGAACGAGGACCTCATGACCACCATTCGCCGTCGTCGCCTTCCCCTGATCGCCTTGGCGGGCTCGCTCGCCCTCGCGGCTCCGCTGATGCTCTCGGGCTGCAGCCTGCTTCACCTGCCGGGCTCGCAGAGCAGCGGGATCAGCATCCCGGGTGTCGGCTCGGCCGGCACCGGCAAGCTCCCGAGCGACTTCCCGACGGCCGACGTGCCGGTCATCAAGGGCGACATCGTCAGCGGCCTGTCGCTGGGCAGCGGGAACGACAAGGCGTGGAACGTGACCGTCAAGGTCTCGGGAATCGACGCGATCGACGAGATCGCGTCGGAGCTGACCGGCGCCGGATTCACGCAGGAGCAGCTCGGCGGCAAGACGGACAGCGGCGCAACCGGCGCCTTCAGCAAGGGCGACTACCACGTCGTCATCCTGCTGAGCAAGGCAGACGACAAGACCGGATTCGTGGCCAACTACACCGTGACCAAGTCGACGTCGAACGGTTAGGCGAACAGCCCCGCCCCGATCGACTGCCCCACGCGTACACCGGGCGGAACCGCGAAGATCGCCGATCCGACGTGCTTGATGTACTCGTTCATCGCGTCCCGTGCCAAGCGGCGCTGAATGGCGATGAACTGCTCGGGTGAGCGCTGGAACGAGATGAAGAACAGGCCGGCATCCAGTCGTCCCAGGTCGTCGTTCCCGTCGACGAAGTTGTAGCCGCGGCGCAGCAGGCGGATCCCGTCGTTGAGATCGGGATGCGCCAGCCGCACGTGCGCGTGCTGGTCGATCCTGGTGGTGCCGTCTGCGGCTCTGGCGTGGAAGTCGGGCACGGTGAACTCGGATCCGCCCGACAGCGGCGCCCCGCTGCCCTTGTCGCGCCCGATCACCCGCTGCTGCTCGCCCAGCTGGGTGTGATCCCAGTTCTCGATGATCATCCGGATCTTGCGCGCCACGAGGTAGCTGCCGCCGGCCATCCAGCTCGGGCCGTCGCTCGCGGTGGCCCAGACGTTCGTGTCGACGTCGGCCGTCTCCTCGGCCTTGATGTTCGCGGTGCCGTCCTTGAACCCGAACAGGTTGCGCGGGGTGACCTGCGAGGTCGATGTGGATGAGGTGCGACCGAATCCGAGTTGCGACCAGCGCAGGGCGGCTCGTCCGAACGCGATGCGGCTGAGGTTGCGGATCGCGTGCACGGCGACCTGGGGGTCGTCGGCGCAGGCCTGGATGCAGAGGTCGCCGCCGCTCGACCCCGGCACGAGCGCGTCACCCGCGAAACGGGGGAGCGGCTTCAGCAGCGGCGGGGTGCGGGACGCGATGCCGAACCGGTCGGCCCCCGTGGCATCCCTGAAGAGGTCGGGCCCGAACCCGAAGGTGATGGTCAGGCCGCTGGGCGGCAGTCCCTGGGCTTCGCCGGTGTCGTCCGGAGGAGCGAGCAGTTCGCCGCTGGTGCCGCCGCAGCCCGCGCCGTCGCCGACCGGCAGCCCCTGGGTCATGCGAGCCGCCGCGGCCGTCCAGTCGGACAGCAACGACTTCAGGTCGGCGCGAGACGCGCCGGATGCCATGTCGAAGGCGGCGAAATGCAGGCGGTCCTGGGCGGGCGTGGTGATGCCGGCCTGGTGGGCTCCGGAGAACGGATAGTGGGCACCCGCAGGGGTCGATCCCGCACCGACGGCCGCGGCCGTTGCCGCGACTCCGATCCCGCCGCCGAGGGCGATGCCTGCCGCTCCCGCACCGGCCAGGCCGAGGAGCCCTCGTCTGCTCAGCGTGCCATCCGACCCGGGGGCGCTGTCGGTCATGACGCGGGAACGTCGAGCACCGTGTGCGTCAGGTGCGACAGCGGTTCGGCCAGCGCGTTCACCTGGTCGGAGAGGGACTTGCGCTGGGCATCCGTGACCTTGTTGTACGGCGTGAAACCCGACTCGAGGCTGCCGTACTCGGCGAGGAGCCGGTTGAGCGCGGCGAACTCCCGCGAGATGCCGGCAACGAGTTTCGCGCCCGCGGGCCCCTGGGATGCCGCGAGGGCCTTCACGGCGTCGAACGCCGCCTCGGCGCCCTGGAGGTTGGCTTGGAAGTCACTCAAGTCGGTGTGCGACCACCAGTCCTCCTCACCGGTGATCTTGCCGGCCGCGACCTCGTCGAGCAGACCGATGGCGCCGTTGGTGATATCGGCGAGGGTCACGGTGAAGTCGGGTTCGTTCACCAGCTCGCTGAGCTTCTGCACATCGGCGACCAGGGCCGCGCCGAAGGTGGCGCGGTGGCTCGGGGTCGACGGTCTCCAGTCGAGCGTGGCGCTCGTGCCGTCGGAGTTCAGGTCGCCCGCCGCCGGTGGCCAGAGATCCTTCTCGATGCGGTGGAATCCGGTCCATGCCAGGCCGTCGCTCACCGCGTCGACCTCGCGGTAGTCGATCTTCGGGTCGAGATCGCCGAACTGCTCGGCGGTGGGTTCGATCCGCTCGTAGAACACCCGGGCTCGCGCGAACAGGCCGCGTGCCGTGGAATCGTCGCCGGCCTGGTACGCGGCCGTGAGCTTCGCGACGGCGGGCCCGAGCTGCTGCACCTGTGCCCTCACATACGAGAGGTAGCTGGCGACCGCTGCTGTCGCGCCCTTCGTCGTGCCCACGTCGACGGTCGACGATGCGCCGGTCACGGTGAACGTCGCCTGGCCGACGATCGCCCCCGCCTGCTGGAACTTGCAGCCGGTGTAGTAGGTGCCCGCATCGAGTTGAGCCACCAGCGTCACGGTCTGTCCCGGAGTGATGTTCTCCTTCTCGGCGACGGTTCGCTTCTTGTCGTGCGTCAGGATCTCGAACTCGTTCACGTCGGTGCCCGAGTTGGTCAGGGTGAACGCGACCGCCCCCGAGTGCACCGTCGACCGCGAGACCACGCAGGCGTCGTCAGAGATCGTGACGCTCACGCGCGTCGTCGTCGCGCTGTTCGGCACGCAACCGGTCAGCACCGCCGCCGCCGCGACGGCGAGAGCGACGGCCGGTGCGACACGGCGCTGAGGGCGGACAGGCATGGTTCTCCCGGGAAAAGGGGCGGGTGGGATGGCAGACGGGCTAGTGACGGTCGCCCGCGTGTGCGGGCACCGGGGCAGGCATGGCAGCGTCGGGAGTCGCGACGGCCGGCGCCTTCTTGGCGAGGCTGACGCGCAGGAAGAGCGTCAGCACGACGACGGCGTACACGAGCCAGCCGATCACCTGCAGCCAACTCGGGTCGGCCTTGAACTGGAAGAGACCGCCGAGCAGCGTGCCGTACCAACTGGACGCCGGGATCACGGCGTGCAGGTCGTAGGCCGGGGGACCGTCGGGCAGGATGCCGCCCTCCTGCAGGTCGCCGAGGCCGTAGGCGAACACCCCGGCGGCGACGACGACCAGGAACAGGCCGGTCCAGAAGAAGAAGCGCGACAGATTGATGCGCACGAAGCCGCGGTAGATCAGGTACGAGATGACGACGGATGCCAGGATCCCCAGCAGCGCCCCGATCAGCCCGAGCACCTCCTGACCGCTGGAGGTGATGCTCGCCCAGATGAACAGGGCCGTCTCAACCCCCTCGCGGCCGACGCTGACGATTCCGAGCACCACGATGGCCGCGGCGGAGCCCGCGAGCGCGGTCGCGAGCCGGCCCTGGAGCTCGCCTTTCAGATGCCGGGCGTGCCGCGCCATCCAGAAGATCATCCAGGTCACCAGCCCGACGGCCGCGATCGACAGGCTGCCGCCGAGCGTCTCTTGCGCCTGCGTGGTCATTCCGTACGGCCCGAAGGTCAGCACGGCGCCGACGCCGAGCGAGATGGCGATCGCGCCGGCGATGCCGATCCACAGCTTGGGGAGCACATCGCGGCGGTCGAGCTTGTTGAGGAAGGCGACGAGGATGCCGACCACGAGGCCGGCTTCGAGGCCTTCGCGCAGGCCGATCAGCGCATTTGCGAGCACGGGTTGCTTTCGGGAGAGAGGAGTTGATCTTTGGTGAGGCTAGCCTTACTTATCCCACCCTAACCTTCGGTCGATAAGGTTGTCCACCGGAGGCACGACCATGCAGAACACCCCCAGCAACGCGCCGACCGACGCACCCGCCGAGTCGCCCATCGAGTCGCCCATCGAGCCGCCCGCCGAGCCCCTGGGTGCCGGCGCCACGGCGCTGAGCTCGGTGTTCGGGGTGCTCATCGGTGCCGTGGTCGGCGTCATCACGACCTTCACCCACGCCCAGGTGGCGCCATGGGGCCTCGTTGCCGGGTTGGCCATCGTGACCGCTCTGGTCGCCGGGTTCCGGCTGGTCTTCGGCAGCAGGATCGTCGGGGCGGCCGCCGCGCTCGGCGTCATCGGCGCCAGCGCCGTGCTCGCGGTTCCGGGAGCCGGCGGACCGGCTCTCGCCCTCGACGGAGTGCCCGGATACGTCTGGGCGTTCGGGCCCGCCGTGCTCTCGGCGATCGTGCTGCTGATCCCCGCCGGCCGGCGCCGGGGGAGCGCCTGACCTTTGCATAGAATGGACGCGTGACCTACGTCATCGCCCTCCCTTGCGTCGATCTCAAAGACCGCGCGTGCATCGACGAATGCCCTGTTGACTGCATCTACGAGGGCGACCGCATGCTCTACATCCACCCGGACGAGTGCGTGGACTGCGGGGCGTGCGAGCCGGTGTGCCCCGTCGAGGCCATCTACTACGAAGACGATCTGCCGAACAAGTGGGCCGACTACTACAAGGCCAACGTCGAGTTCTTCGCCGAGGTCGGGTCGCCCGGCGGTGCGGCGAAGGTCGGCGTGATCGCCGGGGATCACCCCCTGATCGCCGCCCTCCCTCCCCAGGGCCAGTAGTGGCCGAACGCCGGCCGCTGGCGCTTCCCGACTTTCCGTGGGATCTGCTGATCCCGTTCGCCGAGCGGGCGCGGCAGCATCCGGATGGCATCGTCGACCTGTCGGTGGGCTCGCCCGTGGACCCGACGCCGCAGCTGGTGCGCGATGCCCTTGCGTCCGCGACCGACGCGCACTCCTACCCGGCGACCGCGGGCTCTCCGGCCCTGCGCGAGGCGATCGTCGACTGGTATCACCGGCGCCGCGGCGTCACGCTGGGCGTCGCCAACGTGCTGCCGACCATCGGGTCCAAGGAGCTGGTGGCCCTGCTGCCGCTGCTGCTCGGCCTGCGTGCGGGCGACGTCGTCGTGCACCCGCGCGTCGCGTACCCCACCTACGCGGTCGGCGCGGCGCTGGTCGGAGCCACCGCGCTCGCCTCGGATGACCCGGCCGAGTGGCCAGCGCAGACGCGGCTGATCTGGCTGAACAGCCCCGGTAATCCCGACGGCCATGTGGATTCGATCGAGCACCTGGCGGCGGCGGTCGCGCGGGCCCGCGAACTCGGCGCCGTGATCGTCAACGACGAGTGCTACGCCGAGCTCAGCTGGACGAGCGACCAGCCGACCCCCACGATCCTCGATCCGCGGGTGATCGGCGACAGCCGACGGCTCGTGCTCTCGGTCTACTCGTTGAGCAAGCAGTCGAACCTGGCCGGCTACCGCGCGGGGTTCGTCGCGGGCTGCTCCGACCTCATCGATGAGCTGCTGGCGGCGCGCAAGCACGTCGGGCTCATGCCGCCCGCGCCCGTGCAGCACGCGATGATCGCGGCCCTGGGCGACGACCGGCACGTGGCCGAGCAGCGCGAGCGCTACCGCGCGCGGCGCGCCACGCTGCTCGCCGCGCTCGAGGGTGCGGGATTCCGCGTCGACGAGAGCGGTGCGGGGCTGTACCTCTGGGCGACCAGGGGCGAGGAGGCGATGGCAACGGTCGAGGCGCTTGCGGAGCTCGGCATCCTGGTCGCGCCCGGCACCTTCTACGGCGAGGCGGGTTCCCGGCACGTGCGCGTCGCGGTGACGGCGACCGACGAGCGGATCGCGGCGGCGGCCAGCCGTTTGGGCCAACTCTCCAACACCTGAGCCTCGCGTTTAGCGGTTGCGGCAGTAGTCGCGGCCACCGAATAGGCTGTAGCCGTGAACGACTCCCTCGGCGATCCCGACACCGTCACGTTCTCCCACAAGGGGACGACGGCCGAGTTCGGCGTCCTCCCGGCGGTAGACGGCAAGGATGCGATCGACTTCAGCAGCTTCACGAAGCAGACCGGCCTGACCGCGCTGGACCAGGGATTCGTCAACACGGCATCCACGCGCAGCGCGATCACCTACATCGACGGCGACGCGGGCATCCTGCGCTACCGCGGCTACCCGATCGAAGACCTGGCACGCAATTCGACCTACCTCGAGGTGGCCTGGCTCCTGATCTACGGCGAGCTGCCGACGGCATCCGAACTCGTCGAGTTCGAAGAGAAGGTGCGCCGTCACACCCTCCTGCACGAAGACCTGAAGCGCTTCTTCTCGGCCCTGCCGCACACCGCGCACCCGATGTCGGTGCTCTCGTCGGCGGTCTCGGCGCTCTCGACCTACTACGAGGACTCGCTCAACCCGCACGACCCTGAGATGGTCGAGCTGAGCACGATCCGCCTGCTGGCGAAGCTGCCGGTGATCGCGGCCTACGCCCACAAGAAGGCGATCGGCCAGGCGTTCCTCTACCCCGACAACTCGCTGAGCTTCGTCGAGAACTTCTTGAAGCTCAACTTCGGCAACCTCGCCGAGATCTACCAGGTGAACCCTGTGCTGGTGAAGGCGCTCGACCGTCTGCTCATCCTGCACGAGGACCACGAGCAGAACGCCTCCACCTCGACGGTGCGACTGGTGGGGTCGACCGAGGCGAACATGTTCGCGTCGATCTCGGCCGGCATCCAGGCCCTGTCGGGCCCGCTGCACGGCGGGGCGAACGAGGCCGTGCTCACGATGCTCGGGCAGATCCGCGAATCGGGTGAGGGCGTCAGCCGGTTCATCGAGCGCGTCAAGAACAAAGAAGACGGCGTGCGTCTGATGGGCTTCGGGCACCGCGTCTACAAGAACTTCGACCCGCGTGCGATCCTGGTCAAAGAGAGCGCCGACGAGGTGCTGGCCGACCTCGGCGTCAAAGACCCGCTGCTCGATATCGCCAAGGAGCTCGAGCAGGCGGCGCTCGCCGACGACTACTTCGTCGAGCGCAAGCTCTATCCCAACGTGGACTTCTACACCGGCGTGATCTACAAGGCGATGGGCTTCCCGACGCGGATGTTCACCGTGCTCTTCGCTATCGGGCGCCTTCCCGGGTGGATCGCCCAGTGGCGCGAGGCGAATGACGACCCGGCCACCAAGATCGGCCGTCCGCAGCAGCTCTACGTCGGGCCGCCGGAGCGTCGCTGGCCCGCGGGCCGCTAGCCACTCGGTTGGTCGCGGTTGCCATGAGGTGGTTCCGCAGGCGGCGACGCGTCAACGTCGGAACGTACACCGACCCGATCCCGGTTCCGCCGCCGTCGATCGAGGCGCAGATCGACGACGGCGTGCTCGTCGCCCTCTCGGCGGCGCGGCTCGCGGTCACCAACCGATTGATCGTGCGCTCGCTGCGCGACGGTCAGGACTACGACGAAGAGCGCGTGCGGCAGCGTGTCGCCACCGAGCTTGAGAAGCTCGCCGCCGAGAAGGCGAAGGATGCCAAGCGCATCCGCAAGGTGCTCGAGACCGTCGGCGACAAGCCCGGCGCGGCACGCGGCCCCAGCGACTTCCGGGCTCGTGATGCCAAGACACTCAAGCGCCGCGCCAAGGTCTCAGAGGGCTTGGCCGAGCGCCTGAGCGAACTCGCGGTCGACCCGGACATCGTCGGCGACGTCGCCGACCGTGCCCACGCCGCCTTCCTCGACGAGTTCGCGGTGTCGGTCGCCAGCGGCGCGCGCGCCTTCGACGAGGTGCGCGGCGCGCCGCTCAGCGCGATGGACCGCAATGCGGCGCTGCAGGGATTGAGCGAGGACTTGGAGGCGCTGGAGCGTTCTACGCGTGCAACTGCGGATTGAGCTCCACGGCCCCGCCCGAACGCGGGAGCACCTCGACGCCGCCGGTGAGTGAGTTGCGCCGGAACAGCAGGCCGGCCACGCCGCTCAGCTCGACGGCCTTCACGGTGCGCGGTTCGGCATCCGGAACCAGCAGGGTGACTTTGGTGCCCGCGGTCACGTAGAGCCCGGCCTCGACCACCGAGTCGTCGCCGATCGAGATGCCGACGCCCGAGTTGGCGCCGAGTAGGGCGCGCTCGCCGATGGTGACGCGCTGCGTGCCGCCACCGGAGAGGGTGCCCATGATGGAGGCGCCGCCCCCGACGTCCGACCCGTCGCCGACTACGACACCCTGCGAGATGCGCCCCTCGACCATGGAGGTGCCGAGCGTGCCCGCGTTGTAGTTGACGAACCCCTCGTGCATCACGGTGGTGCCGGGGGACAGGTGCGCCCCGAGGCGCACGCGCGAGGCGTCGGCGATGCGCACCCGGTCGGGCACGACATAGTCGAGAAGCTGCGGGAACTTGTCGATCCCCTTCGCTGAGATGCCGGCACGCTGCAGGGTCGGCCGAAGTCGGGCGAACGCCTCGGGCAGCATGGGGCCGGCGGTGGTCCAGGCCACGATCGGCAGGTGGGCGAAGATCCCATCGAGATTGACCGTGTTGGGCGCCATCAGCAGGTGGCTCAGCAGGTGCAGGCGCAGGTAGGCGTCGGGGGTGGATGCGGGCGGCGCATCCGTGTCGATGGCGATGTTGACGTAGTCGACGCTGACCTCGCGGCGCGGGTCGTCGCCGACCCACGACTCGAAGTCGGCAGGGGCGATGTAAGGGTCGACTCCGGCCGGACGCGCGCCGAGACGAGGCGCCGGAAACCAGGTGTCGAGCACCGTGCCGGCGCCCACGCCGGAGGTGGCTGTTGTGGCGAGCCCGTGGCCCCAGGCGGCGGTCATGCTCTCAGGGTATCGGCGCCGCAGACCGTAGGCTGTCACGGTGACCTCACCCGCCACGCCTGCGCCCGTGCTCGATCTGACGCTGCCCGCCGTTGAGCTGACGCGCCGCCTGGTCGACATCGAATCGGTGTCAGGCAACGAGCGGCCGATCGCGGATGCCGTGGAGGCCGCCTTGCGCGCGCATCCGCATCTCGAGGTGCTGCGCGATGGCGACGCGGTGGTCGCGCGCACCACCCTCCGACGCGCGCGTCGCGCCGTGATCGCCGGCCACCTCGACACCGTGCCGGTCAACGGCAACCTGCCGTCGAGGCTCGAATCGAGCTCGAACGGCGACGTCCTCTGGGGCCGCGGCACGGTGGACATGAAGGGCGGCTGCGCGGTGATGCTCGCGCTCGCCGCCTCGGTGACCGAACCCGTCGTCGACGTCACCTGGGTGTTCTACGACCACGAGGAGGTCGATTCGAGTCTCAACGGGCTGGGGCGCCTCGCGCGTAATCACCCGGAGCTGCTGGCCGCCGACTTCGCGATCCTCGGCGAGCCGACGGCGGGAGAGGTCGAGGGGGGCTGCAACGGCACCCTCCGTGCCGACATCCGCACCTCGGGCACCCGCGCGCACTCGGCTCGCGCCTGGATGGGGTCGAACGCAATCCACGCGCTCGCGCCGGTGCTCGCCACCCTGGCCGCCTACCAGCCCGAATCGATCGAGGTCGAAGGCCTGGTATATCGCGAGGGGCTCAACGCGGTCGGCATCCGCGGAGGGGTGGCGGGCAACGTGATCCCGGACGAGGGCGTCGTGAGCGTCAACTACCGATTCGCGCCGAGCCGCAACGCCGCGCAGGCCGTGGCGGTGGTGCGCGGGCTGTTCCCGGACTTCGAGGTCGAGATCACCGACATCGCAGAGGGCGCACGACCCGGTCTCGACGATCCGCTCGCTCAGGCGTTCGTGGCGGCGGTCGGCGGCGAGGCCAAGCCCAAATACGGGTGGACGGATGTCGCCCGCTTTGCGGCTCTCGGCATCCCCGCCGTCAACTACGGGCCGGGCGACCCCTCTCTGGCGCACGCCGACGACGAGCGGGTGCCTGTCGAGGAGATCGAGCGGTGCGAGCAGGGTCTGCGGGCGTGGCTGAGCGCCTCCTAGCCCTCTGGGGGATGTGGTGGGCGAAGGTCATCGTGATCTTCGCCGCATCGCGCGTGGCGACCAGCGCGATCATCCTGGCCTTCGCCGACATGCAGGGCGTCACCTATTGGACCGGCCCCAAGCCCGACTATTTCGCCTTCGCCGGGATCTGGGACTCTGACTGGTACCGGATCGTCTCCATCGTCGGATACCCGAACCAGCTTCCGATCGGCGCCGACGGCCACGTCGCCCAGAACGCGTGGGCGTTCTTGCCCGGCTATCCGGCCGTGGTGCGCGGATTCCTGTTGATCGGCATCCCCTTCGAGTACGCCAGCGTCATCGTGTCAGTGGCGTTCGCGCTCGGTGCGGCGCTCCTGTTCTACAAGCTGATGGCGCGGGTGCTGCCGCAGGGCACGGCCCTGTTCGCGGTGGTCCTCTTCTGCACGGCGCCGCTCTCGCCGATCCTGCAGGTCGGCTACGCCGAATCGATGCAGCTGTTCTTCCTCTTTCTCGCGCTCCTGCTCTTTCAGGACCGTCGCTATTACCTGATGATCCCGGTGATCGGGATCGCGGCGCTCACGCGTCCGAGCGGCCTGGCCTTCGCCGTCATGCTGCTGCTGCACCTCGTGGTGCGCTTCGTGACGCGCGCCCGCGATCCCTTCCCGTGGCGCGAGCGGATCGCGGTGATCGTCGCCGGACTCTCGAGCGCCCTCTTCGGCGTGCTGTGGCCCCTGGTGGCCTGGATCGGCACCGGGGTGCCCTCGGCATACACCGAGACCGAACTCTCGTGGCGGGTCGGCTACGTCGGCTATCAGGATCTGCTGCCGTTCGCTCCCTGGGTGCAGGGCTCGCAGTGGTGGCTGAACTGGATCCACTTTCCCGCCGCCGACGTGGTCGGACCGATCCTCCTGGTGATCGTGGTGGCGCTGTTCGCGCTCCTGCTGTTCACCCCGCTGGTGCGGCGGCTCGGGGTGGATCTTCGGCTCTGGTTGGTCGGCTACGCGGTGTACCTGCTCGCCGTGTTCTTCCCCCAATCGAGCACCTTCCGGTTGTTCATGCCGTTCGCTCCTGCGCTCGGAGCCGTCGCGATCCCGCGCTCTCCCGTCTACCGCGTGGTGCTGGTCGCGCTCGGGATCGCGGGTCAGGTCGTGTGGATGGCAGCCTGCTGGTACTACGCAGCACCCGACTGGACTCCGCCGTGAGCGTGGCCGTGAGCCTGGCCGTGATCCGCACTGCGGTCGGTGGAACGGTCGTGGTTTCCGGTGCCCGTGCGGATGCGGGATAATGGTCGAGTATCCATCGAAAGGGGACACCACATGGCAGCCATGAAGCCGAGGACCGGTGACGGACCGATGGAGGCTGTTAAAGA
>Ga0207698_10000935_pt1 | contig 16996 bp, 14 predicted proteins | sample KBSCornC22_FD_184298 | JGI IMG/M metagenome (GOLD analysis project Ga0207698, IMG submission 184298) | Corn rhizosphere microbial communities from Kellogg Biological Station, Michigan, USA - KBS Corn C2-2 (SPAdes) (version 2) | ecosystem: Host-associated > Plants > Roots > Rhizosphere > Soil ...
GACCCTGGGCGCTCCCGCCTACGTGGGGAAGGGAATGAACGGCGCCGACGACGTCGCCCGGGACGGCCGCCGGATGCTGATCAACCGCCTCGTCTCCCGCGGGAGCAACGACCTGCTGCTCTACGACGTCTCGGCGCGCACCGAGACGCTGCTGACGCCCCACGAGGGGCCGGGCAACTTCGACGGCCGCCTGTCGCCCGATGGGCGAACGGTGTGGCTCTCCAGCGACAAGGATCGCGACCTGTCCGCCTTCGCCCGGATCCGCCTCGGCGCGGACGGCCGGCCGGGGCCGATCGAGATCGTCGCCGAGCGTCCCGACGCCAATCTCCAGCAGTTCGAGATCGACGAGACCGGCAAGCGCGCGCTCCTGGTGTGGAACGTCGCCGGACGCTCCGAGCTGGCGCTGGTGGACCTCGCGACCGGCAAGAGCCGCCCCGTGCCCGGCGCACCGTTCGACGTGGCCGGCGCGGTGTCCCGCTCGAAGGACGGCCGCCTCTGGGCGCTGGCGGCCGCGGGCGCGAACCGCCCCGCCGACGTGTGGCTGCTCGACGGATCGACCGGCAAGCTCCGACAGCTCACCCGCAGCGCGCACCCCGGCGTGGCGCTCGACAAGCTGGTCCGTCCGGAGCTGGTTCGCTTCAAGGCCCACGACGGGCTTCCGCTCTCGGGGTGGCTCTATCGAGCTCCCGGGCGCACTGGCCCCGGACCGGTGGTGCTCTCGTTCCACGGCGGGCCGGAGGGGCAGGAGGTCCCGGCCTTCCGCCCCGACTACCAGGTGCTCCTGGCGCAGGGCATCTCGATCTTCGCGCCCAACGTCCGCGGATCCGCCGGCTTCGGCAAGCGCTTCCTCACGCTCGACAACGGTCCCTTGCGCGTGGAGGGGGTGAAGGACCTCAAGGACTGCGCGGACTGGGTGGTGAAGTCGGGCGTGGGGGACCCGAAGCGCCTCGGGGTGATGGGTGGCTCGTACGGCGGCTACATGGTGATGGCCGGCCTGACCGAGTTCCCCGGCCTGTTCGCCGCGGGCGCGGACCTCTTCGGCATCGTGAACTTCGAGACCTTCTTCCGCGACACCGAGCCGTGGATGGCGGCGATCTCCACCGTGGAGTACGGCGACCCGAAGACGCAGCGCGACCTGCTCCAGCAGCTGTCGCCCATCCACAAGCTGGACAAGATCCGGACCCCGACCATCGTCCTCCACGGCGCGAACGACACGAACGTGCCGGTGGTGGAGGCCGAGCAGGTGGTGTCCACGCTGAAGAAGAACGGCGTCCCCGTCGAGTACGTGCTGTTCCCGGATGAGGGCCACGGGTTCCGGAAGCTCCCGAACCGCGTCCGGGCCTCGGTGGAGATGACCTCCTTCTTCCTCAAGTACCTCTCGGGAGACGCCACCGCCGCCGCCGCCGGGACCGCCCGTTGAGCCGACGGCCCGACTGCCGGTAGAGAGTGGGGGACCCCGATGCCCATCCACCCCACCGAGCCGGGCTTCGTCGACGTGACCTTCACCGTCGAGCCCAACTACGCCGGCTGGCGGCTGGACCGGTACCTCTGCGAGAAGATCCGCCGGCTGTCCCGCACCCGGGTGCAGCGCATCCTCGAGCGGAGCCTGGTGGCGGACCGTCCCCTCAAGCCGAGCACCCGGGTTCACCCCGGCCTCACCTTCACCCTGCGCCGCCGCGCCCAGGCCGAGCCCGAGGTTCCGGAGGACGTGGTGGAGCTGTACCTCGACGCGAGCCTGCTCGTGCTCGACAAGCCGGCCGGGCTCCCCATCCATCCCACCGCGCGCTACCACCACAACACGCTGGTGAAGCTGCTGGAGCGCAGGCACGGGCCGGCGCTCCGGGCAGACCCCGCGCACCGGCTGGACCGGGAGACCTCCGGGCTGCTGGTGTGCGGCCGCGGCGCCGAGGCTTCCCGGGCGCTGATGCGCTCCTTCCAGTCCGGAGAGGTCCACAAGGAGTACCTCGCCGTCGTCGAGGGGCACCCAGCGGACGCCTTCGTCGTGGACGCGCCCATCGCCGAGGGCACCCGGGAGGTCCGGATCGCGGTCCGCATCGACGTCCGCGCCGGGAAGCCCGCCCGGACGCGCTTCGTGGTGGAGCGCCGCTTCGTCCGGGACGGGGCGCCGTTCGCCGTGCTGCGCTGCTTCCCCGAGACCGGCCGCCAGCACCAGATCCGCGTCCACGCCCGCGAGGCCGGCTTCCCGCTGGTGGGCGACAAGATCTACGGGCCGGACCCCGGTTACTTCGATCGGTTCAGCAAGCGGTGCCTCGAGCCCGAGGCCTGGGCGCGCCTCCGCCTCTCCCGGCACGCCCTCCATGCAGCCCGGTTGAGGTTCCCCCATCCGGTGACCGCCGCGCCGATGGTCTTCGAGTCCCCCCTGCCGTCCGATCTGTCCGATTTCTGTCTCGACGCACCGGGGTCGGGTGAGGTGGGCGCAGCGGCGACGTCGGCGCTCCTGACCGCTGCCTGAGGGCCGGGCCTGGTACTTGCGGTGACCAGGGCCCGGACGCGATCCTCTCCTCAATGCTGAAGGGGCGTTACGACGAGGGCCCCCACCGGGACCAGCAACCGCCCCAGGTGCTGGTGGTGGACGACGAGCCGGCGAACGTGCGGCTCGTCCAGGCCTACCTGAAGGCCGAGGGGTTCCGGGTGCTCGGCGCGTACAGCGGCGCCGAGGCGCTCGAGCAGGTGGAGAAGGGCGGGGTGGACCTGGTCCTGCTCGACATCCGCATGCCGCACATGGACGGGTTCGAGGTCTGCCGGCGCATTCGCCAGAACCCGGCCTGCGCGCGCATGCCGGTGGTGTTCCTCACCGCCGAGTTCAACGACGCCGACAGCGAGCTGCAGGGCCTGGAGGCGGGCGCCGACGAGTACCTGCACAAGCCCATCCAGCGCCGTGCCCTGGTGGCCCGGGTCCGGAACCTCATCCGCCTCGCGGACGCCGAGCGCGACCGGCGGATGGCCACCCAGCTCGCCCAGAGCGAGAAGCTGGCCGCGATCGGGCAGATCGCCGCCGGCGTGGCCCACGAGATCAACAACCCGCTGGCCTTCATCCTCAGCAACCTCACCTCGCTGAAGAGCTACGTGGACGACGTGAAGCAGGTCATCGCCGCGTACCGTGCCTCGCCCGATGACGGCCGCGAGCTCGAGGAGCGCATCGGCTTCCAGCAGACGCTGGACGACATCGATGCCCTGCTCGGCGAGACCAGCGAGGGTGGCCAGCGGGTGCGCACCATCGTCCAGGAGCTCAAGACGTTCAGCCGCGCGGACGAGAACCAGGTGCTGGAGCCCGTGGACCTCGCGGACATCGCCGCCTCCACGCTCCTGCTCACCGAGCGCGAGCTGGCGAGTCGAGCGCGCGTGGTGAAGGACCTCCGGAGTTCGCCGGTGGCCAGCGCCCCACGCGGAAAGCTCCACCAGGTGGTGATGAACCTCCTGGTCAACGCGATGCAGGCCCTCGGGGACAAGGACCCGCGGGAGAACGAGATCCGCGTGCTCACTGGGACCGACGGCAAGGAGTCGGTGCTCAGCGTCTCGGACACCGGGTGCGGCATTCCCGAGGAGGCTCAGGAGCGCATCTTCGAGCCCTTCTTCACCACCAAGCCGGTGGGCATCGGCACGGGCATCGGCCTCTCGGTCTGCCAGGCGGTGGTGCAGAAGCTGGGCGGGAGGATCTCCGTCCGCAGCAAGGTGGGGCAGGGGACGACCTTCGAGGTGCGAGTCCCGACCGAGCCCGCCGCCGCGGTGGAGGAGCCGCCGGTGCAGAAGGTCTCTGCCTGAGCCGCGGGCGTGGACGAACTTTTGCAGCGAGCATCAGGTCCCCGCCGGCGCGCCGACGAATAAGGTCGGCGTCCGGAGGTCCCGGATGCCGCTGCTCACCCCGACGCTCGTCTTCCTCCTGGGTGCCACGCCCCCCGCCGAGGACGTCTCTTCCCAGCTTCGCGCCCGCACCGCCCAGCTCCTCGACGCCATCACCGCGGGCGACCCCTCGGTGTGGGACAAGGCCCTGGACGGCAACGCCCGGGTCATCGACGAGAACGGCGAGATCCTCGACCGGAAGGCGATGGTGGCCAGCGTCCGGCCGCTCCCACCGGGAATCGGTGGCCAGATCCGGCCCGTCGACTTCCAGGTCACCGTGGTCGGAGACGTCGCGACGAGCACCTACGTCGCCGACGAGGACGAGAACTTCCACGGCGCCAGGATCCACGCCCGCTACCGGATGGGAGATACCTGGGTCCGCCGCGACGGGACGTGGAAGCTGCTCTCGTCGCAGGTGCTCGCGCTGCGGACCGATCCGCCGGCGATTGCCACCACGGCGGAGCAGCGCAAGGCCTTCTGCGGTCGCTACGCGCTCGGGGACCTCAGCTACGTCGTCCGCTGCGAGACCGATGGGCTGACGGGCGGTTCGCCGGGCAAGCCGAGCAAGCCGCTCCGCTTCGAGACGCTCGACGTGCTCTTCGTCCCTGGCGAGCCGCGCCTCCGCTACCTCTTCCAGCGCGACGCCGCGGGGCGTGTCACCGGATTTCTCCAGCGGCGCGAGTCCTGGGATCTGGCGTGGAAACGCGTCGACTGAGGCGTCACCCCCGCGTGGTACCTCGCCCGGTCGAGGAGAGGCGTCACGGTTCCCCCACCCGAGGTCCGCCGTCACCGCCGGCATGCGTGCCCCGGGCTCCGGACGCCTCTTCCTCGCCCAGTCCGGGTCGTCGATGGGTGAGGACCACCGTCCCGGCCCCGATCCGCAGCTCGCGCCGTCCCGCGTCGCCCGCTCGCCCGAGCTGTGGGTGGTGATCGAGGTTCCCGAGCCGATCCGCAGCGAGGTGCTGATGGTTCGGCGGATCGTGAGCCGCGCCGGGCAGCGCGTGCCGGTGGGCATCGGCTCGGTCGGCCCGCTCCCTCCCCAGGACGCCGCCGAGGTCCGTCGCGTGCTCGACGTGGTGGGCGAGGAGACCGGCCCCATCATCGGGCGCTTCGTGGGCCTGCGGCGCTTCCCCCAGACCCGCTACGTCTACCTCGCCCCGGACGACGAGATGGCCACCTCGCTGCTCATCCTCCAGGACCGGCTGGTGGAGGCGGGGCTGAAGCTCTCCCCTGACGTGTACCAGGCCACGCCGCACGCGGTGATTGGCCGGGTGCCGCCCGAGGCGGAGATGGAGGTCGCGGCCGCGGCGCGTGCGCTGGTTCCCTCGCCGACGTTCCGGATGACCACCCTCGCGCTCTGGAGCCTGAGCGAGCGCGATGCCTCCTGTCTCCACCGCGTGCTCCTCAGCGGCGTGCTGTAGATCTTCCCGCTCGTGTCGCGCGTACGTGGTTCCGGGCGCATGGACGTCGCCTGGACTGCCCGGAGGACGACGATGGCGGGATGGAAGGGTGCTGATGCGTGGGGCGCGCTCCACGCTCCGGATGGCGCGAGCGGCCCAGCTTCCGTTCCCGGCGGAGCGGACCCGAGGGTCGACGGCGACCGCCACGATGATCCGCGGGGATGCACGCGCGCGCGTCGATGGATGAAGGTCGTTTTCGCAGTGGAGCGCCGGGAGCCGCACATGGTACGACCCCGCTCCGCTCTTCTTTGGCGAGCCTCGGGGGTGAGCCGGTGAAGCAGGACGTGGTGCTGGTGGCGTCGGAAGACGCCGAGACGCGTCAGGAGCTCGCGGAGCGCCTGGACTGGGATGACGTCCCCTTCCACCTGGCCTCCTCGGCGGAGGAGGCGCTCGAGGTCATCCTCGGGCTGCCGTCCGCAACCCGCCTGCTGGTGCTGCTCGACTTCGAGCGCCGTCCCCGCGCCGCCGTGATGGACGCGCTGCGCGCCAGGCCGGACCTCAAGGTCCAGCTCCTCCTGCTCCACGACGCGCAGGAGGACGGCCTCACCGACGACAAGGTGGTGGAGCACGTCCGCAGGCCCGCTGTCGCGGACTACCTCTACAGCCTCGTCGAGCGGCACGGCGCCGTCGCCTAGGCCGCCGGGCGGCCCGCGGGCCACCGACCGCGGCTGGCAGCGAACGGCGGTGTGGTGCGCTTGCGCGTCCGCGGCAGCGATCCGACGATCGCGACGATGCTGCACCGCCGCGACCTCCTCGGCGCCTTCACCGCCTACGCGCTCCTCGCCGAGATCTCCTCCGCTCGGCCGGCCCGCCGAACGCCGTCGGCGCGCGCCTGGCTCGACCGGCAGGAGGAGCTCGCGCGTGCGCTCGCCAGCGGCACCCTCGGCTCCGAGGCCTGGCGCCGGGAGGTCGAGGTGCTCGGTCGAGAGGCGGACGTCGAGCGGCTCGTTGCCGAGGCGCTTCCCTCGTCCGCCGTGCGCGCCCTCCCCACCGACCCCACCCGCCGCATCCTCCGCTGGCGCGGCCCGGACGGTCGTCCCTTGCAGCAGCGCTACGCCGTGGCGCTCTTCCGCTTCGACCGCGGAAACGTCATCACCCCTCACGGGCACCGCGGCATGCAGTCCGCCCACCTGGTCATCGAGGGAAGCCTTCGGGCCCGGACCTACGATCGCCTCGGAGAGACGTCCGGCGCCCTCGTCCTCCGCCCCGCGGGAGACCGGAGGCTCGAGCCGGGCGAGGTCTCCAGCATCGGCCCGGCCCGGGAGAACGTGCACTGGTTCGTCCCGCTCGGCGACCGCGCCGCGACCTTCGACGTCCTGGTGACCGGCCTGCAGCCCGGCGGCCCCGATGACCTCGTGCAGCCGGTCGACCCGCTGGGCGGCACCGACCTCGGGGACGGAACGCTGCGCGCGCCGCTCCTCGGCTTCGAGGAGTCGGCGCGACGATACGCCACCCGCTGAGAGGTCAGTCGTTCCAGAGCCGGCGGTACCAGGGGCGGCTCTTCACGTCCTCGCCGTCGGGCCCCATCTTCTTCTTGATGTCGGTCATCGACCAGCCGGTCAGCGCCGCCAGCGTCTCGGCCTCCTTGCTCCGGCGGTCGCGGAGCCGCTCGCGGTAGTCGTCCATCGCGGTGCACTCCGAGGCGCCCTTGTAGGGATGCTGGAGGATGTACCGCCCCTGGAAATTGGTCCGGTCGCTCGTCTCCTGGAACACCAGGTCCTCCGGGAAGTGCGCCCCGTCGTAGCGAACGTGGAGCCGGGTGAGCAGGACGTTGACCGGTCCACCCACCGGCCCGCGGCGAAACGCCGGACCCAGCGAGTCCGACCCGCCTTGCCCGTCGAGCCAGAACACGCCGAGCTGCCGCAGCTCGTCGCGGTTCAGCGGCTGCGCGGCGCATGGGTCGCACCAGCCCATGTCCCAGACGTACTCGGTGAACACCGCCCGGCGATCCTCCTTCTCCACCGAGCGGGCGAAGGCGTCCTGGTAGAACTTCCCGAAGTCGCTCTTCACGAAGAGCGGGATGTTCACGTCGGAGGGAATCTTCGTCGTCCGGTAGTTGGTGGACTCCACCCGCCCGCGCCGGGTGAGCGCGTAGACGATGAGATCCTGAGGTCCGCTGGCGTTCGCCATCCCCAGCCGGATGGGGAGCATGAACTTCTTCGACTCGTAGGCGATCTGCAGCGGGCGCAGGTGCTGCACCCCGCTCTCCTTCTGCGCCTCGAGGTTCACCTTGGCCACGAAGAACTTCATGTCCTGACGGATGTACGGCTGGAGCGCCGCGGAGGCCTTCGCCGGGATGCGGTAGCCATTCTCCCGGAGCCAGGTCTCGAGCCCCTCGGACTGCTTCGCGCCGAGGATGAGGATGTCGTACTCGCCCACCGTGTACTTCGCCTCGACCTTGACCCCGAGCGCCTCGTCGCGCTTCTTCTCGTCGCTGGACCGCGCGGCCATCTTCGGCGCCGCAGCGCCCATCGTCGCCTCGGCCATGGGGTAGACCCTGCACGGGTCGGGGTCGAAGTACTCCACCAGCCGCGGCGCGGAGTACGCGTCGAGGTGCTCGAGCAGCCGGCGGTTCCCGATGTGGATCTGCTCGCGCTCGAGGACGGTCGGCACTGGCACCACCAGCGCGAACTCGGTGAGCGGGCCGCGGTAGTCGTTGCTCATCGTCAGCACGGTGCGGTCGCCGTCACGCACCAGAGCGACCTGGGAGGACTCGTTGAACAGCTGCGTGTCGGCCTTCCCCACGTAGAAGCCGCAGAAGGCCAGCGCGGGCGCGGGGTGCAGCAGCACGAGGAGCGGGAGAACCAGCAGCGGGGCGACACGGCGGACGGTGGGGGCAGGCACGGCGACGACTCCTTGGGGTGAGGGCTGGCCGGAGGGCCAGCGGAAGCGGGAAGCGGGGAAGAGGCGGTCCAGCACCGGCACGGCCGGTGACAGGAGGAGCAGCGCCCAGACCGGGGAGTTCATCACCCACGCCTGGTGCTGGAGCACGAAGGCCAGCAGGGCCACGGCCATGCCCCAGCCGATCCGCGCGCTCCGGCGGTCGGGCGTGGTCTTCGGGTCGGAGATCATGAAGAAGGTGAAGAGGATCAGGCTCCCCACCAGGAGCTGATGGCCCAGGACCGCCGGCCGCTGCCCGAGCCACAGCACCCGCCCCAGCTTGAGGAGCACCCAGCTGCCCAGGAAGGCCAGGCTCACGTCGGTGCGGAAGCTTCGGGACACCACCGCCAGCCCGAGCACCGCGAACCAGGCCAGGAGCGCCATTCCCTCGCCCCACTGGCTCGGAGAGCACCAGGCATGCCCGGTGAGGAGGACGCAGCTGGTCAGCCCGAGCATCCCGGGGTTGAACACGTGCTTGCCGCGGATGCGGACGAGGTACTTCGCGCCGATGGCGATGGTCGCCGCGAGCGGGGGCACCCAGATCGCGTCCGTCCGGAGCAGGAGGCAGAGCCCGAGCCCGGTGATGAGCGGCGATCGAAAGCCGCTGGAGGGGATCTTCAGACACCGCTCGCAGGCCCACTGCACGGCGCAGGTCGAGCCCAGGAGCACCGGCGGCATCCAGGGCTCGATCTGCAGTCCGAGGAAGGCCACCCCGAGGACGAGGAAGCTGCCGAGGAAGGCGATCTGGAGGTCTCGGGGGTCGCGAGGAAGCAGGCGGTGGAGCGGACGCATCGTCCGCCTTGAACGGCACCCCCTCGGAAAAGGATCTCCGCCCCGGGGGGGTGGTACCTTCCCCCAACCATGGCCACACCCGACTACGCGTCCATCCGCCTCGGAGACCAGGTCTTCACGGGAGAAGGGACCGATCCGATCGGGGCGGTTCGCGAGCTGCGGAGCGGCTCGCACCCCGTGCTCATCGTCTACATCGAGAATGCCGGGGACGTGTCCGTGCCGGTGCCCGCCATCCGGGCGGTGCACGACGGCAAGGTCGTGCTCGATCCCGACAAGCTCGAGGACAAGGTCCGCCGCGCCCTCGGCCACGTCCGCGACAGCGAGGTGCCCGGCTGGTGAGGCTGCCCCGCAGGGCAAAAAAAAACCGGCGAGCCGCGGCCCGGAGGCCGGCGGCTCAGACCGGCGGGCGCTGAACCGGGGGGAAGATCCAGCAGCCCGGCCTCTGGAACGTCGAGGCCGCGGGCAACATTCCCTCCATCGGCCCGTTCCTCCTAGTTTTTTTCGGGCGGACGGGCGGTGCGCCTTGCCTCCGCCTGCAGCTCGGCCAGCCGTCCTGAGAGGGTACGGCGCAGGTAGGGGCGCCGGTCGAGCTGGTCCTGCAGCCACGCCGCAACATCTGCAACCGGAGTCCCCTGTTCCAGCAGATGGTCCACGTGCGAGCGCGCCGCGAGCACCGCCACCTCCCGGAGGTGCGGATCGTCGGCGTCGCGCGACAGGCGCAGGTCCGCCTCGTCCAGCGCCTGGGCAAAGTTCCCCGCCCGGATCAGCGCCGTCGCCCGCGCCTGCACGACCCTCGCGGCCAGCAGGCCGCGGACGCCGAAGGCCAGCACCGCCGCGAGCACGAGCACGCCGACCACCACCCACCGGCCGGGGTTCCTGGAGGTCGTCTCGGTGGTCGCGTGCACGCTGCCCTCGTCTCCTAGCGCGGAGCGCCCAGCGATGCGAACACCGGATGCAGCGGCGGCCCGCTCTGGACGGCGGGCCCGAGCAGCTGGAGAAACCGCCGCCTCGGCACGTCGGCTGCCCCGAAGCGGGCCAGGTGCTCGGTCTCCACCTGGCAGTCGATGAGGAGGCAGCCCCCCGCGAACAGCGCGCGCGCCGCCGCGACGAACGCCGTCTTCGAGGCGTCGGGTGCGCGGCTGAACATGCTCTCTCCGAAGAAGACCCGCCCCAGCGCCACGCCGTACAGCCCGCCCACGAGCTCGCCGTCCTTCCAGGCCTCGACCGAGTGGGCGTGCCCCAGCCGGTGGAGCGTCACGTACGCCGCGTGCATCGCGGAGGTGATCCACGTGCCGTCCTGGCCGGGCCGGGGCGCCTCGGCGCAGGCGGAGAGCACCTCCGCGAACGCGGTGTCCGCGCGGAGGTCGTAGGTCCCCCGGCGAAGCACCTTCTCCAGGCTCCTCGGCACGTGCAGCCGCCCGGGCAGCAGGACGAAGCGCGGATCCGGCGAGTGCCAGAGGATGGGCTGCCCCTCCGAGTACCAGGGGAAGATGCCGCGGCGGTACCCTGCGAGGAGTCGCTCGGAAGAGAGGTCTCCGCCGACCGCCAGGAGGCCCGACCGGTCCGCCCGCTCCGGCGGCGGAAAGGCCTCAGGGTCCTGTCCGAGGAGGAACACCGTCACGCGCCGTTACCCGAGGACTTCTTGTAGCATCCGGATCGCGGCGTGCCCCCTTCGTCGAGGCCCCCCAGTCTCAACCGCGCCATCCGCGCGCTGATGCGCGACCTCGCGTCGCGCGCGCCCGAGTTCGCGCACCTGGTCCCGGCCAGGGTCCTCGTCGTCGCCGGCGAGGCCCGGCGGGCGTCCCGGGGCTCGGTGAAGCCGCTGGCCTTCGCCCACGGCAAGAGCCGGGGCCCCTCCGGCGCGCGCAAGCCGGTGGTGCGAGTGGAGGGCCGCCGGATGCTCTACTGCGTGACCCTGCGGCCGCTCTTCTTCCGCGACAGCCGGCCCGAGCAGCGCATCGAGACCCTGCTCCACGAGCTGTACCACGTGAGCCCCGCCTTCGACGGCACCCTCGACCCGGCGCGGCGGCACGCCCGGCTGGGCCAGAAGTTCACGCGGACCTTCCGACCCCTCCTTCGCCGCTACCTCCGCGGCTGCCCTCCCGAGGTGCTGGCTCCCTTCGCGCATCACGGACCGGTGCGCATCCTCGCCTGGCTCGAGCGACCGCCGGCGACCCACGCCCGCGGGCGCTCGCGCAGCCTCTACACCGAGGAGCAGCTCTACACGGTGACCCTCCCCATGCTCACCCGGGCGAGGCACCGCGTTCCGGCGACCGACGGAAGCCGGGGGGAGTGACGAGGGGGTCAGGTCCGGTGCGACCCCGAGCGCCCCGGCAGGCCCGCGAGCGCCGCGAGACCGGGGGCCTCCACCCCGGGTGCGGTCGGGGCTGCGGCGTCCGGGAGAGACCATGGCCGGCGCGGCTTGTTAGTCTGCCGCCTCCCGTGTCCCTGCCTCCCGGTACTCCCGTCGGCCGGTACGTCATCCGGCGCAAGCTCGCCGAGGGTGGGATGGCGGAGATCTTCCTCGCCCAGTCCCACGGGCCGGAGGGCTTCGAGAAGCAGGTGGTCATCAAGCGGATCCGCTCGGCGCTCGCCGACGACCCGAGCTTCGTCCAGATGTTCATCGCCGAGGCGCGCGTCGCCTCGAAGCTGAACCACGCCAACGTGGTCCACATCTTCGACTTCGATCGCCACGAGGACAGCTACTACCTGGCGATGGAGTACGTCCGGGGCAAGTCGCTGGCCGAGCTGCACCGCCGCGCGCGGCTCCTCAACCGTCCGTTCCCGCCGGTGCTCGCCGCGCAGATCTCGCTCGAGGTGGCACGGGGCCTGGCCTACGCGCACCGGCTCACCGACCACGGGCAGTCGCTGGGGCTCGTCCACCGCGACGTCACGCCGCACAACGTCCTCGTCTCCTTCGAGGGCGCGGTGAAGCTCACCGACTTCGGCATCGCCAAGGCGAGCAATCGCGCCAGCACCGCCGGGATGCTCAAGGGCAAGTTCGCGTACATGGCGCCGGAGCAGGCCCGCGGCGATCCAGTCGACTCCCGGACCGACCTCTTTGCACTCGGCATCACCCTCTGGGAGCTGCTGACCGGGAGCCGCCTCTTTGACGGCGACAGCGACGTGGCGGTGCTCCGCGCGGTGCAGGAGCGGGAGATCTCCTCTCCGTCGACGCTGAGCCCGGCCGTGGAACCGGCGCTCGCCAAGGTCGTGATGACCGCGCTGGAGCGCGATCCCTCTCGCCGCTTCCAGAACGCCGGGGAACTCGAGCGCCGGCTCCTCACCTACGTCATCAGCGCGACGCGCACGCCCGAGGACACCGACGTCGGGCTGTTCATCCGCTCGCTCTTCCCGGACGAGGCCGCCAGGGAGGAGGACAGCGACCCGGTCGGCCCGCTCCAGCTCGTCCCCGGCGTGGGGCCCACCGTCTCCGGGCCGCACGCCTCGGCCGGCAGCGCCGGCTTCCGGGACACCCGCGCCGAGGGTCGGCTCCTGCAGAGGACCGCGCCCTCCGGATCGGTCGCGCCGCTGCTCGACGAGGACGCCCTCGCGCCCACCCGGACACCGTCGCGCCGCCAGTCGTCCGCCGCCACGGCGCCCGGGGCGCGGCAGAGCGTCGTCACGCAGGCGCCCGCCGAGGAGATGCGCCTGCTGACCGCGGAGCTCGGCGCCCGCCGCCGCCGGATGCTGCTCGTCCTGGTGGGGCTCGCGGTGCTCCTCGGCGTCGGCAGCATCGCCTTCCTCGCCGGACGGACCGACACCCGGCCGGACCCCGTCGCCGCTCCGGCGCCTGCCGTCAGCCCGTCGCTTCCCGCGCCCCTGCCAATGCCCCCGGCCCCGGCCCCGGCCCCGGTCACACGTGCTCCCGTGCCGCCCCAGCCCCCCCGGCTGGAGACGGCCCCCCCGGCGCCCGCAGCCGCCCCGGGCTTCCTGGTGGTGAAGGCCCAGCCCTGGGGAAAGCTCTTCGTGGACGGGAAGTTCGCCGGGGACGTGGAGGGGACCGGAGGTTCACCCTGGCGACCGGCGCCCACACCCTGCGCCTGGTCAATGGCAAGAAGGCCCGTCCCTGGACGGTGGAGATCGAGTCGGGGAAGACAACCACCCGGGAGCACAGCTTCCTCGAGGAATGAGGTGGAGGGCTCTGCCCGGCCCGTGAATAACTTCCGGCGGTTCTGCGTCCAGGCGAGCGGCTCGGTCGGCTCCTTGCTGGGGCGGGTCGACCAGGGAAGGATGCCCGGCGATGGTGAGGCGGCGCGCACGACTGGTGGCGGTGCTCGGAGCGGCCCTCTTCTGGAGCCCGCTCGTCGCCTCGACCCGCGCCCTCGGCCAGCAGGACGAGCCCATCCCCCAGCCCGACGGGGACATGGACGTCACCACGTTCGACGAGACCCTCGGGCCCTATGGTCAGTGGGTGGACACCGGCGAGGGCCCCAACGACGGGCACGCCTGGCGGCCGGACCCGGACGTCGTGGGAGAGGACTTCCAGCCCTACGCGACCGGTGGACACTGGGTCTCCTCGGACTGGGGCTGGACCTGGGAGAGCGACTACCCCTGGGGCTGGGCCCCCTTCCACTACGGCCGGTGGGCCCTGACGCCCTCCTGGGGCTGGGTCTGGTATCCGGGCACCGTCTGGGCCCCCGCCTGGGTCGACTGGCGCTTCGGGGGTGGCTACATCGGCTGGGCGCCGCTGCCCCCGGTGGGGTTCGCGGTGGTGGTCCAGCCCTGGCGGCCCTACTGGTGCTTCGTTCCGAGCAACGTCTTCATCTACCGCGACGTGTGGGCCTACCGGCTCCCGGTGGACCGCATCCACTCGGCGTACGCGGCCACGGTGCCCGTGCACCAGGCGGTGAGCTACGGCCGGGCGCGCTGGTACGCCGGTCCTCCGGTGCCCCAGGTGGAGCACGCGGTGGGCCGTCCCGTGCCCCGGGTGACGGGCTTCACCCCGCCGGCGCCGGGCCGCGTCCAGTCGGTCCTTCCTCCCTCCCGCGGGCTCGCGCCCGGCGCCATCGCGCCGAGACCGGGCCAGCCCTTCCCCGGTGTCACGCCGGTCCGCCCGCCGACGCCGGTGGCCCCTGGCGGCGCCGGCTGGCGCGTGCCCCCGTCCCCGGGCCCCTCGCGCGGGGGCTACCCCGGCGGAGGAGCCGGTACGCCGGCGCCGCGGCCTGCCCAGAGCCCTCCCTCCGGCCCCTCGGCCCCCGGACCGCGCCCGCGCTCGCTCGGGTACTGGAGCCCGCAGCCTCGCTCCGAGGCGCCTTCCTACGCCGGTCCCCGCACGTTCTCGGGCCCGTCGAGCCCGCGCAGCTTCTCCGCGCCCTCGCGCGGCTACTCCATGCCGTCGCCGAGCACGTTCGGCGGCGCGCCCTCGCGCAGCTTCTCCGCACCGTCGCACGGGAGCTTCGGCGGAGCGCCCCGGGGCGGCGGCTACTCGGCGCCCAGTGGCGGCGGTCACTCCAGCGGGGGCGGGGGTCACTCCGGCGGAGGCGGCGGTCACTCCAGCAGCGGCGGCGGTGGTCACGGCGGCGGCGGTCGCCGCTAGGCGCCGCCGACTCGACTCTCCCGGAGGTCCGCGCGTGAGCACGGCTCAGGGCGAGAACACCGGACACGTCTCCCACGGGTTGATCGGCTACGGCCGCTCGTCGTTCCGGGCGGTCGTTCAGCGGGTCATGCGCTCATGGGCGGCCCGGAGCCTCCAGGTCGGCGCGCTCGCCACGGTGGTGGACGTCTGCGTCCTGCTCGTCTGCAAGAAGGTCCTGAAGCTCCCCACGCCGGTGGGCGCGGCGATCGGCGTGGCCATCGGCTCGACGCTGGCCTTCTTCCTGAACCGGAGCTTCGCCTTCCGCGCGCAGGGAACGCCGGTCGCGGGACAGGCGGTGAAGTTCATCATCTCCACCCTCATCGCCATGGCCATCCACGCGCCGCTGGTGGGAATCCTGGCGGACTGGCTGGACATCCAGGTCGTGCTGGCGAAGCTGATGGCCGACGTCCTGGTCTTCAGCATCGGCCAGCTGCTGGCGATGCGCTTCCTCATCTTCCGGAAGGAGATGAAGGCGTCGCGGTCCTAGCGGTTCGTGCGCGCGTTGCCCGTGGGCACGTCCGCCGTCACCTGGGACTCGAGGCGCTTCACCGCGGTCGCCGCCTCGCTCAGGTCCGACTGGCGGGCCACGGCCTCGCGGTACTCGCGGAGCGCATCCCGCTTCCGGTCCTGGGACTCGTAGAGCTGACCCAGGTAGAAGTGCGGCGCGGCGAAGGTGGGGTCCACCGAGAGGCTGGCGCGGAATGCCTTCTCCGCCTCCGCCGGCTGCCCGCGCTCGAACAGCACCTGGCCCAGGTACATGTGCGCCAGCGGCTGGCGGCTGTCGGTGGCGAGCACGGACCTGAGGAGCTTCAGCGCCGTGTCGGAGTCGCCGCCCCGGTAGTAGAGGGACCCGAGCTCGGCCTTCGCCTCGAGCTGCGTGGGGTCCCGGCGCACGAGCTGCTCCAGCTCGGGGAGCGCGAGGTCCGGGCGTCCGCGGCGGCTGTGCAGCACGCCCAGCCGGCTCAGGAGCCCCGTGTCGTCGGGGTGGCGGTCCCTGGCGCGGCCGAGCACCCGCTCCGCGGCGGCGTAGTCGCCCTTGGCCAGATAGAGGTCGGCGAGGCCGAGCGCCGCGGACAGATCCTCGGGCTTTTCCTTCAGCACCGCCTGGTAGAGCGGCTCGGCCTTCGCGCTCACCCGCTTGCGGGCGTACAGCGCCGCCAGCTCGAGCCGCGCCTCGGCGGTGGGCTCGAGCTGCAGGCGCTTCTCCGCCTCGGCGATCGCCCCGTCGAGGTCGCCCATCGCGAGGTGCGCGTCGGCCAGCGCGGCTCGGGCGCTTCCGTCCTGCGGGAACTCGCGCACCGCCTTCTCCAGCACCGCGATGGCCTCCTTGAACTTGCCGAGGCCGACGTAGGCGATGGCCAGCCCGCGGTACGCCTCGGTGCTACGGGAGGCCTTCCGGTCCTCGGCCATCAGGGCGATGGCCTTCTGGAACGCGGCCACGGCCTGGGTGCGCTTGCCTTGCTTCAAGTAGAGCTGGCCGAGCTGGGTGTACGGCGCGCTGGCGGTGGGGTTGATGGTCTGCGCCCGGGCGAAGGCCTGGTTCGCCTTCGCGTTGTCACCGGTGCGGAAGTAGGAGAGGCCCAGGTTGAACCAGGCCTCGGCGGAGCGTGGGTCGTCGCGGGTGGCGGCGAGGAACTCGCGGCGGGCGCCCTCGAAGTCGTCCTTCCAGTCCAGCGCCACGCCGAGGTTGTTGTGCGCCTCGGCCGAGCGGGGCTCCAGCTGGAGCGTCCGCTCGAACGCGCCGATGGCCCCGGGCACGTTGCCCTCGCGCAGCAGCAGCACCCCGAGGTTGTAGTGGGTGGCGGGGTCGAGCGGCGCGGCCTGGGCCGCGGCCATCAGCAGCTCCTTCGCCTCGCCGGTGAGCCCCTTCTCCGCCAGCGCCCGGGCCAGGTTCACCCGGGCCACGGTGAGGTTCGGGTCCAGCTCCAGCGCCTTCCGGTCCGCAGTGATGGCCTCGTCCAGGCGCGCGGCGCGATGGAGCGACTCGGCGAGGTTGAACCAGGCGGTGGCGTCCCGCGGCTGCAGCTCGGTCACCCTCGTCCAGGAGCGCACCGCTCCCTCGTTGTCGTCCAGCGAGCGGGCGAGGAGCGCCCGCTCCATGTGCAGCGCCGGGTCCGAAGGGCTCTGGGTGATGGCCTGGTCGAGCAGGCTCTTGGCCTCGGCCGCCTCACCCGCCAGCCGGAGCGCGCGGACGAGGAGCAGCATCGACTCGGAGCCGGGCCTCCGGCGGACCAGCTCGCGGAACGGCGGCACCGCCTTGTCCGGCTCCTCGAGCGAGAGGTACGCCATCCCCAGGCGCTTCAGCGCGTCGGCGTCGTCGGGCGAGTCCCGCAGCCGGGCCTCGTCGGCCTTCACCGACTCGCGGAGCTTCCCGGTCTCGGGGCCCGCGAGCAGCAGCAGCATCGCCGGGAGGAGCGCGGCGCCC
>Ga0207698_10000936_pt1 | contig 16994 bp, 16 predicted proteins | sample KBSCornC22_FD_184298 | JGI IMG/M metagenome (GOLD analysis project Ga0207698, IMG submission 184298) | Corn rhizosphere microbial communities from Kellogg Biological Station, Michigan, USA - KBS Corn C2-2 (SPAdes) (version 2) | ecosystem: Host-associated > Plants > Roots > Rhizosphere > Soil ...
CGACCTGTCGCCTTATCTGACCAACGGAGGCCAGCACTTCCATCTGACGAACGCGCACATTTCGGCGTCCGGAACGTCAGATGCCAAGTTCCTGACCAACACTGTTTCGGCAGGTACACAGCTCAGCAATTACCAGTATATTGCGAGCTACACACCGATCTACCAGACCTACTATTATCGATGCGGGTTTCTAAACCTGAACTGGTGCTCGACGACGATTCAGGTCGGAGAGACGCCAAATTATGCGACGGGTACCAAGACCGAGAATTACCAGGACATCGTCAAGACGGACAGTGGCATCGACACGATGATGCTCAAGGTCGGCGGGCAATCGGCCAGCGTGTCGGACTCCTTCAACAGCTCGGCCACCGCTTATGCGCCCTCTTCCCAGACCGGGAGCGGCAATCTGCCGAGTTGGACCATCAACTACCAGCGCACGGTCTCGTCGGGCTATTATGGCGACCTCGCGGTGGGCTTCGACCTGTCGAACGCCGCGCTCGCCGACGCGACCACGACCGGCAGCATTTTGGCAAATATCATCGCCGGCCAGGGCCAGTTCCGCCTGTTCCAGGTCTCGCTGAGCTTTGATGTTGCGCCCGCGGTTGTGCTCGGCGACTCTCCTCCTCCGCATGGCGGGGACATCGGGCCGGTCCCGGAGCCCGCGAATTGGGCCATGATGATGGCAGGTTTCGGACTGATCGGGGCAACTCTGCGCATTCGGAAGCACGGTCGCCGGTCTCAGCTCGCAGTCTGAGCGCGTCAGCTCTGATTGAGCGCCCTCTATCGTCGAGGCGGCGGCAGAAGCATTGCTCTTCTGCCGCCGCTTTCCGGTACCGGACCGATACGACGGGCAGTTTTTTCTGCGGGGTCCGCCGGCGCTTCCCCTCTCTGACGATCCGCATTAAGGCGCATTCCCATGAGGATGCGTCAAAACGATCATCTACACCGTCTGTTGAGATCGGCCTTCGCCGCAACGGCACTGGCAGGCCTCATCTCACCAGCAAATGCCTATTTTTACTGGACCAAACCGCCGCTGGCCGGCGCGCCCGTCATGGGGGGCGAGCCGGGGATCACGCTGCCGATGCCGGGCGCGACGCCCAAGGAACTGACGGCGGCATTGACCTGGACGATGCGTGCGGGCTTGAACGTCGCCGCGCTGCAATGCGGCTTCGCCCCCGTGCTGCGCACGCGCGACAATTACAACAACATGCTGCAGCAGCACGCCGCCGAGCTGCAGGCGACGTACGCCACGCTCAATGCGTATTTCAAGCGGACGATCGGCGGCACCAAATGGCCGCTCGCCTTCGACGATTTCAACACCAAGACCTATAACGGCTTCTCGACCTTGCGCGCGCAATTGAGCTTCTGCGAAACGGCCTCGTCGATCGGGCAGGAAACGATGGACGCGCCGCGCGGCCGGCTTGCCGCGATCGCCGCCGAGCGGATGCGCGAGTTCCGCGCGAGCCTGGTGCCGGTCGGCGACCAGGGGCTGGCGATGCGCGACGTGCAGGTGCAGTTCGATCCGATCGACGACCCGCGCTGCTACAACAAGCGCGGCAAGGAGATACGCTGCAAGGATAAGTGAGTTGGGGCTACAGGGCGCAGCGCCCCATTAGCGCAACCCCAGCAATTTATGCGTCTGCAGCGACAGGCGCCAGCGCGGATGGGCGAGGACGAAGCGGATCGCCTCGTCGCGTGCTTCCGCGGCGGCGGCACCGTCCATCGGCTGGACCAGCCAGTGACGGAAATCCCAGCTTTCGATGTCGCTGACGTCCAGGCCGGGTTGAGGCCACACCATCTTGAGTTCGTCGCCGCTGCGCTGGACCACGTTCGTGCCCGCCTTGGGGCTGACGCAAATCCAGTCGACGCCGTCGATCACCGGGATCGTGCCGTTGGTCTCGATCGCGATGCGAAAGCCCCGCGCCCTGAGCGCCGCGACCAGCGGCGCGTCGAGCTGGAGCATCGGCTCGCCGCCGGTGATGACGACCAGCGGGCTGCCCCGATCGTCCGCCAGGCCCTGGTTCCACAGCGCAAGCACCCGATCGGCCAGGGCGTTCGCATCGGCGAAACGCCCACCACCATCGCCATCGATGCCGACGAAATCGGTGTCGCAGAAGCGGCAATCGGCGGTCGCGCGATCCTCCTCACGGCCCGACCAGAGATTGCAGCCGGCAAAGCGCAGAAACACCGCGCGCATGCCTGCCTGCAGACCCTCGCCCTGCAGCGTCAGGAACATCTCCTTGACGGAATAGCTCATGCCGGCGGCACCTTGTAGCGCGTCGGATCGGGCAGGCCCGCCTCGGCAAAACCCTTGGCGCGCAGGCGGCAGCTGTCGCACTGCCCGCAATGCAGGTCACCCGGCTGCGGATCGTAACAGGACCAGCTCATGCCCGCGTCGATGCCGAGCCGCGCCGCCTCGGCGGCGATGTCGGCCTTGGTCATGTGCAGCAAGGGCGTGTGCACGGTGAAGCGGTCGCCCTCCACGCCGGCCCGGGTGGCGATATTGGCGAGATTCTGAAACGCCTCGACGAAGTCGGGACGGCAATCGGGATAACCCGAATAATCGAGCGCATTGACCCCGATATGGATTTCGCGCGCGCCGCTCGCCTCGGCCAGGCCGAGCGCGAGGCTCAGGAAGATAGTGTTGCGCGCGGGCACATAGGTGCTGGGAATGCCGGGCTGCACGCCGTCCTTGGGCACGCTGATCGCGGTGTCGGTCAGCGACGATCCACCGAAGCGGGTCAGATCGAGCGGCAGCACGATATGGCGCACCGCGCCCAGATGACGCGCGATCCGCGCCGCCGCTTCCAATTCGATCCGATGACGTTGGTTATAGTCGATCGTCAGCGCGACCAAAGCCCGCCCGGCCTCGACCGCCAGGCCGGCCACCACCATCGAATCGAGCCCGCCCGAGACGAGCACGACCGCCGCGTCCTTTTGTCCGTCGCTATCCTGCATGGAGGGGCGAATAGAGGAAGCGATGCCGCAGCGCAAAAAAAAGGGCCGCCCGGAGGCGGCCCAGATTGGCCATTTCGGCCGTCTAGGGAGGACAGTGCCGAATTGTGGCACGCCATCGTCCTTATCACCGCAGGACTAAACATCGGGTTAACGACGTGAGAGTCGCCATTCGGCGGATTGCGGTACCGGCCTCCACGCACGGCACCGCACGAAGTAATACTCCGTGGGGACCCCGACGACCTCCCGACGCCAGTATCATATGGGGGTCGGGTGGGCGCGCGGGCCGGTGCCGCTTCGAAATGCGCTCTTCCGCGCATTTCCAAACTCTCTCTCAAGCAGCGATCGAGTCGACCGAGAAGCTCTTGGCGCAGAATTCGCAATTGACTTCGATCCGCCCGTCCGGCCCCATCATCGCGGCCTGCTCCTCGGGCGGGAAGCGCGCGATCACGCGCGCGACATGGTCGGGATCGCAGCGACAACCGCGCGTCGGGGCGATCGAGGGGAACAGGTGCACCTCATCCTCATTGAACAGCCGCCACAGCAGGGTCTGGAGCGGCAGTTCGGCATCGACCAGTTCCTCGGCTCGCACACTGCCGGCCAAGGCCGCGACATGCGTCCATTCGGGATGATCGAGCCTGGTGTGGATCCGATCGCGTCCCTCCTCACCCTCGGGCAGATGCTGCAGCATCAAACCGCCCGCAACGACCTGGCCGTCCGCGGCCTGGCCGATTCCGATCCGCACCAGGCTCGGTATCTGCTCCGACTGCGCGAAATAGGATTCGGCCGCTTCGGCGAGGCTCGCGCCTTCGAGCGGAACGATGCCCTGATAGCGCTCGCCCGAGACCGCCTGATCGAAGGTGATGGCGAGATAGCCCTTGCCGAACAGGGCGAAGAGCGACGGGTCAACAGGCAGTTCCGCCGCACGATCGGGGTCGTAGCGAAGATAACCGCGCATCTCGCCGCTGCGATAATCGGCGACGAGCAGATCGATGATCCCGCCCTCGGTCTGCGCCTGCAAGGTGAGCTGGCCCTGCGCATCCTTGAGCGTCGAACCGAGCAAAGCAGCGAGCGTGATCGCCTCCGCCAGCACGCGCTCCAGCGCGGGGGGATAACCATGCGCGGACAGGATCTGGTTGAGCATCGGCCCGAGCCGCACCATGCGGCCGCGCGCATGACGCCCAGGGATAGTGAAGGCGAGCGCCTGGTCGAGATTTCGGGAAGCCATGGCCTTATGTAGGAGGCCTTATTGCCCTTTGCGAGAGTCCGCCGCCCCGGCGGAGGCCGGGGCTGCTGGAGGCTGGGTCCCATACTTCCAGCGGCCCCGGCGGCAGAGTCAGAGCTTGCCCAAGCACCAGAGCAGGACGGCCTTCTGCGCGTGCAAGCGGTTCTCGGCTTCGTCCCAGATTGCGGATTGCGGCCCGTCGATCACCGCGTCGACCACTTCTTCGCCACGGTGGGCGGGCAGGCAGTGCAGGAACAATCCCTCCTGCGCCGCAGCCGCCATCAGCTTTTCGGTCACCTGGTAAGGCCCCAGCGCCTGAAGCTTCTCCTCGGCATGCGCCTGGCCCATCGAGATCCAGGTATCGGTCACGACCACGTCGGCGCCTGCCACTGCGACATCGGGATCGCGCGTCAGGACGAAGGGATGGTTGCCGGCCCGCGCGCGCGCCGTCTCGACCACCGACGGATCGGGATCATAGCCTTCCGGACAGGCCGCACTGACGTCGAAGCCGAGCAGGCTGCCTGCCTCGATGATCGAATGGAGCACATTGTTGCCGTCGCCGAGCCAAGCCCAGCGCGTACCTTCGACCGCCCCCTTGCGCTCCGTCACAGTCAGCATGTCCGCCATGATCTGGCAGGGATGGCTGAGGTCGGTCAGACCATTGATCACCGGCACGTCGGCATAATGCGCGAGCTCGACCGCCTTGGCATGATCGTCGGTGCGGATCATGATCGCGTCGACATAGCGCGACAGCACGCGCGCCGTGTCGGCGATCGTCTCGCCGCGCCCGAGCTGCGACGTGCCGCCTTCCAGGATCAGGGTCGTCCCGCCGAGTTGGCGCATCGCCATGTCGAACGACACGCGCGTGCGCGTCGAATTCTTCTCGAAGATCATCGCGAGCACATGGCCATCGAGCGGCCGGTCGACGTCCGGCTTGCCCTTGGGCCAGCCGGCGCGCGTCAGCTTGCGCAGGCGGGCGTCCGCCAGCATGGCCCGGATCGCCTCCGGACCGGCATCGGCGAGGTCGAGGAAATGGCGAGTCATCGTTTCAGGTCCCCAGCGCCGCTTACCCCTGAGGAGGCACCGAGCCTCTCTTCAGGGGAAGCGGGTCGTGATTATGCCGCCTCCGGCACCGTATAGCTGCGCGCACCCGCCGACAGCTTTTCGATGCACTCGGCGATGTGGCTTTCCTCGATGTTGAGCGGCGGCAGGATACGCACGACATTGTCGCCCGCCGCCGCCGTCAGCAGCCCATGATGGTCGCGCAGGTGCGCGACGAAGGCACGGCTGTCACTCTTGAGCTTGATGCCAAGCATCAGGCCGGTGCCGCGCACGCCGTCGAACAGATGATCGTGATTGGGGATGAGCTGTTCCAATGCCTGGCGCAGCCGCTCGCCCATCCGCTTCACATGATCGAGGAATTCGGGCTGCTCGACGATGTCGAGCACCGCCTCGCCCGCGGCCATGGCGAGCGGATTGCCGCCATAGGTCGAGCCGTGCGTGCCGATCACCATGCCGCTCGCCGCCTCTTCGGTCGCGAGGCAGGCGCCGAGCGGGAAGCCGCCGCCAATGCCCTTGGCGACGGTCATGATGTCGGGGGTGATGCCATAATGCTCATAGGCGAAGAAGGCGCCGGTGCGCGCATAGCCCGACTGGATCTCGTCGAGGATGAGCAGCATGCCATGCTCATCCGCCAGCCGGCGCAGCCCGGTCAGGAATTCAGGCGTGGCGGGCAGAATCCCCCCCTCACCCTGCACCGGCTCGACCAGGAAACCGGCCGCGTCCGGCCCGATCGCGGCTTCGGCCGCCGCCAGATCGTTGAACGGCACCACGGTGAAGCCCGGCAACAAAGGTTCGAAGCCGTCACGCATCTTGGGCTGGTTGGTCGCCGAGATCGCGCCCATCGTCCGGCCGTGGAAGGCATTGGAGAAGCTGATGATGCGGTTCTTCTCCGGCTGCCCCTTGGCATAATGATAGCGGCGCGCGGTCTTGATCGCGCATTCGATCGCCTCGGTGCCCGAATTGGTGAAGAACACCGTGTCGGCGAAGGTCAGGTCGACCAGCCGCTGCGCGAAATGCTCGCCCTGCGGAGACCCGTAGAGATTGGAAACGTGCATCAAGGTCGCGGCCTGATCCGCGATCGCCTTGACCAAAGCCGGATGGCCGTGGCCGAGGATGTTGACCGCGATGCCCGCCGCGAAATCCAGGTAGCGCTCGCCGCGCTCGCCGATCAGATAGGCGCCCTCGCCTCGCACCGGCCGCACGCCACACCGCGGATAGACGGGCATGAGGGGCGTGATGGTCATCGAAACAGGCTCCTTGGCAACGAAAACAGGTCGGATCGGCTCCGGAAAAGAAAAAGCGGCCCAAGCGGGCCGCCCGTGATCGGGGCTATATCGCCCCCGCCGGATCAGCGTCAATCGCTGCGACTGTTACGTTCGGAGCCCCGGGCGCCACATTGCGCGGGCAGGTTTGACCAATTGCGGCTGGGGGGAGCTTCCGACCGGCTTGCGCGCCAGCCGGGGATCGATCGGCGCGTCGAACTGGACGCCGACGCGCCCCCCTGCATTCCATGCGACCTTGCCCATGACTTGGCCGATGCCGCGCAATTCGGCTTCGATCACGTCGCCGCGCGAAAAATTGACGGGACTTTCGGCCATCATGCCGCCGGGGGAGAGATTGCGGATCTTGACGGTGATGTCGGGGCCCCCGGGACGACGCATCACCGCCATCAGGAACATGCTGTCCCTGGGCTCCGCGCGCATCGACTCGAAGCGGGCTTCCCCACCGTCGTCCTGATCAGGCACGAAATGCTGTACCACCGCCATCCTCAATCACAGGCGGGGATTCATGCACATGAATGGTTGGCAAGCCGTTAACGTCGACTGCTTCGCGACCGATATGCAATCTTGCAGATGCTGGCCGCATGCAAGATTGGAGGACGCAAGCGCCGCTCGGGCTTGGAACCATATCCCGATGAGTCGCGCTCATCGGCATCTGGTTCATTCGTCGCGGCTGACCTTCTCGTTGCGCTCGTGCCGCTCCTGCGCTTCGACCGTCATGGTCGCGACCGGGCGCGCCTCGAGCCGGGCGAGCGAGATGGGTTCGCCCGTCACCTCGCAATAGCCATATTCGCCTTCCTCGATGCGGCGGATCGCCGCGTCGATCTTGGCGATCAGCTTGCGCTGGCGATCGCGGGTGCGCAGCTCGATACCCCAATCGGTTTCGGAGGAGGCGCGGTCGGTGACGTCGGGTTCGCGCAATGAATCGATCTGCAGCTGTGCGAGCGTCTCACGCGATTCGCGGAGGATCGATTCTTTCCAATCCAGCAACTTGCGACGGAAGTAGGCCTGCTGGCGCGGGTTCATGAATTCTTCGTCGGGCGATGGGCGGTAGTCCCGGTCCAGCGCCTCGCCTTGGTCTTCTTGGATCCGCTTCGCAGCCGTTGCCATATCCATTCACCACCCCTGCAAGGCGGTGGCCGCGGCCCCCGCCCCGTTTTGCCCTGGGCGGGGCCTATACGCGCGCGGGGGGGCCGGAACAAGCGGGCGGCGCGTAACGATTTCGTTACGCGCCGCTTTTTGATCGCAAAGTTGTGGATTACTTGCCCGCGCCGCCCGATTGGCTGGCTGCGGCGGCTTTCGCCGCGGCATCGAGCTGGGCGGCGGTCATGCCGATCACCAGCCCGTTCGCCCCCTGCGCGAAGGCGGTCTTGGGCAGCTGAGCTTTGGTGTTGGCGGTCGCCACCGTCACCATGTCGCCATTGACCGCGTCGATCTTGCCGACCGGCGCACCACCCGGGCCGCTGACCGCCATACCGACATCGATCTGCTGCGGCTTGGTCGCCTGTGCGACCTGCGCCTCGAGATCGGCCTTGCTGATGCCGATTACCAGGCCGCTGGGCCCCTTGGCAAAGGACGAAACCGGGATCGAGGCCTTGGCACTTCCCGTCGACAGGACGGCATTGGCGCGGCTCACGGATTCGATCGTGCCGACCGGCTGTCCCTTGGTGTCGACCACTGCAGCGCCCACCGTGACGTTGGCGGCCGCCGGCGCGGTGGCGGCGGGCTGCGTCTGGCTGGCCTGCGCGAAGGCGGGCGCTGCCAGGATGGCGGAGCCAGCCAGGGCGAGAACCATATGCTTCATGTCATTCTCCCAAAAGAATATGGCCTAAAAGAATTCGAGATGGTTAAGCCCACGGAATTAAGCGCTTTCCAGCCATTCGCCGCCATTTGCGGGGCCAAGCGTGGTCCCGTCGGGATCAAGCGTGGGCGCCTTCGTAATTCTGGAGAACCGCCTCGATCCGATCGACCGGGTGGCCGGTCAGATCCTTGGCGATCTCGGCTGCAATCCGGCTTTCGGCCTGCTTGTGATAATGTTTGCGCAGCTCCCCCAACGTCTTGGGCGGCGCGACGATGATCAGGCGCTCGAATTCGTTCGCGAGCGCGGCGCGGTTGATCCGCTCGGCCGCCTCGGCGGCGAACCGGTCTTCCGACTGGCGGTGGAAATCCGCCTCGCCCGCGGTCGAGCCGCCCGTGCCGGCGCCGGCCGGCTTCTGCCCGGCCGTGTCGGTCTTGATCTCGCGGTCGTAGAGGTCCGCCTGTTGCTCGGCGGCGACCACGGTCAGGTTCAGATTTTCGGCATCGCCCTCATTGCGGAAGAACAGCATCTTCGCCCCGTCGGCGACCAGGATATAGCTGTCATGGGGAATGCGCATCGAACCTGCCTCCTCATCCTTGTCTGCCGGGGCCAACGCGCGTGCGCGCTGTGGGGTTGCAGGGTTGCGCGACGCTTATACGCCCGCCATTAGCCCGGCATGCACGACATCAAGCAGATCCGCGAGGACCCCGCCGCCTTCGACGCCGGCCTGCAACAACGGGGCCTGGGCCCGCGGGCGGCCGGGCTGCTTCAGGTCGACGAAGCGCGCCGCGCGAAGATCACCGAGGCGCAGGCGCTGCAGGCACGCCGCAACGAAGCGTCCAAGGAGATCGGCAAGGCCAAGGCGGCGCGTGACGAGAGCGCGGCCGAAGCGCTGATGGCCGAGGTGGCCGGGATCAAGGGCCGCATGGCCGAACTCGAGAGCGAAGCCGCCGAGGCCGGCCGCGCGCTCGACCAGGCGCTGGCGGCCCTCCCCAACATTCCCGCTCAGGACGTCCCCCCAGGCGAGGACGAAAGCGGCAATGTCGAACTCAAGCGCTGGGGCACGCCGCGCCCGTTCGATTTCGCAGCCCGTGACCATGCCGATCTGGGGCCGCCCCTCGGCCTCGATTTCGAAGGCGGCGCCCGCATTTCCGGCGCGCGCTTCACCGCGCTGCGCGGTCAGGCGGCGCGGCTGCACCGCGCGCTCGGCCAGTTCATGCTCGACACGCAAAGCGCGGCCAACGGCTATGAAGAGACCGTGCCGCCGCTGCTGGTGCGCGACGAAGCGGTGTTCGGCACCGGGCAATTGCCCAAATTCGCCGAGGATCTGTTCAGGACGACCGACGGCCGCTGGCTGATCCCGACCGCGGAGGTCAGCCTGACCAATCTCGTGCGCGAGCAGATCCTGGCCGAGGCCGATCTGCCCTTGCGCCTGACCGCCCTCACCGCCTGCTTCCGCTCCGAAGCGGGCGCGGCGGGACGCGACACGCGCGGGCTGATCCGCCAGCACCAGTTCGAGAAAGTGGAACTGGTCGCGATCGCCGCGCCCAGCTGCTCGGACGAGGAGCATGAGCGGATGACGCGCGCGGCCGAGGGGATTCTCGAAGCGCTCGATCTTCCTTATCGCCGCATGCTGCTATGTGCCGGCGACATGGGGTTCACCGCGCGCAAGACCTATGACCTGGAGGTGTGGCTGCCCGGCCAGCAGACCTATCGCGAGATTTCGAGCTGCTCCAATTGCGGGGACTTCCAGGCGCGGCGCATGGATGCGCGCTACCGCCCTGCCGACGCCAAGGGGACGGCCTTCGTCCACACGCTTAACGGCTCGGGCCTCGCGGTCGGACGGACATTGGTGGCGGTGATCGAGAATTATCAGCAGGCGGATGGATCGGTGACCGTGCCGGAGGTGTTGCGGCCCTATATGGGCGGTCTGGACGTGCTTCGCCCCGCATGACAAACTGGGCGGCCCTGCTCGCGATCGGACTGCTCGCCGCCGCCTCCGCGGCGGACGCTCAACGGTCCGCGCCGAAGCATCTGTCCGCCGCCGAGATCGCGGCCGAACTCGCGGAGTCACAGGCGCCGGTCGAATATGAGCCGACGCCGAGCCGCCCGGCCCGTGCCAAGGACAGGCCGCGACCGATCGTCAAGGCGAGCAAGGACCTGTCTCCATCGCGAGCGCCCGATAGCGAGGCCGCGGCACGACCGGAGGGAAAAGCCGCGCCGCCTCCGATCGTCAAGGCGACCAAGGCAGCGACACCGGCGGCACCGCGCGATGCCAGGCCCGCCGCGCCACAGGAGGCGAAAGCCGTGCCGGCCCCGGTCGTCGAAACCAAGGCGGCGGGCGGACAGAAACCCGTCTGGGAGGTCGCGACCGTCCCCCCGGATGCGACCGAGGTGGCCAAGACCATCTATGTCGTGCAGCCGGGCGACACGCTGTCGGCGGTGGTGCGCAAGACCAACGCCGGTGCCGACGTGATCGCGCACGAGAATGACCTCAAGCCTCCCTTCGCCTTGCGGGCGGGCCAGAAGCTCAAGATTCCCGGCGGGCGTTATCATGTGGTCAAGAAGGGCCAGAGCGGCATCGCGATCGCGCGCGCCTATCAGGTCGAATGGACCAGGATCATCGAGCTCAATCATCTGAAGGAGCCGTTCACGCTGCGCGAGGGCCAGCGCCTGATGCTGCCGCCCGCCAAGGAGGTGGCGAAGATGTCGCTCGAGCAGCGCGCGGCGGCGTTCAAGATCGACCTGACCGATCTCGCCACAGGGAGCGAGCCCGCGCTTGCCTCGGCCGCCAAGCCCGCGGCGCCGACCCCCTCACCTGCGCGCCAGCTCGCGCCGACCACGCCGACCGCCGAGCCCGACGTGGCGTTCGCCGGCAAGTTCGACTGGCCGGTCGAAGGCCGAGTGATCCGCGCTTATGGGCCGATGGACAATGGTGGCCGCAACGACGGCATCGCCATCGCCGCGCCCCGCGGCACGCCGATCGCGGCGGCCGCGGACGGCGTGGTCATGTGGGTTGGCGAGCATCCGGCCTTCGGAAACGTCGTGCTGATCCGTCATGGCAGCGGCTGGATCACGATTTACGGCAATGCGGACAAATTACTGGTCAAGCGCGGCCAGGCGGTGAAGATCGGCCAGACGATCGCACGCGTCGGAACGACGGGCAGCAGCGCGGATCGCCCGCAGACCTTCTTCGAGGTGCTGCAGGGCAAGAAGCCGATCAATCCGACGCGCCTTCTGCCCAAGCGGCAACGCCAGGACGATGATGCGGCGGACGACGGAACCGACGGCCAGAACCACGCCGACCAAGTTTCGGACTGAACAATCCCGCGCCAGAACTCGGCCATCTTACGGCATCGGCCGAGGCGCGAGCGCTTCCGCATGATCAGGCTCTGGGACCGGACTCCGGGCAGGAAGACGCGCCCCACCAGCAATATGGGGGGTAGCCGGTGGGGCGCTGAGCACGCCGCGAAGAGTCGTCCGTGGGGGTGAACGACCGGAGGGGCGACGTGCCTGCTCCCTCGCTAGACCAATTTGCGCACGCTCTCCAAGGCAGAAATCGGCATGAGCGGCAATATCAGCCAAATTGCTGGTTAATATTGCGTAACCATATTCTCGACCAATCAGTTCAAACCGGTCGCGAGAAAGACACCTCTCGCCATCGCGCGTCCCCGCACTATGGATAAGATTATAGCAATACCGCAGCTCTACTGGTGTGCTAAAACACTTATCTACGGAATATCATCGCATCCGGGAAGAGTTACGATCATTCTGTCGAAATATGACCGATGATCTCGTGTTGCTCCTTCAGCATCTCGCCGGTTTCGCGCACCATCCGTTTCGCCCGTTGCAGGCCTTCCACGAGCGCGGCGGTTGCCGCCTCGGCTTCGGCAGATGTGAGTTCGATTTCGTCGTCCACGTTTGATCACTTACCTAGGTGAATTGATCTCGATCAACTCCCAAAAGGTTAATTTGTTGCAACCATATCAGCGATCTGCGGCGATAAAAGCCGGCCGGTCGGCCGAAGGGCGCGGATCATTTCCGTGCCAACCAGGCTGTCGTCTGGCTGCCGATCAGGTCGAGCATGTTGCCCTGGACCAGATTGATGTCGAGGCCATGCTCGCCCCAGCCGGGCCGCTGCGAATATTGCTTCATCAGGGTGTCGAGCAATCCGGAGGCGGGACTGGGCTCGATCCGCACGCGCAGCACCGCACCCTGCGCGTCGGCCACGCATTCGGCGGTCAGGAAGCCGACCAGCCCGACATAAGGCGGATCGCTGGGCGGCGCGAAGCTGGGCTTGCTGACATAGGTCTGGAGCTGTGCGCGACCGCCCGACACAGCGGCAGGATTGACGCAGATCGGCTTGGTTCCCGGCTTTGCATTGCCGAAAAAGCGCGGCCCGTCCTGCGTATCCAGATAGGATTGCCAGGCAACCAAGCACCCGGTCTGGTCCGCGCGTGCGCATGGCATGATCGAGTGGAAACTCCCGGAGTCGAGGTTGAAATTGCCTGCCAGATAGGCGGCCACCATCCGCTTCTGCGCGGGCTTGCCGTCAATCTCCTCGGCGATCAGGCGGCGCAGCAGCTCCGACCCCTGGCTATGGCCGACCAGGATCACGCCGCGCCCCTGATTGTCGTGTGCGAGATAGTAAAGCCAGGCCGCGCGGACGTCGCGATAGGGAATCTCGAAATCGATCTTGGTCTCGGGATGGGCGGTCGACCAGCGCAATGCCGGCAGCGTGAACTGATGATAGACGGGCACGTAAAGCCGGCAGCGCGCGGTCAGTCGCGCAGCCTGGCCATGCACGACCTTCTTTTCGGACTCATCCGGCGAAAGATCGCTGTACATGGTCGGGTCGAGCGAGGCGGTCGGATAGATGTAGAAGCAATCGACCGGTGCGTCCGTCGCCACCTTATGGGTTGCCGGGGTCCGCGCACCGCTCATCTCGACCGTCATGGCATCGAGATTGGCCGAACAGGTGCCATCGTCCACGCCCGGACGGCAGATCCAGCTGGTGGCCCGCGAATAGTCGACCGGCTGCGTGTCGCCATGCTCGGGCATGGATGCGGGTGGCGTCGGGATCTGGGCGACGCCCGGCGCAGCCAGGAAAAGGGACGCCGTAATCGACCAGATCCGCCGCATGTTCGCCATCCTCTCGTAATTTGTGTCGACAGACGCTATGTGGCGCGCTCTCCCATGGCAACTATTCTCCCCTCCCCGCCCAAAGTGGGCATGGTGTCGCTCGGCTGTCCCAAGAATCTCGTCGACAGCGAGCGGATCCTGACCAAGCTGCGCGCCGACGGCTATCAGATGTCGCCCGATTATGCCGGGGCCGACGTCGTGCTGGTCAACACGTGCGGCTTTCTCGATTCCGCCAAGGAGGAGAGCCTCGAGGCGATCGGCGAGGCGATCGCCGAGAATGGCCGCGTGATCGTCACCGGCTGCATGGGCAAGGAAGCCGAGACCATCCGCGAGCGCTTCCCGCAGGTGCTCGCGGTCACCGGCGCGCATCAATATGAGCAGGTGGTGGGCGCGGTGCACGAGGCGGCGCCGGTGCCGCCCTCGGCCTATCTCGACCTGGTGCCGGAACGCGATCTCAAGCTCACGCCGCGCCATTATTCCTATCTGAAGATTTCAGAGGGCTGCAATCACCGCTGCTCCTTCTGCATCATCCCCGCGCTCCGCGGCGACCTCGTCAGCCGCCGCCCGGACGCGATATTGCGCGAGGCCGAGAAACTGGTCGCCGCCGGCACGCGCGAATTGCTGGTGATCAGCCAGGATACGTCGGCCTATGGCCTCGACCTGCGTCATGCTTCCTATCCGCTCAAAGGCGGCGGTGAGATACGCGCCGACATGACCGATTTGGCCCGGCATCTGGGTCAGCTCGGCGCATGGGTGCGGCTCCATTATGTCTACCCCTACCCCCACGTCGATCGCGTCATCCCGCTGATGGCGGAGGGGCTGGTGCTCCCCTACCTCGACATCCCCTTCCAGCATGCGAGCCCGAGCGTGCTGCGCGCGATGAAGCGCCCCGCCAATGATGCCAAGGTGCTCGACCGCATCCGCGGCTGGCGCGAAATCTGTCCCGACATCGCGATCCGATCGACCTTCGTGGTCGGCTTCCCCGGCGAGAGTGAGGCGGATTTCGAATATCTGATGGACTGGCTCGATGAAGCCCAGCTCGATCGCGTCGGCGCCTTCCGCTTCGAGCCTGTCGCGGGCGCGGCCGCGAACGACCTGCCCGGCGCCGTGCCGGAGGAGGTCAAGGAAGAGCGTTACGCCCGCCTGATGGAGAAATGCGCCGTCATCTCGGCCACCAAGCTCCAGGCCAAGATCGGCCGCACGCTCGACGTGATCATCGACGCCGCCGACGAGGATGGCGGCGCCACCGGCCGTTCGAAGGCGGACGCGCCCGAGATCGATGGCGAGGTGCATCTGCGCGACACCAAAGGGCTTCAGCCGGGCGACGTGGTTCGCGTCGAGATCGAGGATGCCGACGAACATGATCTGTTCGGGGTGGCTATCGGGTAAGGATCGTGCGCAAATCTTGCCCTATGACGTGCGCGACATGGGGGAGGATCCGGCTAATGGGCGCGACCAGAGCGTTATTCGCGCTGCTGGCAATAGCGATCGTTGCGATACCGGGGTCGGCCAGACCCGAAGACCCACCGGCGATGCGGGTCCATCTGCTCGGCACCGGCGGTCCGGAGCTGACGCCGGACCGCCAGGGCTATGCGACGCTGGTGGAATTGCCGGGCGCCCCTGATCCTGATGCTCTGCTGCTGTTCGACGCCGGTCGGGGCGCGCTGCAGTCGATCTACGAGCAGCGGATCAACCCGAAGCGTGTGACACGCATATTCCTGACCCATCTTCACAGCGATCATATTGCCGGCTTGCCCGATCTCTGGATGACGCCCTGGTTCCTGCTCGGACGGACCAGCCCGATCGAGGTCTGGGGCCCGCCGGGGACCGCCGCGATGGTCGCGGGCATGCGCGTCATGTACGCGCATGATGTCGAGCACCGGGTGAACAGCTTCAACCCCGCCTCGGCGATCGCGGTCGCCGCGCACGACATCGGACCGGGCGAAGTCTATCGGCACGCGGATGTGCGCGTCATCGCCTTCACGGTGAGCCATGCGGATGGCGATCCGGCCTATGGCTATCGGATCGAGCGGCACGGCCGATCGGTCGTCCTGTCGGGGGACACGACGCTGACGGCGTCGCTTCGCGAACAAGCGACAGGGGCCGATCTTCTGGTGCAGAACGTGATTGCCTTCGGACCGCGCCTGTCTGCCCTTCCCGAAATGCAGGGCGTGCTCGCCAAGCTCACCACGCCCGAACAGGCTGCCGATCTGCTGCGCACGGCCCGCCCCCGGCTCGCCATCTTCTCGCACATCGTGAAGAAGGAACTCCCCGGCAGAATGGGTGACGACTCCATCGTCGCTCGGGTGCGCGCCGCTGGCTATCGGGGACCATTCGTCATGGGTCGCGATCACATGGTGGTCGATGTCGGGGACAGGATCCGCCTTGTCCCCGCCCGCCATCCGGCCACGCTCAACGAACTCGACAGCAAATGGGCCGAGCCCTGAGGGTCTGTTTGGGGACTGCGCGGAAGGGCGCGTTTCGAGGCGATCCGCCGAGCGGCAGATCTACAAATAGATTCTGACACTGACGGGACGGTGCGAGGCACCCTTCCTCACGCCGGCCGAAAGCCCAGCAACGCAACCCCGAAGCCCACGAACAGGCCGCCCGTCAGCCGGTTGAAGGCGCGTTTCAGCTCGGCGCGCCGGAGATGCCGCGCCAGCGCGTGGCCACCAAGGCCGTAGACCAGATACCAGCTCATCTCGATCACCGCGAACGTCGCGACCAGGATCGCGAATTGCGGCGTCTGGGGGGCGCCCGGCGTCACGAACTGCGGCAGGAAAGCCCCGGCGAACAGCAGCAATTTGGGATTGCTGATCGAGATCAGGAAACCACCCCGGAACAAGGCCATCGGCGTCTGGGAAGGCGGCAAAAGACCATCGGCAATGTCGAGCGGTGCGACATCGGCCCTCCAGGCGCGGATACCGAGGTAGAAGAGATAGGCGACGCCGACATAGCGCAGGATGTCGAACAGGCCCGGCAAGGCGGTCAGCAACGCCGCCAGCCCCGCCGCCGATGCGGCCAATACGGTGATCACCGCGGTCAGGCATCCCGCCATCGCCGCGACGCTGCGGCGCAGACCGAAAGCCAGGCTGCGCGTCATGACGTGCAGCATGTTCGGGCCCGGCGTTCCGCTCAGCAGAACCACTGCAATGACGAAAAGCCACCAATTGTGCAGCGTCACGCGTCGTCCTGCCCTTCCGCTCCGGAGCCGCCATCAAGACCCGCACAGCGGGAATGGGTCGGAGCGCGCTTCCCATATCATGGCCGCGATCATTCGTCCGCATGATTGACTCATCTGCGTATTATTGTCATATGTCATGACATGTCGTCAGAATCTATGACACCGCTGCGTGCGGATCATGCCGAACAGACCCGCGGCCGCATACTCGACGCGGCGATCGCCCAGATGAGCGACGCCCCGGTGGAATCCCTGACGGTGGCGGGGGTTGCGAAGCGCGCCGGCATCGCCGAACGGACCATCTATCGCCATTTCCAGACCCGCGATGCACTGCTCGCCGCCGTATGGCCG
>Ga0207698_10000937_pt1 | contig 16993 bp, 18 predicted proteins | sample KBSCornC22_FD_184298 | JGI IMG/M metagenome (GOLD analysis project Ga0207698, IMG submission 184298) | Corn rhizosphere microbial communities from Kellogg Biological Station, Michigan, USA - KBS Corn C2-2 (SPAdes) (version 2) | ecosystem: Host-associated > Plants > Roots > Rhizosphere > Soil ...
TGAGGATTTAATGCAAATTGTACATTACAGCCGCCGGCAAAATTTCCCAGATCACGCATCATTGCGATTGCTGTATTGCGCATTTTTTGAAAGGCTGTATCACTCAATGTCATAGCAGGCGCCACTGTTATCGAATCTCCTGTATGAATGCCCATCGGGTCAAAATTTTCCACTGTACAAATAATAACAACATTGTCATTATCGTCCCTTAGCAGCTCTAACTCGAATTCTTTCCAACCAAGCATTGCTTTTTCTACCAAAACTTCATGCATGGGAGAGGCCGTAAGTCCGCGGTTCAGGGCTTCATCCAAACTGTCTTTGGTGTGTACAAAGCTGCCGCCGGTTCCGCCCAAGGTAAAAGAAGGACGGATTACTAAGGGAAACCCTATTTCCTGTGCAAATTCTTTTCCTTCTAAAAATGAATTGGCCGTTTTTGCAGGCGCTACTGCGATACCCATTTCAATCATCCACTGCCTGAATTTTTCCCGGTCCTCAGCTTTGTCAATTGCCTTAATGTCAACACCGATAAGGCGAACATTATATTTATTCCAGATGCCAAGCTCATCGGCCTCTTTACAAAGGTTAAGCGCTGTTTGGCCCCCCATGGTTGCTAACACTGCATCTATCGGGGTGCCGCTCGCTTGATTTTCTTCCAATATTTGTTCTATGCTTTCAACATTCAGCGGAAGAAGATAAACCTTGTCTGACATCATTGGGTCAGTCATAATTGTAGCGGGATTGCTGTTTATGAGTGTAACCCTTACTCCTTCTTCACTAAGGCTACGGGCAGCCTGTGTTCCGGAATAATCGAATTCGCAGGCCTGGCCGATAATAATCGGTCCGGACCCAATAATTAAGACGGATTTTATGGATTTGTCGCGGGGCATTATATTATTTCTGTGGCCGCGAAATTAAAATGAAATGTTGAAATGATAGCCAATAAATTTAGTTACAGAAGATATTATAACATTTAGGCCATTGAAACATTGCTATCAATAACTTTTATAGCAAATAATGTTTCTCTGAACCATACAAATCTTTGAACATTCTTTTCAAGACAAGAAGTTTGTCTATAAACTCACCTTCTTCTTTAAGTTTTATTTCGTTCATGAAACGTTCCACTTTTTCCACAGTTTGTTCCGCATCGTCAAGTAATGCATTCGTTCTTATTTTCAAATGATCAATGAAAGCATCCCTATCTTCCTTGGGCATGCTGAAAAATTTTAAAAGAGCCACGCCTGCAGAAGCTCCAAGAATAATCGCAGCAATTGTATTTGATTTAGCCATGAGTTTTATTTAAAAATTTTTAACCATTAGATTTGCAAACTATTATGAAATACATATATCCGGTAAAAACTATATTACATAAACCGTTCCTGTTTTTTCTGCTATTGTTTTTTTATTATGTTTCCCAGGCACAAATTTTTCCTCCAAAAAATTATCCGAAAAATTATTTTATTTATCCTGTTGATGCAAGAATTGGTATAGCTGCCAATTTTGGCGAGTTAAGGCCAAACCATTATCATATGGGGCTTGACTGCAGAACTAACCAGGTGCAAAACCGTCCTGTAAAAGCGGCTGCAGATGGATACATAGCTCGTATTCAGGTGGAACCTTTTGGCTTTGGAAGAGCAATTTATATTAATCATCCTAATGGCCTTACGACGGTTTACGGGCATTTGAATAATTTTTATCCTGCGCTTGAAAAATATGTGAAAGAACAACAATACAAATTAAAATCATGGAAAGTTTCTTTTGATATTCCTCAAGGCATGTTTCCTGTAAAGCAGGGACAGTTCATTGCTTTCAGCGGCAATGCCGGCGGCTCGCAGGGGCCGCATTGCCATTTTGAAATAAGAGATACGCGAACAGATAAAGTTTTAAATCCGCTTTTATTTGGTATGCCAATTCCTGATAATGTGGCGCCCACAATTTTGCGTTTAGCCATGTATGATAGAAATAAAAGTACTTACAACCAGTCGCCAAAATTATTTAGCCTGAAAAAAACAAATGGAGGTTATACAACGGTTGAGCCCGTGATTACAATTAATTCAGAAAAAGTAAGCTTTGGAATTTTGGCAAATGATAAAGTATCCGGTTCGGCAAATCCTAATGGCATTTACCAGGCAGTCTTATATCTTGATGAAAAAGCTATTGTTGGTTTTCAAATTGATAGTATTACTTACGATGAAACAAGATATTTAAATGCTCACATCGATTATAAAACACGTGCTTCAGGCGGCCCTTTTATTGAGCATCTTTCAAGATTGCCGGGTTATCCTGAAGGACTTTATAAAGATTTCAGCGGTGATGGAGTTATAGAGCTTGCCGATGATAATATTCATATTGTAAAAGTGGTCGTAAAAGATCCTAGTGGTAACGCATCCACTCTTGAATTTAAGATTAAAAGAGGATTAATATCTAACAGTCTGAATGAGGATGCTTCTTACCAGGATGAACAGGAATTTCATCCTGGCTTTGTAAATATTTATGAAAGTGAAAATGTACAATTAATTTTAAAGCCGGAAGCTTTATATGATTCTTTTACTTTTGTGCACAGTAGCAGAGCAGTAAGTTCTCCCATTTCTTATTCTGATATTTATTCATTAGAATCAGGGCTTGTGCCTGTGCATGATAATTTTACTTTGCGAATAAAAACTAACAAACCGGTTCCCGAAGCGCTTCTTGATAAAATGCTTATAAAAAGAAGTTGGGGCGGCAAAACAGAAGTAGTTAAAGCAAAAGGAGATGGAGAGTGGTTTACGTCATCATTTCGCGACTTTGGAAATTTTGAGTTAATTGCAGATGATGAGCCGCCCGTTATTACCGGTGGTTTTCACGATAATGCTAACCTATCAAAAGCTTCGCATATTATTTTTATTCCGAAAGATAACAATGATGACATCAAAAGTTTCAAAGCAGAATTAGATGGAGAATGGCTTATGTTTACGAATGATAAAGGCCGCTTATTCATTTATAAATTTGATGAAAAATGCGGGCGTGGAAAGCATGAATTAAAAATTACTGTTGAAGATGAAGCAGGAAACACAACAGAAAAAATATATCATTTCATCAGGTAAAAAATAAATAATGATTCAATTAACAGAAGGAGAAAAGGCGCCTGCTTTTAAGACAAAAGACCAGGATGGTAATACCGTTTCATTGAGCGATTTCAAAGGCAAAAAAGTAGTTCTCTATTTTTATCCGGAAGATGATACGCCTACGTGTACGATTGAAGCATGTAACTTACGTGATAATTATAAAGCACTTGAAAAAAGAGGATTGGTGATTTTAGGCGTAAGCCCTGACGATGAGAGGAAGCATAAGAAATTTGAAGAAAAATATCAGCTTCCTTTTACATTACTCGCTGATCCGGGAAAAAAAATTATTGATAAATATGGCGTTTGGGGTGAAAAGAATTTATATGGCCGCAAATACATGGGACTTCATCGCACCACATTTTTAATTGATGAAAAAGGCATTATTCAAAAGATATTCAAAAAGCCGAAGTCAAAAATTCATAGTGAAGAAATATTGAAAGCGCTTGATTAAGGCCAATAAGGCCATGCTTCATATATTTTATCTTATGGTTATAGTTTTACTACCTGTTCTTTTTTAGCGCTAAAATTGAAAAGTCGCTTTCATCTTTTACAACTGTACTCGTTAATTTTCCGAGTTCTTCAACTTCCATTTCTATTACATCGCCTTCCTGAAGCCATTGTTCTTTGTAGTCAGGGTCGTTTAATTTTCCTGTTCCGTTTAGTTCTAAAAAGCAGCCGGTGCCTACTGTTCCGCTGCCAATTACATCACCCGGATATAACTGTACACCGTAGCTGCAGCGCTCAATAATCTCTGCAAATGTCCAGTCCATATCGCCCATTGTGCCTGCACTTACCAACACACCATTGACGGAACATTTCATATCAAGATTAAATGCGTTTCCTGTGTGATTTTCTTTTGCGGGCAATATGTATTCCTCCAATTCATCCGGCGTTACGAGCATAGGCCCCGTTACAATTGAAAAATCTTTTCCTTTGGCAGGGCCAAGACTCAATTTCATTTCATCCATTTGAAGTCCTCGGGCGCTTATATCATTCATGATCATATACCCGCCAATGTATTCGTCGGCTTCTGAAGCTTTGATGTTTTTTCCAGGCTTACAAATTACTATGGCTACTTCCAGCTCAAAATCGAGTTTATTAAAATGATCAGGCATACATACAATATTACCGGGGCCTTGCATACTATTATGATTGGTAAAATAAAAAACAGGAAACTGGTCAAATTCGGGAATCATTGCTGCATTACGATTCCGCCTCGCAGCAGCAACATGCTGGCGGAAAGCATAAGCATCTCTGCAACTGGTTGGACTGGGAACTGGGGCAAGGATTTCAACATCTTCAATAGAAACACCGGTAAACTTTCTTTTTCCTTCCACCAGTGACCGGTTTATAGAATGTGCTATCGGAAAAATATCTTCCCAGTAATTTAAAAACATCGTCATTGTTACTGGTAAATCCGGATGTAGCCTGTCTGCATCATATAAAGTGCCATCCACTAAAAATGCCAGTTGTGCATGGCTTTCCTTTAAATAAGAAACTAATTTCATTAAAAAATATTTTTTGAACTGCAAGGTAATCGTATTTTATAAAGGAGTTTTTCGGAGTTATATATTTTAAAGTATTAGAATGAATTTAAAGTATTAGCCATAAAAGTTTTTTTCAAATTGCATTATTTTTGCATAAAGGAAATACCCCGATGAAATTTGAAAAGATTTATAATAAAGGCCAGGCTCAGCTATTTAAAAATAAATATCTTGAATACCTTACAAAGACTCATCCGCTGGTAATATGGAGCATGTATCTGCCTTTTATTATTCTTCTTCCATACTATGCTTATTCAAATTATAATTTCTCCGGTTGGTCTGTTGCGCTTATTTTTTTAAGTGGCCTTGTTTTCTGGACATTTTTTGAATATATAATACATCGGTTTGTGTTTCATGTAGTAACAGAAAGCCCGCGTGCCAGCAAGATTGCCTATGTTATGCATGGTAATCATCATGAGTTTCCGAGAGACCGGCAAAGATTATTTATGCCAGCCGTACCAAGCATTATTATATCATCGGTAGTTTTTTTATTAATGTATGCGCTTATGCGAAATAGCGTTCTCGCTTTTTTCCCGGGATTTATTTTGGGCTATCTTATGTATGCAAGCATGCACTATGCAATCCATGCCTGGCATCCTCCTTTTAAATGGATGAAACCCATTTGGCGCAATCATCATTTACATCATTATAAAGATGATGAAAGAGGTTTTGGCGTAAGCTCTCATATTTGGGATAAAGTTTTTGGAACGTCCTTCGACTTACAAAAGGAAAAAGAAGATAAAGAAGCGGTGCAAAAATTGATGTTTTGACGTCCGCTAAAATGATGTTTCGTTTCAAAGTCATTTCTCATTATTTTGATTCTCTCTTAATATTAAATTATAAGCATTGCCCTTTATAAAAAAACTAATTGCTTCTACTTATAAATTGAGAATGAGAATTTCGAAACACACAGGCCTTAAAATATCTGTTATGGAAAATAAGAATAATACACAAGCACAAGTAAGTTTTTATTCTTTGCAGGCAACATCAAATAGCGGTGAAGCAATTCAGTTTGAAAAATTTCGTGGAAAGAAAATATTGATTGTAAACCTTGCGAGCCAATGCGGTTATACGCCTCAATATGCAGAACTTGAGCAATTACATCAACAAAATAAAGATGTAATCATTCTTGGTTTTCCCTCAAATAATTTTGGCGCACAGGAACCTGGTACTGATGACGAGATTGCAGAATTTTGCAGGCTGAATTATGGAGTTACTTTTCAGCTTTTTAAAAAAGATGATGTTGCAGGAAGTAATAAACAAGAAGTTTATAAATGGCTTTGTGATGCAAATAAAAATGGCTGGAACAATGAAGAGCCTAAATGGAATTTTTATAAATATCTTATAGATGAGAATGGGAATCTTTCTAAAATATTCTCCTCATCTGTTTCTCCGCTTGATATATTGAAGCAATAACTTGGCAGGAACTATACAGCACATTTTTCATGATAGTTGATAAGCTGGATCACCGACCTTTCAATTTCATAATCATGATAATGGTGAACAATTTCACTTAAAACTTCCAGTATTTCATCTGCTTCTTTTAAAGTAACCAGCCTAAGGCGGTATTCTTTTATATTTGGTAATCCTTTTAAATAATTGGTGTAGTGTCTGCGCATTTCATTGATTCCTACTATCGGTCCTTTCCATTCAATAGATTTAATCAGGTGTTTTTTACAAACAGCTACTCTTTCTTTCACTGTTGGTGACGGCAATATTTCCCCGGTTTTTACATAATGAGAAATTTCGTTAAATATCCACGGATAGCCAATTGCAGCACGGCCTATCATAATGCCATCAACACCATATTTGGTTTTATACTCCAAAGCTTTTTGAGGCGAATCAATATCACCATTACCAAAAATTGGCATTGTTATTCTTGGGTTTTCTTTTACTTTGGCAATCAGCGTCCAGTCTGCTTCTCCTTTATACATTTGAGTGCGTGTACGACCATGAATCGCAAGTGCTTTAATACCTACATCCTGCAAACGTTCTGCAACGTCTTCAATATTTTTCGTGTTATCATCCCAGCCCAACCTTGTTTTTACAGTTACAGGCAGCGATGTACTTTTTACAACTGCATCGGTTAACCGCACCATTAACGGAACATCTTTTAACACACCAGCACCGGCACCGCGACAGGCAACTTTTTTTACCGGGCAACCAAAGTTGATGTCTAATAAATCAGGATTGGTAGCATCTACAATTTTTGCCGCAAGCGAAAGGCTTTCTTCATCGCCACCAAAAATTTGAATACCCACGGGTTTTTCGTAGTCGAAAATGTCCAGTTTTTTCCTGCTTTTAATTGCATCGCGTATCAATCCTTCACTGCTTATAAATTCAGTGTACATAAGATCTGCGCCATTGTCTTTACACACGGCACGAAATGGAGGATCGCTTACGTCTTCCATTGGCGCAAGTAATAAGGGGAAATCAGGGAGTTGTATGTTGCCGATTCTTATCAAAGGTTAAATTGTTGATTGCTTATGACTATTGACTATTTAAAATTATTGGCTGTAAATTTACGCACTTAAATTTTTAGATAATGCAGGCGGACAGAAATTCGAAAAACATTAGCTATGCAGCTCAATTTGGTATCTTGTTAGGATTGATAGGTGCAGGGCTAATAATCGGTACCTTAATTTCTGCGGGCGCATGGGTTATGATGACAGGCCATTCGGTTTTTGCAATGGAAAAAGATATGCTGAACCCTGCATATTATAATGCAACAATGACACTCCAGGTTATTTCAACCTTCTTTTTATTTTTTGTACCGATATATTTTTTTGCACTTATTTGTTACCGTAAGCCTGCAAAATTTATAGGTTTTAATACGCATATGAATCTCAGGCAAGTGGCATTGTTATTGGCAATACTGCTATTGACCTTCCCTTTATCAGGAGCTCTTGCAGAGCTGAATAAAATTATTCCTATACCTGTTTCATGGGCAACAAAATTTAAAGTAATGGAAGATTCACGTACTGCACAGGAAGCCGCCCTCATTAATATTAATTCGTTTCCGAAATATATTATTTCTTTACTTGTAATTGGGCTGCTGCCAGGGCTTTTTGAAGAAGTAGCTTTTAGAGCTGGCATACAAAATTTACTTACACGATGGTTTAAGGGCCCGATCTTAGCTATCATTTTTACGGCCATTTTTTTTAGCCTGGTCCACATATCTTATTATGGATTCCTGGTACGTTTTGCACTGGGCATAATATTGGGTTTGGTTTTTTATTATAGCGGAAATATATGGCTATCGGTATTATTTCATTTTTTATATAATGGAATACAGGTCACTGCCTTATATTTTTACACTCTTGCGGGAACAAAAAATCAAAAAGATATAGAAGAAAATTTTCCTTTATGGGCGGGCTTTGTTGCTCTTTTATTAATTATTTACTTGTTTTTCCAATTCAGAAAGATTTCTTTAATTCAAAAGGAAAAAATTAATGATGACGATGTTCCTGACGATGATTTTCACAACTGGGCAACTGCACAATCTTAATAATTATTAATGGCGCTCGATACCAAAACTTTTAAAACGAGAACACTTACTTCTGTAGTTTTTGTAATTATAATGCTCGCTGGTTTATTATGGAATCAATGGAGCTTTATAATTCTTTTCACCATTATACATTTTGGTTGCTGGTACGAATTTGTAAAATTGATAAAGAAAATAAACCCCGAAAAATACATTTATTATGTTCCGCTTGGTTTGTTATATATAACCGTTCCTGTATTGATGATGATTAATCTTAGAGACACAGGAAACATACATAAAGACAATAATATAATAATTGAATATGGTAAACTATTGCCATGTGGCATTATATTTTCCATTTGGATAAATGATACAATGGCATACATCGTCGGATCATTTATTGGTAAAACGCCGCTTTCAAAAATATCTCCGAAAAAAACATGGGAAGGCACTGTGGGCGGAGCTTTACTTTGTATCGTCACCATAAGTTTGCTTGGCTCTTTTTACAGTATATACAGCAAAGCAGACTGGATGATTATCGCGTTTCTATGCGCTTTTTTTGGAACATTGGGAGATCTTCTTGAAAGTAAATTAAAGCGAATGGCTGGCGTAAAAGATAGCGGCACATTAATGCCTGGTCATGGTGGTTTCTTAGACAGATTCGACTCTCTGCTGATAGCAATACCGTTTGTATGGGTATACAGCCATTTTTTTATATTTGTATAAACTCACCTGATGAATATTCATAAAGAAGGTTACAAATCGATTGCTTTGAGTGCGCTTGTTTTTGGTGCAGTTAATATTATTTTTTTTTATTTTTTTAGTGCTTCGATGCCGGAAGTAGCATGGATTATTTTTGGTGCAACGCTATTATTATTACTTTTTATTATTTCCTTTTTTCGTTCTCCGAAAAGAAATTTTACTGTTGCTCATCACCAGGTAATATGCCCTGCTGATGGAAAAGTAGTAGTGATAGAAGAGATAACAGACGTGGAATATTTTCATGATAAGCGCATACAGGTTTCTATATTTATGAGCCCGGCCAATGTACACCTCAACAGGATACCTATGACCGGTGAAGTACAATACAGCCAATATCATAAAGGAAAATACCTGGTGGCATGGCATCCTAAATCATCTACTGAAAATGAAAGGCATTCTGTTGTAATTAAAAGTGACAGCGCAGAAATTTTGGTAAAGCAAATTGCAGGGGCCGTTGCCAAGCGTATTGTCAATTATCTTAAGGTAGGACAGGTGGTACAGCAGGGAACTGAAATGGGATTCATAAAATTTGGTAGCCGCGTAGATGTTCTGTTGCCTGTAGGTACTGAACTTAATGTAAAACTCAATCAAAATGTAAAGGGCGGTATAACTGTCTTAGCAACTATAGATACATTGGTTCCTGTTGAAGAAAAAGAAGAAGCGAGCAATATTTTGAATGAAGAAAATTAGTATAAACTGATTTATAAAATATTTTCCAGTTCTTTCAAGTGATATACAGTATGTGTAGGTTTCACGGAATAATTTGCATTGATGTGATTAACAAAGATATTATCCATACCGGCATTTAAAGCACCTAATATATCGGCATTAGGGTTATCGCCTATCATAATACACTCTGCAATATTACCATTGGTTTTTTTCAATGCGTATTCAAAAATTTCTTTTTGAGGCTTCATGGAGTTTGATGTTTCGGACGTGATAACATGTGTAAAATATCCTGCAAGCTGCGAATTATTAAGTTTGAGCCATTGCGTTTGTTCGAAACCGTTAGTAATGATGTGTATTGAATATTTTCTATCTTTTAAATAATTGAGTATTTCAAATGTATAGTCGAACACTCTTTTTTTGTAGGAAAGTATTTCCAAAAATTTTGCGCTCATTTCTTTTGCAAGCAACTCATCGCCAATTTTAAAATCAAGCAATGTTCGCCACATACGGCGCCATTTTAATTCTTCACTTGTAATGTATCCCTTTTCAAACCTGTCCCACAATATTCCATTGTGTTTTAAATAGCTGGTATAAAAACATTCAAATGGTGAAATAAATTTTGATTCGAGCTGAAAGTGCGTGTATAATTCATCGAGAGATTCTTTTGCATTAGCATCAAAATCCCATAGAGTATGGTCAAGGTCAAAAAAAATATGACGGTATTTTAAAGGCTCAGGTTTCACGGAATGTTTAGATTTGTTAATATCGTTTTAATTCAACGTAATAAAATTATGAATATTGTAATTACAGGTGGCAGCAAAGGTATGGGAAAAGCATTGGCAGCGAAATTTGCTACCTCGGGGAATAATGTATTTATAAATGCAAGAAATGAGGATGAGCTAAAACTTACTGCTGATGAAATCAATAATAATAATGGCGTCGTTCAATATTTTGCTGCCGATATAAGCCAAAAGTCTGCAGCGGAAGATTTAGCATATTGGCTGACATCACAACATATAATTCCCGATATCTTAATTAATAATGCAGGTCAGTTTATTCCAGGAAGTATTTATAATGAAGAAGAAGGAACACTGGAAAAAATGATTGCTGTAAACCTGTACAGCGCTTATTACCTTACGAGAGCATTTCTCCCGTTCATGATGAAAAAGAAGGCAGGACATATTTTTAATATGTGCTCAATAGCCTCATTAAAAGCCTATAATAATGGCGGCTCTTACAGCATAAGCAAACATGCGTTGATGGGCTTTAGTAAAAATTTAAGAGAAGAGCTAAAGCCATATAATATAAAGGTTACGGCAGTTTATCCAGGGGCTGTCTATACAGCTTCGTGGGAGGGCGCTGGCATTGACCCATTAAGAATAATGGAAGTAAATGATATTGCGGAAATGATGTATGCAGCTTCGCTTCTTTCGCCCCGGGCATGCGTAGAAGATATAATTATTCGGCCTCAGTTAGGAGATCTTCCTTGATGTCTATTTAAAAATTTTTTAACAGCACGCTCTTTTTTTAACTTATGTTCAGTTTTATTAAAGAGTAATTTTGTTATTCATTACGATAAAGAAGCGCATGATTATATATTTACAAAAAATCTTTGCCAGGCTTTTATTCATTTTAATTTTTATAACAGCACTTTGCAGTTATGACATTTGTTTTGCACAGGTAAGCTTTACGGCAGAATGCCCACAGAAAAAAATTGGTAAAAATGATTACTTACAAATTCAATTTAAAGTAGATCATGCAACAAATGTGGAAAGTATTAACCCGCCTTCGTTTAAAAATTTTTCTGTTATAAGTGGGCCTAACCAGGAAAGCGGAATGACAAGCATTAATGGTAAAACAGACCAATATGTTTCTATAGGCTATGTATTAAAACCCAATGGGCCGGGCAATTACACTATAGGTCCGGCCACGGCAAAGGCAGATGGGAAGGAACTTCGAAGCGATCCGCTGAATGTTGTAGTTACCAATACGTCAACACCATCTTCTCAATCATCATCTTCTGCAAATAGCCCTTCGGGCCTGTTTCCTTCTATGCCTGCGTTTCCTAACTTTAGTTTCGACATGCCTTCCGAACCAACAACGCACAGATTTGATGATTATATTTTAAAGAAAGGTGAGAACGTTACTGATAAAGTAAAGAAGAATCTTTTTATAAAGTTGGATGTAAATAAAACCACTTGCTACGTAGGCCAGCCCATTATTGCAGCTTTTAAGCTTTACACAAGGCTTCGTTCAGAATCTACGATAACCAGTGCACCATCCTTCAATGGATTTTCTGTGAGCGAGCTTGATTTAAATAATAATAATTCTTCGGGTGTCGAAAAAGTTAATGGCCGCGAGTATAATGTTTATACGCTACGAAAGGTTCAATTGTATCCTTTACAATCCGGCATTATCAGGCTTGATTCTATTGTAGCTGATAACAAAGTAACTTTTATAAAAGCTGACTATGCTAATTCGCAAAACGGTGATATGTTTTTTAACATGATGCAAAATTTTGCAGATGCCACATCGCCTTCGGATGCAGTGATACAACAAACTGTTACTTTAAAAAGCAAGCCTGTAGAAATAACTGTTAAGCCTTTGCCTGAAGAAAATAAACCTGTCGATTTTAAAGGCTCTGTGGGCGAATTCGCCATTCAGTCTTCTTTGCAAAAAGATAATTTAACAACTGATGACGCAGGAAATTTAAAAATCATAATCAATGGTACAGGAAATATTCAATTAATAAATGCACCTAAAATAAACTGGCCACAAGGTATGGATGGCTATGACGCCAAAATAAAAGATGGTATTGATAAATTATCTGTGCCAATGAAAGGCAGCAAAACTTTTATTTATCCATTTACAGTTTCTGCTGCGGGAAATTATATCATCCCTGCAATTTCATTTTCATATTTCAATCCTGAATCTGCATCTTATAAAACTATAACTACGCAACCGCTTACAGTGCATGTTACAAAGGGTAAAGGCGTTCCTAATAACCCATACGTAAAAAATGCGGTGCAAAATACGAGAGGTTCAGGCCTAGTTTTTATTGAAAATTACGGATTGTATTTGCTTGCCGCTATGGTAATATTAGCGATACTTGTTTTTGGGTTTTCGCAAAGGAAGAACACAAAAAAAGAGATTGTTGAAACAAATCTACCTGCAGAAAATACTGCACAAAGCGAACCGGAAGAGAAATTTATAATTCCTGAAAACCCATTGGAAGAAGCTTATGAAAAGCTAATGCAGGAAGACAGCCGGGCATTTTACAATGTGCTGGATGTGTCATTAAAAAAATATTTATCTGCTAAATTTAAAGTACCGTTGGAAGAGATCTCACGGAAACGGGTAAGCGAAGAATTGGATAATTGTAATGTTGGCCTTGGTACTTCTATAAGGCTTTCGAACCTTATGGAAAATATAGAGCTCAATTTATATGCGCCGCCATCAAATGTAAACGAGATGAAGCAAGTGTATGAAAAAGCTGCCGAGGTAATTTCGTTGCTGGATAAACAATGTTAATTATCAGTAAACTTATAACCGATTCCTCTTATTGAATGGAAGAATCTTGGATTACGGCTGTCTTCTTCAAAATATTTACGAAAGCTTAAAATAAAATTATCAACCGTTCTTGTGGTAGGATAAACGTTATAGCCCCAAACAGCTTGTAAAATTTTTTCACGAGGTACTACTTCGTTTTTATTTTCAATAAGAAGTTTTAATAACATAGTTTCTTTTTTGGTAAGAGAAACTTTTTCACCAGCCTTGGTAGTGCATTCCAGCGCTTTAAAATTAATATTGTTCTTACCGAAATTATATACTTCTGCCACTTTTTCTTTGGAAGAAATGAGTTTGCTTTTATCGATCAGCTTCTTTACTCTTAATAATAATTCTGTAAGGTCGAATGGCTTTGTGAGGTAATCATCAGCGCCTTTTTGTAAACCAACAACGCGGTCGGCGCTGGTATTTTTAGCACTTAAAATAAGAATAGGAACTTCAGAATTGAAAAGCCTTATGTTTTCGCAAACTGAGATTCCATCTATTTCCGGAAGCATTACATCCAGGATAATAAGGTCGAAGTATTCATTATGCACAGCTTTGAGCGCTTCGGCGCCATCATAAACAGAAGTAACTTCATAGCCTTCCATTTCAAAATTAAGCCTAAGCGCATCCTGCAAATTTTCTTCGTCTTCTACCAATAAAACAGAGTATTTCTTTTGCATCTAGTGTGATTTTAGTGGGAATGTTTATTATATTTTAAAATAATTTCAAAGGTACTTCCTTTCCCCCCATCATTTTTCTCTATTCTGATAGTTCCGTTATGTGCCTGAACAATTTTTTTTGTAAGATAGAGGCCAAGTCCGGTTCCCTTGGTTTGCCTTTTGCTGCCACGATAATATTTTTCAAAAATTTTCTCTCTGTCAATATCTGATATACCCGGGCCTTCATCTATTACCTGCAAATGCAGTGATTCACTTTCAGTAAACATCTTTAGCAAAACTATATCCTCTTTCCCGGAATATTTAATTGCATTATCTAAAAGATTGTTAACAGCTAATTGCAGCAACAAAAGATCGCCATCTATAAATGCTTCTTTGGGTAAATCTTTTTGTATATTTCTTTTAGGAAAACGAATAACAAATTGCTGCACACATTCAGTAACTAACTGTGAAAAATCTACAGGTTCTTTAATAATACTGTAGCCTCCCGCTTCAATTTGAGTGGCCAGAAGCATATTATTGCAAAGGGCATTTAGCCGGTTTGTTTCCTGTATGGTAGAATTGATGAGCTTCTGGCGCTGCTCAGAGCTGAGCTCTCGCCTTTGAAGTGTTTCAAGATTGAGTTTGGTAATAGCGACAGGTGTTTTTAGCTCGTGAGTAATGGCCATCATAAAATTTTCCTGCTGCTGCGCCTGTTTAAACTGGCTGTTTATCGCCCTGAAAACAAATACGGCTCCTGCGCTTATCAGTAACAAAAATGTTATTCCTTCGGCAGCATATTGTGTTGATTTTCTTGCATTGGCTTCAGCAATTTCGCGTTGTTTCTGTTGATGCAGATCATCGTCTACATCAATCATATCAAGCCGGTACTTGCTTATTTGTGAATTTTGATTGTTGAGTGCGATGAACCAGAAAGAAAGCGCAGCTAATATATATAACAGCAAAAGCCAATACAGAATGTAAATAGTTACCGGCCGCTTTATTTTGAAACTACTTTTAAAGTTGGAATATGACATTCTTTTCAAATAAAATTTATAGTTGAAAATGCAGCCTTTTATAAAAACAATGAATGATGGTCGATTACAATTATTGCTTTATTTTCTCTATCCTCAAACCAACACTTAAAATATGCATTAATGGATTTTCACGCATTATTTGAGAAATTGTAAATGTATAATTGCCGGATTTTTTAAAGGGGATTGCTCCTGGTGTTATCATTTTTCTAACTTCAAAAATATCGTCAGTACCTGTTCCTTCCCAGCCTGTTGCATCGCTCGCAAGTTTTAAATTTATATTTTGAAAATGCATTGTGTCTCCCGGTGTTTGTGAGCCAAGCTGCAGCCATATATTATTGTAATTGTAAGCATCAGTATGCCGCAAAACAATGTATATATTATATAAAGAAATTGTATCGGTAATATTAAAAGTAAATGAAGGCACGTTTTTATAGAACCATCTCTGTGCAGGAATATCTGCCTGCTTTTCAAACAGGTCGATCTTTGCACAGGAAGCGACACATAATGACAGCAGGAGAATGATGATTGTTTTTTTCAAGAATATTTTTTGCAAAAATAATTTGTTTTCAGATTGCCGAACGATTATAGAATATTGAAAATTTGTTCTTTAGCTTTTTCTAATTCATCCTTCATAAGCACAACGCACTTTTGGATATGTGCATCGTAAGCCTTTGAGCCGGTAGTATTAATTTCGCGGCCTATTTCCTGTATTACAAATGAAAGTTTTTTTCCTTTAGAGGATGCATCATCACTTAATATAGTTTTAAAATAATCGCAATGATTTTTTAATCGGACCTGTTCTTCCCTGATGTCAATTTTTTCAATATAATAAATTAGCTCCTGTTCCATCCTGTTAGCGTCGTAATTTTCTTTTCCCACATTTTCCTCGAGCATTTGCAGAAGTTCTGCTTTCATTTTTTCTTTTCTTTTCGGTTCCAGTTTCAAAATTTCATCTTCCTGGTCATTGATGTTTTTAATCCGAAGCATTAGTTCCTTTTCAAGTGATTTGCCTTCATCTTCACGATGATAATTTAGTTCATGTAAAGCTGTGTCAATAACTTTTTTTAAATCGGTCCAGTCATTTTTATCAAGCACATCATTACTGGCACTAACTACCTCGGGTAAACGAAGCAAGGCACTCAATACAGAATTGGTATCAATTTTCAAATCTGTTGCGAGCTCTTCAATTTGTTGATAGTAAGCTTTTATCAGGTCAGTATTTATAACCACAGGCTTTAAAGATCCATTCTGCTTTATGCTTATAAAGCATTCAATTGTGCCGCGAAGTAAACTTTCCTGTAGCAGGCTGCGTACATCAAATTCATAAGGCTTCAGCAATGGAGGTATTTTTAAATTAATCTCTAATTGTTTTCCATTTAAAGATTTTATTTCAACTAAATATGTTTTTTCATTTATCGTTTGTTCAGCTCTTCCAAAACCTGTCATTGATTTTACCATGTAGATCTTTTTTTAATTTGAAGCAAGTTATACAATTCTGATTGAGAAAGGGTTTTCATTTCACCGGGTTGTAAGTTTTCTATTGTAAGTTTTCCGATGCGATGTCTTATTAACCGCAGCGTTGGAAAGCCTGTCCTGGCGGTCATTTTACGTACCTGCCGGTTTTTCCCTTCTGTAATAATTAGCTTAAGCCAGCTTTCTGGAATATTTTTTCTAAAACGAATCGGAGGATTTCTTTCTGCTATTTCATGCGGCTGCGATATTATTTCTGCTTTACATTTTTTTGTGCGATACATTTCTCCATTCACATTAATGGTAACGCCAGATTGTAATTGCTTAATGGCATCGCTCGTAATGTTGCCTTCAACCTGCAGCCAGTATTCTCTTTCATGCATGTTCTTCGGATCGAGCAGATAACTATTTAAAAATTTATCATCAGTAAGTATCAATAACCCTTCACTATCATAATCCAACCTTCCCACAGGATATACGGTTACAGGAACATCAAAAAAGTCTTTTAATGTTTTCTTTCCTTCATGTGGGCTAAACTGTGAAAGCACATTGAAAGGCTTATGAACTGAAAAATAGTTATACAAAAAATATATTTAAAAAGCTTTGAAAACTTATTTGTATGAATTTATAAAAATAATAAAGCCCGTCTTTTGTGCACGGGCCTTGTTATATGGATGGGTTAGTAAGTACAGGAATAAATTCCTTACACAATATTAAA
>Ga0207698_10000939_pt1 | contig 16990 bp, 9 predicted proteins | sample KBSCornC22_FD_184298 | JGI IMG/M metagenome (GOLD analysis project Ga0207698, IMG submission 184298) | Corn rhizosphere microbial communities from Kellogg Biological Station, Michigan, USA - KBS Corn C2-2 (SPAdes) (version 2) | ecosystem: Host-associated > Plants > Roots > Rhizosphere > Soil ...
CGATTTTCAACTGACCGTTGGCGCAACCTCGAGCACCGTGACCGTAAATGCCGCAGCACCCGCGTTGGAGTTTTCAACCTCTGAACTGGGCACGGTAGTTACGCCGAAGCAAATGAACGATCTGCCGTTGAATGGCCGTAACTTTACCGAACTACTCACGATCACCCCAGGAGTGGCGAACATCAATACCGACCAGAATAGCGGCGGAGGTGGCGGATGGAATGGCGCATCGATCGGGCAATTCAGCTTCCCGGCAGTAAACGGCGCGCGCAACCGCAGCAATCTTTTCATCCTCGACGGCTCAAACGACCTGAACACATTGTCCGGAACTTACAACTATGCGCCCATTGTGGACGCGATTCAGGAGTTCAAGAGCCAGGGCCATAACGACCTTGCCGAGTACGGCGGCGCTGCCGGAGCTACGGTGAGCGTGGTTACAAAGTCGGGGACCAACCAGTTTCATGGCGCTCTTTGGGAATACCTGCGAAATCAGGTGATGGATGCGACGGGATATTTTGCAAAAAAGCTAGCTCCCCTGCGTCAGAACCAGTTTGGGGCTACCGTTGGCGGTCCGTTATCGATTCCAAAGCTTTATAACGGCAAGAACCGCACCTTCTTCTTCGCAGGCTGGGAAGCGTACAAGTTCCGGTCCGCACAAGAGACCGGCGTACTGGGACCGACGGCTGAGATGCGCGCCGGCGATTTCAGCGCCCTGAGCACACCGCTTTATGATCCGGCGACTACGACCTATGACGCTCGAACCAATACATACTCACGCCAAACCTTCACACAGGAGTACAACGAGGGGCCGGGCAACCCGGCGCTGTGCGGTGGCCACACCAACTGCATTCCAGCCAGCAGGATCAACGAGATCTCGAAGCTTTATATGTCGATCATTCCGCAGAGCGGCACCGCTGTAATAAACGGTGCGAACCTGTTTTACCCCGGCAGGTCAACGGCTGACCAGTATTCGGGAACGCTTCGCGTAGATCAGAACTTTGGCAACAATAACCAGGTGATGTTCCGCTACAGCCAGTTCGATCTGTTCAAGACAAATCCTTCGGGAACAATTGGCAGTGCCTACGTACACGTTCCGGGCCACAACTACATCGGGCACTGGACACACACGTTCAGTTCGACAGCATTTTCTGACGTGTACTTTGGCAGAAACTGGGGATACACAACCACAGGCACCGCTCATCCGGGTGAGGATGCGGCGTTTTTGTCGAAATTGCAATCGCTTGGCATGTCGAAGTACTTTATGACCCTGAACGACACGGTGTATGCCCCGCAGTACACTGCGGACGGTTATGTCGGGTTGAGTGGTTCACAGTTGCAGGCCTCGGGATTGGGAGATAACTGGCAGTTCGGTGGTTCTTTCTCCAAAATCCTTGGCAGGCACACGATCAAGGCAGGGGGCGATTTCCAGACGAACAATTTCACTTCGCCAATCGCATACTCCAATATTGGTTTCTCGGCCCCACAAACGGCGGGCGTGGGGGCACAGCAAGGCACGGGCGGAAACAGTTGGGCCTCCTTGCTGCTCGGCGTTCCTGCCTCAGCCGGGTACCGAAACATTCATGAAGTTGCTAGCGGCGGTTGGATCAACGGCTTCTATATCCAGGACCAGTTCAAGATGACGAGCCGTTTGACAATTAACCTGGGCTTCCGCAACGACATGGTATTGACACCAATTTATGGATCGGGTAACGCGGGGAACTACTATACCGGCAATGCCAATCCTGTAACAGGGCAATACATCCTCAACGCGCTTCCGCCTGCCTGCTCCGCAACGCAGGGTGCGCCGTGCATTCCGGTTGGTCCCTATACCGCATCAACCACACCGGCTCCGGGCGGACTTCCACCGCACGCGGTTGTCAGCCCGACTCTCCGCGTGCTGAAAAATTCGCTGTTTAACTGGGCTCCCCGGCTCGGGTTGGCCTATCGCGTGAATGACAAGACAGTTGTTCGTGCAGCCTATAGCCGCTTCTTCGATCTGTGGGCGGATATCACCCAGCTGTCGCAGAATTTCGGCGGTAACTGGCCGGCGGTGAACACCATTCAAAACAATGGTCTGAACCTCAATGCTCCGACCGTGTCTAATGCTGATCCGCTGCAGTTTGGCAATGGCGGGTCTGTCATTTATCCGATCAACGACTTCAGCAAGGTCAGCCAGTGGATGGTGGATCCGAATTTCCAGACTCCGGTGTTCGATCAGTGGAACGCGGGTATCCAGCGGCAGCTACCAGCCAATATCTCTCTCGATGCGAACTATGTTGGTTCAAATGGCAGGCACGAAGATTGGGGCCCGACAATGAACACCCCACAGCCAGGACCTGGGGACGTTCAAGCTCGTCGGCCGTACCCTTACATGCTGCAGCAGTGGTTCGACCAAAGCGTGGGCAACAGCCGTTACAACGCTCTGCAGGTCACCGTGCAGGAACACTCCACCCACGGCATAACCTTCCTGGTTGCGTACACGTTGTCGCATTCGAATGCCGACGGCTGCAACCTGGGTGCAAGCTGCGACTCATCGAATCCCTATAACAAGAAAGGCGATTACGGAACCTCGGACCTTAATCAGACTCATGTGTTTACGACAGCGTTTACGGCACAGTCGCCATTCAACAAGTCTGCCAATAGAATGGTTTCAACTGTCGCCGGCGGATGGGCACTCAACGGCATTGTTCAGATCACTTCAGGAAAGCCTTACACTTTGACCACTGGTAATGACCCTGAGAACATAGGCTGCTGCGCCCAGCAACGGATTGACTTCATTGGCGATCCCAACAGCGGGGCAGGAACCCATACGCAGAAACAATGGTTCAACACAAGCGCCGTAGCTCAGCAAGCCCCGTACACTTACGGCAATGAAAAAGTGAATCCGCTGGTGGCGCAACATTGGAACAATGTTGACATGTCCGTGTTCCGCCAGTTCCACCTGGGCCTCGGAGAAGAGCGATACTTCGAGTTCCGTGCCGAATCGTTCAACCTGTTCAACAACGTCGTGTTCAATACTCCAGACGGCAATATATCTCACAAGGCAACAACGTTCGGGCAAGTCACGAGCCAGTGGAACACGCCGCGTGAGATGCAGATGAGTCTGAAGTTCTACTATTGACCCGACTTCGTGGTTCGTGTGCTTCGCACTTGCTCACGAATTTCGATTGAGGGTACCGAGGGTCTCATTCGCAGTGGCGAATGAGACCTTCGAAAATCACAAATCTGCGTTAAGGTGGTAGTCGGCCTAAACTAGTCGAAACTCAATAGTGTCATTGCCGCAAGAAAGATGCGGGAATGGCACTATTCGCTTCAAGGTCCCCAATTTATGCTACAGAGTGAAGACGAAAAGGGACGCTTTTGACGGTGCTGGTACTATTACTTTGCTCTGTTGTGCTCGGTGGGATCGTAGTTGCCTTGCGCTTCGCATTACGCTCGGCGGCAGATCCCGCTTCGATGATCGACGGCTCGAGGCGAACGCTTCTGCGCGCTGGAGGTTTGCTGGCGCCGAAAGTGCTGTTTCCCCGGCTAGGAGCTTGCGGGAGCAAGCAGTTTCAAAACTTCTTCCCGTCCATTGCACCTCCGTCTGCCATCAGGTTTGAAGAGATCGCCCAAAAGGCAGGCGTACATTTTGTTGTGGAGAACTGCCCGACGCCGGAGAAATATCAGCCCGAAACCATGCCTGCGGGCATTGCGTTGTTCGACTACGACGGAGACGGCTTTCTCGATATATACCTTGTGAATGGCGCCGAGATGCCGTCGATGGTGAAGACAGGACCGAAGTATTACAACCGTCTTTTTCATAACAACCGCGATGGTACGTTCACCGATGTTTCCGAGCGCGCTGGAGTAATTGGGGCGGGTTATGGCATGGGCGCAGCGGTGGGCGACTATGACAACGACGGCCGCCCCGATCTGTTTCTGGCCAACGTCAATGGCAATCAGCTATTTCACAATAATGGCGACGGCACTTTCACCGATGTCACGGCGAAAGCTGGTTTGGGCGGCGCCATGTACAAGGGCCGCAAGATGTGGTCCATCGCGGCCGGCTGGTTTGACTATAACAACGACGGACTGCTGGATCTGTTTGTGGCAAATTACTGTCAGTGGGATCCGAAGTTTGAACCTGTCTGCATGGGTCTGAATGGCCGCGGTTACTGTCACCCCGATAGCTTCGGTCCACTTCCTAACACGCTGTATCGTAACAATGGCGATGGTACCTTCACTGATGTTTCAGAGGAGACCGGAATTTCAAAGGTGCTGGGCAAGGGAATGGGTGTCTCGTTTGCGGACTACGACGGGGATGGCTTTCTCGATATCTTTGTGGCTAACGACAATAGCCCGAACTTACTGTTTCGCAATATTGGTGGAAAGCGATTTGAAGAGGTTGGCTTCGAGGCAGGCGTGGCGTTCAACGATGAAGGCGTTGCTCTTGCAGGAATGGGTGCTGAGTTCCGTGATCTGAACAACGATGGCTTACCGGATATCTGGCATACCGCCATCGAAAACGAAACGTTTCCATTGTTCATCAACGAGGGCAAAGGACTGTTTCGCAATGGGGGGCAGCAGAGCCGGCTTGCGAATCTCACCAGACTCATGTCGGGTTGGTCTAATGGGGCAGTGGATCTCGACAATGACGGGTGGAAGGACCTGGTGGTGGCACGCAGCAACGTGATGGATAACATCGGGGAAATTTCGCGGCATTTTCGCTACGCAGAACCGAACTCTGTTTTTCGCAATCTTGGAAACGGGCAGTTTGAAGATGTGAGCGTTTTTGCCGGAAGTGACTTTATAGAGCCCGCGCCACACCGGGGCCTTGCGTACGGCGATCTTAATAATGATGGACGGATGGATCTTGTTGTCACGGCTCTTGGCGCGCCGGTGAAGTTGTTCCGCAATGTTACGCAAACGCGCAATCACTGGATCCTGCTGAAGCTCGTCGGCACGAAAAGCAACCGGATGGGAATTGGCGCACGGATTCGGATTACGACGGATGACGGCAGGATGCTTTACAACGAGGCGACGACCAGTACGGGTTATGCTGCTTCAAGCGACCCGCGCGTCCATTTTGGACTGGGCAGTTCGCGCGTGATGAAGGAAGTGGAGATTCGCTGGCCATCGGGTATACGCCAGCTATTGCATGATGTGACTGCGGATCGCGTATTCGAAGTGACCGAACCACGCGATACCAGTGCGCAATGAAAGTGGCCAAGGGGAAATATGTATAGGGCGGATCCTTCATGAAGCGAACGCTTATATTCTGTAGCGCATTAATATTTGTGGCCGCGAGTTCGCACGCCCCGGCGCAACTACCGGAAGGCTGCAAGCCTCCCGCGGCTGTCACACATGCGCCAGCGGGAACATCACCCGCGAGAGTTTTTGATGCCGTCGGCGTCTGGTTCGCTCAAAAAGGCGATTTCAATTGTTCAGTTGCGGCGTTCAAACAGGCATTGAAATTGGAGCCTCGCTTGGCCGAAGCGCACTTTGACCTTGGGCTTGTTCGGCAAAGCCAGAAGCAGTTTGCAGCCGCAGCTAGCGAGTTTCGCCTGGCTCTGCAGTCAGATCCTGCATTGCTGCAGGCTCATTGCGCGTTGGGGTCGTCCCTTAGTGATCCAACAGAATCGGAATCTGAGTATCGCAAAGCACTCTCAGCGAATCCACAAATGGTCTGCGCTCTGGATGGGATCGCGCAAGTCCTGGTGAAGGAGAGGCGATACGATGCCGCCGTGGATTATTGGCGTCGGGCTTTGCGGCTTCAGCCGGACGCTCCAGATATGCAACTGGCTTTGGGAACGGCGATATATAAAGCCGCAAAGGCAAGGGAAGCCAATGGGCAGCCGGCTTTGGAGGGCGCGGGCGTGGCTGATTCTATTCGGCTGTTGACTGACTTGATCAAGAGACATCCCGACATGACGTCCGCGTACTTCAGTCTCGGAAACATCTATGCGAACGAGCGCCGCAATCGTGAGGCAGCAGACGAATACCATGAGGTAACCCGCCGAGATCCCTCTGATACGGCCGCGCTGGCCGCGCAAGTGAAGGCGCTCATCGACTCATCAGCGTATGCGGAGGCGCTTGCGCCCGCTCGTGAATATGTGCGCCGCAAGCCGGACAATCCCTCGGGCCATGTCATGCTTGGCACGGTGTACCAGCAAATGGGCGAGTATGCCAAAGCAGAGCCGGAACTTAAACTGGGAGCGGCCAAAGCACCGGAAGATTTTGAGGCCCGATACCAGCTTGGGCTGGTTTTGGCGCGCATGGGAAAGCCCGACCAGGCATTGCCTCAGCTGCAGAAAGCCGTCGCTTTACACCCGGGAGACAGGCCGGCGCAGTACCAATTGGTTGCTGTGCTGCGCTCGCTTGGTCGAGCGCAAGAGGCAACGCAGCTTGTGGGGCAGTTGCGAAAAGAGCAGAGCGAAGAATCCCTGAACAGCCAGTTGGCCTCCGAGGGAACCCAGGCCAATGACTTGTTGCAATCCGGAAAGCCCGGAGACGCAGCGCAGATCTATCGCCACATGCTCGAAGAAAATCCAGACAGCGGCCAGACGGCCTACAATCTTGCGCTGTCATTGGAAGCGATGAACGATATGAAAGGCGCTGAAGACACCCTGCGCAAGGCAATCGATCGACTCCCTACCCTGGCCAAGCTTCGCGCTGAATTGGGCCAAGTCGAGTTGGCGCAAGGCGACCTGCAATCAGCGGAGAAGTGGCTGCACTCCGCAATTGACCTGGCCCCCGGATTGGTAGAGGCACGGGGAAATCTGGCCATGGTCTACGCCAGGCAAGGCAATCTTGTGGGCGCTGAAAAACTTCTCCGTCAGACCGTTGAAGACGATCCAAAATATAGGGAAGGTTTCTTGAACCTCGGGTTGGTTCTAGCCCGACAGAACAGGAAGTCCGAGGCCGAACAAGAACTACACAAAGCCATTGCGCTGGCACCGAATGATGCCGTCACTTTGTCTACCGTTGGAAAAGCAAGCGTGCAAATGGGCAATTTGAACGAAGGGATCTCACTCCTTCAGAAAGTAGTAGACCTGGCGCCCGATTTGGCAGCAGCACATCTTGACTTGGCGCTCGCGCTCTCTACAAGTTACGACCTGAACGCGGCCCTGGTGCAAACAACGGAGGCGGTCCGTCTTGCTCCCCAGTCTGGCGTTGCTCATTTCTATCGCGGCCGGATCTTGTTCGATCAGGGCCATGTTTCGGAAGCAAAACGTGAGTTTGAAGCCGCAACTCAACTGAATCCACGCATGGCTGAGCCGCGATATTTCCTGGCGCTCGTGGACCGGCAGGAGGGGAAGTACGATCTTGCGGCCAATCTACTGGAAGAGACGGTGAAATTGCAGCCTGGCAATGTAATGGCCTGGTATATGCTTGGCCAGTCGTACGAGCAGGAGTCCGAAAAAGCAAAAGCGCTGGCGGCATGGCGACAGGCAATTGCAATTGATCCGAAATTCAGCCAAGCGCTCTTTGCCCTGGCGCGCGTGCTTAGATCTACGGATCGATCAGAATCGGAGCAATTTATGTCGCGCTACCTGGCGGTTCAGAAAGAGCGCAGTATTCTGGATCGCGCAGACACTCTGGCGAACAACGGAATTCAAGCGGCGTCCGCTCATGACTGGCCGGAAGCGATTCGGCAGTTGAAAGAAGCAATTGCAGCTTGCGGGGAATGCGCTGCGAAAGCCGATCTTCACAGGAAATTGGGCATAATCGATTGCCAGGCGGGCGACCTCGATAACGGCGAAAAGGAATTGTTGTATGCGAAGGCCGCGAAGCCGGATCCTGTGACGCAAGCAGCCCTTGAGTTGATTGCCCGGGCACGAAGTCAGGCCTCCACGACCGCTCCAGCGAAGACGCGTTAGCCAACCTCCTCTTGCACTCGCGAGCAATAGGGGCTATTGAGAGTCTGAATAACCGTTGCTTAGTGAAGGCCGGACCCCTTGCTCTTCATGCCCAGATAATCGCAAGGGGTCGGGTGCTTTCGTTCCGGCTCAACTCAGTGCAATCTTTATCGCGGCGCCGAAATCATTGGCGGCCCTCGTCTGCCGCGGTAATTGGACGTGCAGTGCGTCTGCTGCCTGGTTCCACTTGATCTGCTGGCCTTCGGAACCGAGCACGGTTACATTCTGAACCTTTCCTGGATTGGTTTTGCTGGATGATCCGAGCGATGCAATCGGTGTGTCTCCATCGGGCCATCCAAGGCAGATGGCATAAACCACGTTGTTGGCTTTGTTGCGCGTAAAGCGGAAGTCTTTGCTTCCGACGCTCTTGATGCTTGTGCCTTTGAAAGATCCGCTCTCAATTTGGTTCGGTCCTTCGCCAAAGACCTTCCAAGGCCGCGTTTCGTAAATTGCCTCACCGTTGATTTTGAGCCATGCTGCAATCTGATCGATCACAGCAATCTCTTTACTATCGATGGTTCCGTCCGGCATACCAGGCACGTTCAGAATGAAAGTACCGTTTTTGCTTACGGTGTCAACGAGCCAGTGGATGGCGTCGCGGGGCGGGAGATAGCCTCCGAATTCACCCGATTCATCAAAGAGCTTGCGCCGATAGTGCCAGTCGCCAATGCACGTTTCCGACTGCCAGGCGTATTGCATAATCCCACTGGTTATACCGCGTTCGTAATCTGCAACTAGAGCCTTGGCCAACTTGTCCGGCACTTGCTTGCCATTGAGGATGGCTTCCATTTTGCCGCGCGTTTTCAAGTTGTGGTTATAAAAATACGCGGCGATGTTCATGCCTCCCCAGCCCAGTGGAACCAGCGAATTATCGAAATAGAGCAGGTCAGGGTCGTGTTGATCGATCAGGTCGCGTGTACGGTCGTAGAAATGTTTCACGTAGGAAGCATCGGGCAGGGCATCCGTTGGATGCTTGGCTGCATAGAGCATCTGCGGATCGAGGCCCTCCCACCACTGGCCTTTTCCCTCGCTCTTTGTCATGCGGCCGTCGTAAGATACACCCGCGTACGGGCCCTTTTTGTCGGCATTGTGTGACGTCTGGAACCACCACCAGTTGCGTGCCTGGTGTACGGTTACGCCGAAGCGCATACCCTGCTTCCGCGCTGCCGCGGCCCACTCGCCAACTACATCGCGGTGCGGTCCATGACTCATTGCGTTCCATGGCTGATGTTTTGAGTTCCATGTATCAAATCCGTCGTGGTGATTTGCGAGCGCAATAAACAGACGGGCCCCGGCATCCTTATAGCGCTGAATCAGAGCTTCCGGTTCCCAGTTAAGAAGCGTCCATTGTGCACAGAGGTCCTTGTATCCAAACTGGGAGGGGTGTCCATATTTCTCAATCTGGAACTTGTAGTCAGGAGAGCCTTCCATGTACATGTTTCGGGCGTACCAATCACCAAATTCAGGAACACATTGCGGGCTCCAGTGTGCCCATATGCCGAACTTCGCATCGCGATACCACTCGGGTACGTCGTATTGCAGCATGGAATCCCAAGTTGGCTGATAGGGACCTTCACCATTTAGCCCACTTATTGGAGCCTGCATTGGTACGCCATCCCAGGAGCCGCCGGGCAATTCTGGCGGTTGTCCCCATGCCGTTGGTGACCAGTTCGCATTGTCGAGTTTTGTCTCAGTGATTTTGCCATTTACAAGTGCGTAGAAAACACGTTGGTTTTCCGGAGTCGCGCAGAATTCTTCATAGGTCTGGTGAACGGAATTGAAACCAGCAGGCGCATTTGAGCCTTGCTGTCCCTGTCCGGGAATGGCCCGGGCCGCTGCGGCGGCCGCGATAAGCTTGCAGAAGTCTCTTCGTTGCATTTGAGGATTGCTCCTTTTCGCCCTCTCGGGCCGACCGGTTGAAAAGAGGTGCTTGTCTCAGGCATGAAACGCTATGCCATTTTTACGGCGAGGAAAGCCCGTTGAAAGTTTTGAGGAGCGGACCAATGCGGTCGGTGAGGGAAGTCCAAATGGCATGGTTCTGACCTCGTAGAACGCGCCTCCTTAATCGATAACGTAATCGATAAGGATTCTAGTCATACGTCGAGTCAGCAGTCAAGGGTGGGAGGATATATCTGGATGTCCGACCGAGTGCAAACGGTTCGCTTTCTCCCGTGCCGTTGGCCCCGGGATGGCGACTCGTGCCGTGCCAAACTATCGCGGTCGCCGAACAATCACCTCAGCAACAATCGCCTCAGTAAAGTCGAACCGGAGAAGTGACGAGGGCATCTCTTCCGACGACAAGGAGGTTCCTGTTCGATCAAATTGGTGTGGCTCGTCCGGGAAAACTGGACCGCGGTAGGCAACGCCGAAGAGAAGCGCAGGTTCCAAGCGTTCTAGAGGTATGCAGAAGGGCAGCAACAAATTTCCCTCGCTGTATGCCGTGCCATCTTCCCCTTTTCTGTAGAGGATCTGGAGCCCGCTTGCGGGTTTCCGTGCAAGTGTGTGTTTTCACTGTATGACGTTATCGGCGAAGCAGCCTGCTGTGTGCTCCGCATGGATTGATCGAATCAGATGCCGCAGTTCTTTCCCAGAACCGCCAATTCGATAATCCGCCTTGCGCTGTTAGCCGCGGTTGTCGCCATTGCTACGATTGCCTGGTTGGGGGCGCTGTTTGTTCGCTCGCCTTACGAAATGGGCCAGCAAACTCCGCGCAATCAGCCCGTACCATTCAGCCATCAACATCACGTGGGTGGACTGGGCATCGATTGCCGCTATTGCCATACCACCGTCGAAAAATCTTCGTTCGCCAACATTCCGCCCACACATACCTGCATGAATTGCCACTCAGAGATGTGGGCTGTGGCTCCAGTGCTTAAAACCGTGCGTCAGAGTTACCGCACGGGCAAGTCAATTGATTGGCTCCGGGTTCACGATCTACCCGATTTCGTCTACTTCAATCATGCAATCCACGTACACAAGGGTATCGGATGCGAAACGTGTCATGGACGCGTGGACCGCATGCCGCTAACGTGGCAGGCCAATTCTCTAACGATGAACTGGTGTCTCAATTGCCACCGTCACCCTGAGGACTTCGTGCGTCCACGCGAGCACGTTTTCGATATGGACTATACGCCGCCGCGCGACCAGAAAGAGCTCGGCGCCAAACTCGTGCGCGAGTACCGCATTCAACGGCTCACCAGTTGCTCAACATGTCATCGATGAAGAGTCAATCTCAATCCGGTTTTGTTCCAATCGAACAATTGATTGCGGCCCCACGACCGCGCCACTGGCAAACCGTGGAGCAATACGAGGCGCTCGCTCGCGGTGGCAGCGAGGAATATTGCGAAGCGGAAGATACGCCTTTAGATGAAGTGAGCCGCCGCCGTTTCCTGCAGCTGGCTGCTGCTTCCTTTGCTTTCGCGGGAATCACTGGATGCACGCGCCAGCCGCCGGAGTCTATTCTGCCTTACGTGACGGAGCCGGAAAACGTTGTCCCGGGCCGGCCCAAGTACTATGCCACGGCGATTCCAGTTGGGCCGATGGCACAGGGTGTGATTGTTGAAAGCCATCTCGGACGGCCTACGAAAGTAGAAGGAAATCCAGCGCATCCGGCGAGTCTCGGCGCGAGCTCTGTTCATTCGCAGGCGAGTGTGCTCGACCTCTACGATCCGGATCGAGCTACCGTGATCACCAGTCTCGGGCAGCAACGCTCTTGGGAGGAATTTCGTCTAGCTTTAACGAATTTGCTGGGGCCTGTGCAGACCAGGGGCGGCGGAGGGCTGCACATCCTCACGGGATCAGTAGCGTCGCCCACGCTTGGCGCACAACTTCAGGCAGTTTTGAAATCTCTGCCCAATGCAAAATGGCATCAGTACGATGCTGCTGGTCCGCACGGTGCGCGCGGCGGTGCAAACCTGGCGTTTGGCAGACCGGTCAACACAATGTATCGCTTCGATCAGGCGAGTGTGATCCTCTCACTCGATGCCGACTTTCTCGTGACCGGTGAGCCATCAACGCGTTACGCGCACGACTTCGCCGCGCGGCGTGTACGCGGCAACCGGCTCGATATGAATCGGCTCTACGTGGTCGAAAGCACCATGACGGCTACGGGTGGAAAGGCCGATCAACGGCTGCCGCTGCAGTACAGCGAGGTGGAGCAATTCACGCGCACACTTGGCGAAACCGTTGGGGTGCCGAATGTGACCGCGGCAAGCAATGCACGATATTCCGAATGGTTGGGCGCAGTTGCGAAGGACCTTGCCGCACATCGCGGGTCGTCCATCGTCATTCCCGGCGCGCATCAATCGCCCGCTGTACACGCGCTGGCGCACGCTATCAATGCTCAGTTGGGGAACATTGGCAATACGGTCGTTTACACCGATCCACTGGAGCAAGAACCCACGGACGAAGTTGCTTCGATAGGCGAACTGGTGCAAGCTCTGCGCGAGAATCAGGTCGAGCTACTTCTCATTCTCGGTGCGAATCCGGCGTACGATGCACCCGCCGATCTGGGGTTCCCTGAAATCCTAAGCCGCGCGAAAACATCTGTGCTCGTCTCTTTACATTCGAATGAAACCGCCGAGTGGATGACCTGGCAGATTCCTGAATCGCATCCGCTGGAATCGTGGGGTGATGCGCGCGCGTACGACGGCACGGTTTCCATCGTTCAACCGCTTATCGAAACGCTGTACGAATCGCGTTCTCCGATCGAGATCCTCGACGCGGTTCTGAACCCACCGGGGCGCTCGGGTTATGACATTGTGCGCGCCTACTGGCAAGGTAAATCGGGTCGTAATGATTTCGAAGCATGGTGGCGCAAATCTGTTTGCAACGGCGTGATTGAGAATTCTGCGCTGCCGCTTATTACTCCCGCGCTCGCTACAAACTGGGCCGCAAAGCTGCCTAATGTTCCACAGCAGCAGGGTATTGAGATTGTGTTCCGGCCAGATCCGTACATGTATGACGGGCGTTTCGCAAACAATACATGGCTGCAGGAACTGCCGCAGCCGATGACGAAGCTCACTTGGGACAACGCAGTTTATTTAAGTTCTGCAACAGCAAAGAGGCTGGGCATCGCGGCGCAGCATCGCGTCGAACTGAGTTTGCGCGGCCGCACTGTCGAAGGAAGCGTGTGGATACTTCCGGGCCAGCCGGATGATACGGTTTCCGTCCACCTGGGATGGGGACGCACGCGCTCCGGTCGCGCTGGCAATGGCGCAGGCTTCAATGCGTACCGGCTGCGGACTTCTGACGCGATGTGGACTGCGCCCGATCTGCAGATTCGGCTTGTCGGCGGGACATTTCCTCTGGCTACGACGCAGTTGGTTCAGAGCATGGAAGGCCGCGCGCTCATGATCTCCGACACTGTCGATCGCTATCGCAGCGATCCGGATTTCGTGAAGAAAATGACCAAGGATCCGCCCGACGGATTATCGCTTTATCCGAAGTGGAACTACACGGGCCACGCCTGGGGTATGTCGATCGATCTCACAAAATGCGTGAACTGCAATGCGTGCGTGGTCGCATGTCAGGCTGAAAACAACATTCCAGTCGTAGGCAAGGATCAAGTGTTGAACCGTCGCGCCATGCACTGGATCCGCATCGATACATACTACGAAGGCGATATTGCGAATCCTCGTGGGATGTATCAGCCGGTACCGTGCATGCAGTGCGAAGATGCTCCGTGCGAACTCGTATGCCCGGTGCAGGCCACCAATCACTCGGTGGACGGGCTCAACGACATGGTCTACAACCGCTGCGTGGGCACGCGCTTTTGCTCGAACAATTGTCCCTACAAGGTGCGCCGTTTCAACTTCACACTATATGAGGATTGGGTTACCGAATCGATTAAGCTGCAGCGTAATCCTGACGTTACCGTCCGCAGTCGCGGCGTAATGGAGAAGTGTACTTATTGCGTGCAGCGCATTCGCGAAGCAGAAATTTATGCGCAGGTCGACGACAAGGGCCTGCCCGACGGCACGATCCAGACTGCTTGTCAGCAGGCGTGTCCTACGCAGGCCATTATTTTTGGCGACATCAACCAACCTGATAGCCATGTCCGGAAACTGAAAGAAGAAAAGCTCGACTACGAACTGCTGGGCGAACTGAACACACGACCACGCACCACTTATCTGGCGGAACTGCGCAACCCACATGCAGAAACGGAGCAGGCATAGCAATTTTATGAGCTTTGAAGATGAACAACGGATGAGCCGACGGCCGCCCGAGCCTGGCACCTCGGTGGCGGTTATTGCGCCGCACGAGACGTTTCGTAGCGTCACGGACCAGATCACGTCCGTAGTTCTCACCCGCCGCACACCGCTGTTCTGGTGGGCCACCTTCGGTGCGGCCCTTGTCGGAATCGGCTTTTTTGTTGTCTCGACCTGCTGGTTGTTCTACAAGGGCATCGCCGTCCTCGGCAATCAAATTCCTGTAGCGTGGGGCTATCCGATCACAAACTTCGTCTGGTGGATCGGCATTGGTCACGCCGGTACGCTCATTTCCGCCATTCTGCTGTTGCTCAACCAGAGTTGGCGTAACAGCATCAATCGTTTCGCAGAGGCAATGACCATTTTCGCGGTCGCGTGCGCGGGCATGTTCCCGGTATTTCATCTCGGCCGCGCCTGGATCCTCTACTGGATACTTCCGTACCCCAACACGATGCACGTTCAGCCACAGTTTCGCAGCCCACTGGTGTGGGACGTGTTCGCCGTGTCGACATACGCGACGGTTTCGGTGCTGTTCTGGTATCTCGGCATGATCCCCGATCTCGCCAGCTTACGCGATCGGTCGAAGAGCAAGCTGGCGTATGGATTTTATGGGGTGCTTTGCCTGGGCTGGCGCGGCGCGTCGCGGCACTGGCGCTGGCACGAATCTGCTTCGCTGCTGCTGGCCGGCCTAGCCACTCCGCTGGTGCTCTCAGTGCACACTGTCGTCAGCTTCGATTTCACGATCGCAATTCTTCCTGGATGGCACTCCACAATCTTTCCGCCTTATTTCGTCGCCGGGGCCATCTACTCAGGCTTCGCGATGGTTCTCATCCTTGCCATTCCTCTGCGCGCCGTGTACGGCTTGCAGAACCTCGTCACCGAGCGGCACCTGAACAATTGCGCCAAGCTGATGCTCGCAACCGGGCTCATCCTCGCCTATACATATCTCTTTGAGCCGTTCAACGCGTGGTACAGCGGCGATCCTTATGAGATGGCAGTCGTGAACAACCGGGCGTTCGGGCCCGAAGCATGGACGTTCTGGACCACCATCCTCTGCAACGTCATTATTCCGCAATCCCTGTGGTTCCGCTGGGTTCGCGTAAATCCCAAACCGCTTTTCTTTGTTTCCTGCGTTGTTCTTTACGGAATGTGGATGGAGCGGTTCATGCTGATCATCACTTCACTCTCGAGGGATTTCCTGCCCTCCTCCTGGGCCAACTTCGTCGCCAGCTTTTGGGACAATGCGCTACTGCTCGGCTCAATTGGCGTGTTCGTTCTGTTCTTCATGCTCTTCGTGCGCTTCCTGCCGATGATCTCGATTTTTGAAGTGCGCGAACTGCTGCCGCACTCCAGCCCGACGGGAGGCTCGGAGAAATGAGCCCCAATCTTTTGTACGCTATCGCGCTGGAATTCGATTCACCTTCGGCCCTCGTCAAAGCCACGAAGTCAGTACGTGAACGCGGATTTACAAAGTACGAAGTGTACTCGCCATATCCCGTCAAGCAACTGGACGAGATTGTTCCAGGAACCGATCCCGTTCCATTGATGGTCCTCAGCGCGGGCGTGCTTGGCGCCGTCACCGCTCTTGTTATGGAGTACTACATTGCCGTCTACGAATACCCGATCAATGTTGGCGGACGCCCACTGAACAGTTGGCCCTCTTTTATTCCCATCACGTTTGAACTCACTGTCCTCTTCGCAGCGATCGCGGCGTTCATCGGAATGCTGTGCCTTGCGGGCCTTCCGTTACTGCATCATCCCGTATTCAACCTTCCAGAGTTCGCGCGAGCATCCAGCGACCGTTTCTTCCTGATGATTGAAGAACGCGATCCGATGATGGAAATCGTTGAAGAACGCGAATGGCTTAACAAGTTGGGTGCGCTCTCCGTGTCTGAGGTGGAGTCCCGATGATGCGCCGTTTCAGCAAAATCGCGCTACCGCTTGCATTGCTAGGCGCTGTTGCATGCCGCCGCGACATGCAGGATCAGCCCCGTTACAAGCCTCTGCGGGCGAGCCGTTTTTTTGCCGATGACCGATCTGCTCGTCCCACCCCGCCGGGAACGATTGCGCGTGACGAACTCAACGATACCGATGTGCTTCATACCGGAGTTGCGAACGGAGTCTTCGCTACTCAATTCCCGATACCTGTCACCAGGAAACTGCTGGTGCGCGGGCAGGAGCGCTTCAACATTTATTGCACCCCTTGCCACGGATTCCTGGGCGACGGGAACGGAATGGTTGCCAGACGCGGGTTCAAATGGCCAGCCAACCTGCACAGTGACCGCTTGCGTAATGCTCCGCCCGGGTATCTGTTTCAGGTGATCACGAACGGTTATGGCGCGATGCCTTCTTACAGCAGCCAGATTGAACCCCAGGATCGCTGGGCCATCCTTGCTTATGTACGCGCCCTGCAACTGAGCCGCAACGCCACTCTCGCAGACATCCCTGCGGAGCATCGCAGGGACCTGGAGACGGAGCCATGAGCAGCCACTTCGATGTCTCACCTGAACTCGATCGCCGGCTGAACAAGGGTCTTCGTGCGGCGGGAGGACTCGGCCTGTTGCTGCTGGTGCTGTCGATCATTGGCGCCGTCTTCTCGAATATGGCCGGCTCAACAGCGTACAGCCGATGTGCGAGCCGGTGACCGACGTGGTCGACCAGCTCGAACAGGAGCTCGCGCGCTTCTAGGCAGTTGGGCGCCCGGAAGAGTTTCCCGCGCCAAAGGAAAGCGGCTGCGGAGCCGAGGCCCCGCAGCCGCCGCTGCTTCGTCAATTCGAAGGCTGACTTACGGATAGACCGCGGTCAGGTCGAATGGCGCAGTGTAGGTGCCGTTCGCCTGGTTGGCCGCGATGTTGAAGCTGCCGCCAACGAACACCGTGA
>Ga0207698_10000940_pt1 | contig 16963 bp, 15 predicted proteins | sample KBSCornC22_FD_184298 | JGI IMG/M metagenome (GOLD analysis project Ga0207698, IMG submission 184298) | Corn rhizosphere microbial communities from Kellogg Biological Station, Michigan, USA - KBS Corn C2-2 (SPAdes) (version 2) | ecosystem: Host-associated > Plants > Roots > Rhizosphere > Soil ...
GCTGACGCCGGTCCAGCAGCAGAATCTGGAAAAAGCGACCGAGGCCAAGGTCATCGATCGCACCGGCCTGATCCTGGAGATTTTCGGCGAGCGCGCCGCGACCGCCGAGGGCCGGCTGCAGGTCGAACTCGCGCATCTCGATTACCAGGCTGGCCGGCTGGTCCGGTCCTGGACCCATCTCGAACGCCAGCGCGGCGGTTTCGGCTTTCTGGGTGGTCCTGGCGAAACCCAGATCGAGGCCGACCGCCGGCTGATCCGCGATCGCATGGCCAAGATCCGCCGCGAGCTGGAACAGGTGCGCAAGACGCGCGGCCTGCACCGCGCGCGGCGCGAGCGCGCGCCCTGGCCGGTGGTGGCGCTGGTCGGCTACACCAATGCCGGCAAGTCGACCCTGTTCAACCGACTGACAGGCGCCGACGTGATGGCGGAAAACCTGCTGTTCGCCACGCTCGATCCCACCATGCGACAGGTCTCGCTGCCCGGTATCGACAAGGCGATCTTGTCCGATACGGTGGGTTTCGTCTCGGACCTGCCGACCCAGCTCGTCGCGGCCTTCCGCGCGACGCTGGAAGAGGTGACCGCTGCCGACCTGATCCTCCACGTCCGCGATATCGCGCATCCCGATACGGAGGCGCAGCGCGCCGACGTGCTGGCGGTGCTGGCCGAGATCGGCGTCGGGCCCGAAGCGGGCGAGGGCGCACCGATCATCGAGGTCTGGAACAAGCTCGACGCTCTGGATGCCGAGGCGCACGAGCGCGTGCTTGCCGACGCCGCGCGCAGCGACGACGTGATCGCCATTTCCGCGCTGACCGGCGAGGGGATCGAGGATCTGCGCCGCAATGTCGCCGAACGGCTGCTCGCGGGCGCGCGAATCCACAGCATCTCGCTGCCCGCGGGCGATGGCGGCGCGATCGCCTGGCTGCACCAGCATGGCGAGGTGCTCGACCAGGCGATGGAGGGCGAGACGCTGACCTTGGACGTGCGCTTGTCGCCCGACGAATGGGATCGTTTCCAGGCGCGCCGGTAACCCGCGCGTCACAAAAACGTCACGCCGCCTGCCTAGTTCTGGCCCGGGGCCGGGTCCTATCCCGTTCGGGTCGAGCGAAGTCGAGACCCTGCTTCAAGCGAAGTCGAGAAGCCTCGGCTGCGCTCGGCAGCGCCCCTCGACTTCGCTCGGGGCGAACGGAACTTGCTTCATGGATTCGCCCCGTCAGAGCGGCGGAGACAAGGCCACGTCCGACCAACCGCCGTTGCCGCCGCTGATCGAACCCGGCCTGGTCTGGACCTGCTGGACAGGAGACGAAGGGCTGGTCTTGGCCGAGCGCCAGCCACCCGCCGAGGCAAGCTTCCGCTGGTTGCATCTCGATCTGTGGGATCAGCGCAGCGCGCGCTGGATCGCGGGCCATTCCGGGCTGCCCGCCGACGTCCAGGCCTTGTTCCTCTCGTCCGAGGAGCATCCTCGCGTGCTGGGAAGCCGGCGCGCGATGGCGATGGTGCTGCCCGACTTCCAGCGCGAGTTCGATCGCGAGCAGACCGAACGGATCGGCGCCTTGCACATCGCGGTGCGGCCGGGGCTGATGCTGACCGGGCGTCATCACCCGCTCCACACGCCCGACATCTTCCGCCACCGCGCCGCGCAGGCCGACGACCTGAGCGTCGATAGCGCGCTCGCCTTGGTGCTGGGCACGCTCGCCGATTCGCTGGCGGCGCGCACCGCGAGCGCCATGTCCGAACTGCTTGCGCTCGAGGATCAGGTGCTCGCCGATGATCATGTCCCCGACACGCGCGTGCTGGTCACGCTCCGTCGCCTGACCGCGCGGCTGCACCGCATCGCGAGCGGCATGCACATGGCCCTGTTCCGCGCGATCGACGATCCCTCGGTCGACGCGACCTATCGTGCAGGGTTCGAGCCCATCGTGCGCCGACTGCAGCCGATCGAGCGCGACGTGATTGCCGCGCAGACCCAGCTTCGCCTGCTGCGCGAGGAATTGGACCTGCAGGCGGGCCAGCAGACCAACGAGAATGTCTACCTGCTTTCGGTGATCACGGCCTTGTTTATGCCGGCGACGCTCGTGACCGGCTTCTTCGGCATGAACACCAGCGGGCTGCCCTTCACCAGCGGCATCGAGGGCACCGCGATCGCGACCCTGCTGGCGGTGGTGTGTTCGGGCGCGACCTGGTTGCTGCTTCGGACGATGGGGCTGATCCGGCGTTAAAGGACGATGGGGAGCGACCTTCTGACACCCGTGAATCAGCGGTCCTCGTAATCTTCCCTGGTCATTCCTGCGCACGCGGGAATCCAGCTTCTTGTCGGTCCTTAAGGAAGCCGGACGCACGTGCGCGGAGGTGGCGAAGAGGCTTTTGCAACTTCAAGGGTGCCCGCCGATGACCACGCCGCCGATCCGTCTCGACATCAACGGTCCGACTTCTCGGACCGGCATTGGTCGCCTGAAAGAAGCGATCGAGCGATCGTGGGACCGTCATACGGCCTATCAAGGCGGGACGCGCCCAAATAATCCGGCTTACGGGCAATGTTATCCCACCTCCCGCGTGGTGCAGCATTTCTATCCAGAAGCCGAGATCGCCTGCGGCGAAGTCTGGACCGGCCGAGGCACCGAGTGTCATTTCTGGAACATCGTCGGCACTGGCGACGATGCGACCTGGATCGACTTGAGCTGGCAGCAATTCCCGCCAGGGTCGGTCGTGCAGAAATACCGAATCCTCGATCGCAACGAGCTGGGCGACAGTCCGGCGACGATCGAGCGTTGTGCTTTATTGCTTCGGCGCGTGATGACCTGTTTGCAGGGTGAAGAGCCGTTCGCAGGCGAACGGATTTAAGCTGTTAGCCCGCGCGCCGCTTCACTTGCTGCCAAAGCGCTTCCATCTGATCGAGAGTCAGGCCCGGAAAAGCCTCGCCCGCTTCGGCCTCCATCGCCCGGAAACGGCGCTCGAACTTGGCGGTCGCCTGGTGCAGAGCCCCCTCGGGATCGACGCCGAGCTTGCGCGCCCAATTGACGACCGCGAACAGCAGATCGCCAATCTCGTCGACGCGCTCATGCAGGTTGTCGGCGGCATCGACCTCCGCCATTTCCTCGACCACCTTGGCGCGGGCACCAGCGGCGTCGTCCCAGTCGAAGCCGGTCGCGGCGGCGAGGCGCGAGATCAGATCGGCGCGGGCGAGGGCGGGCTGCTCTTCGGAAATGCCGTCGAGCGCGCTCACCGCGCCAATGCGGCCGCCGCGCGCGCACGGCGCTCGATCTCGGCCGGATCGGGCTCGCCCGCCGGCACGACCCAGCTGCCGCCGACGCACAGGACGGCATCGACCGCGAGCCAGTCGGGCGCACTCTCGACCGTGATGCCGCCGGTCGGGCAGAAGCGGCATTGATAGAAAGGCGCAGCAAGCGCCTTCAGGGCCTTGATTCCGCCCGACGTTTCGGCGGGGAAGAATTTGAAATGATCCAGCCCCAAATCGAGCCCGCGCATGATGTCGGCGGCGGTCGCGATGCCGGGCAGGAAGGGGATTCCGCGCTCGATCGCGGCTTCGGCGAGCGGGTTGGTGAGGCCGGGGCTGACGATGAACTTGGCGCCCGCATCGATCGCGGCGTCGAGCTGCTTCTCGTTGAGCACGGTGCCCGCGCCGACGAACGAGCCCTCGACCTTCGACATTTCGCGGATCACGTCGAGCGCGGCCTCGGTGCGCAGTGTCACCTCCAGCACGGGCAGACCGCCCGCGACCAGCGCCTGCGCGACCGGGACCCCGTGCGCCGCATCCTTGACCACCAGCACCGGGATCACCGGTGCCATCCGCATCACATTACCGATCGTCACGCGTCGATTTCCTCGTCTTCGATATTCTTGTCGAGCGATATGCCGTCGCCCAGCATGCCTTCGCCCAGGTCGTCGCACATCGCCGCGATCAACGTCGAACCGCCCTGTTCGGCGGTGCTCGCGCCATGGCGCATGAAGGCGAACAATTCGCGCCCCGTGCCGATATGCGGGCGGGGTGCCGCGACCAGCTCGCGCGCGGCCCATTCGGCCTCGTCGACCAGGGCGTTGAGCCTACCGTCGTCAGCCGAGAGGCGGATCACGTCGCCATCTCGCAACTTGCCGATCGGGCCGCCGCCCAGCGCCTCGGGCGAAAGATGGATCGCGGCCGGGACCTTGCCCGACGCGCCCGACATACGCCCGTCGGTGACGAGCGCGACCTTGAAGCCCTTGTCCTGCAGCACGCCCAGTGCGGGCGTGAGCTTGTGCAATTCGGGCATGCCATTGGCGCGCGGGCCCTGGAAGCGGACCACCACCACCACGTCGCGATGCAGTTCGCCTTTCTTGTAGGCGGCGAGCACGTCGTCCTGGTCATGGAAGATGCGCGCCGGTGCCTCGATCGTCCAGCGCACGGGATCGACCGCGCTGGTCTTGAAGGTGGCGCGGCCGAGATTGCCCTGGACCAAGCGCATGCCGCCGTCGGGCTGGAATGGGGCGGAAGCGGGGCGTAGCATCGTGTCGTCGCGCGTCTCGGTCACCGGCTGCCAGGCGAGCGCATCGCCATCAAGCGCCGGCTCGCTGGCATAGGCCTCGATGCCGCCGTCCCACACGGTCAGGATGTCGTCGTGCAGCAGCCCCTCGTCCAGCAAGGTCCGCGCGACGAACGAGATGCCGCCCGCCTGGTGGAAATGGTTCACGTCGCCCGAACCGTTGGGATAGACGCGCGCCACCAGCGGCACCGCCGCCGACAATGCGTCCAGATCCTCCCAGTCGAAGATGATGCCGGCCGATCGCGCGATCGCGGGCAGGTGGATCGCATGGTTGGTCGATCCGCCCGTCGCGAGCAGGCCGACCGCGGCGTTGACGATCGCTTTCTCGTCGACGCAGCGCCCGAGCGGACGATAATCATTCCCCGCCCAGCCGATCTCGGCCAGGCGACGAACGGCGGCGCGGGTGAGCTCCTGCCGCAGCTTGGTGCCTGGGTTGACGAAGGCGGAGCCGGGGACGTGCAGCCCCATCAACTCCATCATCATCTGGTTGGAATTGGCGGTGCCGTAGAAGGTGCAGGTACCGGCCGAATGGTAGGAGGCGCTTTCGCTCTCCAGCAATTGCGCCTCGTCGGCCTTGCCTTCGGCATAAAGCTGGCGGACGCGCTGCTTTTCCTTGTTGGACAGGCCCGACGGCATCGGCCCGCCGGGGATCAGGATCGTCGGCAGATGGCCGAAGCGCAAGGCACCGATCAGCAGACCAGGCACGATCTTGTCGCAGATGCCGAGCAAAGCGGCACCCTCGAACATGCCGTGGCTGAGCGCGACCGCGGTCGACAATGCGATCGCGTCGCGGCTGAATAGCGACAATTCCATGCCGGGCTGGCCCTGGGTCACACCGTCGCACATGGCGGGTACGCCGCCCGCCACCTGCGCGGTCGCGCCAATCTCGCGCGCGAAGAGCTTCATCTGTTCGGGGTAGCGGCCATAAGGCTGATGCGCCGACAGCATGTCGTTATAGGAGGTGACGATGCCGATATTCATCGCCTTCTGCGCGATGATCGCAGCCTTGTCCTCGCCGGCGGCGGCGAAGCCATGCGCGAAATTGCCGCACGACAGGCGCGGGCGGTCGACACCATGCTCGCGCTCGCGGTCGATCAGGTTGAGATAAGCGCGGCGCGAGGCCGCGGATCGCTCGATCACCCGGTCGGTGACGGCGGCTATTCTTCGATCAAGCGCCATATGTCCTCCCATGTTGGTGCCGGGCATTTTTTGCAACGCCAAAGCGGCTTTTCGGGACGAAAGATTTCGCTCGTACGACAAACCCAGATCGTCACTCCCGCGCATGCGGGAGCTCAGCTGCCTGAAGGCGGTTGAAGAACAGCTGGATTCCCGCGTGCGCGGGAATGACGGCGGGAGGGTAAAGTGGCCACTTGCAGGCCGCACGACGGAGTGCTTCGCTGCGGCCATGAAACCCACCCTCGCTCCGCTCGTCCTGCTCCTCGTCGCCGCTGCCCCGGCACCCGAACCCGATCGCTCGATTGCGCAGACCGAGGCCGATCTCGCGGCTGGCCGCACCAGTTCGGTCGCGCTGGTCCGCCATTATCTCGGGCGCATTGCTGCGATCGACAAAGCCGGACCGAAGCTCAATTCGGTGATTGCCCTGAACCCGCAGGCGCTTGCCGACGCCGCTGCCTCGGATGCGCGCCGCAAGGCCGGCCATCCGCGCGGGTCGCTCGAAGGCGTGCCGATCCTGATCAAGGACAATATCGACAGTGCCGATCCGATCCCGACCACCGCCGGATCCTGGGCGCTGGCCGGCAACGTCACGCATCGCGATGCGCCCTTGGTGGCGCGGCTGCGCGCGGCGGGGGCGATCATCCTTGGCAAGACCAACCTGTCCGAATGGGCCAACATGCGCTCACCCCATTCGTCCAGCGGCTGGAGCGGGAAGGGAGGCCTCACGCGCAACCCTTACATTCTTGACCGGTCCGCCTGCGGTTCCTCGTCCGGCACGGGTTCGGCCATCGCGGCCGGCCTGGCGGTCGCCGGCATCGGCACCGAGACGGACGGCTCGGTGACCTGCCCTTCCTCGATTGCGGCCTTGGTCGGAATCAAGCCCACTGTCGGCCTGATCCCGCGCACCCATGTCGTGCCGATCTCGCACAGCCAGGACACCGCCGGGCCGATGACAACCAATGTCGCCGATACGGCGCGGCTGCTGACGGTGATGGCGGGCAGCGATGCGGCCGACCCTGCCAGCGCGGACGCGGATCAACACAAGCAGGACTACACGAAGGCCCTGAACCCGGGCGCGCTCAAGGGTGCGCGGATCGGCGTGTTGCGTTTTGCGATCGGGGACGAACCGGGAACCGCCAAATTGTTCGACGCCGCGCTGGCGCAATTGAAGGCGGCGGGCGCCATCCTGGTCGACGTCAAGGAACCGGCCAACCACGAGAAGATGGGCCAATATGAGCAGGCGATCCTGATCACCGAATTGAAGCAGGACCTGAACGCCTATCTCGCCTCCACCCCGCGCAATGTAGCGGTGCGCGACATGGCGGCGCTGATCGCCTTCAACAAGGCGCATGCCGACAAGGAACTGCCCTGGTTCGGCCAGGAATATTTCGATCAGGCGCAGGCGTCGAAGGGCTATGACGATCCCGATTACAAGAAGGCCGCGGCTGAGGCGCGCCGGCTGGCGGGCGAGGACGGGATCGACAAGATGTTGGCCGCCGACCATCTCGACGCTCTGGTCGCGCCGACCGGTGGCCCGTCCTGGCGGACCGACCTGATTGCCGGCGACCATTTCGTCGGCGGCGGCGCGGGTTCCTATCCGGCGGTGGCGGGATACCCGCATTTGACCGTGCCGATGGGGCAAGTGCACGGGCTTCCGGTCGGCCTGTCCTTCATCGGTGCCAAGTGGGACGAGGCCAAGTTGATCGGGCTGGGCTATTCGTTCGAGCAGGCGACGCATGCCCGGCGGTTGCCGAAATTCCTGCCCGCGCCGGAAACACCGAAGCTTTGAAAATGGCATTTCGTTTTCGTCCGCTTCTGGCCGCGGCGCTCCTGGCAGGATGTAGTCTGACGACAGCGGCCGCAGCGGCAGAGAACGGAACCATGATCGATGTATCGGCCGATGGAAGGACGCACTTCACCCGTAATTTCGGCCGCGCGAAGGTCTCTGTGGAGATTGCGGGCCATTCCCTGCCGATTGATCGTTCGCACGGCCATAATCATCGGGGGGACGTGCGCTGTACTGGCGGTCGCAACCCCTGCATGTTGGTGGACTTGCTTTCGATCCGCGTGAACGGGCATTCGGTCGAGGTGCCGCGGTCGATTGTGGCAGGATTGTCGGATGCCAACCGCGCTGGTCTCGCCGTCGTGGGACCAGGCACTTACAAGCTGGTGATCGAGGGAGGCGATGCAGCCGAAGCTTACACGGCTATCATCCGGTTCGATCACAAGCGCGTGAAACAGCGCGACATTATCGACGGCGAAGCGGGAATGCTCGCAGAGCGGACTGTCTATCGGGATTTATCGCACGCTTTTGCTCACTAAGCTGCTCAGCGCGGATAATCCCGCCACAGCCATTCCAGCGCCTCGGGCAATGTCTGCGCGACGACATTACCGTCGACGTGCACCGCATCCTTGGCCCAGACATAGCGATAGTCGTAACCCTTGGCCTTGAGCACGGCGGCCATGCGGTCGTTCGCCATCGGCCAATTGTGGAAGGTCTCGGGCGGATCCTGCCAGTGCAGGTCCTTCTCGCCCACTTCCATCCAGATCCGGATCGGCTTCCTCGGGCTCTGGGGGATCAGGCGGGCATGATAGTCCCAGGCGCCCTCCGGCGTCGCTGGATCGGCGGGCGAGGCCTGGTTCACGAACGTGCCCGAGTAGGACAGCACCTTGTGATACCATTCGGGGTGGTACCAGGCCATCGACAGCGCCGCCGCCGCGCCCGAGCTGCCGCCCATCGTCGCACGTCCGTCCGGATTTTTCGTGAAGCGCACGCCGTAAAGCTGCGTCACGCGCGGCAGCACTTCGGTCTCGACGAACTCCGCGTAGCGGCCCGACATCGTGTCATATTCGAGCCCGCGTTCGGACCCTTGCGCGTCGCCGCCGCCCGACTGGATCATCACCGCGACGATCTTCGGCACGCGATGGGCGGCGGTCAGGCTGTCGAGCGCGGCCGCCACCCGCACCGCATAATCGCGCCCGTCCTGCACGACGAGCAGGGGCGCCTCGGTGCCGGGGCGATAGCCGGCGGGGATGTAGACGAACACCTCGCGCCGCCACGGTGCGGGCTCGCTCGTCTGGTCGAGCGGGGCGGCGAGGCGGTTGCCATAGGCGTCGCGGCGACGCGTCACCTCATTGTCGAGCTGCCGGATGCCGGGATAGAGATGGCTCTCGGCCGAGGTCATGATGAAGCTGTGCAGCGTGCCTTTGGGTTGGCCGGGCTGCGCCTTCATCTCCGGCGCGTCACGATAGGGTGGGGCGATCCGGCTCTCGTTCGGCGTCTCGGCCTGGGCTGCGATGGCCAAGACCAGCGTGACGATCGTCGTGGATTTGGCGCGCACGTTCATTCCCTCTCCCGGTGCGCGTGAGGGCTCGCCGCCCTTCTTCCATCCGCGCCGATCTTATCTTCTCGCGACGAGCCGGACGATATTAGAAGGTGCCGCCGCGTCGCGAAAGGCCGCGGCTGGTGCCGCAATTCGGCGGATGGGGAGGGGCGTCGATGATGAAGCTCTTATGGCCGGTCGCGCTTCTTGCATCTGCGACGGCGATGCCGCCTTCGGACTCGCTCGTCGCGCCGGGCGAGATTTCGTCGCCCGCCGCGGAGGTGCGGCTCGCCTTCAGCCCCGATGGGCGCCAGGTCCTGTGGGGCTCGATCGGCCGCGACGCCGCGCCGGACCAGCAGGATATCTGGGAGCGGCACAGGATCGTGGGCGGCTGGTCCACACCAGCCAGGGTCTCGTTCGACACGATGGCAGTGGAATTCGATCCCGCTTTCTCGCCCGACGGGAAGGCCGTCTATTTCCACTCAGACCGCCCCAGCGGCTTCGGCGGAACCGATCTTTACAAGGTGCAGCGCGATCCGGTGACTTTTCGCTTGGGAACGCCGGTCAATTTGGGACCGAGGGTCAACAGCAAGGGCGATGAATGGGCACCGACGCCGCTCAAGGACGGCAGCCTGATCTTCTCGTCGGATGGCTGGGGCGGCTTCGGTCGCCACGACATCTTGATCCTGCGGCCCGGGGCACGGAAGCCGGCCAATCTCGGCCGCGCGATCAACGGACCGGATGAGGATTTCGATGCGGCCTTGTCCCCCGATGGCCGTCTGATCTTTAGCTCGGGCACGATGTCGGACGATGCCGCCAATGTGCGGCTGTTCTCGGCGCGGTGGCGGAACGGCGCCCCGGAAGCGCGCCGACCGCTCGCCATTGGCTGCTCGGACTTCGTGATCGGTACGAGCTTCGATCCGCACGAGCCCCATTCGCTCTTCTACGCCGCCAAATGCCCCGGCGGATTTGGGCGAATGGATATGTGGCGGCATGCCCTCGTCAGCACGAGGGAATGAAGAGATTTAGCCAGCCAAAGTCTCGGCCATCTCCGCGAGTTCCAGCCAGCGCATCTCGGCCGCTTCCTTGTCGGCGCGCGCTTTCTCGATCGCCTTCATCAGCTGATCGAAGCGCTTCGGATCGCGCGTGAAAAGATCGGGGTCGGCGAGCGCCGCCTCGTCGCGCACGATCGCGGCTTCCAATTTCTCGATTTCGGCCGGCAGCAGATCGAGATCGCGCTGATCCTTGTAACTGAGCTTCGCACGTGCCTTCGGCGGCGCGGGTGGTTCGGCCTTGGCCGCAGCCGGCGCCGCTCGCAGCTCCGGGCGGGGCCCGCGCTGCTTGACCCATTCGGCATAGCCGCCGACGACCACGTCGACCTTGCCCGATCCGTCGAGGCCCAGCGTCACCGTCACGGTGCGGTCGAGGAAGTCGCGATCGTGGCTGACGATCAGCACCGTGCCGTCATAATCCGCAATCACCTCCTGCAGGAGGTCGAGCGTCTCGAGGTCGAGGTCGTTGGTCGGCTCGTCCAGCACCAGCAAATTGGAATGGCGCGCGAATTCGCGTGCGAGCAGCAGGCGCGACCGCTCGCCGCCCACAGCGTGCCGATCCGCGCATCGACCATGTTCGGGTCGAACAGGAATTCCTTGAGATAGCCGGCGATATGCTTCTTGACGCCCAGTACCTCGATCCAGTCGCCGCCGTCGGCGAGGATGTCGCGCACGCGCTTGTCGGGCGCCATCAGCTTGCGCTGCTGGTCGATAATCACGCCGTCGAGCGTCTTGGCGAGCTTGACGCTGCCCTCGTCGGGCGCGAGCTCGCCCGTCAGGAGCTTGAGCAAGGTGGTCTTGCCCGCGCCGTTGGCACCGACCACGCCGATCCGATCGCCGCGCGTGATGCGGAAGCTCAAGTCGCGGATGATCGTGCGATCCCCGAAGCGCTTGGTGACATGCTCGGCGTCGATCACCACCTTGGTGCGCACATCGTCGCTGGCGGTGACGAGCTTGGCCTTGCCCTGCGGCGCGATCATCGCGGCGCGTTGCGCGCGCATCTCCATCAGCTTGGCCTTGCGCCCTTCGTTGCGCGCACGCCGCGCAGTGACGCCGCGTAGCAGCCAGTGCTCCTCGATCTTGAGCTTGGCATCCAGCCGCTCGGCATTGCGCGCCTCTTCCTCATAGACGCGCTCGGTCCAGGCTTCGAACCCGCCGAAGCCGATCTCCGCGCGGCGCATTGCGCCGCGGTCCAGCCAAAGCGTGTTCTTGGTCAGCCGGGTGAGGAAGGCGCGGTCATGGCTGATCACCACGAAGGCGCCGCGGAAGCGGCTCAGCCATTCCTCCAGCCAGTCGATCGCGGCGAGATCGAGATGGTTGGTCGGCTCGTCGAGCAGCAGCACGTCCGGGTCCTGCGCCAGCGCGCGGGCGATAGCGGCGCGGCGCCGCTCGCCGCCCGAAGCGGTCGCGGCTTCGCGGGCGAGATCGATGCCGAGCTGGTCGGCGATCGCCTCCACCTCGTGGGTCGCGGGCGCATCGTCCCCCGTCAGCGCCCAGTCGCGCAACGTGGCGAAGCCCGCCACTTGCGGATCCTGCTCGAGCAGCACCACTTTGGTTCCTGGAACCACGGTGCGGCGGCCTTCGTCGGCGTCGATCCTGCCGGCGAGCAGCTTCAGCAAGGTGGTCTTGCCCGCGCCGTTGCGTCCGATCAGCGCGAGCCGATCGCGCGGCATCAGATGCAGGTCGATGTGGCGGAAGAGCCAGCCGGAGCCCTGGACGAGCCCCAGATCTTCATAGGCAAGGATGGGTGCGGGCATGATCGCTTGGAAAAGTGGGGCGGGATGTTGAAGGCGCAAGCCTATGGACGCCCGCGACATTCACTGCCTATTCAAGCGCAGGAGCCCATGCAACCACCCATGCTGATCAAGTTCGTCGTCGCGGCCACGATTGCCGGCCTTGCCTTGTCGCCCGCGACCGGTGCGCGCCGGGAGCGTGACCAGGACCGCGCGCTGGAAGCGCGCCAGGCAGGACGGATCATGCCGCTGCACGAGATCGAGGCGCGGATCGTCGCGCAAATGCCGGGCTGCGAATATCTCGGGCCAGAATTTGACCCGAGTTCAGGTGTTTACCGCTTGAAGTTCATGCGGGGCCTGAGGGTGATCTTCGTTGATGTCGACGGCCGCGACGGACGGATCATCGGCCGGTCGGGTGAATGATCGTCCCTTGCCGCGGCTCAAATCCGCGACATATTCGTTACGCAGGCGACCAGCCACTGCTAAGATGGCCGGAAATGGAGATCGTGAATGCGCGTGCTGATCGTTGAGGACGAACCCAATCTCGGGCGGCAGCTCCGGGCGACGCTCGAAGGGGCGGGTTATGCGGTCGACCTCGCGACCGACGGCGAGGACGGCCATTATCTCGGCTCGACCGAAAGCTACGATGCGGTCGTGCTCGACCTCGGCCTGCCGGAGATTGACGGCCTGACCGTGCTCGACCGCTGGCGCAAGGAAGGGCGCACCATGCCCGTGCTGGTGCTGACCGCGCGCGACAGCTGGTCCGACAAGGTGGCGGGGCTGGATGCGGGCGCCGACGATTATCTCGCCAAGCCGTTCCAGACCGAAGAATTGATCGCTCGGTTGCGGGCCCTGATCCGCCGTGCCTCCGGCAACAGCTCGTCGGAGCTGATCGCGGGCGACATCCGGCTGGACACGCGCTCGGGCAAGGTCACCAAGGACGGCGAGCCGGTCAAGCTCACCGCGCAGGAGTATAAGCTGCTCAGCTACCTCATGCACCACAAGGGCAAGGTCGTGAGCCGCACCGAGCTGATCGAGCATATTTACGACCAGGATTTCGATCGCGATTCCAACACGATCGAAGTGTTCGTTACGCGCATCCGCAAGAAACTGGGTGCCGACGTGATCACCACCATCCGCGGGCTTGGCTACAGCCTCGAGGAGCCCGCCTGACGTGAAACGGCCAGCGCTGAAGCGCTGGCTCGAGCTGCCGGCGAACTGGATCAGATTGATTTTCGGTCGCCCGCTCGTGCTGAGCGGGGTCGAAGGTGGCCCGCCGCGCCGCACCAGCGAGACGACCGGATCGCTCACGCGGCGCATGCTCGGCATCGCCGCCTTGTGGATCATTCTGCTGCTCGCCGGTGGCGGGCTGGCGCTCGAGCGCGTGCTCGACAATGCGATCAAGAGCAATTTCGATTCCCAGCTGCAATATGTGCTGCAGGCGATGATCGCGTCGGCTGAACTGGACGAGGATGGCGAGCTCCGGTTCAACCGGCTGCTCGCCGACCAGCGTTTCCTGGAGCCCAATTCCGGCCTCTACTGGCAGGTTTCGGGGCCCGCGCATGCGCCGTTCCGGTCACGCTCCTTGTGGGACCGGCGGCTGCAGGTGCACGGGGGGCATCAGGACGAACATATCGACCCTTACGACAGCAACGAATTCGGCGAGAACGAGGCGCTGCGGGTGATGGAGCGCGACGTGCGCTTGCCTGGTTCCCCTGTCGTATGGCGGTTTCAGGTGGCGCAGGATCGCAGCGGGCTCGATGCGCAGATCGCGGTGCTGCGCAAGACCCTGATCCGCTCCTTTGCGATCCTCGGGCTTGGGCTGATCCTCATGTCGGCGCTGCAGGCAACCTTCGGTCTTTGGCCTTTGCGCAAGGTGCGTCGCCAGATCGCGGCGGTGCGCGCCGGCCGGATGGCGCGCGTCGACACGCGCCTGCCGATCGAGATCGCGCCCATGGTCGAAGAATTGAACGACCTGCTCGCGCACAATGAACGCCAGGCCGAGGAAGCGCGCACGCATGCCGGCAACCTGGCCCATGCGCTCAAGACGCCGCTGACCGTGATCATGAACGAGGCAAGCGCGAACAGCCCGGATCTGTGCAAGACGGTGATCCGGGAGGCGACGACGATGCGCCGCCAGGTCGACCACCACCTCGCGCGCGCGCGCGCGGTCGGCCGGCGCGCAGCGGGGCAGAGCGTCGCGCCGGTCTGGCCGAGCCTGGATTCGGTCGAGCGCGCGGTCAGCCGTCTCTACCCCAATGTCACGATCGACGTGGCCGGCGATCGCACTGCGCGCGTCCATGTCGAACGGCAGGACTTGGACGAGCTGATCGGCAATGTGATCGAAAATGCCGCCAAATATGGCGGCGGCCGCGTGTTCGTGACCGTGGAGAGCGGCCCCCGCTTCGTCGAATTGCTGGTCGAGGATGACGGGCAGGGCATTCCCGAGGCGCAGCGCGACGCGATCTTCGAACGCGGTGCGCGGCTCGACACCGGCAAGCCCGGCACCGGCCTGGGTCTCGCGATCGTGCGCGACGTCGCGCAAATCTATGGCGGCTCGGTCGCGCTGGAAGAGAGCGAGGATTTGGGCGGCCTGCTGGTGCGGCTGAGGCTGCCAAGCGCGAAGTGATTTCCGTCACTCCAGCGAAGGCTGAAGTCCATCTCTTGCCGGCATATGATCGGATTGGGCAAAAGATGGATCCCGGCGTTTCGCCGGGATGACGAGCAGGTCAGTTACGCGTTAAAGCCCGCACCTGCGTCACATTCCTTCGGGCAACCGGCACCACCAGCCCGTTGCTCAACACCAGCCGCCAATTCCGTCCTTCTTGTTCCACGCTCCGGATCGCATCGCGCGCCACCCACCAGCTGCGATGGGCGCGGATTCCGTCGGGGCGGCCGTGGCGGGCGATGGCGGCGGTCATCGGCATCAGCTCGATCGTCGATCCGCCCGGCCGGTGGATGCGGACATAATGATCCTCCATCTGCAGGCACAGCACGTCGCTGGTGACGGGCAGCGACATGGCGATGCCCGCCACGCGCGCGCGACGGACCTGTTCCAGCATGGTCCAGCCGGTGACGATGAACGCCTCGACCAGCAAGGTGCGGACATACCAGTCCGCAGGTGACATCTTGCCGACTTCCTTGGGCCACGCCCACGCGCTGAACAGGGCCACCGCACCGGCGATCGGCACCGCCGTCAGTGCTACCGCAATCGCCGCCGCTGCGCCGAGCGGCAGGCCATGGCGGCGGCCGACGCGGATCATACGGGGCAGCAAGCTCGCAGTCAGGCCGGTGCCGATCACGATCATCCCCGTCCAGTCGAACAGGCAGATCAGCAGGTCGCCGCTCAGGAAGCCGATCAGCCCGATCAGTCCGCCCGTCGCTGCAGCGAACAGCAGCAGCCGTATCCACCAGCGCGGATCGCCAAGGTCCGGCTCCCAGTTTTCTGGGGCCGTGATCACCTGGTCCGAGGGTTTCAAAGCCAATTCCCGAACCCGTTCGCCCGTCCGCGAATGGCCGCTGGCGGCGGCCGCCCGATCTCTCCAAGCCTTTGCATATCATGCACCTACGAAGCGAGGAAGGTGAAGCCATGGGCCAAACTTTGACGATCGGACGACGCCAGGTGGGTGGGTTGTTGGCGCTGGGCACGCTGGCGCTGGCGGGCGCGGTCAAGGCCAGCGACGGGCCGGTGGCCCCGACCGGGGACGTTCATGATTTCGATTATCATCTCGGCAGCTGGACCAGCGTGCAGCGACGCATGAAGAAGCGCTGGACCACGAACCCTGAATGGGACGAATTTCCGGGGCGGACGACCTATGTCCGCTATCTCGACGGAACGGTCAGTGTCGACCAGACCGATTTCCCTACCAAGGGCTTTTCCGGCCTGACCGTGCGCGTGTTCGATCCCGCGCGGCGGCAATGGTTCATCTATTGGGTCAACGGCAAGAACCCGGAGATGGGAACACCGATGATCGGTGGTTTCCAGGGCAATCGCGGCCTGTTCTACGGTGACGACAAGGATGGCGACCTGCCGATCAAGGTGCGTTTCATCCGGACCAAGATGCCGCCCGATCAAGAGCGCTGGGAACAGGCCTTTTCGCGCGATGGTGGCACCACCTGGGAGACGAACTGGACCGCGGACTTCACGCGTATCCACGCCTGAAATCCCGCGGCCTTCCCCGCATCGCTCTTTTCGGTTGAACCGGCGCCCCGATCCGATCAGCTTGGGCGCGGGATCCACCTGGTTCGAAAGGGAAGGGCGATGCGCTACGACATTTCCGGAACGGTGATGCAGACGGTCTCGATCGATCTCGATCGGGGCGAGCGGATCGTCAGCCAGACGCATCAGATGGCGTGGATGAGCGACGGTATCGCAATGGATACGCATACCGGCGGCGGCCTGTTCGCGGGTCTCAGGCGCGCGATGAGCGGGGGCAGCCTGTTCATCACCGAATATATGGCCGAAGAGGCCGGCCATGTTGCGTTCGCCCCGCGTTTTCCCGGCACGATCATGCCGGTCCAGCTCCGCGCCGGCGAGTCGCTGATCTGCCGCAAGGAAAGCTTCCTCTGCGCCGAATATTCGGTGTCGCTCGATATCGCCTTCCAGCAGCGTTTCGGCGCCGGCCTGTTCGCGGGCGAGGGCTTCATCCTTCAGCGCGTGACCGGCCCCGGCACGGTCTTCCTCGATTTGTCGGGCGAGGTCGTCGAAAAGACCTTGCGCCCTGGCGAGCGGCTGCGCGTCCATGCCGGCCATATCGGCGTGCAGGAGCCGACCGTCGAAACCGACATCCAGATGGTGCGCGGCTTCCGCAACATCTTGTTCGGCGGCGAGGGGCTGTTCCTCGCGACGCTGACGGGGCCGGGCAAGATCTGGCTCCAGTCGATGCCGATCCTCAACCTGGCCGAGGAAATCGCGCGCCACCTGCCGGGCAATGAGGAAGCGCGCGGCAGCGGGATCGGTGCCGCGCTCGGCGGCGGTGCCGCGGGTGCGGCGATCGGCGGCATATTGGGCGGCATATTGGGCAACGAGTGACGCGGCGCAGCCGATGCGCCGCGCCTTTTAGGCCTGGCGAGGCCCCACCGGCCGGATCAACCCTTCCTGCGCCACGCTGGCGATATGACGTCCGTCGGCTGTGTGAAAAGTG
>Ga0207698_10000943_pt1 | contig 16912 bp, 8 predicted proteins | sample KBSCornC22_FD_184298 | JGI IMG/M metagenome (GOLD analysis project Ga0207698, IMG submission 184298) | Corn rhizosphere microbial communities from Kellogg Biological Station, Michigan, USA - KBS Corn C2-2 (SPAdes) (version 2) | ecosystem: Host-associated > Plants > Roots > Rhizosphere > Soil ...
GCAGGGCATATTGCCAGTCGACCACCGCCCAGGCGCCGACCTTCGGCCGCGTGACCGGCTGGCCGAGCACGATCTGATAGTCGTCGATCACGCTCGAAATCGTGCGGACGTCGGCGGTCAGATAATGATTGCCCTTACTGAGATCGACCGCGCCGATGTTGCGCCAGCGCGGCGCGGCCGCCGCCGATCCGGGCGAGGTCTGGTAATTGTTGCGGTGGCCGACGCCATTATAGACCGTCGATCCGGTATCGACATCGTAGCGCAGCAGGTAGCTCAGATTGTCGCGCAGCGTGACGTTCACCCGCGCCAGATCGAAACTATACTGGCCCGCGAAATCGAGCCCCGATGTCTTGGTGCCGCTCGGCGCGTTGAACGAGGTCACGATCACGCTCTGCGCCACGCCATTGGCATCGCGGATCACCGCCGGCCCGAGCGGATCGGCATTGATGATCGCCTGCGCATTCTGCAGCTGGATCTGGTTGTTATATTTGTAATGCCAGTAGTCGACCGAGAGCCGGGCACCGGCGAAGGGCAGCAGGGTCGTGCCGACATTGTAGACGTCGGCCTTTTGCGGCTTGAGATTGGGATTGCCATAGGTCTGAATCGAGCGGAACACGACCGAATGGTCGATCGGATCGATGACGTTGCCGACGCCCGTCCCGATCAGGCTGTTGCTGCTGTTGGCGATCGACGGCGCCTGGAACGCCTTGCTGATCGATCCGCGCAGCGACAGGAATTTGGCCGCCCGCCAGTTTACCGCCAGCTTGGGCGCCTTGGCCTTGAACCCACCATAATCCTCGTAGCGCGCAGCGGCATCGATGCTCAGCCCGTCGAATGGGGAGTAATTGGCTTCGGCGAAGACGCTCTTCACCTCACGCGACAGGTTGGTGTTGCGCGCGGGCCCGTTGAACGCGCCGTAATTGTTGAGATAGAGATCCGAATAACGGCTGTTCTGATGCTCCTTGCGATATTGGGCGCCGACCGCGATGTTGAGCGGGCGGCCGCCGATGTCGGCGAGCGTGCCGTTCACCACGCCTTCGCCGATCAGATATTCGTTGCGCGTATCTGCGAACTCGTCCGACTGGATGTTGAAGATCAGCGACGGATCATTCTTGAGATCGTCCTTCTCGAACGGGCTGAAATAGAGGCAATTGCCGACCCCGGGCTGCGCCCCGCTGCCCGGACCGTTGAAGCGCTGGTTGCAATTGGGCCCGCCAAAGCCGTTCAGCGCCGCCTGGAACAGCCGCATATCCGTATCATGGTCGCGGTGGGTGATCTCGGCGCGCGACCAGGTGACGTCGGCGGTGTAGTTCCAATGGCCCGCGTCCGAAATGTCGCCGCGCGCGCCGAGCACGACGTGGCGCTGGTTCACCGTGTCGCGCTGGACGTTGTAGGGCGTGCCGGGGATCGACAGCGCACCGAGCGCGCGCCCGATCCAGCCGACATCCACTCCGAACGGATTAGAGGGATTGGAGGCTGGGACGATCGGCGGCTGCGGCCCATTATGGTTCTGGGCGTAGGCGGGCACGCCGTAACGGTGTGAATCCTGATGATAGAAAGCGAGCTCGGCATAGAGCGTCTGTCCGGCACCGATGTCGTAGCTCGTGTCGTTATGGACGAGCAGGCTCTTGGCCTCGGGCCGGATCGGATTCTGCGCCTGATAGCTGAACTGGCAGGTCCCCAGTCCGAAGGTCGGGCCGTTGGCAAGCGGCGTGTAGAGGCTGTCGGTGCCGGGAGCGCCGCAGCCGGGATCGACCACCGTCAGCGTGCCCGCCGCCGATTTGTAGCGATCGTAGAGCGTCGAATAATTGTTGCCGTTGATGATGACGTCGCCGCCGCCCGCGGTGTGCGGGCGCGACGTGAGGGCGAAACTACCGGGATTGGCCCCCGCGCCCGCCGACGGATTGAAGAAGTTGGTGACCTGGCGCTCGGCATTCTGAAGATTGTCCTGCGCGCGGAACTCGATCGAGGTGACCGAATGCAGTCCCCCGCTGCCGATCCCCACCATCGCCGAGACCTGGCCCTGGGGCGAATCCGCAATGTGGGTGAATTGCCCGCTGACCTTGAGGCCCTTGAACGTCGTATTGGTGATCACGTTGACCACCCCCGCGACCGCGTCTGCGCCATAGGTCGAGGAGGCGCCGTCGAGCACCGTCTCGACCCGGCCGATCGCGATTTCGGGCGTGAGGCTGTTGAGGTTCACATAGCCTTCGCTCGGGATCACACGCCGCCCGTTGAGCAAGACCAAGGTCGCGCCGGCGCCCAGCCCGCGCAGATTGGCAGAGCGCGCGTCGCGCGTGTCGACGCCGCCCTTGGCGAGATCCTGCATACCGCCCTGGCTTCCGACATTCTGCGGAATGAAGCGGGTCAGATCGCCGAGCGACACGACGCCCGTCCTGGCGATATCGGCCTGTGTCGCGGACAGGACCGGCGAGGCGCGGTCCTCCTGGCGGATATTCCGCAGCAAGGTCCCGGTGATGACGACCTCGGGTGCGGAAGGCTGGGCAGCCGCCTCGGAGCCGGACGGGATGGTCGTGGTCGGCACCGCATCCGACGTCTGTGCCTGTGCGGCGCTCGCCAGCGTCAGCGCCAGGGCGGACAGGGACAATCCGCGCCAAGCCATGCCACCGCGAATATGCGGGTTTGCCATCTCTCTCTCCGCTGCCCTGACGGAGCCGCACAGCGGGATGCATGGGGAGGATAAGGACCCTCGGGCCCATCGCTGGTTCGTGCACCCCTCTGCACGGCTGACCGCCGTTGTCTTTCGGGGAGGATGATGCGGTGCCGAGTTCCAGAACGGAAATAGAATTTTGGGATGGATCAATCCACATTTTCGATTGATCGCAACCCTGCCCTGTTACTCCTACCCGTTTGTGTCGAGTAGGGTTCGAGCTTTGCCGAGAACCCGTATCGAGACATCCAGCCAGACCCCTCGATATGCCGTCTCGACAAGCTCGACAGCTACTCGGGGCGAACGGAGGTTTGTGGATCGGCTATTGTCAGAGTCTTCGGGCAGACCTCAGGCGGTTTCGAACGTGATTGCCGGCCGGCATTGCTCACGCGGCAACAGGGTCGAGGCGACCGCGATCACCTCGCGCGAGCTGACGCTCACGCCGCCCCCGCCTGCGGGGCCGTTCGTATAGAGCGCCTCGACCTCCGCACCGATGCGCCGCGCGGCGATCGCGGACTCGGTCCGCGCGACGATGCGCACCCGCACCTCGAGCGGCTCCGGCCCGGTCGCGTCGCGCCGGTCGACCGCGTCGACACCGATCAGGTCGCCGCGCCACTCGCGCGTCTCGATGCCGGCGATCTTCAGCCGTTCCTCGACCACCGCGAGCGCAAGCCGCCCGCGTTCGACCGCACCCGGCCCGGCATAAGAGATCTGGCCTTCCCCGATGAAGCCGTCCCGATAGCCGATCGAGACTTTGAGCATGTCGGGCCGCGCGCGCCCCGACGCGCCGCTCACCGCGACCCGGTCGCTCTCGGCCTGCGAAAAGCGCACGCCGCTGAAATCCGCGACGACATCCGCCTGGAGGTAAGAGGAGGGATCGAGAATTTCGTAGAGCAATTGCTCGGTGCAGGTCGCGACCGAGATCCGCCCGCCGCTGCCCGCGACCTTGCCGAGGACGGCATTGCCGTCTCCATCCACCTCCGCGAAGGGAAAGCCCAGGCGGGCGAGATCGGGCACGTCCTTGCGCCCCGGATCGGCGAAATAGCCGCCGGTCAGCTGGCCGGCGCATTCGAGCAGGTGGCCGACGAGCGTCCCGCGTCCCAGCCTGACCCAATCGTCCTCGGCCCAGCCGAATTCGTGCATCAACGGCCCGAGGAAGAGTGCCGGATCGCCGACGCGGCCGGTGATGACGACATGGGCACCTTGCCCGAGCGCCTGCGCGATCGGTGCGGCGCCCAGATAGGCGTTGGCTGACAGGATGCGGTTTCCCAGATCGGCGGTGGTGCCCGGCCGATCGATCAACGGCAAATCCCGGCCGCGGATCAGATCCAGCACATCGTCGCCGGTGACCGCCGCGGTCTTGAGCCCCGTCAAGCCGAACCGGCGCGCGATCGCCGTCACGGCACGCGCGGCGGCCGCCGGGTTAGCCGCGCCCATATTGCTCACGATCCGCACGCCACGCCGATAGGCCGGCGCGAGGACCGCGCTCATCCGTTCCTCGAGCCAGGGATCGTAGCCCGATTCCGGATCATTCTGCCGCGCCGCCTGGGCCAAAGCGATCGTGCGCTCGGCCAGGCATTCGAATCCGACATAATCGACCTGGCCATGCTCGACGAGCTCGAGCGCGGGCTCGATCCTGTCGCCCGAAAAGCCGGCGCCCGCGCCGATCCTGACCGTCTTCATCGCGCTTCAGATCCTCAGAACGCCAAAAACCAGGGCCGCTATCGTCATCACCATGCTCGCTCCCAGCAGCCAGGGGATCGAGAAACGCTGATGGCTGCCGAGCTCGATGCCGCTCAGGCCCGCCACCAGGAAGGTCGCCGGCGTGAGCGGGCTCACCGGAAAGCCCGTCGTCATCTGGCCGAGCAAGGCCGCCTGGGCGACCTGGACCTGGGGCACGCCGAAGCGGGCACCCACATCCGCGATCACCGGCAGGACGCCGAAATAGAAACTGTCGGGATCGAACAGCAGGCTGAGCGGCATCGAGGCCAGGCCGAGCAGCACCGGGATGCGCGGACCCAAGGCAGGCGGCACCGCCCCGACCGCCGAATTGGCGAGCGCGGCGATCATCCCCGATCCGCTCATGATGCCGGTGAAAGCGCCGGCCGCGAACAGGATGCCCGCCATCAGCAAGGCAGCGCGGGCATGGGCATCGATCCGCGCGCGCTGCTGCTCGGCATTGGGATAATTGACGACCAGCGCGATCGCGGTCCCGACCATGAAGACGACGACCGGCTCGACGAGCCCCGAGATCATCGTGCCGAGCACGAGCAAGGTCAGCAGCAGGTTGAACCAATAGAGGTTCGGCCGGTGCAGCGCATCGCTCGCCGGATCGGACGCCGCCGCGGTTTCCGCAGCGCCACCAAGGACCGACTTGAGCCGTCGCTCCTCGCGGCGGCCAAGCCACCAGGCGGCGCCGAACACGAAGGCGAGGCCGACGATCTGGACGCCGATCATCGGCCGGAAGATCGTCATGACGGGGATGTGGAGCGCCGCCGAGGCGCGCAATGTCGGCCCGGTCCAGGGCAGGAAATTCACGCCCGCGGCGAGCGACGCGGTGCAGGCGAGCACCCGGCGATCCATGCCAAGCCGATCGTAGAGCGGCCTGAGCGCAGGGATGGTGACGAGGAAGCAGACAGCGCCCGATCCGTCGAGATGGATCAGCAAGGCGAGCAGCGCCGTGCCGAGAGTGATGCGGATGGGCCGCTCGCCCACGATCCGCAACACATGCCTGACGATCGGCGCCAGCAACCCGGCATCGGTCATCACGCCGAAGAACAGGATGGCGAAGACGAACATCCCCGCCACGGGCGCGATCTTGCCGATGCCGCCGACGACATAGGCAGGAACCTGCCCCGCGAGGCCGGCCAAGAGCGCTCCCATCAAGGGGACCAGGATCAAGGCGGCGATCGGCGAGACCCTGTTCGACAGGATCAACGCGAGCAGCGCGACGATCGTGATCATGCCGATGATGGCAAGCATTTCCGCTCCCCTCGCCTCCTGCCTTGTAGCGCACACTTAGGGCGCGCGGAATCTATTCAACAAGTTCTATTTGGTTATCCAGCGATCAGCAAATTCGATGGATTATCAGAGCGCTTTCCGCATCGGTCCGGACTGAATGCAGGTGAAGCTCGGCCGTCCCGAGCCGTTTGATCCGGCGACCGCCCTGGCGGGATAGGGGCAGAGCGGCCGCGCGCCCTGCCCGGCCGCGCCGGTGGCGTCGATCGCGCGGGGCGGGACGCCCGCCTCGACCCAAGCCTCGATCGCGGCCTGCGCATCGAAGCGCCAGAAGCCCTCTCCGCCGGCGCAATGGCCCATGCCGGGCACGAGGAAGAGCCGATACCAATCCGCCATCGCCTCTCTGCCGATCGCGGCTTCGACCCGGGCGAAGTAACGGACGGAATCGAGTGGCGAGACGACCGGGTCGGCGAGGCCGTGATATTGGAGAAGCTTGCCGCCGTGGCGGCGATAAAGGTGCAGATCGGGATCGGTCGCGTCGATGGCGGCTCCGAGCTTTCGCTGCACTTCGGGCAGGTCGCGATCATAGGAAAACCGCCACCAATCCCAACCTGGATCCCCGAACGCCCAGATACGCCAGAAATTGACGCGCGCCGGTTGTGCCGGATTGTAAGGATCCGCCCAATACGCCGCCCAGCCTTTCTCGCTTCCGGGCAGCCAGGGCGTGGTCACGATCCGGCCGGTGCTGTCGCTCGCGCCGTGATACATGGACCGCGCCGCGACGACCTGGTCGGGGCTCAGGCAGGCGTCGCCCAGCTTTTGCGGGCAGGCGAGACTGTCCGGATCGAACCGGCATGACAGGGGATCGTCGAGCCACGCATCGGACCTGTCGCCGCCCGCCGAACCGCCATTGCGGTCATGGCAGGCCAGAAAGGAGGCGCGCTGCAACAATGCCAGGTCCTGGGCCCCCAGGATCGGATGCTGATTGTCGCCGGCGCGGTGGTTCGACAGGAATTGCCAGAGGAAGGCGGCATTCAATCGCACCCGATCCGCCCCGGGCGCGCCGGCGACGATCCCGTCGAAATCCTTTGGAAAACGCTGCGCCTCCATCAGCGCCTGATGCCCGCCGGTCGAGCAGCCGTTGAAATAAGCGTGCGCGGCGGCGCGACCATAGAGAAGGCGCGTCAGCCGCTTCGCCTCGACCAGGCTTTGGTGCACCGCGCGATAGCCCCAGTCCGCGATCGCCTGGGTGTGCCCGAGGGCGAAATCCGGATCGTCGCCCTTATGGCCGGTATCGGTCGCGACGACGACCGACCCGCGCGCTAGCCCCTGCAGCATCTGGGCCCGCGGCAGGTCTGACGAATAGCCGCCATTGCCGAGCATCTGCAGCCGGCCGGTCCATTGGCCCGGCAAAGGCAGCCAGACCTCGAAGCCGATCTCCGAACCCGGAACCGGGCGGATGATACCGGTCACGCGGCAATAAGTCGGCAAGCGGGTCGCCGCCTGTCCCGGCGCGGCGGGGACCATACCCCGCTCGACGAGCATCGCGGTTGTGATCGTTTGCCCGCTCCGGCCGGTCAGCGCAGCGCAATCGTCGGATGTCGCCGCCTGCGCCGCTCCGGCGGCGGAAAGGCAGAACAGGAAGGCGAGAAAAGAGAATAGCAGGCGAATCTTACCGGAGCACATCGCTCGTCTCGGCTTGGTGCACGATCCGCTCGGCATCCTCGGGCAGCAGCCAACCGCTCCGCACCTGCGCCTGCGCGACCGCGCGCACCCGGCTCACGAAGCCCTGATGATCCTGGTAGCGCTCCTCGAGCGAAAGGCGGGGGTCGCCCACGGCGACGCGGCCCGCCTTCGTCTTCGCGAACGGGATGAAGCCGCCCATGAAACCGCATGCCCCGCCCGCGCCATAGCCTTGCTGAAGCTGGTTCCAGCCAGTGTAGGTGCCGATCGGCACCAGGAACTGCACCGAGGGAACGCCGCCCACCTCATTGCCGTCCGCATCGACCCGCGGCACGACCGAGGGGATGATACGCCGGATGCGCGGCGGCTGGCGCGTCAGTACGCCGCTGACATCGCGATAGTCGAAGCCCGTTCCGAAATCATAATCGAGGACGGCATTGAGCTTGCCGGCGGGCGATGGCGCGCCCGGAATAGCCGGCCATCCCATCGCCTTGGCGGTAGGCGCCACCAGCTGATGATCGGCGAGCCGGGGATATTGGCTCGCCGGCGGCGCGCGCCCTTGCGCCACCCAGGCGAGCAATCGCGTCATCAGCGCGCGCATCGTGTAGAAAGACGGATTGGGATTGGCGGCCAGCGCGCATTTGGGCGCGCCGGGGAAAGCCGGGTCGCCGGTCAGCGAGAAGCCGCCGACATAGGAACCGCCATGGGTGACACCCGGAAAATAATAGCGGCGCACCTCGGGCGGCAGCGGCAGGTCGGCGCGCGCATCGGTACCGACCAGGCCCGGCGACATGCGCAAGCCCCAGAATTCGGCCGACCCGAACGTCTCCATGATCTTCGGGCAGGTGCGCGAGGGGCGACACCGGTCGAGCAGGCTGGAGACGCCGCGACCGCGCACGCGATCATCATAGCGCGTCCACCACAGGCTACCCTCGCTGCCCGGCTCGAACAAGGTCGCCGCGCCGCCCGGCACGCCGAAGCGGATGTTGAGCGGGACCTGGCGCGCGGCGATGTTCGGGTTGGCGCCGTCGAACACGCGCCGGCCATTTTCGGCCGCGTTGAAGCCCAGATTGATGAAGCTTTTGACGAAATTGCCCGATTGCGAGGTGCCGGTGATGATCGGCCAGCGCACCTGTCCGGCGACCGGGTTCGGCGTCCCCGCATCGTCGGCTGCGGCATAGCGCAGGAAAGCCGCGAAATCGCGAACCGCGGCAAAGCCGATCCCCTGGACCAGCGGATCGCGCCCTTCATAGACCAGGGTATAAGCGAGCTTGGGATCGAACCCGCCCCGGACGCACAATTTGGTCGGGTCCGGCGTGCCGGGGAAGGGCTTTTCGCCGCAATCGGCGAACGCCCAGTCGGCCGGCGCGATCTCGCGGGCCGCGGCCGCGTCGGACGTCTGGGTGAAGAGGCGGGCCTTGCGCGTATCGAGCGAGATCGGAAGCGGACGCGGGGTCGGGCGGCCGATGCTTCCCGTGATCGCAATGCTGTTCGATCCCGCCTTGATGTCGACGAAGCGCTGCAGAACCGGGCCGGTCAAGGCCCCGCGCAGTCCGCGCGCGACGGGCACGGTCGCGGTCTGCAGATTGGCGTCCTTGGGAAGATCCGATTGCCAGCCGCTGATCGCGCGAATGTGGCCGTCGGGATCCGCGGCGACCGTCCCGTTGCCGCGATTGGGAACGTCGTAGAAGAGCGCACCCGATGCATGGTCGAGCGGGCGTGCGATCGCGAAGCTCGCCGAATAATGGACGCGGCCTTGGCGGTCGCGCGGCGCATAGTTCAGGTCGGTGATGATTGCATTGTGCGGATCGCGCGGATCGAGCGCGCCTTCATAATGGCCCCGCAATATCTCATAGTCCGGCGCGCCCGCCCGCGCGGCGGGAACCCTCTCATCTTTCTCGATCACCAGATGCGTCAGCCGCGCATTCCCGGCGCCCGCGATCAACGCCATGCACGCCGCGCCGATCGCCCTCCTCCAGCCAGTCATACGGGCGCTTTCCCGTCCGCCGCATCGATCTCGATATCGAGGATTTGCGCGCCCAGCGTCTTGCCATGCGCGTCGAGCGACAGCGATCGGGTCACGCCCCCGCTCAGCGCGCCTTCCAGGATGAAGTTCAGCGCCCCCAATTGGGGAAGCTCGAAGCGCTGGATCGAGCGCAGCGGCAGGCGCGTCAGGTGCGCCGCGATCCGCTCGGGCGTCAGGATACGGGCGAGCAGATCGAAATCATTGGGATCGAAGGCGATCACCGAAATCTGGCACGTGTCGCCTTTGTCGCCGGTTCGGGCGTGCGCGATGTCACGCAACCGCATAATAAGCCCTCGCCGCATGACGCGCCGACGCATGGTGAAGTGCCGAGGCTTCGCCCGGAGCATCGCCCGGCCGCATTACGGCGGACCCGTCGGACGCCGCTGACGAGCCGGACGGCAGGCTGGCTTCAGACTGCGCCGGTTCCTTGTCGATGACGGTGCGGTGCACCTTCGGTTCGTGCCCCCCTGCTCGCCCAGGCATTTTTGCTCCTCTTCGCGGACGCTTATCGGGGGAGAGAGGCTCATAGGGAAATAGAGTCTGCGGAAGAACCCATAACGAAACCGAATAGACCCGTCATTCTCGCTTTAAGAGATCATCGATCATGGGGCTGTTGCCGGATCTATTCACAAAGCTGATGGATCGATGCCAAGTCTCTATTTCCGCTACGGTTCCCGCCCCTGATAGTGCGCACGACGAGGTGAAGGGGAGCGGAGCTGTGCGACCTCGCCCTCCGATGACCCGAAAAAAGACAGAAGCGGGAGGGGGGAATGATCAGCGCAAAGCTGCTGAAGGCCGGATTGATGGCCGCGATCGTGTCGGCCGTGGCGGTTCCGGTGGATGCCGCCAAGCCCGCGCGCTCCGCGGCCACGACCGCCCGGAGGCCCTGGATGAATGGCGCGCTGGCGCCCGCCGCGCGTGTCGCCTTGCTGCTGCCGCGCATGACGCAAGATGAGAAACAGACTTTGGTCGTCGGCTTTTTCGCGACCAGTTTTCCGGCGATGAAATTCTCGGCACCCGCCGGATCGCGCGAAGGTTCGGCCGGTTTCGTGCCTGGCATCCCTCGGCTCGGCATTCCTCCGCAATGGCAGACGGATGCAGGGATCGGCGTCGCGACCCAGGGCGCCGCCCAGCGCAAGCGCGAGCGGACCGCCTTGCCGTCCGGCCTGGCGACCGCTGCGACCTGGAACCGGGCGCTCGCCTATCGCGGTGGCGCGATGATCGGGGCCGAGGCGCGCGCATCGGGCTTCAACGTCATGCTCGCGGGCGGCGCGAACCTGGTGCGCGAGCCGCGCAACGGGCGCAATTTCGAATATGGCGGCGAGGACCCGCTGCTCGCCGGCGAGATGGTCGGCGCGCAGATTGCGGGCATCCAGTCGAACGGCATCATCTCGACGCTCAAGCATTTCGCGATCAACGACCAGGAAACCGATCGCAATCAGGGCAATGCGATCATCGACCAGAAAGCGGCACGGCTGTCCGACCTGCTCGCGTTCGAGATCGCGCTGGAGAAGGGCGATCCCGGATCGGTGATGTGCACCTACAATCGCGTCAACGGGCCCTTCGCCTGCGAAAATCCATGGCTGCTGAGCGAGGTTCTGCGCCTGGATTGGGGCTTCAAGGGCTATGTCATGTCCGATTGGGGCGCGACCCACTCGACCGAAGCGGCGATTTCGGCCGGGCTCGACCAGCAATCGGGCTTTCCGTTCGACCGCAAGCCCTATTTCGGCGCGGACCTGACCAAGGCACTCGCCGAGGGCCGCGTCACCAAGAGCCAACTCGACCAGATGGCGTCGCGCATCCTGTTCGCGATGTTCAAGCATGGATTGTTCGACCGGCCGATCGCGACGGCGCCCGACGACCTGCCAGATGCCCTGCTGGCAAAGGATGCGGCGATCAGCCGCGCGGACGCGGCCGAAGCGATCACGCTCTTGAAGAATGACGGCGATATCCTGCCGCTCGCACCCCACGCCAAGAGGATCGTCGTGATCGGCGGACATGCCGACAAGGGCGTGATCGCGGGCGGCGGATCCTCGCTGGTCTATCCCAAGGGCGGCAATGCCGTGCCGGGTGTGAAGCCGGTCGCCTGGCCAGGACCCGTGATGTTCTACCCCTCCTCGCCGCTCGACGCCCTGCGGCGGCGCTTGCCCGACGCCAGGATCGATTATGTCGACGGCAGCGATCCCGCGCAGGCCGCCGAGCTGGCGCGATCCGCCGACATCGCCATCGTCTTCGGCACGCAATGGGCGGGCGAGAGCTTCGACGTGCCGCTGGCGCTCGATGCGGGCGGCGATGCGCTGGTCGACGCGGTCGCCGCCGCCAATCCCCGCACCGTGGTCGTGCTGGAAACGGGCGGCGCGGTGCTCACGCCTTGGGCCGGCAAGGTGCCCGCGATCCTGGAGGCATGGTTTCCCGGCACCGCCGGCGGCGAGGCGATCGCGGACGTGCTGACGGGTCGGGTGAATCCGTCAGGCCATCTGCCCGTCAGCTTCCAGACCAGCCTCGATCAGCTCCCCCACCCGCAAACCCCGGGCAAAGGCGAGTTCCACTACGACGAAGGCGCGCAGGTCGGCTACAAATGGTATGACAGCCATTCGCTGACCCCAGCTTTCCCCTTCGGTCATGGCCTGTCGTACACGCGCTTCCGCTTTTCGGGCCTGACCGCACGCATCGCGAGCGGGACGATCAAGGTCCAATTCTCGGTACGCAATGCGGGGGCCGTCGCGGGCAAGGCGGTTGCGCAGCTTTATGCCGCCGCGCCGGGTTGGGAGGCGCCACGCCGGCTGGTCGGCTTCGACAAGGTCGAGCTTGCCCCCGGCCGCACCAGCCAGGTCACGCTCGCCGTCGACCCGCGCCTGCTCGCCGATTTCGACATCGACAAAAGCTGCTGGCGGCTGGCACCGGGCAAGGTCAGGCTGGAGCTCGGCGAGTCCTCCGCCAATTTCGCGCAGAGCGCGACCTTGGCTTTGGCGCCGGCCGCGATCGGCAAGAGCACATCACTGTGCCGGAGCGGCAAAGCCGGCTGAACCATCCGAACGGATCAAGGGAGAGGGCAATGAAGCGAGCGAAACTGTTGATGGGCCTGATGGCGGCCGCCGCCACGGTCGCGGTGCATGCGCAATCGGCGGCACCGGTCGCGCAGACCGATACGGGCGCGGTGCGCGGCGCGGTCGAGGATGGCGTGGCCAGCTGGAAGGGCATTCCCTATGCGGCTGCTCCGATCGGTCCGATGCGCTGGCGCGCGCCGCAGCCGGCAGCGACCTGGTCGGGCGTGCGCGACGCGGTTAAATATGCGCATGACTGCATGCAGAAGCCTTTCCCGAGCGACGCCGCGCCGTTGGGCACCGAGCCCGCCGAGGATTGCCTCTACGCTAACGTGTGGAAGCCGGCCGGCGCCAAGGGCAAGCTGCCCGTGCTCGTCTGGATCTATGGCGGCGGGTTCGTGAACGGCGGCGCCTCGCCGCCGACCTATTCGGGCGCGAACCTGGCCAAGCAGGGCATCATGGTCGTCAGCTTCAATTATCGCGTCGGCCGGTTCGGCACCTTCGCGCTGCCGCAGCTGACCAAGGAGAATCCCGACAATGGCCGTCTCGGCAATTACGGGATCATGGACCAGATCGCCGCACTCAAATGGGTCAAGCGCAACATCGCCGCCTTCGGCGGCGATCCATCCAACGTCACCATCATCGGCGAGAGCGCGGGTGGCATTTCGGTCCATTACCTGGTCACCTCGCCCGAAGCGCGCGGCCTGTTCAACAAGGCCATCTCCATGTCGGGCGGCGATGCGCGCACGGGCATGAGCGACAAGGGACTGAGTGATACCGAGCAGGTCGGCGCCAATTTCGCCCAGTCGAAGGGGGTCGATCCCAACGCGCCTGACGCGCTGCAGAAGCTGCGCGCTTTGTCCGCGGAAGAGGTGACCGACGGGCTCAACATGGCGTCGATGGGCGGGCGCGGCGGCCCACCGACCTATGCCGGGCCGTTCATCGACGGCACGGTGGTGGTCGAGCCCGGCAAGGCGATCGCCGAGGATCGCTTCGCGCATGTGCCGATGATGATCGGCGCCACCAGCGCCGACATGGGCGGCAAGAGCGGCTTCATGATCGCCGGTGCGCGCGATGCGTCCGCCCGCTATTCGGAGAAAGGCGTGCCCGTGTGGGAATATCGCTTCTCCTATGTCGCGGATTCGATCGGCCAGCCGGGCGCGCAGCATGCGACCGACATTCCCTTCTTCTTCGATACGGTCGGCATCAAATATGGCGCCAAGGCCACGCCCAAGGACGTCGCCGTGGGCAAGATCGCCAGCACCTATGTCGCGAATTTCGCGAAGACCGGCGATCCGAACGGCACCGGCCTGCCGCGATGGGCGCGCTACAGCCGGGCCGAGGATCCGATCCTCGACATCGGCGCGGACGGCAAGGCGGTGGCGGGGCGCGATCCCTGGGGCACGCAGATCGACACTGCGGTCGCGGCGATGGAGCGCGCCAAGCAATCGGGCCATTATACATCGCTGACCACGCCGATCGGCGCATTGCTCGACGATCCGGCCGCGCATGCGATCCTGGAGAAATATATCCCGCAGATCGTGAAGATGGATCAGATCAACATGGCACGCGGCATGACGCTGTCCGCGCTGCAGGTCTATGTACCCGCCATGCTGACCGACGCGACGATGAAGTCGATCGACCAGGATCTGGCGCAGATTCCGATGCGCCACTGACCGGACCGGGGGGCGAGCGAGCCGGTGCGGGACTCCCCGCATCGGCTCCTTGTATAGCTGCCAGTCATGTTGCAGCCAGGCAACGCTCATTCTCCGCAAGCCCACACCGTCACATCAGTGCAAGACCCGTTTTCCCAAAGCGGCGTGAATGACCCCCAGGGCGCCGCCAGGTGGCGCCATGCGATACAGGGGGTTTCCCATGAGCAAGACTATCAGGCAGCATCTGCTTGCCTCCACCATCTGCGGTGCATCAGCATGGTTGGCGATCGCGACGCCCGCGACCGCGCAAAATGCGCCATCGGCGCCGGCTCCGTCGGCCCAGCCGGCGGAAGACGCCACGAAGGAGATCGTCGTCACCGGCTCGATCCTGCGTCGGACCGACACCGAGACGCCGTCCCCGGTCACCGTCCTGACCAATGAATCGCTGAACCGCGCGGGCATCACCAATATCAACGACGCGATCCGCTCGGTTTCTGCCGACGGTGCGGGGTCGATCGCGACCGGCTTTATGAACGGCTTCTCGGCCGGCGGTGCGGCCGTGTCGCTTCGCGGCCTGGGCGTCTCCTCGACATTGGTGCTGATCGATGGGCTGCGCTCAACCAACTTCCCGCTCAACGATGACGGCCACAATTCCTATACCGACCTGAACTCGATCCCGTTCAGCGCGGTCGATCGGGTCGAGGTGCTGAAGGACGGCGCGTCGTCGACCTACGGTGCCGACGCGATCGGCGGCGTCGTCAACATCATCATGAAGAAGCATTATACGGGCGTGTCGGGCCTGATCGAGGGCGGCGTCAGCCAGAAAGGGGACGCCGGGCGGCAACGTGCCAACCTCACGGTCGGCTATGGCGATTACGAAGCCGATGGCTGGAACGTCTATCTGAACGGCGAATATCAGCATGACGGCCGCGTCTCCGCACGCAGCCGCGGCTTCCCGTACGATACGAACGACCTGAGCTCGATCGGCCTGGCCGATCAGAATACGGCTGACAGTTCGCTGACCACGCAGACCATCAACGCCGTCGTGCGCCGCACCACCCAGTCCGATCTCAACAATCCCTTTACGGGCGGTACGACCGCATTCGACACCTACACCACGCTGAACCTGAATTGCGCCAACGGAACCTTTACCGTCGCGGGAGCATCGGGCGGCGTCGGCTGCAAGCATGACAACCAGTACGAATTCTCGCAGATCCAGCCGCTCCAGCAGCGTTATACGATCGACGCACGGCTGAGCTTCCACCTCGGCACGGAGATCGAAGGTTATGTGACCGGCAGCTATACGCGCAGCGACGTGCGGATCATGGCGATCCCGGCCGGCATCCGCCAGCGTCAGCCTTATGGTGCCTCGCCGTCCGCGGCGTCCAACAATCCGGGCATCGTGCTTCCGGTCTATGTCTGCTCGTCAGGCGTGAACTGCGCCACCGCGGCCGACCGCAAGCTGAACCCGAACAATCCCTATGCTGCGGCCTATGCCAACGATCCGGCAAACGGCGCGGCGCGCATCTATTATCTGTTCGGCGACATCGGGACAGCCACGCATCGTGCGAACGAAGTGCTTCGAGCGGCAGCAGGCCTGAACGGCTCCTTCGGCGATGGCTGGCATTGGCAGGTCGATGCGGTCGGCGCCAAGGACAAGCTCGATATCTTCGCGCATGGCGGGATCAACATCGCCGGCCTGAAGCAGGTGGTGAACACCGGCGCCTATAATTTCATCCATCCCGAGTTGAACAGCGAAGCGGTGCGCCAGATGGTCGCACCCGATTTCCACACTCCGTCGCATACATCGATGACCTCGCTCGACGCGTCGATCAGCAAGGAATTGATGGAGCTTCCGGGCGGCAAGGCGCAGCTCGCGATCGGCGGGCAGGTGCGCCACGAGGTGGAAGTCACCAACAGCCTCAATCCAAAGCTCGAAAATTACGCGAATACCGCGGCAGCCTTCGGCAGCCACACCGTGTCGGCCACCTATTTCGAATTGGGGGCGCCGGTCCTGCCGCAGCTCGAACTCAACGCTTCGGGACGCTACGATCATTATTCGGAAGGCTTCAGCCACTTCTCGCCGAAGTTCGCGGCGAAATACACGCCGATCAAGCAGATCGCGCTGCGCGGCACCTATTCCCAGGGCTTCCGCGCGCCGACCTTCGCCGAAAGCAACCCGCGGTCGAGCTATCCGGGCTTCGTGACCTTCCAGCCGCCCTGTTCGTTCGTGCTCGCGCACGGCGGCACCGGTTCGCTGTCGAGCTGTTCGGCGACGATGGCGAACGGGCAGGTCAACCCCTATGCCCAATCCTATTCGATCGGCGGCGGCTTCACGGGCAATCCCAACCTGAAGCCGGAAAAGTCGCGCTCGTTCACCGCGGGGGCGGTGATCCAGCCGGTGCGTTGGTTCAGCGCGACGCTGGACTTCTATGACGTGAAGAAGACCAACGTGATCGTCGCCGGCCCCGACGCCGGCAAGGCGCGCGCCAATTATTTCGCGGGCACACCGTTGCCGGCGGGCTATTCGGTGGGTGCGGTCGACGCGATCGATCCGCTCTTCCCGACGGCGCTGCCGCGCGTGCTGGTGATCAACGGGCCCTATGTGAATGCCGGTTATTACAAGACCCGCGGCCTCGATTTCTCCGCCACGGCCAACGTGCCGCTCGGCGACGGGGTGAAGTTCATGAGCCGGCTAGACGTGACCGACGTGCTGACGTTCAATGTCGATTTCGGCGATGGCTTCGTTCGCAAATATGTCGGCACGCTTGGACCGTACGAATTATCGTCAGGCGCCGGCACCCCCAAGTGGCGTGGCAATTGGCAGAACACACTCACCGTCAACCGCCTGACCTTGTCGGCGACGACTTATTAT
>Ga0207698_10000964_pt1 | contig 16725 bp, 17 predicted proteins | sample KBSCornC22_FD_184298 | JGI IMG/M metagenome (GOLD analysis project Ga0207698, IMG submission 184298) | Corn rhizosphere microbial communities from Kellogg Biological Station, Michigan, USA - KBS Corn C2-2 (SPAdes) (version 2) | ecosystem: Host-associated > Plants > Roots > Rhizosphere > Soil ...
CGGCCGTCGGAAGGAGATCCACATGGCGAAAATCGGACCGTTCGAAGTGAGCAAGCAGGGTTTCGGGGCGATGGGCCTGTCGAGCAGCTACGGGCGTGCCGACGATGCGGACTCTCTCCGCACGTTGCACCGCGCGATCGACCTTGGCATCACCTTCTTCGACACCGCCACCGGCTATGGCGACGGTCATAATGAGAAATTGCTCGGCAAGGCGATTGCCGGCAAGCGCGACGGTCTGGTCATCGCCAGCAAATTCACGCATCGGCGCGGCGACGGCGAGCTGATCAGCGCGCGCCAGGCGGTCGAGGCGAGCCTGAAGCGGCTGAACGTCGACCATATCGACCTTTATTATCTGCACCGTGTCGATCCGCTCGTGCCGATCGGCCAGTCGGTGAGCGAACTTGAGCGGCTGCAGGACGAGGGCAAGATCGGCGGGATCGGCGTGTCGGAGGCGGACGCCGACCAGATCCGGCGCGCGCATGCGGTGGCGCCGCTCGCCGCGCTGCAGAGCGAATATTCGCTCTGGACGCGCTACGTCGAAGCGGAGGTGCTACCGACCGTGCGCGAACTGGGTATCGGTTTCGTGGCTTACAGCCCGCTCGGCCGTGGCTTCCTTGCCGGTAGCCTGCCGAGCGAGGAGGATGACCGGCGCAATTTCCATCCGCGCTTCCAGGCGGACGCCATCGCCGCCAATGCAAGGCGGCGCCGGATCATCGAGGATGTGGCCGAACGGCTCTACGTCACCCCGGCGCAGATCAGCCTCGCCTGGGTGTTGGCGAAGGGCGTGGTGCCGATCCCCGGCACGCGGCACATCACGCACCTCGAGGACAATGTCGCCGCCAACCAGATCGCCCTCGACGACGAGACGATCGCCGAACTCGACGCCGCCTTCCCGCCCGGCAGCACGGTCGGCGAGCGCTATCCCCCCGAGCAATTGAAGTTCGTCCCCCGCGAACCCGCACTCGCCTGATCCCCGATCCCCCCGCAGCCAGAAAGGCGCACATCATGAGCAGCGCAGCACAGCTTCAGGAACGCCCATCCTATTCGCGAATCCAGGTCGAGCCGGTCACGCCAGTGATCGGTGCCGAGATTTCGGGCATCGACCTGTCGCGCGGCATTGATGCCGCAACCGCGGACGAGATCCAGAGAGCGCTGCACGAATGGCGCGTCATCTTCTTCCGCGACCAGACTCTCAGCAACGATCAATTGAAGGCGTTCGGCCGCGCCTTCGGTCCGCTCACCCCGGCCCACCCCATCGCCGACGGACTGGAGGATCATCCCGAAATCTGGGAGCGCTCCGTCACCGAATATCGCGAGCGCAAGACAGCCAATGACACGCTTCCGCCCGGCCGCCAGCCGCCACGCGACTTCAAGGGATGGCATATCGACATCACCTTCGTCGCCAACCCCAACCGCTATTCGATCCTCTATGGCGTCCAGATCCCCCCTTATGGCGGCGACACGATCTTTGCGAACCTGATCGAGGCCTATAATGGCCTGTCCAAACCGATCCGCGACCTGATCGACAATTTGCAGGCGGTGCACCGCACCAGCGCCTATGACAGTATCAGCCGCGGGCCGCGCCGCGACGGGCTCCCCAATGGCCCCTTCACCTCGCTGCATCCGCTGGTGCGCATCCACCCCGAGACCGGCGAGAAACTGCTGTTTCTCAATCCGGGCACGGTCAGCCACATCATCGGGCTCAAGGAGCGCGAGAGCCAGGCGCTGATCGACCTGCTTTATGGTGAGCTCACCCGCCCCGAATATCAGACCCGCTTCCACTGGCGCCCGGGCAGCCTGATCGTGTGGGACAATCAGGCGGTCGCGCATGCCGGCCCGATCGACTATCAGCATTTCACGGGGCCACGCACCGTGCGCCGCATCACCGTCGCCGGTGAGCTGCCCAAGGGGCCCGACGGCTTCGTGTCGCGGCCGCTGGAAGGCGATCTGTTCGGCGTACTCGGCTGATGCCGCAGGCTGCGCCTCGTTCGCGCGCCGGCCCGATCGGGCTCGCCGCGTTCGTATTCGTCTCGATCGGCTTGCTGGTGGGTTTCGCCCCGGCTTGGCGGGGAGGCGCGGCCGAAAGCCGGCTCGATCTGAACCGGCCGCTGCCCGATCATGTGCCACCCGGCACGGTGCTGCGCGTCGGCGATCCGGTCGGCCAATGGGTGTTCCAGCATCTTGGCTGGGACAAGAAATTGTCCTTCCGGATCGAATGGGCGCAGATCACCGGCGGCCCCGACGTGACCGAGGCGCTGCATGCGGGCGCGCTCGACGTCGGGCTGGGCGCGAGCGTGCCGCCGATCCATGCGACCTGGACCGGCATTCCGGTGCGCATCGTCGGCTTCCGCGACTATGCCGATCCCGGGCATCGCCAGGCCTTCGTCTTCGGCATCGCGCCCAAGGCGAACATCCGCACCATCGCGGACTTCAAGGGCAAGCGCATCGCCTTCAGCCCAAGCCAGGTGCAGGCGGTGGTGGTGCTGCAGACGCTGCGCGCCGCGGGGCTGAAGCCGAGCGACGTGACCCTGGTCGAACTGCCGTCGAGCATCGGCGGCGACGTCTATACCAACGCGCTCGCCAGCAACGAGGTCGACGTGGCCCCGCTCGGCGGGGGCATCGTCGCCGAACGTTATATCCGCAAATTCGGGCGCGACGGCGCGCGTTTGATCAAGCATCCGCCGTTCCGCGACGACGCGGTCTTCGCTTATGTCCCCGAAACCGCACTGGCCGATCCTGCCAAGGCCGCCGCGCTCAAGGTCTTCATGCGATATTGGGGTCGGGCCCAAGGCTGGATCAACCGCCATCCCGAAGAATTTGCGCGCGGCTATTATGGCGAGCATCAGGGCCTCCCCATCGCCGATGGCCGGCTGATCGTCGCCGCCACCACCGGCAATCTCGACGTGCCCGCCGACTGGAGCCGCGCCCGCGCGGTCGAGCAGGCCGCGATCGACATCCTTGGACCACAGACAGGACGCCCTCGGCTCAAGGCCGACACTCTGTTCGACCCCCGCTTCCGGACGATTGCCGCTGACGGCGCGAAAGGACCTGCCTCATGAACGCGATCAGCGGAGACATAATCCCCGCGCCGCCCGCGCTTGCCCCGGCCGCGCAGCGCCCGCCGCTCGGCCCCGGCACGCCCAGCCGTCAGGGCCATCTGCTCGGCCCCGGCCTGCTCCTGCTCTATTGGGCGGTGCTGTCCGCGACCGGCTGGCTCGACCCGCGCACTTTGCCCGCGCCCTGGACCGCGATCACGACCGGCGTCGAACTGGTGCGCGAAGGACGGCTGCAGGCGAACTTGGCGGTCTCGGCCGCGCGCGCGGCGAGCGGATTGCTCGTCGGCGGCGTGGCGGGCGTGCTGCTCGCCTTCCTGTCCGGCCTGTCGCTGCTCGGCGGCTACGTCATCGACGGGATCGTGCAGCTGAAGCGCGGCATCCCGATCCTGGCGATCATCCCCTTCATGATCCTGTGGTTCGGCATCGGCGAGCCGATGAAGGTGGCGGTGATCGCGGTCGCAGCCTTCTTCCCGATCTATATTCAGACGCACAGCGCATTGCGCTCGATCGACCTGCGCTATGTCGAGCTTGCCGAGACACTGGGCTTGAGCCGCCCGCAGTTCCTCCGCCGGATCGTCATCCCCGGCGCGCTTCCCGGCTTCTTGCTGGGGCTGCGTTTCGGCGCGACGGCCGCCTGGCTCGCCTTGGTCGTGGTCGAGCAACTCAACGCCAGCAGCGGCATCGGCTATATGGTCACCCTCGCACGCAATTATGCGCAGACCGACGTGATGCTGGTCGGGCTCGTCGTCTATGCCTTGCTCGGCTTCGCCACCGACAGCGCGATCCGCTGGGCCGAACGGCGCCTGCTCACCTGGCGCAGGACGCTCGGCCGATGAGCGCCGCCGCGGTCCGCATCCGCGACCTGAAGCGCACCTTCACCTTGAAGGGCGTGCTCAACGGGGTCGATCTGGACATTGCCCCGGGCGAGTTCGTCGCGCTGCTGGGGCGCAGCGGATCGGGCAAGAGCACTTTGCTGCGCGCGCTCGCCGGCATCGACCATGAGGCCCAGGGCACGGGCGAGATCGCGCTGCCGCCGCGCATCGCGGTGATCTTCCAGGACGCACGCCTGCTGCCCTGGATGCGCGTGCTCGACAATGTCACACTGGGCCTGCCCGCCGGGGCGCGCGGCCGCGCGGCGCAGGCGCTCGAAGAGGTCGGTCTCGCGGGACGCGAGCGGTCCTGGCCGCACGAGCTTTCTGGCGGCGAGCAGCAGCGCGTCGCCCTCGCCCGCGCGCTGGTGCGCGAGCCGGCGCTGCTGCTCGCCGACGAGCCGTTCGGCGCACTCGACGCACTCACCCGCATCCAGATGCACGATCTGCTCCGCCGCCTGTCGGAGCGGCACAAGCCTGCGGTGCTGCTGGTCACGCATGATATCGACGAGGCGATTGCGCTCGCCGACCGGATCATCATGCTGGACGACGGGCGGATCGCGTCCGACCTGCGCGTCGCCGATGCGCGCGGTGACCTGCGCGCCACACTGCTCGCCCAATTGGGCGTGGGCTGACGCATCGCCGCCCAAGATGCGGAACGCAGGTTCCGGCATGACGTTCAGCCGAGGCTGAACGGGGGTTGCATGAAGCTGGTCCGAACTGTCGCGGGGATCGCGCTCGTCGCGTTGCTGGCTGGCGCTGCCTGGGCAGCAAGCGCCAAGAAAGAGATTGGCCGACGCGAGGGACTCAATCTCGACAGCTTCGTCCAGGATGGGCCGGTGGCGGCGCACATCACCTTGCGATCGGGGTTGGATCCGCGCCTGGTCGTGGCCTTTCCCGCCGAGAATGGCGCTGCCGGCCTCTGGTTCGATCGGACAAGCCATCCGGCCGAATGGAGCCTGATCGGCAAGCCGCGCCCGATCACCGCTGTCAACGCGCGCGGGCAGCGGTTCCACGGAGTCGCCTTCCAGGCCGAGATCAGGGCAACGCAACTCCATCTTCGCCAGGCGGTGCTGTCGAGCGCGCGCGTGCTGCGCGACTACCAGCAGTCGGGCAAGCTTCCGTCCGAACTGCAGGTGGCGCCGCGGCGGGACGGCAAGGAGTTGCTGTGGGCGCGTGATCGCCTCGACGGGGCGCCCGGCTACAGCCTGGCCGTGAAGGTCGAGCGTGGCACGCTCGGGGACGACCTCATCAGCGCAGGTCCGGACGGGATGATCCGGATCGCGGTGACCGCGCTCAGCGGCGACATACCGCTCGCACCCTTCCCGTCCGGCGCCCTGCTGACCGCCGACGCCGCCAAGGATCCGGAAGCGCGCGCGACACTGCAATTCCTGAGCTACCGGCAGAAATTCAACGCCGGGTCCTGGCGCTTCAACACCTATTTCGGACGCGACACATTGATGTCGGTGCGGCCGCTCATGCCCGTGCTCAAGCCCGACGCGGTCGAGACGGGGCTGAGATCGGTGCTCGACCGCCTGTCGCGCGACGGCAATGTCGCGCATGAGGAAGCGATCGGCGAATATGCCGTGCTTCTGCATCGGCGCGCAGGCGAGGGCGCGTCCGACACGCCGATCTACGATTACGACATGATCGACAGCGCCTTCCTGCTGGCACCAGTGGCACGCGCCTGGCTGATCGACGATCCTCGAGGCCGCGCGCGGGCAGTTGCGTTTCTAGGCCTCAGCAATGGCAGCCGGCGGATGGGCGACGCGCTGATCACCAATATGCGGTTCGTGATCAAGCAGGCAAAGGCCTTCGCCGACGCCCCGCGCTGGAGCAATCTGGTCGCGCTGAAGCCGGGCAAGGATGCAGGCGATTGGCGCGACAGCAAGGACGGGCTCGGCGGCGGCCGCTACCCGTATGACGTCAATGCCGTCCTGATTCCGGCGGCGCTCGACGCGATCGATGCACTCGACAAGGCTGGTTTGCTCGAGCCCTTCCTCGTGCCGAACGATCGACCTATGCTCGCCGACCTGCCGCGCATCGCGCAGGTCTGGCGCGATCGTGCGCCGCCCTTGTTCGTGCAGACCGTCAAGCCGGACATCGCGCGGAGCGCCATCACGCGATATGCCAAGGCACAGAACGTGCCCGCTGCCGCGGCGCTGGCGAGCATCGACCGGCACCCGATCCGCTACAATGCGATCGCGCTCGATGCCTCGGGAAAGCCGGTGCCGATCCTGCACTCGGACGGCGGCTTCGCATTGCTGTTCGCGTCGCCTCCGCCAGAGGCGTTGGAGCTGATGGCGGGAACGATCGAGCGGCCTTTCCCCGCAGGTCTGATGACGGGTGCGGGCATGCTGGTCGCCAATCCGGTTTTCGCGCCGGCCGCGCTGCAGAAGAAATTCGGGTTCAATGCCTATCATGGCGCGGTGATCTGGTCGTGGCAGCAGGCACTCGCCGCCGCCGGGCTGGCGCGCCAGATCCAGCGTTCCGATCTGCCCCCCGCCACTTGCCGGCGGCTGCGTACCGCGGGGGCAAGCCTGTGGCGCGCGATCGAGGCAGGTTGGGCGATGCGCAATGCCGAACTCTGGTCGTGGCGGCATAATGACGGCACCTATCGCATCGTGCCGTTCGGGGCCGGCGGGGCGGACGCGGACGAATCCAACGCCGCACAGCTCTGGAGCACCGTCTATCTGGCGGTGCGCCGCCCGCCCGGGAGCAATGGCTGTCGCGGAGAATGAAAGCCTGAACCGGATCGGAGCGCTTGCCTGAGCGGCACGCTTCGGCGAACAGGGGCCATGGCCGACCCCGACCGCCTGATCGTCCGCGACATTGCACGCACCGATTATGTGCAATGGCTGCCTTTGTGGGACGGCTATAACGCCTTTTATGGACGGAGCGGGCCGACCGCTTTGCCCGACGACATCACAGCGACCACCTGGGCGCGATTCTTCGACGAGATGGAACCGGTCCATGCGCTGGTTGCCGAGCTGGACGGCAGGCTGGTCGGCCTGACCCATTATCTGTTCCACCGCAGCACCACCCTGGTCCACCCGATCTGTTATCTGCAGGACCTGTTCACCAGCGCGGAGGCGCGGGGCCAGGGCGCGGGCCGGGCCCTGATCGAAGCCGTTTACGAGCGTGCCCGAGCCGCGGGGTCGGCGCGCGTCTACTGGCAGACGCACGAGACCAACCACCAGGCACAAAGCCTTTACCGGCAGCTGGCGGAGCGGTCGGGTTTTCTCGTTTATCGCAAGTCGCTGTGACCCGGCGTCAGGGCTGATCAGGCGCCGCGGGAATGAAGGCAACCAGCCGGCTGCCCGCCCATAATTCGCAATCAACCGGCGATTGGCGTGCGCGCGCTTTCTCGATCGCGGCAACGTCATCCTTGGCCTCGAACAGGGCCGTGCTGAGGATGCGCCCATCCTTCAGGCAGTAGAGCCGATAACTGATCACCAACGTCCTCCCCGACGCCCATCCGCACAAACGGTTCAATCGTTACGTATGCGTTACATGTTTGCGTTAACAACCACGAGGCGTTGTTCTTTGATCCCCCCGGGACGTCGACCCTTTCCTGGCGAACCGCCACGGCGGAGCATCGCACGGCCCTGTCAATCGGCTTCGCCGCCGTTGCCGGTCATGGGCCTCCGCCCTAGAAAGCGGGCATGGAACGCGCCTTTCGTCTCGGTACACGCGGATCGCCGCTCGCCTTGTGGCAGGCCAATATGGTCGCGGACGCACTCTGCGATGCGCACGGTTGGGGCCGCGACCGTGTCGAGATCGTGCCGATCCGGACCACCGGCGACAAGGTCCAGGACCGTGCGCTGGCGGAGATCGGCGGCAAGGCGCTCTGGACCAAGGAGCTCGATCGCGCTTTGCTCGAGCATGAGATCGACTTCGCGGTCCATTCCATGAAGGATGTCGAGACGATCCGCCCGGCCGAAATCGTGATCGCGGCCAACCCGCCCCGCGCCGACGTGCGCGACCGGCTGATTGGCGCGGACAGCCTGGCGGCATTGCCGCCGGATCCCCGCGTCGGCACCTCCTCGCCGCGCCGCGCGGCGCAGGTCCGCCGCGCCCGGCCGGACGCGCGCATCCTGCTGTTCCGCGGCAATGTCGACACGCGCCTGCGCAAGCTGGACGACGGCGAGGCCGACGCGACCCTGCTCGCTGCCGCCGGACTCGAACGGCTGGGGCGGCACGACATCGGCATGCCGCTGGATGACCTGCTGCCCGCGCCGGCCCAGGGGGCGGTCGGGGTCGAGGCGCGTGCAGAGGACCGGGCGATGCTCGACCTGCTCACCGCGATCGATCATGCGCCGACCAGCCTGTGCGTCCGCGCCGAACGGGGATTGCTCGCGGCGCTGGGAGCGGACTGTCGCTCGCCCGTGGCGGCGCTGGCGCAGCTGGAGAATGAGCGCATCCTGCTTCGCGCCGAGATATTGAGCGAGGACGGGCGGGATTATGAAGCGGGCGAGATCCTGTTCATGCCCGACGACGCGCAGGCGCCCGCGCGTCTGGCGCGGACACTGCTCGACCGCGCCGCGCCGCCGGTGCGCCAATTGTTCGCCGGATGAGACCCTTGCTCGTGCTGCGCCCGGAACCCGGCGCGGCCGCGACCATCGCGCGCGCCCAGGCGGCGGGATTCGAAGCGATCGCCGCCCCCCTCTTCGCGGTGGTGCCGCTCGCCTGGACTGCCCCCGACCGCCAGGCGCATGACGCATTGATGCTCACCAGCGCCAATGCCGCCCGGCATGCCGGGCCTGCCCTGGATCTGTACCGCGACCTGCCCGTCTATGCTGTGGGAGAGGCGACCGCTTCCGCCGCGCGCAAGGCCGGCTTTCAGGATGTCCGGACCGGCGCGGGCGACGCCGCGGCGCTGGCCGCACGGATGGTGTGCGACGGCATCGGTCGGCCGCTGCATCTGGCCGGACGCGACTATCGCGAGGTGGCAACCTCGCTCGCGATCGAGCGGCGCATCGTCTATGCCGCCGAGCCGGTCATGGCCTTGCCCGTCGCGGCGCGCACCGCCCTCGCGAAACAAGCGGTCGCGCTGATCCATTCGCCACGTGCAGGGACCCTGTTCGCCCGGCTGCTGGCGGAGGCCGGGATCGACGCTCGACATGTGCCGGTGGCGGCGATCAGCGCGGCCGCCGGCGAGGGGCCCTGGCACGCGGTCGCGATCGCAGCCGCGCCGGATGATGGCGCGCTGCTGGCGGCGGCTGCGCGTCTGTGCGAGAAGGGCTGAGATGGACCAGCGCGATTATTACGGGACCGCAGTACGACGCCGCCGGCTCTGGCCGTTCCTGTTACTGTTGATCCTCACCTTCATGGGCGGGATCGGCGCCGCGGCGCTGGCGCTCGGTCATTGGCCCGATCTCGCGAAATTGATCCATCCCGTCTCGTCGGCGCAACCGGTGGTGAGCACTCCGCAGCCTGCTCCTCATCCGGCGGTGGTGATGGCGCCGGTCGCGCCCCAGAGCGAGGCAGCGATCGACGAGCGCGTCGCCACGATCGAATCGCGGCTCGACCAGATCGATGCGCGCGCCGCAGCCGCATCGGGCGACGCCGACCGCGCCGAAGGGCTGCTGGTCGCCTTCGCCGCGCGCCGCGCGCTCGATCGCGGCCAGCCGCTCGGCTATCTCGAAGGCATGCTGCGCGAGCGGTTCGGCAATAGCGATGCCACCTCGGTCGCGCAGATCATCGCCGCCTCGCAGCGGCCGGTCACGCTCCCGCAGCTCCAGGACGAATTGCAGGCGCTGAAAGCCACCCTGGTTACGCACGATCCCGACGAGGGGCTATGGCAAGGCTTCAGGCACGAGCTTGCCAGCCTGTTTGTCGTGCGCCGCGCCGATCAGCCCTCGACCATCCCGACCGACCGCTTCTCGCGCGCGGAACATGCGCTCGAACAGGGCCAGGTCGATGCCGCCGCCGCCGAGGTCGCGCGGATGCCGGGACGCGCCCGCGCGCTCGACTGGCTGGCCCAGGCGCGACGTTACGTCATGGCGCGCAACGCGCTCGACCGGATCGAGACCGCGGCGTTGCTCAAGCCGCCCGTTACGCCCGCGCCACTGACCGCCCCCGCCCGCTGAGCCGATCCGCCGATGCCGGCCTATGCCGCGATCCAATATTCGCGCGAATCCTTCGACACGCGCGTCGGCGAGATGGTCGGCCGTCGCATGGCCAGCGAAACCTTCCTCAAGGCGTGGATACGCCATGGCGATGCCGATCCGCTGACTGCCTGGGTCCATGGCCGCGCGGATGAGCAGGCCTTCCCCGATCATGTCCGCGAACTGGGCGCCCGGGTGCCGGCGGCGGTCGCAAGCGTACAGGATTTCGCGCCGCTCAGGGCGGCGGGGACATTATGGCTGGCCGATCCCGCCATCGCGCGCCACGCCTGGGCACGCCGCTGGTTCAGGCAGGACGCATGGAGCATTGTCGGGATCACGCATACGATCGCATCGGCGGCGGCGACCGACCTGATCGCCGACCTGCTGACCGGACCAGTCGAGCCCTGGGACGCGTTGATCTGCACCTCGCAGGCGGTCCAGCGGACGGTCCGGACATTGCTCGAGCAGCAGGCAGCTTATCTGGCAGCACGGCTGGGGGCGACCCGATTTTCCGGGCCCGAATTGCCCGTCATTCCGCTCGGCGTGGATTGCGACAGCCTGGCCCCCGATCCGGCGGCGCGCGCGCGCTGGCGGACCGAACTGGGCATCGGCGAGGACGATGTCGCCATCCTTCAATTCGGTCGGCTGTCGATCCACGCCAAGGCGCATCCGCTGCCACTGTTCCTCGCGATCGAGCGCGCCGCAGCGCGTGGGGGGCCACGCTTGCACTTGATCCTGGCGGGCCAGCCCGCCAATCCCGGTCAGGGCGACCTTTTCCGTGAGATGGCCGCGCGCTTCCGCGACAGCGTCACCACGCATTTCATCGACGGAGCGAGGGCGGATGCAGGCAGCGTGCGCTCGGCCGGCGACATCTTCACCCTGCTCTCCGACAATATCCAGGAAAGCTTCGGCTTGGCACCGGTCGAGGCGATGGCAGCCGGATTGCCGGTGGTGGGAAGCGACTGGGACGGGCTACGCGACACGATCGAGCATGGCGTCACGGGCATGCTGATCGAGTCGGCGCTCCCCGCTCCGGGCACGGGCGAGATGATCGCGCAGCGCCACGCGCTCGGGCTGGAGGATTATGCGCGCTATGCGGGGCTGGTCGCGCAACTGACCGCGATCGACGTCGCCAAGGCGGCGGACGCCTTCGCCTCGCTTGCCGCCGATCGCTCGCTCCGCAACAGGATGGGCGAAGCCGCGCGCGCCCGCGCACGCGCGCTTTATGACTGGCGCCACGTCATCGCGGCTTATCGCGCGCTGATCGCCGAACTCGCCGCAATACGCGGCAAAGCCGATGCCGGCACTGCGCGTACCGGACAGGCGCCGGCTCAACCGGCACGCATGGATCCGTTCCGCTTGTTCGGTGCCTATCCGACGGTCGCGCTCGACGCGCCCACCATGTTGCGGCGCGACGGCCCCTATCGCTGCATCGGCGACCTGCCCGGCGGTTTCGAAGCCGCCGCCGTGGTCAATTACGGCGTGCCCGCCCCTGCCATCCTCGACGCGTTGCTCGCGCGCCTGGATGGCGGGCAGGTCACGCTGATCGATCTGGTCGCAGGCTTCTCCGATCAGGATCGCCGCAATCTGGTGAGTGGCGTCGCCTTCCTGATGAAGATGGGCCTGATCGCCCGCGCCTGACCGGCATCAGCGGCAACGCACGTCGTTGCGGTCGATCGCCGAGCCGGCGGCTGCGCCGCCCGCCGCACCCAGCAAGGTGCCGAGCGTCTTCGATCCGCCAGGGGCGATGATATTGCCAAGGATACCGCCGGCAATGCCGCCCACGACCAGGCCCGCCGTGCCGTCCGAGCGGCGGCAATAATAGCGGCCGTCATTGCCGACATAGATGCGGTCGTTGCTGCTTAAGCGCCGTTCCCGATAGCGCGGATCGTCGCGATAATATTGATCCGCATACCATGGCGAGTCGGGTGGCGGGCCATAGCCGGAGGCATAGGAGCTGCCATAACCGTCACCATATTGGGTACATCCGGCCAGCGGCACGCCGGCGATACCGGCGAGCAATGCCAGGGTGAGAATCTTGCTCTTCATGTCATCTCTCCACGTCTTGTGTGAGGTGCAACGAGACTCTTGCTGAATATTTCCCCTCTCCATGGGGTAGGCGGCGGCCCCGGATCGGTCTAGGTTGGGCGCATCCCCGGGGAGCCGCAGGTCAATAAGCGGCTGAGAGGTGGCTAAGTCCTTGCCGCGACCCGCGAACCTGATCCGGTTGATACCGGCGGAGGAAGGGAGCCATCGCGCCATCCTTCTTCCGATTTTTGGAGTGAAGCGCATGGCAGACATCCCCGCCCGCACCGAACTGGCCGTCACCACCGGCCCGATCCGGGGATCGCGGAAGATCCATGTCGGCCCATTGAGGGTGGCGATGCGCGAGATCGCGCTGGAGCCGTCGTCGGGCGAGCCGCCGCTGCGCGTCTACGACACGTCGGGTCCCTATAGCGATCCGGAGGCGCGGATCGACATCATGGCGGGCCTGCCGGAACTGCGCCGCGACTGGATCCGCGGGCGCGGCGACGTCGAGGAGGTCGCGCAGCGCGAGGTGAAGCCCGAGGATAATGGCCAGCTCGGTCCCGATCGCAGCGGCGGGGTCCAGCCCTTCCCCAATGTCCGCCGCAAGGTGCTGCGCGCCAAACCGGGCATGAACGTCAGCCAGATGCATTATGCCCGCAAAGGCATCATCACGCCCGAGATGGAATATGTCGCGATCCGCGAGAATGTCGGGCGGGAAATGCTGAAGGAAGCCCTGGCGCGTGATGGCGAGGACTGGGGCGCCTCCATCCCCGATTTCGTGACCCCGGAATTCGTCCGCGACGAGGTGGCGCGCGGCCGAGCGATCATTCCGAACAACATCAACCATCCCGAAAGCGAGCCGATGGCGATCGGTCGCAATTTCCTGGTCAAGATCAACGCCAATATCGGCAATAGCGCGGTCGCGTCCGACGTCGCCCAAGAGGTCGACAAGATGGTGTGGTCGATCCGCTGGGGCGCGGACACGGTGATGGACCTTTCGACCGGGCGCAACATCCACGACACGCGCGAATGGATCGTGCGCAACAGCCCCGTGCCGATCGGCACGGTGCCGATCTACCAGGCGCTGGAGAAGGTCGGCGGCATCGCCGAGGATCTGACCTGGGAGATCTTCCGCGACACGTTGATCGAACAGGCCGAGCAAGGCGTCGACTATTTCACGATCCATGCGGGCGTGCGCCTGCCCTACGTCCCGATGACCGCCAAGCGCGTGACCGGTATTGTCAGCCGCGGCGGTTCGATCATGGCGAAATGGTGCCTGGCGCATCATCGCGAGAGCTTCCTCTACGAGCGGTTCGACGAGATCACCGAGATCATGAAGGCCTATGACATCGCCTACAGCCTGGGTGACGGCCTGCGCCCCGGATCGATCGCGGACGCCAATGACGAGGCGCAATTCGCCGAACTCTATACGCTGGGCGAACTCACCAAGCGCGCCTGGAGCCAAGACGTGCAGGTCATGATCGAAGGCCCCGGCCATGTGCCGATGCACAAGATCAAGCAGAATATGGACAAGCAATTGGAGGCATGCGGCGAAGCCCCCTTCTACACGCTTGGGCCGCTCACGACCGACATCGCGCCTGGCTACGACCATATCACCAGCGGCATCGGCGCCGCCATGATCGGTTGGTACGGCACGGCGATGCTCTGCTACGTCACGCCCAAGGAGCATCTGGGCTTGCCCGACCGCGACGACGTGAAGGTCGGCGTGGTCACCTACAAGCTCGCCGCCCATGCCGCCGACCTCGCCAAGGGGCACCCGGCCGCCAAGCTGCGCGACGACGCGCTAAGCCGCGCCCGCTTCGAATTCCGCTGGCGCGACCAGTTCAACCTGTCGCTCGATCCCGACACGGCCGAGCAATATCACGACCAGACGCTGCCCGCCGAAGGCGCCAAGACCGCGCATTTCTGTTCGATGTGCGGGCCGAAATTCTGCTCGATGAAGATTACGCAGGAGGTGCGGGATTTTGCTGCCAAGCAGAATGCGCCGGCCGATACGTTCATTGCCGCTACGGACGCGGACGAAGCGGAGGCCGGGATGCAGGCGATGAGCCAAGTGTTCAAGGAAACCGGCAGTGAACTGTATATGGGTGCCGGCGGACGCGAGCACGATTGAGGCAAGTGTAGGATTCGTGGCGGAGTAAGCAAATGGCCGAAGGTGGCTGCTTATGCGGCGCGATCCGATACCGCGTCACCGGCGAAGCGGTGGCGCGCACGCTCTGTCATTGCGTCTCGTGCCGGCGGGCGACCGGAGGGGCGAGCGTGGGCTGGGCGATCTTCGCGAAGGCCGGCTTCGCGTTGCTCAAGGGTGAGGTGCGCGAATATTCCTCCTCGCCCGGCATCTATTGGGGATCCTGCCCGACCTGCGGCAGCCTTATGACCTATCGGCGGGACAGCCGGCCGGATCACCAGGATATCACCACGGCCACGTTGGACGATCCCGACGCCTTTCCTCCGACCGCCGAAATCTGGGTCAGCGAGAAGATCGGCTGGGAAACGTTGAACCCGGAGCTGCCGCATAAGCAACGAAGCACGCTGAACGAGTGAGGACCGCCCTCAGGACAAGCCTCGCGCCTTCGGCAGGACGTCGAGGCGCGCCGGGACAACGTCCTTCGACTTCGCTCAGGGCAGCGGCGTTGGTCAGGCCCACTACCTCTTCTTCACGAACTCCGCGCGCAGGACCAAGCCCTTGATCCCTTCATAGCGGCAATCGATCTCCTGCGCGTCGCCGGTCAGGCGGATCGACTTGATCAGCGTGCCCCGCTTGAGCGTCTGGCCCGCGCCCTTGACCTGGAGATCCTTGATCAAGGTGACCTGGTCGCCATCCGCAAGCACGTTGCCGACCGCGTCGCGCACCACCACCGCATCCTCGCCGGGCGCAGCTTTCATCTCGCTGGCCGGCACCCATTCGCCCCGGCTTTCGTCATAAACATAGTCTTCGTCTTCGCCGGCCATTCACTGTCCTTTCGGTTCAGCCCGTTCCTGCGTCGCCAGCGCGAACCGCGCAACTGACAAAGACTGGCGGCTCTACCAAATACCTGATCGAAAGAAACGGATCAGTCCCTGGAGGGGGCGGTTCCAGCGATGGAGCCGCCCCTTTTGTGTCGGAGGCCGTTCGGCTGATCGGCTCGTACCGGTCGAGTCAGTGCAAGGTCTCGCCGCGTTCAAGCATCGCCACGAACTCTGAGATCTTGCGCGCTCTCGTCTCGGGCCGCTTCACCGTGCCGATGCGGTAGAGGATGGCGTAACGATTGGCCCCGGTGAGCGTCGCGAAGAAGGCTGCCGCTTTCGGGCTTGCCTCGAGCGCCGCCTGCAAATCCGCTGGAACCTCGGCCCGGCTGGCGGATGGATAGGCCGCCGCCCAGCGGCCGTCCGCCTTCGCCGCGTCGATCTCGGCCAGGCCGCGCGGCCCAACGCGGCCTTCGCTGATCAATTGCTCCGCGCGTTCGCGATTCTTCTGCGACCATTTGCTGCGCGGCTTGCGCGGCGTGAAGCGCACCAGCCAGCAACGATCGTCATAGGGGTGCAACTGCCCGTCGACCCAGCCATGGCATAAAGCGGCGTCGATCGCCTCCGCCTTGGACAGGCTGGCAAGTCCCGATCCCTGTTTGGCCAGCTTGAGCCACAGACCGGGCGTGCCAGGCGGAGCATTGGCGAGCCAGGCTTCGAACGCGGCCCGGTCGGCAAAGGCGAGCACCGGCGAGCCGGCGCGGATCTTGGCTGTCGTCATGGGCTTTCTATTGCCGAAAACGCCGATCTTGCCGAGGGCCGCCACTTGTCCACCGTCAAGCGCAACGCCCACGTTGACAGCGCCGCCCCGCTTCGCCAAAGACGCGCCTCCCCATCATGGTGGCACCTTTGGACAGGTGGCCGAGTGGTTAAAGGCAGCAGACTGTAAATCTGCCCGCGTGAGCGTACGCTGGTTCGAATCCAGCCCTGTCCACCATTCGCCCGCAAGGGCCTGAAAACCCTGAAATCCCAGACCTTTTGACCTGCCATTGCCGCGATCCGGCGGTCTCGCAAGGGTAACGCGGCTTCCGTGCAGTTCAGAAGGCCGCTGCGGATCAGCTGGCGGCGAACTTGGCATCCACCATCGCGGACCTGAAGGCGGAAGGCCGGGCGTCCCGTCGACGATTGCGGCAGGATTGAGCGAAAGGCACATTAGGACCGCCCGTGGGGACAGTGGCATGCATCATCTGTTCGAAATCTGATTTTGCGATTGGATTTGGTTCAGTGAAGGTCCGTTCTGCCCTGCTTTTTTTTCTCCTAAGGTGCTACTGGGACCGAGGGGGGTGTTGAATGACGACCGGGACGATTGGCGCGAAATACGACTTCGATTTCCTCCACACCCTCAACCGGGACAGCGATCAGACGATACTCTCCCATAGCGTCGGCGCTTTCATCGACTTTGCGCAAGCTGTCCTGTCTCGGATACCCGACGATTGGACAAGGTACTTCTCGCAGGTGCCCCAAGACCTCCACGATTGGTTGTCCCGTATGGAGTCACTGCTCGGGGAAATCGGGAGGTTACAGGAACGCCCCATCGGCGAGAGATCGGCGCGCATCCACCAGTCGGCTCCCATTGCCCAAGGCTTGGTGTTTCAGCAGTTAAACTCGCACCTTGCGCTGATGGAAGCGGCGGCG
>Ga0207698_10000970_pt1 | contig 16702 bp, 16 predicted proteins | sample KBSCornC22_FD_184298 | JGI IMG/M metagenome (GOLD analysis project Ga0207698, IMG submission 184298) | Corn rhizosphere microbial communities from Kellogg Biological Station, Michigan, USA - KBS Corn C2-2 (SPAdes) (version 2) | ecosystem: Host-associated > Plants > Roots > Rhizosphere > Soil ...
ATGCAGCGGCGTCCGCGCGCGGGAAAGCGGTGGGCGGCGAGACCACGAGCGCGACGTATTGTTCATAGATGCCAGTCGTGACTTCGACCCAGGCAAGAAGCAAAACCACCTACGCGAGGAAGATATCGCGAGGGTGGTGAGGGTCTATGGCGAGCGCCAGGTGATCGAGCGCTATTCGCATCGCGCCGATTTGGCCGAAATGGAGAAGAACGGTTTCAATCTCAACATTCCCCGTTACGTCGACACCTTCGAGCCGGAGCCGGATATCGATCTGCAGGCGGTCCAGAACGAAATCGGCGAATTGGAACGGCAGATCGCTGAGAACCGCGAACGTATGAACGCCTATCTTCGGGAGCTGGGCGTTGCAGTCTGAAGGCATGCACGACAGCGAGTTCGAGGAAACCGGCGAGGCGGTTGATGCGCCCGCATCAGGTCGCGCGTATCCCCCAAGCGTGCAGGCAGGAATTCCAAACCTTGGGGTGCTCCCCGAGGGGTGGAAGCGATACCGACTGGGGGAGCTGGTGACTCCCGTTGAGCGCCCCGCTGCGTTACGTGAAGGGCATATCTACCAGCTCGTTACGGCCAAGCGTAATAGAGGCGGTATCGTCGCGCGAGAAAAACTGACAGCAGATCAGATTAGAACGAAAACCCAATTCCTGGTAAAGGCGGGCGACTTTCTTCTATCAAATCGCCAGATATCCCATGGTGGGTGCGGAGTTTTGCCTGAACAACTAGATGGGGCACTCGTTTCAAATGAGTACACCGCACTTAGAGCCACCGCGCTGCTTGATCCAGGATTCTTAACAGCACTTAGTCATTCCGTATATTTTCAGCAGACCTGCTTTCATTCAAGCGTCGGTATCCACGTCGAGAAGCTCGTTTTTCGCCTCAACGATTGGTTGAGCTGGCCGTTCAACATCCCGCCCTTGGAAGAACAGCGCAGAATTGCAGATGTTTTAGAAACGTGGGATCGAGCCATCGTCGACACAGAGCGTCTAATCTCAAAAAACCGCATCCGGAAATCAGCACTGCTTCAGCTTGCGTTCCAAAATCTACCAATGCGCCCCCTCGGTGAAGCAGCAAAAATCTGGTTTAGCGGAGTCGATAAGAAAATAGATCCAAAAGAACGATCGGTTATTCTCTGCAATTATATGGATGTATTCCACAATGCGCGGATTACGCGCGATTTGCCCTTTACGCGCGGAACGGCCACGGCGCGGGAAATAGCCCAGAATGCCCTTAAGCGAAATGATGTTGTGTTCACGAAGGACTCCGAAACGGCCGATGAGATAGCCGAACCGGCCCTTGTGGCCGATGACATCGAAAATCTCGTCTGCGGTTACCATCTCGCTGTCGCTCGACCGATCGAAGGTCGAGCACATGGACCCTTCATCGCGCAAGCTATGCGGCACCCGCGAACCCGCTGGCAATTTCGCCGAATTGCCAATGGCGTGGTCCGCTTCGGATTGACCCTAGACGCCGTCGAACAAGCGGAAATCTTCCTCCCGGACGTTGAGGTGCAAGTTCGCGTCGCGGCGACTCTTGAGTCGGAAGATCGTTTGATCGAGGCGCTAAGCGGCCAGGCTGTGAGCCTCCGTGTTCAGCGGCGAGAGCTGATGCAAAGGCTGTTGAGTGGCCAGTGGCGGCTCCGGCGGGAGGCTGTATGAGCGATACAGTCTCCCCAGATTTTACGCTCTCCGAGGCAGGCGGGGCGCAGCTGCAAGCGCTCCACACGCTTTCAGCATTAGGCTGGCGCTATGTGCCGCGCGCCGATGCCGAGCGACAGCGCGGCGGCCGCCGCTCCTCTGTGTTGCTGGAAGACGTCCTCGCCGACAGCCTAGCGCGTCTCAACACCATCCGCCGTAGCGGCCGGTCGCACGCCTTCTCTGACGCTAATATCGCTGAAGCCATCGCGCGCCTCAAAGAGGTCCGCTTCGACGGTCTGCTGCGCACAAATGAAAAGGTCACTGACCTTCTCCAGCTCGGGACGGCGCTGGCCCAACGTGTCGAGGGTGAGACCCGAGAGTGGCAACTGCGCTATTGCGATTGGGACGATTGGCGCGCCAATGCCTTTCACATGACGGCGGAGTTTCCGGTCGATTGGCCCGAAGGAGGCTCCATTCGCCCGGACATCGTACTATTCGTGAACGGCATTCCCTTGGCTGCAGTCGAAGTGAAGCGGAGCCAGGAAGAGACCGTCCAGGGTATCAGCCAGCATCTGCGCAATCAGAAGGCCGACGTCGGCGCCCCGAACCTATTTTTCTCCGCGCAACTGCTAATCGCGGCGAACACACACAGCCCGCGCTACGCGACGGTGGGCACTCCAGCTAGGTTCTGGTCTACCTGGAAGGAGCGGGAGGACTCCATCGAATACGCCGCCGAAGTGGTGAACCGGGAATTGGACGCCATCGAAAAGCGGGCGATCTTTGCCGACTTCGCCTTGCACCGACCAAAGCACGACGGCCTCATGGACGGCGCTGGCCGCATGGCGACGCCGCTCGACGAGATGCTTATCAGCTTGGCCCGTCCCGAACGGTTGATCGAGCTGTCACGTCGCTACGTCCTGTTTGACGGGCCATACAAAAAAATCGCGCGACACCAGCAGTTCTTCGCCGTCCGTGACCTGCTCAATCGAGTGCAAGGTAGGGACGCCAAGCGGCGGCGCGAGGGCGGCGTGGTCTGGCACACCCAGGGTTCAGGCAAGTCGCTAACGATGGTCATGTTGGCGAAGGCCCTAGCCATGACAGTCCGGGACGCGCGACTGGTGCTGGTGACGGACCGGACAGACCTCGACAAACAAATTGCCGACACCTTCCGCGCCACTGGGCTGGAGCCGGAAAGAGCCCGGAGCGGGGACCATTTGGTCGAGCTTGTCGAGAGGCGGGCGCCGGTGATCACAACCGTCATCCATAAGTTCCGCGCCGCGCTCGGAAAGCGCCAGTTTACGGATGCGGGCGCCGACGTCTTTGTGTTGGTGGACGAGAGCCACCGCAGCCAGTTCGGCGATCTGGAAAGTCTGCACGCGCGGATGCGCGAGGTTTTTCCCAACGCTTGTCTGATCGGCTTCACAGGTACGCCGATCGCCAAGAAGGAGCGCAATACGTTCCTGAAGTTTGGGCGCCTCGTGGAGCCCGCCTACCGGATGCGTGACGCCGTTGAAGACGGCGCCGTAGTGCCGCTCCTCTATGAAGGGCGACACGTCGAGGAAGACTTGGACGAGGCCGCGGTCGATGCCTGGTTCGAGCGGGTCACTCGCGGCTTATCGGATGCTCAGAAGGCCGATCTGAAGAAGAAGATGAGCCGGCCGCGCGTGGTAATGGGCGTGTCAGCTCGGCTCCGGTGCATCGCCTTCGACGTCACGCGACACTTCGCCGACAACTTCAAGGGCACCGGGTTGAAGGGCCAGTTGGTTGCTCCGTCCAAGCGCGACGCCATTACCCTCAAGGGCCTTCTGGACGAGTTCGGTGAAGTCACGTCCGAGGTCGTCATCTCTGCTCCAGACGATCGCGAGGGGGAGCGCGCGATCGATGAAGAAAACGATGATGAAGTCGTCCGCTTTTGGCGGAAGATGATGGATCGCTGGCACGGCGAGGAGAACTATAATCGCGGCATCATCGATGGCTTTAAGGCGAGCGGCGACCCAGACATTTTGATCGTCGTCGATAAGCTGCTGACCGGCTTCGACGCGCCCAGAAATACAGTGCTCTACCTTGCGCGTCCGCTGCGTGAGCACTCACTCTTGCAGGCCATCGCGCGAGTGAACCGGGTGTTTGACGACGACGACGCCCCGCCGAAGCCATTCGGGTACATCATTGATTACAGTGGGGTGCTTCAAGACCTCGGTGAAGCGCTCACCGCTAACGACGCCTTACGAGGCTTCGACGAGGTCGACGTCAACAGGGCGGTGGCCTCGATTGCGGATGAGGCCCGCACGCTGCCGGAGAAACATGCCGCCCTGCTGGACGTGTTTACCGGCGTGTCGAACCGCTTCGACGAAGAGGCTTACGCTCGCGTTCTGTCGGACGAAGCGTTGCGTGAAGAGTTTTATCGCGCACTGTCCGCATTTTCGCGGACGCTGACGGTCGCGGTCGCCTCGCAGATCTTCCTGGAGGAGACGCCGCCCGAACGCCTTTCTCGTTGGCGGACAGACGAGAAACGGTTCATCGCACTCCGAGCGCACGTGAAGGCCCGCTACGCCGATGCGGTGGACTGGTCGGATTACGAGCGTCGAGTTCGCGAAGTGTTGGACCGCCACGTTACCGCGCATGAAGTGGTCACCACGGTGGAACCATTGTCCCTGTTCGATGATGCAGCCATCGAAGCCGCGCGTTCCGGCGGCCGCCGCTCAGAGGGTTCGATCGCCGACGAGATCGCGCATCGGTCTCTGCGGGCGATCGAGGAGAAGTGGGATGAAGATCCCGTATTCTTTGATCGTTTCTCGAAGCTTATCCGCGCCGCAATTGATGCCTTTCGGCAACGTCGGTTGGACGAAAGAGCATATCTCGAACAGGTCCGAATTCTGCGCGATCGTGTGGAGACGCGCGATGATGAAGCTGATCCCATTCCCGCCTCGATCAAGGGCAGGGGAAACGAAACGGCCTTTTGGGGCATCTCAAAGCGTGAGCTGAAAAACGCCGGAATCGGCGGCGATGATTTAGCTATCGAAATCGCCGAGGCCGCTTCGGCAATTGTCGAACGGTATCGATCTGTCGGTTGGCAACACGACCGGGACGCGCAAAATCGGATTCGAAACGCGATCGATGATTTCTTTTTTGATCAACTTCGCTTGGAGGACGGTGGGGTGCTTCGGCCGGACGTAATCGATGCAATCGCCGATGGGGTGCTGGCCGCGGCGCGCGTGAGAATGGCGGATGATGGTCGAACCCGTTGAGCTTCAGGCGAGCTGGGGCGAGCGGACGATTTCCTTTCGCATGATTCGTGAGGACCGGAAAACCCTGAGGATAGAGGTCGAGCCTGACGGCTGCATCAGTGCTTACGTCCCATATGCTGCTGCCACCACCGAAGTTGTAACGCGGGTAGCGCGGCGAGGAGGCTGGATAGTAAGGCAGCTCGACCGGTTCGATCTTTGGCGGCCCCGCACTCCGGAACGCCAATACGTCAGTGGCGAAACTCACCTTCTGTTGGGTAAGCAGTATCGGTTGATAGTTCGGAGCGCAGACCGCACCGCCGTCAAGCTCGATGGCGATCGCATCTTTGTCGAGGTTCGATCTGATGCGACATTTTTCCAACGTCGATCTACCCTACAACGTTGGTACAAGCTTCAGGCACACCGCGTGTTCCCTGGCAAACTGGAACGCATCCTGCCTCGATTTATGGGTCTCGGTGTTCGGCGCCCTCGCTTGATTATTAGGCAAATGACACGGCGGTGGGGCAGCTTTACTACCGCGGGCAATCTCGTCCTGAACGCGGAGCTTGTTCAGGCGTCACCGCAACTGATCGACTACGTCATTGTCCATGAGCTGGCGCACGCGGTGCATCACAACCACGGTCCTGGTTGGCAGGAGTTAATGACTGACGTTATGTCGGATTGGCGCGATCGTAAGGCGGAGTTAGAGCGGCAGCTGCTTTGACGCTGGCGTTAATTAGTCGCTGGGGCAGAGCAGACGGTCGAACTGAAACGGACGGGTGCTATCTTGCCGGAGGCCGTTCGCTTCCAATGGTTCGTGCGGCCATCCATTCCGGCACATGCCAGCTTGCGGGCAGAGACCGAGCGACAGCGCCAGGCAAGACGGACCAGATCAACATGCCGATCAGCAGTCCCCCGCCTGCCGCCCACCACTGGCGCCTGTTCTGCTGATCCGCCCCCTGTCCCCGCTTCACGATGCCGTCCACGCAGCCAAGGGACCTCGTCAGCGCGTCGCGCGCATCCTGTATCAATCGGGCGTCGGCCGCTCTGGCAGCCCCGCTGACCTTGACGATCTCGGCCACCATAGCGTCCGGCGATAAGCTGACGGCAGGTGCCCGCTCGATCCGATCCGCAGCGGCTGCGACGGCCTTCAACCGCTCGGCAATCTGACTCAGCGTGACGCTGTAGTCGGGCAAGCGCTCGCGCGCAGCGGTGAGTCCCTCGACCGCCGCGCGCGTGAGACTGACTTCACGCCGAAGCTCTTCGAACGCGGCGGCGATGACGGCGTCGGTTTGATCAAGGTCACTCATGCGGAACAGGCTAGCGCCCAATTCCGCGACCACGCGAGAGGCTGAGATGCTCTGCCAGCTCATGGGACAAACTGCCGGCGCTTTTCGGCCTCAAGCCCAGTTCGATGCGGCGATTTCGGAGCAGCGACTCGAATTGCGGGTCCCGCTGAAGGCTTTTCGCCATATCGAGCATCGATGCCCTGGCCCGATCTGCCGCCACCACATCGCCGGTTCGTTCCAGCGCCTGGAAACGGCGGGACTGCTGTTGCCACTCACTCACGAAGCGATCGGCCCGCCGATCGCTGTCGATCCTGATCTCGGTTTCGAGCTGCATCGCACGGACCGCGGCCGACGTTCGCCCCTTTGCTGCTTCGTCGATCAGGCCTGGGCTCTTTTCCAATGCTCGGCGCAGGTCACGCGTCGCATTCGGGCGAAGGGCATCGAGCGCCGTGCCCGCGGCGTCCAGCTCGATGCGCTGGTGCGGCAATTGTTCATAACCCTGGCTCGTCAGTCGCATGATTTCGCCGGCCGCGCGTGCGAAGCGCTCGATCGCCCGATCGAGCGGCGTTGGCCCCTCAACACGGCTGAGAGCCGGCTTGATGCCGGCAAACGGATTTCGTGGCTTGTCCGGTTCTGGCGCCGGCGGCCATTGCCGAGGCCTGATCCCAGCCAACGGACGGCGCGCTTGCTCGACCGACGGTTGCTCGACCCCGTAATCCGAAGCCATATCCTTGCCGCGCTCGCGCGATAGCGCGCGGACCAATTTCGCCTGATCGGCAAAGTCGTCCTGGCCATAGTGCAGCTCGACGAACTCGCGATGGCGCGTCAGCGCGACGTAGGCGGCGTGGCGATCGAGACCAGGGGTCGCCAGGACATGGACCCGATCAACGGTCATGCCCTGGGCCTTGTGAATGGTCGCCGCATAGCCATGATCGATCGCGGCATAATCTTTCATGTCGAAAGCGACCGCGCGGCCATCATCGAGCATGACCGAGAGCCGGACCGGGTTGGCACTTTGCACCGTGCCGAGGCTGCCATTCTTCACGCCAAGGCCGCGCTCGTTACGCAGGAACATCAACCGGTCGCCGGCAGCAAAGTCCCGAGGCCCGCGCTCGGTCCCCAGCGTGAAATCCTCGCCGAGCATGCCCCCGCCACGGAGCCTATCGCGCGCGGTCTGATTGAGTTCGCGCACTTCGTCATTGGTGTGGGTGAGGATGATACGACCGGCATCGGGCGCGGCCTGCCGATCGCGATCCCAGCGGTCGATCAGATCGGCCCGCGCCTGCGCGCGCGTGGCGGCCTCGTGCACCGCGCCATTCGCTGCATAAGCACGGATCGCTTCGCTGGTGCGCTCGGTCGCGAGATAACGCGTCGCATCGCGCTGCCAGTCCTCGCGCTGGCGCCGCACCTCGGTAATCTCGACCGCGCCATGACCCTCGGCGAGCGATCGAAATGCCGCGCCAGCTTCGATCGCCTGAAGCTGCTCCGGATCGCCAACGAGCACAACCTTGGCACCACGCCGCTCTGCTTCGGTGAGCACGCGCTCCATCTGGCGCGAGCCGATCATGCCCGCCTCGTCGATCACCAACACATCGCGCGAGGTGAGAAGGTCGCGATCCTGCGCCCATTGATGCTCCAGGCTGGCAAGCGTTCGGGTGGCGATGCCGGAGCCGCTCTCGAGGTTTTCAGCGGCAATGCCCGATAAGGTCGCGCCACTAACGCGGTAGCCGGCGCGCTCCCATCCATCGCGCGCGACACTCAACATGGCCGATTTACCGGTGCCGGCATAGCCGGCGACGATTGCCAAATCCCGGCCACGCAGTACGTGCGCCAGCGCGGTCTGCTGCTCGGCCCCGAGCACCAGTCTGCCGCTTCCGGCGGCGGTGATCGCATGTTCTCTCGCCGCTGCCGGAAGCCCATGCGCGACGCGCATCGCCAGCCGCTCGGCCGCGCGCTCCAGGCGCTGCTCGATCTCCAGCATGTCGCGCGAGGTGAAGCGCTGATCGCCGCGCCCATCCTTGCCGAGCGAGACCAGTTCCGGCGCGGCCTTGACCGCCGCCAGTGCGCGATCGAACTGTTCCTTGCCTTCGGTATGCCGGTGCACGAACATAGCGAGGTCGCGCGTCGTAAAGGTGGCCTGGCTATGCGTGATCGCGTCGAGCGCGAGCGCCGGCCGAGCGAGCAATTTCTCACCATTGGTTCGTGCAATCTCGGCATGCTCGGCGAGGCGTTCGCTCTCAAACCCCTGCTTCGCCATCCGTGCGGCGGCGGCACCGATCTTGTGCTGCGGCTCGAGCTCAATGCCCTGCGCCTCGAGCGAGCGGTGATCCACGCGCGCGTCGATATCCAGTTCGGCCAGCCGCTGGTTGACGTGCCCGGCCCAGGCCGCGCGCCAATGGTCGAGCAGATCGGTCCGGTTCCAGTCGCGGACCTTGGCGCCGAACCCGTCCTCTTCGGCCTCGCGCATGCTCAGCATGACATGCGCGTGCGGCTTGGGCTCGCCGTCGGTGCCGATATCCCAATGCACATTGAGGTCGGCGACCATGCCGCGCTTGACGAACTCGCGTTCCACAAACTCCCGCGACAGCCGGATGCCCTCCGCCTGATCCAGCTCCCTCGGAAGCGCGAACTCGACCTCGCGAGCGAGTTGCGCGTCCTTGCGTACTTCCGCTGCTTCGACCGCATTCCAGAGCTTTTCGCGATTCCGCCATTCTTCGGGCGCGCCGTCGGGCAACATCACCTCGGAATGGACGACGCCTGCCTTGTTGGAAAAGTCATGGTGGCGATCGAGGCGTTGGTCGTGCAGCCGCGACGCCGAGCGATAGGCAGCTGCCGCCAGCGCAGACGATCCGTTAGCACGGGAAATGACTTTTGCCGAAAAGTGGTAGATCGCCATGACGGCAATCCATTTACACTTCCAGCAGCACGTCGGCACGACGTATAAGCGCGCCCTCGAAAGATTTCATCTATCTCGGGACCGCGTTATCCCAAGAGATTTCAGGGCATTGAGCCTGATCGATCCACCCGATAACTGATCCATCGTTGATGCTCAATCGAGGGACGATGTGATGCGTAAACCCCGCGACTTTGATTCGGAGATGAAGACGCTCAACGAGCGGGCGAAACTGTTGAAAGAACGCAAGCTGTGCCAGCTTGGCGAGTTGGTGATTGCGACGGGTGCGGATGCGCTCGCGATCGATGTGCTGGCCGGCGCGATGCTGGTGGCGGTCGATACGAGAGACGCGGCGACTCTGGAGGTCTGGCGCAAGCGCGGCGCGGCCTTCTTTCAATCGGCAAGCCGGAGCAACGCGCGCCGCAATCGCGGCGACGCGCGCGGCGCTCCGGCGGGCGACGGCAGCGCGCAACCGGCTTTTAGCGACGCGAGCGCGACGTGACACGCGGGCATGTCAGGTGAAACGCCGCGCACGGACGCGGCACCTTATCGAACTCGGCGGCTTGGTGGCAAAAGCAGGACTGGTCGAACTCACCGACGATGATCGCGCGGTGATCTTCGGTCTGTTCATTGAGGCAGCCGCGACATTGCGTAGCGACCGACGCGACGATGCGTTGGGCCTATGGCGACGGCGCGGCAGACGCGCATTCGAATCTCACACTGCCGACGCATGACGTATCGTCATCGCAGCATGTGTTCGAACGCCCATGCAATCCAATCAATCGCGCCGCGTCTGTCCGGTCTGTTATCCGGCGAAAGCCAAGGCGCCAGCCGCCGATCACCTTCCCTCGCGCGCGCTGTCGCCCAGGCATCGCGCCACGGCAGCAACGCGCGTCGGATTCGGCCAGTCAAGGTTGGCCCCAAACGCATATGCCGCTCCACAACAAGGAGGGCGTCGGCCACACGAACCTGCACCTCTTCGATGCTGATTCCGCACCGCCAAGCAATTTCCGCGTATGGAAAACTGTCGCGACTTGCGAGCAAGAATGCCGTCCGCGTAAGCAGCGGAAGTGTTTCGAGCGCTTCGATGTATTGGCGCCGTTCCTCTTCCGTCAGCCTTGGCGTGTCGTCAGGCATTGCGCGCGTTCCACCCCCGCGGGCGGGGATGGCCGGTCACATGGTGCGCATGATCGAGCAACATGCGGGTGAGCATCTGAATTTGCTCGGGCGTGAAAGGCAACTCTTCGGCCCGTTCGCGCGGCTGCGGGAAGCGCCATTTGCCGTAGGGCGAGAGGATCGCCGCGAGTAGGTCGAACTCGGCCAACTCGAACCCGAAGCCGCTTGCATTGGCGTAAGCGAGCGACCTCGCAACATTGAGGCCGACGTGACGGGCGCACCATTGATCGGTGAAGCCGACATCGAACAGATGCGAACTCAACCCCAACTGAAGGACGATGCCAGTCTGGTAGAGCCTGTCGTGTTGATCCCGCACGATCCCCTTCTCTATCCCTAAGAAGAAGCTCTCGGCGTTGTGATAGCGAAAACGGCTTTCCCTGCGCCCCGAGCGAGTCCGCCTGAGCGCAATAGGTTCGTCGTGGTAAGGCAACGCAGCGACGGCCGCATCCCAGGGCGACGCGCCCACGTTTCCCGGCAAGGTCGCGATTGGCGCGACAGTGATCGCCTTTAATAGGGAGCGTCGCGATGTGGCGTAACCGATATCGGCCATGTGCATCTCCGCATTCGCACCCGTCGCGATTGGAGCTGCCCCATCTGGAGGCGGATCGACTTTCGCGGCGGTAATAACCGATATCGGTTATGCGACAGATGTTGGCCCCTGGTCAATAACCGATATCGGTTATTCGGGTTTTGATTGCGCACCTCCCTTCGTCCGATAGGGATCGCTTATGGGACGGCCGCCACTCGGAGTGAAATCGACGGTAGTTCGCCTGCCGCAAGGCTTGGGCGAGCGGATCGATGGGCTGGTCGGAAAACAGAAGCGGGCATCCTTCATCCGCGAGGCGGTTGAAAAAGAGGTCGCTCGGCTGGAGAAACTTCGCGCCGGTTAAATCATCGCGACGTCTAAGGTCGTGCACGTCCCGGGACGCCGTCGCACCATCTGGCGTCAATTGGAGCAGCCTCGGTTGAACTGAGACTCAATCGACAAGAAAAAACGACCAAGAAAATATTTTTGTGCGCTTTGGTGCCCTCTACTGCACCCTAATGCACCTCTGTGCACTCTACTGCACTAGTAACGCCTACTCTCATTAGATTGGCACTGTCTTGGCACTCTTGCGTCAGCGATTCTGGGGTCTCAAATGTATTGATGGGGAGCGATTGGAACTCACGCGATACAGGACAATTCCATGCCGACCGATACGCCCGACCGCATTCTTCGCCTCAACGCCGTGCTCGATCGCACCGGCCTCAGTCGCTCGACGCTTTACCGGAAAGTCCAGACCGGCACGTTTCCCAAACAGGTGCGCATCGCCACTCGTTGCACCGGTTGGCGAGAGTCCGCCATCAACGACTGGATGCGTAATCCGATGTTCTACACCGTCACCGATCGTCCAAACCCGTAAGCTCCCGATCCCATCCGCAGCGTCCGGCACATGGACGCTTAAAGCGCCAGTCCCGCCAACGCTTCGGCTGCGGCGTGACGGCTAAGGTGACCGTAGTGGCGCTCAATCATTTCGGCGCTCGTGTCGCTGATCTGCGCAACAGTTAATAGCGGAAGCCCGCCATTCACGAGGTCCGTGATCGTGCTATGCCGCAACGTGTAGGCAGTGGCGCCATCGGGCAACATTGCTTTAATCACAGCGTCGGCGATCGGTTTCTTCCACGTCTCCTTGTTCCAGGCCTTGCCATTGGCTCGCATCAGCAAGGGGGCGGCAGGGAGCTTGTTTTTCGCCTGTCCCGCAAACAATTTGGCGGCGGCGCGTGGAATAAGGATTCGGCGGGGCTTTCCACTCTTGTCTTTGCCGATGCTCAATTCGGAGGTCCGCTTGTCAAAGTCGGCAACGGTGAGATTGGCAACGGCACCCGGCCGCAGGGGAAGCAGACAGAGTGCCCGCACAAACGGCTCGGCCTCGGCCTCAACATTTGCGAGCAATGCGCGGCGCTGATTGCGATCCAGATAGAGGGTCCGCTGCCGATCAGCATTCCTGATCGGTTTCAAGGCCTCCTGCCATGCGGCTTCTGTATCCGGAGCGCCGGGTGCAAGTATCTTGTTTAGCGCCGCCCGCAGCATCGCCATGTCGCGATTGATCGACGACGGCGCGCGTGGACGGGTAACTCGATCGCCCTTTTTGCGTCGGCTGACCAACGCCGGCTTTTCCGCTAACCTCTGTCGCCACTCCTTCAGATGATTTCGCCGCACTTTCGCCAGTTTCAACTTAGCGATGGAGTCGGAATAAACGTGCCGCGTAAAGCGCCCATCGGCCTCGGGGTTCGTCTTGGCGTAGCGACGGCAAGCATCCTCGACCGTCTCGACCTTCTCTTCGGTCTGAGCGCCGGACTCGACCAAATCGACAAAGGCTTCGACTTCTTTCTTCGCCGCTGCAAATCGATCTCGTCCGGGCAGCTCGCCAAAGTCGCCTAGCGCCTTCAATCGATAACCGCGCTGATCTTCGTCATAGGCCCGTGCGATCCAAGTTCCCGCGCCTTCGCGCACAGACGGTCGGTAGCCCAGGAAACAACCCGGCCGGATACGCTGCCAATGAGGCTCACGCCGCGATGGGAGCGCTTCCCGTTCCTTCACCTTGCTCAAGTCCAGCGCCATCGCCGATCCCCTTGAAAGTTCCGTACGGAAAAAATACGGAAAACATGGTCGGAAAATGCTGGATTAGTTGAGACAAAAAGTCAAGGATTTCGGCCATATTTTAAGTCTCATAAGGTCCGAAAAAAGCTCATTTCTCTGCTCTCCGAAGGCAGAGGTCACAGGTTCGAATCCTGTCGGGTGCGCCATTCGCGTGAAATGGCGGAGTTCAGCCATTCCGTTGTCTCACCCGACCCCTATGTGTTGGGCACTATTCGGCAGGTTTGGGTCGCAATCGGACAGTCCGCTTTGGCGGTTTTCGGCGTGAAAAGTGTACATTGAGCCAGCGGCGGTCTCGAACGTCCGCTCGCGAGCGACGGTTCAACGGGTCGAACCGGTGACGCGGATCAGCAGCTCCTTGGTGCAGATGGCGAGGTCATATCCACCATTCGGTGGAGGCGAAGCTCCGAGAAACATGGGAGAGTTGTCGACGCTCGCTGGCATTTTGCCTCCCAGACCATCTCGGAGTTCGCGCATGACCATGTCAAGAATCGGCTTGCCGGTCGTCGGTTTCGTATTCGCGCCCGCCTGCCTCGCCGCCCCGAACCTTGGCGCCCTCGCGGGATATCAGGTCGCGATGAAGTCCGTGTCTTCCCGCCCGGGGTCGCTCGCCGCCAAAGGGAGTGCCCGGCTTATGATGCCGGTTTAACCGGGCAAGGTTCTTCTGCGGTGGCGGGAATGGGCGAAGTGGAAATAATCACGGCGACACTTGCGTCGATCGCGATCGCCTGCGTCGTGACGTATTTCGCCGTTCGGCCACTGGTGCGACTGCGCATCCACCCAGCCGACACTCCGATTACCCGCCCGGGCGACCGCGATGATGATTTCATAGCGGTCCCGGTGAGCCGCATCTACTACTTGCGGCAGGGCGCTCTTTGGCAGGTTCGCGCGGTCAGCGGCGCGAGGCCTGCGCTGACCATTGGACCGAAGGGGCTGCGTTTCCGGGCGCTGCGCGAAGGGGAGCTATCCTTTGCTGCGATCGAACAGGTCGACGTGCGCCGGGGGCTGCTCGGCGGCATACATATTCTCTTTCTGAGCGAGCAAAACAGCCACGTGCTCGCCGCGCATGTCCCGGACGTCACGGCGGCTCGCCGGGCGCTCGCGGCGCTACCAGGCGCACTGCCGCTGTCTACCGCTGCCGCGATCCTGCGCGACGGGTCGGCGGCCGCCGCAACGCCGGGACTCCGTCGTTATCGCGGTGCTTTTCGATAGGCCTTCACGCGGATCGTCACGCCACACCTTGATCGGTTCAGGCTGAGCCAGTCTCAGGCGCGAAACCTAATCCGCGGAGCCAATCGGGTCGATCAGCCGGGGAGCGTATCAAGGAGCAGCCGCACCAGTTCGGCCTGGCGGTGCGTGCCGGTCTTTTCGAAGATGCGCGCCAAATGCGCCTGGGCGGTCGCCGGCGAGATGCCGAGCCGCCGGGCTACCGCAATTCTGCCGTCTCCCGTCGCGATCTCCATCGCAACGCGCGCTTCGCCGGGCGTGAGGTCGTAGGCGCGGGCAAGGGCTTCGGCGCGTCGGCGGTGCGCCGCCGTCGGATCGGACACGAACGCGATGGCCACCGCCTGGGCGGATGACCACGCCGCCTCGCCCGCTTGGCCGAGGGGCGCCACCCTCAGCTGCAGAGGCGGGCGCGGTGCGCGGTTCACTTTGAGAATGCCCCCTTCCCGCAGTTCACGCCGGCCTCGTGCCGCCAGCGCTTCCAGCGCCGCGGACAGTGCAGGCTCCTCCGCCAGCAGGCTCGAACCCGTCCGATTGGCAAAAACCTGTCTCGCGCGTGCATCGAGCAGCAGGACTCCGTCGTCCAATTGGTCGAGGGCAACCTGCGCACAGGCTGCCTGGGCCTCGAAGCCGGCCAACCGGTCCTCGAGACGGGCGGCGGCGCCGAGATGCACGGCGAGAAGGGGAACCGCAGCTGGCACGGCCTATCTCCCTGAATTGCGGGTTGTCGGGATTATTCCGGCGCTCCGCGAGGCACAGGCAGCGCCGCATGAATTCAGAAGGTGAACCGCAGCCCCACGTCGACATTGCTGCCGTGCAGCGTCCGCGTAGCCCGTTCGCCGCGGGAGTCGACACCGTGGAACGTGCCGCTATCCAGCCAACGGTATTGCGCGGTGAGCGCGATGTGCGGCGTGACCGGCGCGGTGATGCCAGCCATCGCCTGCCAGGCGAACCGGGTGTCCTTGATGTTCAGCAGTTCTGACGGCGGCGCCGCTGGCGCACGCGCCGGGGCGGCGAAGGTAGTGGTATGCCCATGCGCCGCGCCGAGGCCGGCTCCGATATAGGGACTGACGCGCCAATGACCCTGGAATGGCTCCAGATAGGCGTTCGCCATATATCGGGTGACGCGATTCTTGCCGCTCTGCGGCAGCGTGATCGAGATGGGGCTCACAGCCGAATAGGACCGCGAGTGGTTGGACGAATATCCGATCTCGGCTTCGACCCTCAGGATTTTCGTCGCGTATCCGAAGGCGGCCAGGCCGCCCCACCCAAATTTCGCATCATTGACGACGTGAAGCGTCGATCCGGGCGTCGGAGCATTGGCAATGGTCTGGTGGGGCTTTTCCAGTGCGGACCCGGTCACGGCGCCGGCAACATACCATTTGCCGGGATCAGCGGACGCGGCGCCCGCTGCCGCGCATGAGAGGATCGCAAAACCCAGGAAGCCGGGGCGCAGAAGGTCGGCCGCAGAAGCACGGAACATTGACAACTCCATCGTGTTGTGTCACGCTGATAGCGTTATGACACTACTGGGACATAAAGCGGCGTGAGTCAAGACACATCGCGAGAACGGATCAATCAGAAGGCCCGCACGCGTGCTGACTTGCTCGCATCGGCGGCCGCCCTCATCCGGGAGGGCAAGCGGCCTACGGTGGAAGAGGCGGCGCTTGCGGCCGGAATTTCAAAGCGGACCGCCTACCGCTACTTCACTTCGCAGCAGCATTTGCTGGCAGATGCGGCTCTCGAAACGCTGCGGCCGCGAATGGACGCTCTCATGACCTCCGTCGCGGAGCCGGGGGACGTCCATATGCGCGTGCGGGCGCTGGCAGTGGCGCTCAGGCGACTTGCGGAAGAGCATGACGCGGAGCTGCGCGAGATGATCCGAGCTTCGCTCGATCGCGGCGCAAACCCCGCAATCGGGGATGCGCCCCGTCAGCGTGGTGGACGTCGGCTCGACTGGATACGAACCGCGTTGGACCCGGTGCGGGAGGGGCTTCCGCAAGCAAGTTTCCAGAGGCTCACCGATGCGCTTGCCGTCTGTCTCGGCATCGACGCGCTCATCGTGCTGCGCGACATCTGCGGCTTGAGCGGTGAGGATTCGGAAGGGGTCATGGTGTGGATGGCGGAGGCGGTGCTCGATCGAATGCTTTCAACCGCCGGTAGACGATGCTGATGCACGCCGGCGGGTCGAAGGAACGTCCAATATCTGGGGTGTGACCGGCAATGGAATGCAGTGCCGGCGAGTGCTGGAAAGAAGCGCCATGTCATATTGGAAGGCACAAAGCGAAGAATGCGCCATGGCCGGTGAGATAAGGTTCGAGAATGGTGCTGCCTACGAGCACATGAACGGCATCTTCTGGGTGAACGCCGGAGGGAGCGGGCCAATCAGCCCGGCAACGTCTCAAGGAGCAACCGCACCAGTTCGGCTTGGCGGTGCGTGCCGGTCTTTTCGAAGATGCGAGCCAAATGCGCCTGGGCGGTCGCCGGCGAGATGCCGAGCCGTCGGGCTACCGCAATTCTGCCGTCTCCCGTCGCGATCTCCATCGCAACGCGCGCTTCGCCGGGCGTGAGGTCGTAGGCGCGGGCAAGGGCTTCGGCGCGTCGGCGGTGCGCCG